>Ga0310811_10013035_pt1 | contig 10813 bp, 4 predicted proteins | sample YCmetagenome_FD_207642 | JGI IMG/M metagenome (GOLD analysis project Ga0310811, IMG submission 207642) | Soil microbial communities from experimental microcosm in Duke University, North Carolina, United States - YC | ecosystem: Engineered > Artificial ecosystem > Soil microcosm > Unclassified ...
CGCGCGCGACTCGTAGATGGTCAGGAGCAACGTCTGCGCTTTCTCGTAGTTGGGCGCTTCTTCGAGCGCGCGGAGCACGCTCGTCCGCGCATGCACGTCGTCGCCGGCGTCATGCTGCGCTTGCGCAAGCTCGTACAGCGCGGCCGCGCGATCCACTGGGCCGAGCGCGACGATCGCCGCGCGCTCACGCACCGCCGCCTGCTTGTCGCCTGACGCGCGTGCGAGCTTCGCCAGGCGCTCATGCGTCGACGGATCGAACGGATTGATGAACATCGCGCGGTCCAGCGCGTCCGTCGCGCCCTTCGAGTCGCCGAGTGACTCGAGCAGATCGGCGAGCTTGAACAGCGCCTTGCCGTTCGTCTCGGTGAGCGTCATCCACTGCTTCAAGACCTCGGCTTCCTTGGCCTTGTTGTCCTTTCTCCCGTACGCATCCGCGAGAAGTGCATACGGGCTGTCGTCGCCGCCGTACTCGGGGAAGATCGCGCGCGCCTTCTCGAGCAGCACGATCGCCTCATCGACCTGGCCGTGCGCCAACATCCCTGCGCCCGCAAGCAGTTGCACGCCAAAGTCGTTTGGCGACTTCGCCGCGAGCTGCCGAAGGTCGGTCAGCGACATGCCTTTGTTGATGTCGGGCGGCTCCTTCGTGATCGACGCCAACGCACTCGCGAAGCGAGTCTTCAGATAGTCGTCGAACTTCTTGTCGAAGGTCTTCATGTCGGTGTTCAGCACACGCTGGAACACCTGATCGGTCGTGAGCCCTTCCTTATATCCCTGGAGCAGCTTGAGGATCGCCGCCTCGCCATAGTCACGCGCGATGAGCTCGCACACGAGCGACGCCTGGTAGTACGAGAACTGGACCTGCTCTGGATACGCCGGATGCATGAACCCTTCGTTCATGCGGCTCACCGGAACGAGCTTGCCCGCCTTGAACGCCGCGAGAAAATCGGGCGTCACGTTGAAGCCCCAGCCTGGACGGCCATGGTGCTCCTCGTACACCGACAGTCCCTCGGACAGCCAGCGCGGAATGCGATTGTCCGTCGAGCCCAGCGTGAACGTGTGCGCCAGCTCGTGCCACACGGTCGATCCCCAGTTGAACGGTCCGGCATCCTTTGCGGCCGGGGAATCGAATGCGAGCGTCGTGCCGAAGCTGACACCGAGCGCGCCGAGGCCGGCAAGACCCACCGTGCGAACGGAAAAGTCCGCATGGCTCCGGTACACCTCGATGCGGATCGGCGGCGGCGGCGTGTACGCGTATCGCTTCGAGAACGTCGCGTACGCCTGCTCCGCCAGGTCTTTCAGATAGATCGAGAGAATCGGCGACTCCGATTTCTCCACCATGAACTGAAAGTGATCGCTGGTCGTGACATCATAGTTCTTGTATGTGTCGAGCAGGTCCAGCGTGTTCTTGACCCAGACGTTGTAGGGATCGCCCTTGAATGACGTCTCCAGACTCTTCTGCCCGTCGGTGATCTGACCGAGGCGCATCTGGTTCATCCCGAGCAGGCTCCACGCATGCCAGTCCTTCGGGTCGAGCGTCACGGCCTGCTTCGCGAAATCCGCCGCGGGTTTGTACAGCCGAACTTCAGACGCGAGCTCGGCGAGCGTGCTATAGAGATCGGCGTCGTTTGGATCGAGCGCGAGCGCGCGCTGCCGCATGGCCTCGAAACCGGGCTGATCGTGCGTGAGATACTTGATCGCCGCGGCCATCGCGAGCGCACGCTCATGACCGGGATTGATCTTGAGCGCTCGGTCGACGTCCTGCTGTGCGGCCGCGTAGTCCTCGAACTCGACCAGCATCTGCGCGTGGAGCACGCGGGCGTCCGGATACTCCGGATTCACGGCGAGCGACGCACGCAACAGTGAATCGCCGCCCTGGCCGTCCGCCTGCTGTCGCATCGCGGCGCCGAGGAGTGCGCGAGGATCGTTCGGGTTGGTCGCCAGAACGTCCTCGAAGGTCTTCTGTGCGTCGGCGAAGTTGTATTTCCTGAGGAACAGCTCGCCGAGCTTGACCTTCGCATCCGCGTTGAGCGGATCGGTGGAGATCGCGCGGTCGAACGCTTTCACCGCATCCTTGAAGAGCTGCGGGTCGTTGATGCCGAGATACTCCACGGCGGTCGCGACGGCGACCAGCTCGTCGCTCGAGAGATTCGCGCCGCCGGCCGCGTTGTAGACGTCGATGAAGCGATCGAACTCCTTCATCGCCTTCTCGCGTTCACCGCGATCGAAGTGGAGCACGGCGATGTTCAGCGACGCCGTCAGACTGTCCGGCCCGCGCTCCGCGACCGCGCGCACGAACGCGCTCTCGGCCGCCGCGCGCTTGCCGCGCACGAGCAGCACCTCGCCGAACGTGTTCCAGAGCGCGCTGCCGTTCTTCGCCGCGGTGCCGCGCCGCGCCGTCGCCTCGGCCTCGTCGTACTTGCCGACGATCGTCAGCGTGCGCACGAGCAAGCGTTGCGCATCGACCCAATCGCTGTCCGTCGTCGAGATCTTCGAGAAGATCGCGATCGCTTCGCTGTATTTGCCGGTGCGAAGTGCTTCGCGACCTTCGTCGACCGATTGAGCGGGAAGGGGGAAGAGGGAAGCGGGAAGGGGGAGGAGCGCGAGAAGCGTGAGGCGTGCGCAGCGCGCGAGGAAGCGCACAGCCGCGGCCCCCATCCCGCGACCCCCGTCTTCCCTCGTGCCTCTTCCCGCTTCCCTCTTCCCTGAAGTCATGATTTCTTCCCCTCGATTTCCCTGATCGACTTCGCTTTCCGGGCGAGCTGGACGAGCAATTCTTCCAGCGCGTCGTCATACGCGTCCGCCGTCATCGACGCTTTCTTCGTCCGCAGCACGTCGATCTGGTCCTCGAGCGCGAACTTGTCCTTGTACAGCGAGGCGAGCTGCGGATCATTCGCGCCGGCCCGCGAGACGAACGCGCCGTCGAGGAAGAACCGCCTCGCCAGCACGCCTTCTCCCGTCCGGCCGTCGGGTGAGTCGACACCCGTCTTCATGCCCATGTCCTCGAGCTGCGCATGCTCGGTGAGCAGCTTCGAGTCGTTCTCATAGGTTCGCTTCGTCTCGACCACCGCATACCGAAACGCCTCGAGCAGCGAGACACGGCCATCCTTGTCCGTGTCGGCCACATCCTTCGAGAGCGCATCGACGAAGAACTGCGCGAAATGCGACTCGTTGCGCTCGAACGCGGACTTGGTCGCCGTGATGATCACGCGATTCGGCCCAGAGAGCACCGGCAGCATGTCGCCGCTCGCGCTCGTGAGGTTGATGAAGGCGACCTTCTGGCTCGGAAAGCGAGCGAGCATCACCGAAAAGTCGCGCGCGCTCAGGTCCGGCCCCGGAATGCTGATCTTCGTCTCGTCGCCGTCGCCGCTGCCGTGCCCGATGAGCACGAATACGACCTGATCGCCGGCGCCCGTGCGCGACGCCAGTTGAGTGACCGCGCGCTCGATGTTGACCTTCGTCGACTGGCCGCGATAGTGCGCCGCTTTCGAGATGCTGTCTTCGCCGAACCAGAAAATCTCGGCGTCGGGCAACCCGAACCTCGTCTTGGCCGCGTCGGCGAGCGTGCTCGCGGTCTTGTTGAACGAGTCGCTGTATTTCTTCTCGCCGCCCAGACCGCTGATGATGACGAGGTGCGTGACTGATTGAGCGGCAAGAGGGAGGGCGGAAGCGGCGAGAGGAAGCAAGGCGAAAAGCGCGAGGCGCACGACGCGACCAAATGCCGCGGCCCGCTTCCCTCGTACCGCTTCCCCCCTCTTCCCGCTTCCCTCTTCCCGCTTCCCTTGATTCATGCAAGCCCTCTCGCCTTTCGATAACTCCACTCTGCCGTCACCAGCGCGACCAACAGCAGGAAGATCGCCGGCATGTCCCACAGATCCATCTGATTCACCACCGTGACGCCGTGCTTGCTGAGCGCCACGTCGTCCGCGAGCGTGCCCGCCGTCGCCGGCGTGTAGAACCGACCACCCGTCTCGGCCGCCATGCGCTTCAGCAACGGCTCGCGCATCTCCGCGTCGAAGTACTCGGTGTTGAGATCGGCGACGCGCACGTACGCCGTGTCACCCACCGTGCCGCCGCTCGGAATCGCGGCGTCGACGCGCACCGTGTACACGCCGGCCTTGTCCGGCGTGAAGGTCCCGCGGTACTCGCCGTCGCGGTCGATCGCCCAGTCGAGCGGTAGGTCGCGCGTCGTTCCGTCATCACTCGTTAGATGCGCGACCACCTTCGCATCGTTTCGTGCGATGAACATGCTGTCGACCACGCCGGCCCGAATCGAGACCGGATTCCGCGGGTTGACCTGATCCGTCGGCATCGAGACGACGACGCGGTTCGGCGTGTCCGCCGTGATCCATCGCAGCATCTGCCGCCAGAACCGCTCGAACGTCAGATCGTCGTCCGCCGTCGTTGGGTCCATCTGCCAATGCCACGAGTCCTGAATGGTGAACGCGACGGAGAGACCGCGCCCGTATCGCTGATACACGAGCACCGGCTGTTCATAGCTGCGCAGCGGCGCACCAGGCTCGCCCGCTTTGCCACCCGACTCGAGCGAGCCGGTGATGAGAATGACCGCGCCCGGCTTCACTTCGCGGATGTGATTCACCGACGTCACGCCCGGCAACGTCTTCCATCGCAACTGCGACTGGCCCGGCGTCGCGGCAACCTGCGCGACCGCGTGACTCGCACCCGGTGGCGTCAGCTCGACTTTGAGATTGGCGAAGAACGTGAGCGAATCCGGAACGGCGTTGCCCGTCACGACGATCGGCATCACGTCGGCGAGCGGGGTTCCAGCATATCCGCCTTCGGCGAACGAATCGCGGCCGCCGAGCATCAACAGGCCGCCGCCGCGCACGTTGACGAAATCGGCGAGCATCGCGAGCTGATCGTGCGTAAAGAAGCTCGCTTCGATCGTGCCCAGGATGATCGCACGATACTGGAAGAGCTCCGCGCGCGTCTTCGGAAAGCCGCTCGCGAGCTCGTCGGGCCCATCCACGCCGAGCCGGAGGAACTTGTTCTCCGCGGTGCGCTGCAGCGCGACGACTTGAATGTTCGAGTCGGCGTCGACGGCGCGGCGGAGGTACGCCAGCTCGCTACGCGGTTCGCCTTCGATATAAAGGATCTTCTCGCGGCCGGCGCGCACATCCACGAGCGCTTGCTGCGAATTGTTCTGCTCGACCTGCTCGCCAGCCTGCGCGGGAATGCGGAACGTGAATTGGCGCGGACCGGCGTCGTTCGCGACGACGGTCACTCGGATCGGCGAGACGTCGTCGTCCGCGGGCAGCGTGATCGAATCGCGCGACACGATCCGGCCGGCGTCCTCGACGACGAGCGGCACCCGCTGTCCGGCATATCCGTGTTGCTTCACGAGAAGATCCGCGACCAACGCGCCACCCTTGAGCACGGAATGCGCGGCTTCGACTCGTTTGATCTCGATGTCCTTGTCGAACCTGGACGCGCCCAACCCGACCGCGAAGATCGGAACCGACTTCGCGCGAAGCGACAGCAGCTCTTCACTGATCGGCGCGCGCGAGTTGTCGGCGCCGTCGCTCAGTACGACGAGCCCGGAGAGGGGCACGCCGTCCAACTCCTGGCGAGCCTGCTCGATCGCGGTGCCGACGTGCGTCTCGCCGCCGTCGAACGTCACTTCGGCCGCGCTGTCGATGCGCTGCGTCGCGGACGAGAATCGGAACATGCGGACGATGAACTTCTGCCGCAGCGCTTTGAGCAGGCTGCTGTCCGGACCGCCGAACGCGTGCTCGACCCAATCACTGCGCGGCTTGGCATCGCGATCCGCGATGCGCATGCTGCGCGAGTCGTCCACCAGAATGCCCACGTAGTTCTTCTGCGGCACCGCGGCGGACAGCAGCAGCATCGGACGGAACAGGCAGATCACCAGCACCGCGAGCGCGGCAACACGCAATGCGCCCAACACGAACCGATCGCGACGTGTCGCGCGGCCGCGGACGCCCGCGTAGCTCAGAATCGCCGGAATGGCGATGGCCGCGCCGGCCAACAACAACACCACGACCGAGAACGGCGCGCCAAACGCCAGATCTCCTTTCGCGAACTCGGTCGGCCTGTATTTGAACAGGAAATGGAAAAGCCCGTCGAGCATGGACAGCTATCGGCTGGCGGCGAGTGGGAAGACCGGAATGACCGGAAATGGTCGCGAACTGGGTGGAGCTATCTCGACATGCAATCAGCGCATCAATTCGACTCCAACGTTTTGTGACAGCAGATAGCTCGCCACGACCCGCCCCGTATAAACTACGACGCGCGCACCATCAAGGTTGAGACACACCAGGCGGATCGCGCGTTCCAAGCCCTTCACTCCAGTACACTTTCCCTACATGAACGCCCGCTATCTCACCGCCGACGTCTTCACTGACCGGCGCTTCGGTGGCAATCAGCTCGCCGTCTTTCCAGATGCCCGCGAGATCCCTGCCGACCTTATGCCACAGATCGCACGGGAGTTCAACTATTCCGAGACGACGTTCGTGCTGCCTCCTGACGACCCGAGCCATACTGCTCGGGTGCGCATCTTCACGCCAGGAGGCGAGTTGCAGTTCGCTGGACACCCGACCGTTGGAACGGCGCACGTGTTAGCGAGCATTGGAACGGTCCGATTGACCGGTCCCGAGACACGCATCGTGTTCGAGGAAGGTGTCGGCCCGGTGCCCGTCGTAATCCGTGCCACGAACGGAAAGCCCACATTCGCGCAGCTCTCGGCGGCCAAGTTGCCTGAGGTCGGTCCGCCACCACCGTCCGCTGGTGCACTCGCCGCAATGCTGTCGCTCGCGCCCGGCGACGTCCTCGACGGCGAGATGTCGGCTCAGACGGTGTCGTGCGGAACGCCCTTCCTGTTCATTCCGCTCCGCGATCGAAGCGCGGTCGCGCGATCGAGACTCAAGCTCGATCTCTGGGAATCTACGCTCGGTGCATACGTCACGAACAAGGTGATGGTGTTCGCAATGGACGCCGAGCTGCCCGGTCACGACGTGCGCGCCCGCATGTATGCGCCGGGCAGCGGCATCGTAGAGGATCCCGCGACTGGCAGCGCCTGCGTCGCACTCGGCGGCTATCTCGCGGAGCGCGATCCGCGGCCGGACGGCACGCTCCGCTGGATAGTCGAGCAGGGCTTCGAGATGCGCCGGCCGAGCATTCTCGAGGTCGAAGCGGACAAGCGCGCGAGCAAGGTGACCGCCGCGAGGGTTGGCGGACAGACCGTGCTCGTGTGCGAAGGCGCGATGACGATTTGACGACGCTCCGCGGAGCCCGCTCAGCGTGAACTGGCCGTCGTGCCGCTGTCGGGGCGCGCGATTCGGTCGAGGAGCGTCGTGATTCGCGCCGACGGCTGAACCCCCAGGCCGTCGCGCAGCCGCTTCTTGCAGCGGTTGAAGGCGCGCACGGCGAGCGCGCGGTTGCCCTGCTGCCAGTGCGCCTCCATCAGTAGCGCATAGGCGTTCTCCCACAGCGGGTCCTGGTGCAGCATGGCCTCGGCCCATCGGGCGGCGCGCTCCGACTCGCCGCCGCGCAGTAGCAGCGTCGCGAATCGTTCCGCCGCGGTGAGAAACTCGCTGCGGCGAAGCTGACGCTCCTCTTCGGCCCAGGCCGCATACGGATTCTCCTCGAGAAAATCGCCGCGGTACGTGCCCAGCGCGGTCTCGTACGCGGCGATCATCGCTTCGCGGTCGGCCGACTCCGACGTCCGCGCGGCCTTGAGCAGGCGAGTGAAGTCGTCCACATCGACGCGAAGACCCGATTCCATCGCCAGCCGGATCGTGTCGCCGTCGCGGCGAACGAATCGGCCGTCAGTGCCGCTCTCGCGATCCGGCTCGAGCGCATTGCGCAAGGCGCTGAGCGCGACCCGTAGGCCGGTCGCGGCGGTGGACGCCGAGCTATCGGGCCAGAGCATCTCGAGAATGCGATCGCGATGGACGCCGTGACCGCGATGACACACGAGCAGTTGAAAAAGATGGAGCGCTTTCTCGCGAGGCCACGCGCCCCGTTCGATCTCCTGCCCGCGCCTCCATGCCCTGAATGGTCCGAGCGTCTGAATGAACAGCGGTGCGGTGGTCAGACTATCGCCGTCGTCGTCGTGTACGCGCCGCCGCAATGAGCGCCAGAGCTGCGCGTCCTTTGGCGCGAGGAGCGGCGTTCCCTGAAAGACGTAGTCGTATCCGTTGCGGCGTGCGGCGTCCGTGGCGCGAGTGAACGCGTCATTGGCTCGCGCGGCCGCGCCATTACGCGAGTAGACGACTGCCAGCCAAAGAGCGGCCAGGGTCGGCACGAACGCGTCACCGCACCTCGCGGCCTGACTCTCCGCGGCGGCCAGGTGCGCTTCGGCATCCGGCGCATCGCACAGCGCGAGCGCGGCACCGAGCGCGAGATCCAGGATCGAACAGACGTACCGGTCGCCGGCGTCGCGCAGGATCACGAGCGCTTCGCGTGCGGCACGCTCGGCGTCGGCTTGTTTGCGCTCGAGGCCCGCGATGACGGTGAGTCCCAACAGCGGCTCGACCCGAAAGCGCCCGACGCCGAAGCGCTCAGCCGTGCGCAACGCATCGTCGCAGTAGCCGCGTGCACGCGCGACGTCGTAATCGCGCCCGGCGAGCCAGCTCAACCCGAGACGGCCCAACGACAGGCACTCGATGACGGGAGAACCGAGCATGTGTCCAACCTCGAGCGCTTCTTCCGAATGCTGGCGGGCCGCGGACGCATCGCCGGTGAGCAGCTCGATCCATGCAAGCACGGCAGCCGATTCGCGATGCGAGCGTGGCGCGCGCGCGAGCTGCGGCGCACGCCGATCGGCGTACAGATGCTGCTCGATCTGTTGCTTGGCCTCGGCGAACCGGCCGCGCCGCAGATCCATTCGTGGATCTCTCGTCACGGGCTCGTGCGGGTGCAGCACGCGGTGCGCGGCGTCGAACATTCGCTCGGCCCGACGCAGATTGCCGGTGTTGAGCTCATTCTCGGCGAGGAGCGCAAACAGCGCCGCGCGCTCGTGCCTGTCACCGCGCGATTTCTTGAGCGCTTCGCGCAGCAATGGCTCCGCGCGCGCGGGCTGCACGGTGTCGAGATAGACGAGCGCTTGCGCGCGAAGCGTGCGAACCTCGCCGAGCGAATCGTTCGACGCGCGGAAGCGATCGGTGGCGCGCGCGTAGAGCACGAGGGCCTCACCGTAGCGGCTCGACAAGCGCCGCGTCTCCGCGCGCGCGAGCAGAAGCTCGCCGGACCGAGACAACGCGTCGTCCGGCAGTTGGTCGAGCCACTGTGCCAGCGCACGATGTCTGCCGGTCGCCGTCATGCGCGCGGCGATCTTGGCGAGCGCCTCTGCCGCCGCGGCGTGATCGCCCGCGGCGAGATGGTGATGCACCGCTTCCTCTTCGTTGCCGCGAGCGGCAAAGAAAATTGCGGCGCGTCGATGGATGTGCTCGCGACGAGCGGCCGAGATGTCGGAGCGGCGATGCAGGAAGTCCGCGAAGAGCGCGTGGTAGCGGTAGCCGCCGTCGCGCGAGACGAACAGCGACCCCTGCTCGAGGAATCGCAGCACGCTCGCCGAGTCGGTCGTCTCGAGCGCGAAGTCGCAGGCTTCGGCGTCGAGGCGTCGAAGACAGGCGCTTTCGGCGAGAAAGCGGCGGACGTCCGGCGATTGTCGCAGGAACACTTCCTCCGCGAGATAGTCGAAGAGCAGCTCGGCCGGTCCGGGAATTCGCTGCAGCAGCGTGTCGAGCGCCCACGCACTCGCGCCGCCAACGCTGTCCGTGAGCATCTGCAGCGCGATCGGCCATCCTTCCGTCTCGGCGGCGACGCTCTGGGCGAGCTCGCGCGACACGGGCTGATCGAGCCGGCGCCCGAGCAAGGCTTCCACTTCCTCGACCGTGAACGCGAGGTCGGAGCGACCGAGCTCGAGCAGCTCGCTCGACGCGCGCCATCGCGCGCGGGCGCGCAGGCTCGGCATCGTGCGCGCGGTGACGATCACGTGAAGCTTCGGCGGCATGGTCTCGACGAGGCGCTCGACAATCGCGTTGATCTCCGGGCGATTGACGGCGTCGTAGTCGTCGAGCACGAGCATCGTGTCGCTGTGCAATCGGTCGAGCAGCTCGTTGCTCAATCGATCGATGACCGTCACCCACGATCGCGGAGACCGATCGCCGCGCTCGAGTCGCTCGCGGGCGTCCACCTCGATCCCGGGGAGCGCTATCGCGAAGGCCTCGACGAGGTGAAGCAGAAACAGTCGAGGATCGGGCTCGACGTCGGCGACGCTGTACCACACGAACGGCCGGGACGCACCCGACAGCCACGACGCGATCGCCGTCGTCTTTCCATAGCCCGCTTCGGCCTTGAGAATCGTGAGCGGATGATCGAGCGCACGATCGAGGGCCGCGTTGAGCCGCGGCCGCGGCACGACGTGGTGCCGAAGCGTCGGCGACACGAATCGTGTGCGGACGATGACGTCGTCCGTTCGACTGGAGGGCGTGGACGTCACTCGAGGCCCGGAGGAGGGAACGGCTGTTACCTGTTCGACGCAATTTCGGACGCGGGACAACCCGCGTCCAGTCAGTGCTTTAGCCGACCGACGAGTCAGTTTGTGTAACGCGGTTGTAATGCCGGAGGAGCGCCGCCGATTTAGTATCGCTCTCCGACAAACGCCTCCCAGGGGATTGGTCATGCAGATCGTGCAGGAGTCCATGCGTTCGCGATGGTCGGCGACGATGCACGCGCACATTGCCGCGGCGCTCGTTGTCATGCTCGCTGTGGTCACGCCGCCGTTGGGCGCGCAGGCAAATACTGGACGGATCACCGGCCGAGTGACCGA
>Ga0310811_10013036_pt1 | contig 10813 bp, 8 predicted proteins | sample YCmetagenome_FD_207642 | JGI IMG/M metagenome (GOLD analysis project Ga0310811, IMG submission 207642) | Soil microbial communities from experimental microcosm in Duke University, North Carolina, United States - YC | ecosystem: Engineered > Artificial ecosystem > Soil microcosm > Unclassified ...
CTGGTCCGGCGTGTGCCGGCGGCGCTTGCCCATCATGCACGTCCTCCCACCCCAATCTTGGGGCATCGGACTCGCACAACAACTGGACCACTACGCGGGGGTCACCTCACGGGGTTCGATCCCCCGGGGGCCCACATATTCTGAGCAGCGAAAATGTCCGATGATCGTGATCTTCGGTTGATCTCTGTCAACGAAAGTGATCCGCGGCTTCGTGTTTCTGGGACGTCTACGCTCGGCTGGGCTGGCTCGGAAGCCAAGATCGAAAAGGCTTGATCCTCAAGTTCGGCTCAATCTTGTGGCCTCCCGGGAGGGCGCGGACTGTGTCGAGGGCGGTGTGGACGTCGGCTGGTATTGGGTCCGCTGCGGTGATCACGAGGGGCGGCGGCCTGGTGTCAACCGGTGCGGCATCTTCGCTGATCGTGGTGGGTGCGGGATCGTCCGCTCTTCGGAGGTGTTCGTGGTTCTCTGGTTCGCTGCGATGTCTGAGGGCGGGTCGGATAAGGGCTCGTGGTGGGCTCTGGCGTCCCTTGAACTGGGCGGGGTGGGGGTTGCCTAGTTCGTGGAGTGCCTCTGCCGACGGGAAGAGTCATCACGAATCCTCGGTGTGTTCCGCGACCCAACGCCGCCTGCCGCCGCGCGCTGTGCCGCCTCCGTGTCGCCGGCCACCTGCCGCAGCTCACTCACCAGAGCCGCGCTAGCAGCGGCATCGTCGAGCATGGTCGAGAGGCCGACACATGCCAGGTGGCGGAGTCAGCGGCGTCTGCTTGGGCGACGCAGCGCACGGGTCAGCGGCGCTACCCTTATCTGTTGGAAGTGGGGCGGCGATATGGCCGACGAGCCCGAGCTGATGACCCTCACCCTCAGGGTGGAACCGGGTGCGGTGATCGTGACCGTGACCGGTGAGATCGACAGCACGACCGCCCCTGCCTTGCGTACCACGGTCACCGAGAACATCGGCGAGATGCGCGCGGGCGCTCAGTGCCTCGTTCTGGACCTGATGGCCGTGGAGTTCTTCAACTCCAGCGGGGCCGCCCTCGTGTTCGATCTGACCGTGATCGCCGCGGAGAACAAGGTGCCGCTGTACCTGGTCCTAGACGACACGGGCCGAGTCATGCGCACCTTGAGGATCACCAGACTCGCCGGTCTACTGCCGATCTACTCCAGCCAAGCCGAGGCTCTCCAGACTGCCGCACGAATGCCGTAGCCCCGCTGCGGTCACCGACTCTAGAGTCGGTGCCAACCGCGCGGGCAACGCTGAATCGAACACCGCCGCTGACCACGCGTCAGTGTTCTGCGGAACGCGCTGGTACAGCTGCCCGGGCTGCTACGGGCCTCAACGGCCGCGCGGGACTCCTCGGGCGCTTGGTGCGAGGGATGTCCGGAGCGATCAGCCCTGCCCGGTGAAGACGGCCGGGCTGGACCCGTACTCCCGCGTCACCTGTACCTGCAGGTCGCCGGCCGGGTCCGCGACGCCGTACAGGTTCCGGTAGGTGAAGGACTTGCCGGGTAGAACGGCGGTATCGGAGGAGGACGAGAAATCGCTGTCGAACACGTTCGGTGCTTGCTGGCCGTTGTAGGTGACGGTGGGTCCAGATCCCGGGCTGAAGGTGATCGGAGTCTGTCCTGTGTTTGTGACGGTTGTGGTGACCAGTAGTGCCTTGGTCTGCCGGAATTGTGTCGGCGCAGCGGATGAGCTGACGAGATGCCGCGCTGGAGCCGCCACACTGACTGTCAATCCGTCTGAGTAGCTGATGATCTGGCCTAGCTTTGCCACGGTGGGTGCGTCCCCGGGCTCTGCCGGGATCACTACCGGCGGCGGAGGCGGTGGCGTCGCCGGTGTCGGGCACCCCGGCCCGAACATGCCGGCGTGCGCGGCGCGCGCGGCCTCGACTTGATTGGTGATCCGCTGGTTGTAGTCGTCTCACGCGGCGGGCGCGTGCGCTCTTTTGATCTGCGGGTTCGGGGTTCGATTCCCCGGGGGCCCACATATTCTGAGCAGCGAAAATACCCGACAATCGTGATCTTCGGTTGATCTCTGTCAACGAAAAGTAGTCCGCGGCTTCGTGTTTCTGAGTTGTCTGAGCCCGGCTGGGCTCGCTCGGAAGCCTGGTGCGGTCCGTGCTCGACCTTCAAGCGGGCCTCAAGCACGGATTCAGACCCAGCTCTAGTCGCAGTCGTGGCGACCTTTGAGCAGGCACATTGGAGGTGTGGACAGTGCGGCTGCGGATGCGTCCGGGGGTAGGCGGCGCCGGTACGTCGACGTGCGCCCTTACGCGGTCCCCGCCGCCCTGGATCGGTCCGGTCCGGTCCGGTTCGTGGTGAGTTGAGGTTGCCGAGCCTTGGCTTGGGGGTCTGCGCCGCGCCTGCGATGTCGTTGACTCTGATTCGCGCCGACTGCTTTACGCCGGCGAGTCTTGGGAAGATCGGTTCCCGGAGCTTGTTCGACGCGTGGTGAAACCAGCGGCATCGTACCCAGGCAGAGCGGCTACCTTGTCCCAGCATGAACGTACGCTTACTCTCATTTACCCGAAGATTGCGGGGCGGCCTCCTGATAAGCGTGCGTAGCTCGTTGCTTCGGGCGGGACAGCTCTGGATACCGGTTGGTTGAGGGTGGGGCTGTGGTCGATGACGCCGGTCCGCTCGAGCGTGATGCCGAGCTGAACACCATCGGCCGCTTACTCGGCCGGGCTTCTACCGGCTCGGGTGGGCTGCTGGTGATCGAGGGGCCGAGCGGAGTCGGCCGGTCCCGGTTGATCGAGGAGACCATCGGCCGAGCGCGCGGCGCCGGGATGGATCTACTCGCCGCCCGGGCGGGTGAGCTTGAGGCCGGCTATCCCTTCGAGGTCGCGCTCCGGCTGCTGGAACCGCGCTTGGAGAAGCACACCGACGATCTCCTCGAGGGTCGGGCCGCCCTGGCAAGACCGTTGTTGGCTCCGTGGACGGTCGGCGTAGCGGCGTCGGTCACCAACGAGACCGAGCTCGTTCGGGGCCTGTACTGGTGCGTCGTCAACATCTGCCGTCGGCGTCCGGCCGTGCTCGTCGTGGACGACTGCCACTGGGCCGACGAACCCTCGTTGCGCTTCCTCAACTATCTGGTTCGACGCCTGGACGACCTCCCGTTGACGGTCGTCCTGGCCGTGCGGACCGGGGACCCGACCGCGCGTGGTGATCTGATCGACCGGTTGGTGCACGCCGGCGGGAGCGTCCGCATGCATCTGCGCGAGCTGAGCCTGGACGCCACTCGCGGCCTCCTGCGCCAGGTCGCCAACGGTCCGATCTCGGATGAGTTCGCTCATGTGTGCTGGAACGTGACGAAGGGCAATCCGCTGCTGGTGGGCGCGCTGGTACACGCCCTGCGGGAGGAGCCGCCTGGTCCCGACGAGCCCGATGCGGCGGCCCTGACCGAACTCGCCCGCCACGGCGTCGAGCATGTGGTGGCCCGTCGACTGCGCCGCCTCGGTGTACCCGCCGGACGACTCGCTCGCGCATGTTCGGTCCTCGGGGACGATCAGCCGATCTCCGCCGGGGTGACGCTCGCGCAGTTGGACACCGACTCCGGCACCGTGGCCGCGGCGCGGTTGGCGGAGTCGCGGATCCTGACGAACGCGGATTCGACCACCTTCGAGCATCCGATCGTCCGGTCGGCGGTATACGCACAGCTCGACGCCGCCGAACGCAGGGCGATCCATCCGCGCGCGGCGCGGCTGCAGTACAACGCGGGATGGGACCAGAGCGTGGTCGCCGCGCATCTGCTCAAGGGTGAGATCCCGGACGAGCCGTGGGCGGTCCAGGCGTTGCGGGCGGGCGCGCGTGTCGTGTCGCGGCGAGGTTCCCCGGAGCTCGCGGTGGGTTGCCTCCAACGGGCGCTCGAGCTGTGCTCGGCGCGGGATACCGAAGCCGGGCTCCTGCTCGAACTGGGGATCAACGAGGCGGCCTCCGGCAGGTCCACGTCGCTGGAGAGATTCGAGCAGGCGCTGCCGATCCTGAGGGAGCCGGCCGACCAGGCGGTCGCGCTTCATGCACTCGGGCAGACCCTTTACCGGCGGGGCCGGCACCAGGAGGCGATCGACGTCTTCCGCCGGGGAGCCGGCATGTTCCGGGACCTGGACGACGACTCGGCGCTGATGTTCGAGGCCGAGCTCGAGTGTGCCGCCATCATCGTGAACGGCTACGGGCTTTCCCGGCTGTCTGCCTCGGTGCGCGAGTCGGCACGGCGTGGCCCGGTGACCGCCGCGGACCGGGTCGCGCTGGCGGTCTCAGCGTTCTGCAGCTCGTTGAGCGGATCCGACCTGGTCGAGTCCGGCCGCCTGGCCGAGCAGGCACTGGGTGACGGCGCCCTGCTGCGCGAGCAGACGGCCGAGGGGATGGCGTGCAAGCTGGCGATCCTGGCGCTGGCGTTCTCCGGTCGCAGCGCGGACGCGGTACGGGAGGCGGGCCTGGTTCTGGAAGATGCCCGTGAGCGGGGCGCCGGGATCGCCTTCGCCGAGGGTTCCATGGTCCGTGCTGTGGCTCATTTCGCGCAGGGACACATCAGCGAGGCAATGGCCGACGCGCAGGCGGCGATCGACGGGGAACTGACCCGGGACTGGCACATGGCCGGAGTGGTGCCGCGGTCGATCCGCGTCGCTTGCCTGCTGGAACGCGGCGAACTGATCGAGGCCGCCGCGGAGGCGCGGGCCGCCGAGGGGGAGCTGATCGGTAGTGCAGGGCACGATGCCTGGCTTTCCTGGGCGCGAGGCCGGGTCCTGCTCGCCGAAGGCGACGCCGGCGGAGCGCTCGACAGCTTCAGGTTGGCGGGCCGGTTGGCAGAGGAATCCGACATCACGAACCCGGGGATGATCCCGTGGCGAATCGACGCCGCGCTCGCCGAATTCCGGGCCGGGGACACCGAGCGTGGGCTGCGGTGGCTCGATGACGAGGAGAGTCGGGGGTCGTCGATCCGGCTGCCGGGGACCTCGGCGCGAGTTGCCCGGGTACGGGCACTCGCGTGTCTCCCTCCCGAGCGGATCCGCTCGCTGGAGGCTGCGATTCCGGGTCTGGAGCTGCCGGGGTCGGAGCTCGAGCTCGCCCGGGCGCTGGTGGATCTCGCGGTGGCCAGGAGGCAGGTCGGTGACCGGACGGCGTCCCGGGACGGTCTGCGCCGGGCGGTGCACCTCGCCCACACGTTGGGCGCAACGGCTCTGGAACGTCGCGCGCGGGACGAACTGCTCGCCAGCGGGGCCAGGCCGCGCCGCGCAGCGCTGGAGGGGATCAACTCGCTCACCCCGAGCGAGGCACGCATTGCCAGGTTGGCGGCCGAGGGCACCGGCAACCGGGCCATCGCGGACATGCTGTTCCTGACCAAGGGCACCGTCGCCTGGCACCTCGGCCGGGTCTACCGCAAGCTCGGCATCAGCTCCCGGGAGGAGCTCCGTACCCGCCTGGACGTGTGACCGGCGGCGAGCCGGACCGGATCCGCGGCGGCAATTCCCTACATACCGCGGCAAAACTCCATACCCCTGACTGTGGTGTCTCCGGAGCCGGCTGTTCCTAGCGTCATCGGCATGACACGGGCTGAGACCGGGACGGCCGAGCGGGAGCGGGTCATCGTCGTCGGCGCCGGGCTGGGTGGTCTGGCCACGGCCATCCAGGCCGCGGTCCGGGGTCACCCGGTGACCGTGCTGGAGAAGGGTGAGCGGGTCGGCGGGGCGGCCGCCTACTCGGGCGGGCAGGTGTGGGTGGCGGACAACCACCTGCAGCGGGCCGCCGGGATCGAGGACAGCGTGGAAGCCGCGGAGCGGTATGTCCGCAGTGGCAGCGCCGAGCGCCCGGAGTTCCTCGACGAGGACGCCATGCGCCAGTGGCTGGCGGCGGCCCCGATGGTCGCCGAGCACTACGAGAAGCTCGGCGCGGTCCGGTGGTCGACCATCGCGGGCTATCCGGACTACGGGTATCCGGAGCGGCCCGGGTCGGTCGCGGACGGTCGCTATCTGACGGCGGTATTCGACGCCGACCGCCTCGGGGAATGGCGTGATCGGCTCCTGCTCAGCCCGCATTTCCCGATCGGGAGCACCTACCAGGAGGTGCTCGCCGGTCACATCGCGACCGCCTTCGGCAGCACCGCCGAAGGCAGCACGGAGACCAACCGGCTCCTGACCTTCGGCCCCGGGGTGGTGGGCGGTTTCCTGGCCCGGGCGGTCGCCGAGCCCGGCGTGGAGATCCTCACCTCCCATGCGGCGGACGATCTCCTGGTCGTGGACGGCGAGGTCGTCGGAGCGGTGGTGGCGCCGGCCGGCGGTGAGCCGTTCGAGCTACGGGGGCGCGTCGTGCTGGCCGCCGGGGGAATCGACTGGGACCCGGTGCTGGTGAAGGAGTACCTGGACCTGGGGTCCGGTGAGGTGGGCAGCTGCGCGCCGACCACGATCACCGGGGACGCCCTGCGACTGGCCCAGCGGGCCGGGGGCGCGGTCACCGTCGTCCCGCCGGGATACGCGCCCATGCCCCCGGGCTACCCGTCCGCCAGGGAACCGGGGTTCGCCTTCTGGCACGAACACTCCCTGCCGCACACCTTCATCGTGGACGCCCACGGTCAGCGGTTCTGCGACGACAGCCTGTACTTCGACATCGTGCGGCGCGCCCTGGACCCGGACGAACCGAGGATGCCCTGCTACGCGATCTGGGACGACCAGCACCGGCAGCGGTACGGCACGTTCGGGGGCGCAACCGACGGGCACCCACCCGACGGGCAGTACCCGGCCGGCGTGGTCACCAGCGCCGGGTCGCTGCCCGCACTGGCCGACCGCCTGGGCATCGACCGCGACGGGCTGGCCCGGACCGCGGCCCGGTTCAACGCCGACGCCGCCGACGGGGTCGACACCGAGTACGACCGCGGCGGCACCGTGTGGGCGAGGACCTTCGCCAGCGACCCGTCACATCAGCCGAACCCGAACTTCGGCGCGGTCGACACGCCCCCGTTCCACGGCATGCCGATCCGTTTCATGCAGGTGAGCGTGCAGATGACCGGGATCACCGTCGACTCCGGCGGTCGGGTCCTGGACGGCACCGGAGCGGTCGTGGACGGGCTCTACGCCGTCGGGTCTTGCGCGGCTTTCGGGACCTCCGGAGTGGGGCTCAACAGCGGCTACGCGCTGAGCCGGGCGATGACCTTGGGATACCTGGCGGCGCAGGACATCGCCGCGACCGGCTGAGCACACAGGAGCGACAGTGTCGACGAGTGAACAGGCCGTGACCAGCATCGACGCCATTGACCCGGCGTGGGTGACCGAGGCACTGCGGGCCTCGGGGTACCCGGACGCCCGGGTGACCGACGTCGTCGCCGAGCAGATATCCACTGGCGGGGCGTGGTGCGACATCCGGCGGCTGGTCCTGCGCTACGAGCACCCGGCCGACGGGCTGCCCGCCTCACTCATCGCCAAGGCACCCCGAAACGGACCCGCCCGCCCGGCCGGCAGCGCGCTGGGCTTGTTCGACCGGGAGATGCGCTTTTACGGCGAACTGGCGGCCGATGTTCCGCTGCGGCTGCCCCGGTGCTTCCACCCCGGCGACGGCGACCTCGGGACGGAGCCGATCCTGCTCGAGGACCTCACCTCCTGGTCGGCCGGGAACCAGCTCGCCGGGCTGACCCTGGACCAGACCCGGGCGGTGCTGAGCGACCTCGCCGGAATGCACGCCAAGTTCTGGAACTCTCCCCGGCTCGCCGCCCAGGACTGGTTGCTGCGGATCGACGCCCCGGCGCACATCGCGGTCATGGAGCAGATGGCCGCGGCGGGCATCGACCCGCTGCGCGAACGCTTCCAGGACACCGTCGAGCTGGACGCCATGCGCCGGGGGCTCGAGGTGTGCCGGCGGTTCGGCGACGTGCTGCGGGCCATCGGCGAGAGCGAACCGAAGACCCTGGTGCACGAGGACTTCCGGCTGGACAACTTCCTCTTCGGCCCGGACGGGGAACGCCTCGTGCTCGACTGGCAGGTGCCGTCGTTCGCCCGAGGCGTGCACGACGTGGCCTACCTGCTCACCGGAAGCCTGCAGGCCGACCTGCTCAGCGCGCACTGGGAGACCCTGCTGCGCCACTACCACGACGAGCTGCTCGCCCGCGGAGTTACCGACTACCCGTGGGACGCACTGCTCCCGCACTACCGGCAGAACGTCCTCTACTCGTTCATCTTCCCGCTCGCGCTCGCGTCCGCCCTGTCGATCGACTCCGAACAGGGCGCCGAGCTGGGCGAAGTGATGGTGGGCCGGGTCTTCCGCCACGCCGATGAAGTGGATGCCTACGCGACCTTCCTCTAGAAATCCCGTCCCTCTAGACGACCCGACCCTCTGGACCCGACGGATTGCGAGCGAACCATGGACATCAAAGCCCAGCGCCTGTGCGCTTGGTCAGGACCGGCCTGCGTCATCCTCTTCCTCGCGGGTTTCGGTCTCGTCGCCGGATTCATCCCGCCGCCCTCCCCGGGTGCCGGCGCACACGAAATCGGCGAGCTCTACCGGGCGGATCACCTACGCATCCTGCTCGGCATGATCATCTCCATGTTCGGGGCGGCGTTCACCGGGCCCTGGGTGGTGGCGATGACCTTGCAGCTCAAACGCATCGAGGGCGGGCTGAAGAGCATGTCGCTGCTGCAGTTCGCCAGCGGCGCGGTGGTGGTCCTCGAGTTCGAGATGTGCATCATGTTCTGGCAGGTCGCGGCGTTCCGGGTCGACCGGTCCGACGAGTCGATCCAGCTGCTCAACGACCTGGCGTTCATCCCGTTCATCGGGCTCGCCTCGACCGGCATCGTCCAGTGTGTCGCCACGGCGGCGGTCATCCTGCGGGATCGCCGTGAGCGGCCGATCCTGCCCCGCTGGTCGGCCTTCTACAACATCTTCGTCGGCCTGTGCTTCGTGCCGGGTTCGTACAACGCCCTCTTCCACAGCGGCCCGATCGCGTGGAACGGCGTCCTGTCCTGGTACGTGGCCATGGCGGCCTTCATGAGCTGGTACATCGTCAACTCCTACGTCATCCTCACCGCGCTCCGGGCACAGGAACGGGAGGAAGCTATGAGTCCGGCCCTGCTGACCGGCTCGTGACGACTCCAGCACCGCCGGAGCTTATGGACGAGCTGAGCATCTACCTGCTGCCCGGCCGGGTGTCCGATCCGGCCCGGGCCCTGACCGAGGCCCGGGAAGCGGAGCGCCTCGGCTTCGGCCGGGTGTGGCTCGCCGAGCGCCCGGACCTGAAGGAGGCAGCCGTGGTGTGCGGCGCCGTCGCCGCCTCCACTGAGCACATCGGCGTCGGTACCGGGCTGGTCATCGACGCCGTGCGGCACCCCCTGATGACGGCCGCCTTCGGCGCGACCATGCAGGCGATGTTCGGCGATCGGTTCACGCTCGGGCTCACCCGCGGCGTCAAGTCGTGGGTCAACGGTCTCGGGCTGCGCGGTAGCACCCCGGCCGAGTTCGAACGGTACGTCGCCACGCTGCGCGGCCTGTGGGCCGGCGAAAAGGTGCCCCACCGGGGCGAGAACGGCGAGTGCCACCTCGAGTTCGTCGACAAGCTGCGGGAGCCCCCACCGAAGCTGCTGTGGGGCACCTTCGGGAACACCCGGGGCGTCGAGATCGCCGCCCGCAGCTTCGACGCCGTCGCGCTGATCCCGTTCTTCACCGTCGAGGCGGTCGCCGAGACGGTACGGCGCGTGCGGGCGGCGGTGGAACGCAACGGCCGGGACCCGGCGGCGTTCCGGATCGTGCACTGCATGGTCACCGCCCCCGACCTCACCGAGCACGAGGAACTGGCGATCGTGAACGCACGGGCGGTCACCTACTTTCAGATGCCCGGCTACGGCGACGCGGTGGTAGCGAAGAACGGGTGGGACCGACGGGTCGTCGAGGACCTGCGCAACCATCCGGTGCTCGCCGGGTCCCGCGGCGGCGTCGCCGACCTGCAGTTCACCCGCGCGCAACTCGTCGAGGTCGGACGGTCCCTGCCGGAGGAGTGGATGCGCTCGGGCGCGGCTCTCGGGTCGGCGAAGGACTGCTGCGACCGGATGCGCGAGTACTTCGACGCGGGAGTGGACGAGATCTGGATCCACGGCACCTCACCGTCGCAGAACGCCGGCCTGGCGGAGCTCTGGCGGAACGAATACAGGACAAGGAGAAACGCGTGCTAGAGACGGCTGTCATGCTCTTCGGCGACCGCAACATGCCGATGGAGATGTTCGCGGACCAGGTTCGCGGCATGGAGGCGAGCGGCGTCATCGACCACCTGGAGATGGCCGACCAGCTCGCCAACTTCATGCCGCCGTCGTTGTGGAACAAGGAGAACACCCCGCTCGCGGCGATGCTCCCGGACGCCGACTCGATGCCGGATGCGTTCGCCATGGGCGCCTACGCCATGGCGATCGCGCCGAAGCTCAAGCTGACGATCTCCACCGACTCGGTCCGGCACGCCCCCGCCGAGCTCATGCAGACCATGCTCACGTTGCAGAACATGGCGCACGGCAACGCGCACTTCCACATCGGCAGCGGCGAGGCCAAGCAGATCACCCCGTACGGCCACAAGCGCTCCGGTGGCCTCGGCCGGGCCGAGGACCTGTTCCGGCTGGTCCACGCCTTCTACGACTCGGACGGGCCGATCGACTTCCAGGGCAACCACTGGACGATGAAGCGGGCCTACCTCGGCAGTGCGAAACCGCCGAAGCGGCCGCAGATCTGGGGTCTCGGCGGCGGGCCCAAGCTGGTGGATCTCGCCACCAGCTACTGCGACGGGCTGACCGTCGCCGCACCCAACGTCTGGCCCCGCCCCGAGGACGCCGCCGCGCGCATCGGCGAGGTG
>Ga0310811_10013037_pt1 | contig 10813 bp, 6 predicted proteins | sample YCmetagenome_FD_207642 | JGI IMG/M metagenome (GOLD analysis project Ga0310811, IMG submission 207642) | Soil microbial communities from experimental microcosm in Duke University, North Carolina, United States - YC | ecosystem: Engineered > Artificial ecosystem > Soil microcosm > Unclassified ...
GAGCGTCCCCTCACCCCGGCCCTCTCCCCGGCGGGGAGAGGGAGAAGTGCGGTTTTGAGGTTCTTGAAGAACGGCATATCAATGCTCCTCGATAAGGTTGCTGTCCTGCGCAAGGCGGGCAGCCTTGCGGGCGCGGCGGCGTTCGCTCATGCGTTCACCCCAGCCGCGGACCAGCACGTAGAACAGCGGCGTAAAGATCAGGCCGAAGAAGGTCACGCCCAGCATGCCGGCGAACACCGCCACACCCATCGCATGACGCATCTCCGCACCCGCACCGTGCGAGGTCACCAGCGGCACCACGCCCATGATGAAAGCGAACGAGGTCATCAGGATCGGGCGCAGTCGCAGGCGAGCCGCTTCCAACACCGCCTGGGTGCGGTCCATGCCTTCGAGGATCTGCGCTTCGCGGGCAAACTCCACGATCAGGATTGCGTTCTTGCACGCCAGGCCCACCAGTACGATCAAACCGATCTGGGTGAAGATGTTGTTGTCGCCACCGGTCATCCACACGCCCGAGATGGCAGACAACAGCACCATCGGCACGATCAGGATCACTGCCAGCGGCAGCAGCAGGCTTTCGTACAGCGAGGCCAGCACCAGGAACACCAGCAGCACGCACAACGGGAACACCAGTACCGCGGTATTGCCGGCGAGGATCTGCTGGTAGGTCAGCTCGGTCCATTCGAACGTCATGCCGTTGGGCAGGTTGTCCTTGGCCAGCTTTTCAATTGCCGCCTGCGCCTGACCGCTGCTGAAGCCCGGTGCCGGTCCGCCGTTGATCTCGGCAGTCGGATAACCGTTGTAGTGCTGCACGCGATCCGGACCCACGGTCTGGTTCACCGTGAGGAAGGAACCCAGCGGAATCATCTCGCCGGTCGAGCTGCGCGTCTTCAGGCCCAGGATGTCCTGTGGCTCGTGACGGAAGCCCGGCTCGGCGGAGACATTCACCTGGTAGGTGCGACCGAAACGGTTGAAGTCGTTGACGTAGAGCGAACCGAGGTACGCCTGCATGGTCTGGTAGACATCGGCCAGATCCACGCCTTCGGCCTTGGCTTTCTCGCGGTCCACGTCCGCATCGATCTGCGGCACGCTCACCTGGTAGCTGGAGAACAGGCCCGCCAGCGTGGGCACCTGGGTGCTTGCCTGGACCAGGTTCTGCGTCTGCTTGTACAGCTCCTCGAAGCCCGCATCCGAACGGTCTTCCACCTGCAGGCGGAAGCCACCGATGGTGCCAAGGCCGTTCACCGGCGGCGGCGGGAAGATCGCGATATACGCGTCCTGGATACCGGCGTACTTCTGCTGCAGGGCCGCGGTGATCGCACCGGCCGACAGCGACGCATCGCGGCGTTCCTCGAACGGCTTGAGCGTCACGAACACGATGCCGGAGTTGGTGCTGTTGGTGAAACCGTTGATCGACAGACCCGGGAACGCCACCGCGCTTTCCACGCCCGGCTGCTTGAGCGCGATATCGCTCATGCGGCGGATCACGTCTTCCGAACGATCAAGCGAGGCGGCATCCGGCAACTGCGCGAACGACACCAGGTACTGCTTGTCCTGCGGAGGCACGAAGCCGGTCGGCACATGGGCGAAGCCAAACAGGCCCAGCAACACCAGACCGCCATAGATGATCAGGGCGATCGAACCCGAACGCAGGATGCGCTTCACGCCACCGACGTAACGGTTCGCACTGCTGATGAACAAGCGGTTGAACGGACGGAACACCCAGCCGAAGGCGCGATCGATCAGCAGGCTCAACTTGTCCTTCGGCGCATCGCGATCCTTGAGCAGCAGCGCAGCCAGTGCCGGGCTGAGGGTGAGCGAGTTGAACGCAGAGATCACGGTGGAGATGGCGATGGTCAGCGCGAACTGGCGATAGAACTGACCGGTCAGGCCGCTGATGAACGCTGCCGGCACGAACACCGCGCACAGCACCAGCGCCGTAGCCACGATGGGTCCGGTCACTTCGTTCATCGCCTTGCGTGTGGCCTCCTTGGGAGAGAGTCCGTGCTCGATATGTCGCTCGACGTTCTCCACCACCACGATGGCGTCGTCGACCACGATGCCGATCGCCAGCACCAGTCCGAACAACGACAGCGCGTTGAGCGAAAAGCCCGCCATCAGCATCACGGCGAACGTACCGATCAAGGACACCGGCACGGCGACCAGCGGGATGATCGAGGCGCGCCACGTCTGCAGGAACAGGATCACCACCAGCACGACCAGCGCGATGGCTTCGAACAGCGTATGCACCACCGCTTCGATCGAACCGCGCACGAACACGGTCGGGTCGTAGACGATCTTGTAATCCACGCCCTGCGGGAAATCCTTCTTCAGATCCGCCATCAGGCCGCGGACTTCATCGGAGATCTGGATCGCGTTGGAACCCGGACGCTGGAAGATCGGCAACGCCACCGCCGGCTGGTTGTTGAGCAGGCTGCGCAGCGCGTAGTTGTTCGAGCCCAGTTCCACGCGGGCCACATCGCGCAGATGCGTGAACGAACCGTCGGCATCCTTGCGCACGATGATGTTGAGGAAGTCTTCCTCGGTGATCAGTCGGCCCTGCGTGTTGATGTTGAGCTGGAAGGCGGAGTTGGTCGGGCCTGGCGGCGCATTCAGCGCACCGGCAGCGACGGTGATGTTCTGCTCCTGGATCGCATGCACCACGTCGCCCGTGGTGAGCTGGCGCGAGGCCAGTCGCTGCGGGTCGAGCCACACACGCATGGAGTATTCGCCGGCGCCGAAGATCTGCACGTCGCCGACGCCATCGAGGCGGGCCAGCTGATCCTTGATGTGCAGGCGCGCATAGTTCGACAGATACAGCATGTCGTAGCGCTGATCGGGCGAGATCAGATGCACCACCATGGTGAGGTCGGGCGAGCTCTTCTGCGTGGTCACGCCAAGACGCTGCACTTCCTCGGGCAGGCGCGGCTGCGCTTGCGCGACGCGGTTCTGCACCTGCACCTGGGCGTTGTCCAGATCCGTACCCAACGCGAACGTGACGGTGAGCGTCATCGCGCCGTCGCTGGTGGACTGCGAGCTGGTGTAGAGCATGCCTTCCACGCCGTTGATCTGTTCTTCCAGCGGCGTGGCGACGGTTTCGGCGATCACCTTGGGGTTGGCGCCGGGATAGGAAGCACGCACCACCACGGTAGGCGGTACGACTTCGGGGTATTCGCTGATCGGCAGCTTGAACAGCGAAATGCTGCCCGCGATGAGGATCAGCACGGAGAGGACGCCGGCCAGAATCGGCCTGTCCACGAAGAATTGTGCGATTTTCATTGCATTCGTCCTGGTTGCTCGCTGGCACCAATGCCCGCGCGAGGCGGGGACTTCCGGCGCTTTGCTTGCGTGATGCGGAGACAAAGCGTCCCTGGCCCTCGACTCCAAAGAGCGAGGGCGTTCATTTCATTTCTTGCCGATTGCTTTCCTATTCGTCATCCCGGCGTACGCCGGAAGCGCTTCTCAACAGCGAAGCTGGTCATCCAGTAGCGTCAGTACGCGTACGTGCCGACACCTTTGTGCGCTATCGCTACTGGATTCCGGCCTTCGCCGGAATGACGAACTAAGGCTTCTGCGCGGCCTTGTTTCCGCTAGCGCCACCCGCCATCGCAATCTGCTTGCTCGGATCCAGACTGCGCGTCTCCATCGCCACCTTGGTCGGATTCACTTCCACACCCGGACGGACATGCTGGATGCCGGCGACGATCACGGTGTCCTTGGCGTCCAGACCTTCGGTAACCACGCGCAGGCCGTCCAGTAGCGGACCGGTGACCACGCGGCGGTATTCGACCTTGCGATCCTTGTCGACCACGTACACGTATTTGTTGCCCAGGTCGGCACCGACGGCGCGGTCGTCGACCAGTGCACGCGGCTGGCGGCTGTCGCTGCGGAGCTGGATGCGGACGTAGAGGCCCGGCGTATAGCTGGCGTCGGCGTTGTCGAAGACGGCGCGCAGGCGGATCGTGCCGCTGCCGGCGCGAAGCTGGTTGTCGACGAAATCGACGCGGCCGCTGTGCGGAAACCCTTTTTCGTCAGCCAGTGCCATCGAGATCTGCGGCGAAGCGCCATGTTCGCGACGCTGTCGGTCGAACTTCAGATAGCTGTGCTCGTCGACGTCAAAGTACGCATAGATCGGAGTGACACTCACCATGCTGGTCAGCACATCGTTGCTGGTCACCAGGTTGCCCGGCGTCACCAGCGCGTTGCTTACGCGGCCATCGATCGGAGCGCGTACTTCGGTGAAGCTCAGGTTGAGCTTGGCGGCATCGAGTGCAGCGGTGGTGGAGGCCACCTGAGCCTTGGCGCTTTGTGCCGTGGTCTGCTGACGATCCGCCTCTTCCTTGGAAATGGCGTGCTGATCGAGCAGGCGCTGGGCGCGCTCGGCATTGGACTGGGCCAGCACCTGTTCGGCCTTGGCCTGGCCGAGATTGGCGTTCAGGCGGTCCGCTTCGGCCTGGTAGGGGCGCGGGTCGATGCGGAACAGAAGATCGCCTTTTCGCACGATCGCCCCTTCCTTGAAGTGCACCGAGTCCACATATCCGCTCACGCGAGGACGCAGCTGGATGGTGTCCACGGCCTGCAGGCGGCCGGTGAATTCGTCGGCATCGTCCACCGGGCGCACCAGCACCTGGGCGACGGTGACCGCGGGTGCCGGCGGCGGCCCGGCCTGGGCGTGGGTGTCGGCGCTATGGCCCAGCAAGGCCCAGCTGCCGCCCACCACGGCGAGGGCAAGAATGGCGAGGATCCATCGGTTTTTCATGTTGCGCTCCCGGAATGAACTCGTCGACGTGGGGGTACCCCGACGATCAGGAGCGGAAGATTAGGTGTACTATCTGGTTCAATAAATGCCTTTTGATGCAACGCAATAGTGACTGCGAGTCACGAATGGGGTGAAAATCCAGCCTATGGAAGACTTTGCCGCAATCTCAGCGTTTGTCCGCGTGGTCGAAGCCAAGAGCTTTGCCGCGGCCGCCGCCCAACTGGGCATGACCCCCTCCGGCGTCAGCCGCGCCGTCTCCCGACTGGAAGAACAGCTGGGTGCCCGGCTCTTGTTCCGGTCCACGCGTTCGCTGCGTTTGACCGACGATGGGGCCTCGTTCCATGCACGTTGCAAGGAGATCCTCGCCGACCTGACCGAGGCCACCGAGGCCCTGGGCTATGCCCAGCGCAAGCCGACCGGCAAGCTGCGGATCGGCGTGCCGGCCGCCGTCGGGCGTACCGTGATCATCCCCAGGCTGGCGGAATTCGAGCAGCGCTACCCGGACATTCGTCTGGAGCTGTCGATGTGCGATTACCCCTACGACCTCAATGAGGAAGGCATCGATTGCGCCGTCCGGGTCGGGCCGCTGGAAGATTCCAGCCTGATCGCCCGCAAGATCGGCTACCTGCGCAACGTAATGATCGCCTCGCCGGACTACCTGGTGAAGCATGGGGCACCCCAGAGCATCGAAGATCTGAAGGATCACCGCTGCATCAATTACATCCTGCCCAACGGCCGTCCGCGGCAGTGGCAGTTCGAGACGCCGAGCGGCCAGGTCGCCGTGGATATCGATGCACACCTGCTGATCAACGACGCCGAGTCGGTGATCCAGGCCGTGGTCGCGGGGCTGGGCATCACCCAGGCGCCGCATGTGATCGCCGCCTGCATGCTCGACTTCGGCAAGCTCGAGCTGGTGATGACCGACACTACCTCCACCGGCAAGCCGGTGTGGATCGTCTATCCACAGAAGAAGCACCTGTCCGCCCGCGTGCAGGCCTTCATCGAGTGGGTGCGCGAAGTGTTCGAGCAGACCAGCGAGCCGGGCAAGCACAAGAAGCCGGTGATGGCGGCGGTGCCGGAGCGGCTCAGCGCCTGACCGCGCAACGATGGGAAGTGCACGCCTGTGCGCTTTCAGAATTCTTCATACGCATTTCAGGCGCTTCATTCGGTGACCTGTTGGGCTGAGCTCCGTCTTCCCACGGAGCTCACCCATGTCCAAACGTTCTCACCGATGGTTGCTGGCGCTGATGCTGGCCGCTCCTTCGCTTGCTTGCGCCGACTATCAGCCGCCCGCTCCCCACGACGATGGCTGGGCGGTTGCCGATGCCCGCGCTGCCCGTTGGGACATGGCAACCCTCGCTGCGATGGAGGCGAAGCTCAACGACGGCAGCGTCAAAGGCATCACCAGCGTCGTCGTCGCCCAGCATGGCAAGCTGGTCTACGAGGGTTACTTCAACGGCAGCGACGCCTCGCGGCTCAACGACGTGCGTTCCGCCAGCAAGAGTGTGACGGCCCTGCTGGTCGGTGCCGCCATCGATCGCGGCCTGATCGCCAACGTGCAGGCGCGCGTGTACGACTTCTTTCCCGACAAGCGGCCCGTGCAGCAGCCTGACCCGCGCAAGCTGGCCATCACGCTCGAAGACCTGCTCACCATGAGTTCGTTGTGGGAGTGCAATGACGACAACGAGTTCTCGAGCGGCAACGAGGAGCGCATGTACGTCACCGAGGACTGGCTACAGTTTGCGCTCGACCTGCCGATCAAAGGCTTCGCGCCGTGGATGCCCAGACCCAAAGACAGTCCGTACGGCCGCGCGTTTTCCTACTGCACGGCCGGTGCATTTACGGCGGGTGCGATGGTGGAGCGCGCCACGCATCGAGGCCTCGCCGCGTTCGCCGCTGAGGTACTGGAAAAGCCCTTGGGCATCACTGCGGTGCAATGGAACCAGTCGCCGCTGGGCATTGGCATGGGTGGAGGCGGCACGCGCTATCGCAGCCGCGACCTGGCCAAGCTCGGCGAACTGGCGCTCGACGACGGACGCTGGCACGGGCGCCAGGTGATCTCTGCCGCCTGGATCAAGCAGATGCTCACCCCCCACGCGCAGGCGCGCGAGGATGCCGACTACGGTTACCTGTGGTGGTGCTTCCGCTTTCCCGTGCACGGCAGCGATCAGGTGGCGTGGGCCATGTCCGGCAACGGCGGCAACTATGTGTTGGTGATGCCATCGCAGCAACTGGTCGCCGTGATCACCAGCACCGCCTACAACCAACGCAATGCGCACCAGCAATCGCAACAGATCTTTCGCGATTACGTGTTGAAGGCCTTGCCCTAGCGCGACGCGCCTTTCAACTCGGGCGGACACCACGTCGCTGCCAGCACGCGCTGGCGCTGTTCGGCCACGCGGCGGTTGATCGCTCCGATCGCCGCTGCGTAGCGCGGATCGGACGACAGTGGCTTGAGCAACGGCGACCCCTGCAGATACGCCGCGTCGCTGTAGCCCTGCTTCACGGCGGTCTGCACGGCTTCGAGGGCGGCATCGCGTTGGGCCTGCGCTTGCAGCAGCATCGCCAGTTCGAGCCATTCGCCGGGATACAGCGTATGGCGTGTCGCTTCGTCACGCACCGCGGCGACGCGAGCGGCGAGCCAGTCGACGCTGGGTGCTTCCTTGCCATAAAGCCCTTCCAGCGTACCCGGCAGGCCCATCTGCGGGCGAAGTTGCCGGGCATGCACGAAGGCGGCAAGCGCGGCGTCGCGATCGTTGCGCAGCAGCGCGAGTTCGCCCTGCAGCACGTACAGCTCCACGTGCGGTGTGTTGCGCGTCAGCGCTTCATCCAGCGCCTGTTGCGCTTCCACCAGGCGGCCGTGCAGAAACAAATGACGCGGCCAGGCGATATTGGAGAACACGTTGTCGGGATAAAGCTGGAAGCTGCGCGCGAGACGTCTTTCGGCTTCGTCGTCGAAACCCAGCAGAGCCATTTCGCGGGCGATCTGCACCTCGCGGAAGCGCACGTGCGAAGCATCGCCGCGCATGTCCAGGTTGGCGTGCAGCGCCTCGTCGATTCGCCCGCGTTCCTGATAGAGATAGGCGGCGGAAGCACGCGTGGCGTTGTCGCCCGCGTCGAGCGCCAGGGCTTTTTCGTAGGCTCCGATGGCGGCATCGATATCGCCCAGGCAGTCCTGTGCATAGCCGAGTGCCGACCAGGCGGAAGCGCGGGAGGGCTCGCCAGCAACGGCGTCGTTGGCCAGCTTCTGCGCCTGCTGCGCCCACTGATAGGGAAAATTGTAGAGACAGACGCGCGCACTGTACGCACGACTCAAGCCGATCCGCGCATCAGCATTCTGGGGCGTCGAGGCGAGCGCTTGCTGATACAGCGCGATGGCGCGTTCGTTGTTGTCGCGCTGGCCGATGCCGGCGTAATAGCTCGCCCGCTGCACCAGCTCCTGCGTGGCGGAAGGCTTGTGGAAGCGTTGGGGCATGAGCCACCAGGCGATGCCAGCCATCACGAGCAGGAACAAGCCGATGGCGAGTGCAATCCATCGACGCGGCATGCGGGTCGCGGTGGGCGCTGCGGTTTCTTCGGCCACCGGCATGTCGCACAACTGGTAGCCGCGCCCGCGCACGGAACGGATGTAACGCGGTGCGCGGCCGTCGTCGCCCAGCGCCTGGCGCAGCAATTTCACCCGCTGCGTGACGGTTTCCTCGTTCACCACGGCGGGCGCCCAGACTTCGGCAATCAGCGTATCGAAATCCACCACATCCACGCCGTGCCGTAACAGACATGCAAGGAGTTGGAACGAGAGCCCATGGACATCGAGCGTCGCGCCATCGCGCGCCACGCGCTGGCGCGTGACGTCGATGGAAAGATCCAGCAGTCGGTAACGCGTGGCGCTCATGCGATGAGGAGGTCAGTGTGCCGACATCATCCTCGCACGGTTTGCTCAGGCACCCGCGGGGATCAACAACAGCAGGGCGATGCCCAGCACGATGCGGTAGATCGCGAACGGCGTGAAACGATGGCTGCGGATATAGCCAAGCAGCCACTTCACCGCCACGAAGGCGACGATGGCCGACACCACGAAGCCGATGCCGAAGGCCGTCCAGTCCTCGTGGTGCGCGCCGCCATCCTTGAGCACTTTCAGCAGCTCGTAGCCAGTCGCGGCATACATGGTGGGGATGCCGACGAGGAACGCGAACTCCGTCGCCGCGGCGCGGTTGCTGGTACCAAAGAGCATCGCCGTAAAAATGGTGGCGGCCGAACGCGAGGTGCCCGGGAAGATGCCTGCGATCATCTGCGCGATGCCGACCAGGATCGCGACGCGCCACGTTACCTGCGTGCGATCGGGCTGGCGGGCGGCGAGGCGCTCGGCCGCAAGCATCCAGATGCCGCCGATCACCAACGCCCACGCCACCGGCGTCACCGCTTCGGGCAGCTTGAAGCCGAGCTTCACCGCGATGAAGCCGAGCACCGCCGTGATCATGAAGGCGACGAACAGTTTGGCGAGATAGTCGCGGTTGGCCGGGTCACGCCACTGCGTGAACAACTGCCAGATGCGACCCCAGTAGATGAAGGTCACCGCCAGGATCGCGCCCGCCTGGATGCCCACGTTGAACAGGTCCGAGCGCTGACCCAGGCCGAACTTCTCAGCGATCAGCAGGTGGCCCGTGCTGGAAATCGGGAGAAACTCGGTGATGCCTTCGATGATGCCAAGCAGGATGACGTTGATGATGTCGCTCACGGAGACTCCGGCGGTGAGGTCGGCCCCGGTTCCATACCGAAGCAAAGCGGCATAGCTTAAGGGACTGCCGTGGCGTTTTTGGGGCGCGTTGTATCCGGTGTGGCTGATTCCGATGCACGGCAAATCCTACAAAAGCGGGCAGCCCACGGCGGTCAGACTTGCACCAGAATGGTGCTTATAGATGTTTCATCATTGTGCAATCAAGTGGCGTCACCATCGATTTGCAGTAATTAAGCCATTGATATAAAAAGATCATTCCCCTTGGCACGCGGCTTGCTCAGACGCCTGTCGATTACTCACCTTTTCGCCCGTCGAGGTTGTCCATGTCGTCCCCCGTCCAGAAAGTGCTCGATCTGATCCAGGAACACGAGGTCGAGTTCGTCGACTTCCGCTTCGCCGACATGCTCGGCAAGCACCACCACGTGACGTTCCCGGCCCATGCCATCGACGAGGGCACGTTCGAGGACGGCAAGATGTTCGACGGCTCGTCGATCGCCGGCTGGAAGGGCATCAACGAGTCGGACATGGTGCTGATGCCCGATCCGGACACCGCCTACCTCGACCCGTTCAGCCAGCACACCCAGATGATCCTGCACTGCGACGTGCTCGAGCCGTCGACCATGCAGGCCTACGGCCGCGACCCGCGTTCCATCGCCAAGCGCGGTGAGGCATTCCTCAAGTCCACCGGCATCGCCGACACGGCGTTCTTCGGTCCGGAGCCGGAATTCTTCATCTTCGATTCCGTGCGCTGGCAGAACGACATGGGCCGCGTGTTCTACGAAATCGGTTCCGAAGAAGCCGCCTGGAGCTCGCGCTACAAGTACGACGACAACAACACCGGTCACCGTCCGGGCGTGAAGGGCGGCTACTTCCCGGTCAGCCCGGTCGACTCGCTGGGCGACCTGCGCGCCGACATGTGCAAGGTGCTCGAGTCGCTCGGCCAGGTCGTTGAAGTGCATCACCACGAAGTGGCGAATGCCGGCCAGTGCGAGATCGGCGTGAAGTTCAACACGCTGGTGAAGAAGGCCGACGAACTGATGACCATGAAGTACGTCATCAAGAACGTCGCCCACCAGAACGGCAAGACCGTCACCTTCATGCCCAAGCCGATCGTCGGCGACAACGGCAGCGGCATGCACGTGCACCAGTCGCTGGCGAAGGACGGCAACAACATGTTCGCGGGCGACCTGTATGGCGGCCTGTCGCAGACGGCGCTGTGGTACATCGGCGGCATCTTCAAGCACGCCAAGGCCATCAACGCGTTCGCCAACTCCACCACCAACAGCTACAAGCGCCTGGTGCCGGGCTTCGAAGCGCCG
>Ga0310811_10013038_pt1 | contig 10812 bp, 8 predicted proteins | sample YCmetagenome_FD_207642 | JGI IMG/M metagenome (GOLD analysis project Ga0310811, IMG submission 207642) | Soil microbial communities from experimental microcosm in Duke University, North Carolina, United States - YC | ecosystem: Engineered > Artificial ecosystem > Soil microcosm > Unclassified ...
GCGCAAGAGGCTCCTCTTGCTCCGTTAGATGCATTACATTATGCGATCCAGCTTTGTGATATTCTGGATTATCTCCATCGGCAAGAACCACCAATTGTATTTCGCGATCTCAAACCAGTCAACATTCTACTTACGCCGGACAGGGGGCTGGTTCTGGTTGATTTTGGTATTGCACAGTATTTATTACCACCAGCAGTGCGCAAAACAGTCCCTACTGAAATTGGCTCTCCGGGTTATGCCTCCCCTGAACAGATCCAGAAAAACAGTCAGTTAGACGTACGAACAGATCTCTATAGCCTGGGTATTATTCTGCGTGAAATGATCAGTGGAGAACGACCACTGAATAGTCATGAAGAATATGACCTCTCCTTAACAAAAACAGGCTATGCATCTACATATCTGGCAGCTACTATCACACTGGCAACACAGGCAGATCCTCAGCAACGTTTTCAATCCGCGAACGCCTTTTATCTGGCCTTGGAACGAGCATATCGCATTGAGGAGCATCACTCTTATCAGCAAGCGTTTCTCGCCGACTTTGTTGATGCGGAACAACTACCAATTACAGGTGAGCATCCTGTAATCCTTTCAGATGAGGAAGCACAGCTCGATATTATAGAAACACAACATGAAGGAAACTATATATTTGATCTACAACGTCGTCGTCTTATTCGCGAAACACTACAACGCACCCATCAAGAAGTGTTCGAACAGGAACAACTAGAACTGCAATTCGCCTCGGTCGATGAGAGCTTGCGCCGTAGATCCAGTATGTCTCTCTCTCAACTTTCACTTCATTCCTATACGGTCGCCTCTCCACCTGTGCAAGAACCACCAAAAGCCAGTATTTATCGCATTATCCAGGCCAGCTTTGTACTCGCACTCATTCTCTGTCTTGTGCTAACTTCATTGCTGGTCTATGCTCGTGTCATACCACATACTACATCCACACAAAATATGAGTATAAAACAGCCACTCTCTCCATTATCAACGATAGCTGCCTCAAATAGGAATATATCAAATACTGCTCCAGCGGAAGCGGAAGCTGAGAGCCATTGGCAGGCCATCCCATCTCTACCTGCGTCAGAAGCCGATAATACGGCTGCATATGTCAGTCTCCAGGGAAAAGCCTATATCTACATGAGCGGCGGCTATCGTGGCAATCAACATCCTGCCTATGATCACAATCTCTACCGTTATGATATCGCGGCGGCACAGTGGCAAGCACTGACCATAGAACAACTCCCCGGCATGGTAAATAATACCAGTACGGTTGGCGAACAGGGACATCTCTTTCTCACAGCAGGCTATTCATCTACGACGTATGAAGTAACATCTTTGCTCTATGATTATGAACCTCAAACTGGTACAGTAGAAACTATTCATCCGCCAACAGCGATGCCACTGGGATTCGCGAATGCGATGATCGCGGATCAACATGGACATCTATACATCTCACAGGGCTTTATGCAAGCCGGGAACATCCATGCGCGAGCCACGACTGGCTGGTATCGTTTTGATATTGCGACCCGGACCTGGCACGCACTCAGACCGCTTCCAGAGGGTTTAGGCTACGAAACTCTGGCGCTGGGACATAATAATGATATTCTCCTTTTTGGTGGAGCATACGATGCCGAACAGCGCTATCAGAGTAATCGTGTCTACCGCTATGATATTGAGACCAATACGTGGTCACAATCACCAGACTCCGCGCCTGAAGCATTCAGTGCGACAGCAAGCTGCCAGGTCTGGCCGGATCAGCTCATTTTCGTGGGGGGATTTGATATCGCTCACCAGAGTGGGAGCACCGATGTCTGGCTCTTTAATTCACGTACCTTTCAGTGGAAACAGCTATCAGCATTCCCTGCGGGCAAATCCGTCCTGGGAACCGCATCCTGTGACGGTCATGGACACGCGTATCTAACACGTGGCGCAAGCGACCCACACAATCCAACAACAGACTTCTGGCGAGCCACCATCGCGCCACATGTCAATTATAATCAAGATCAATAAAAACTAGCTGGAAAGGCTCTGTGTACACTGCGCATAGGCGGTCTTGAGTGCCTGATATGGATCACCCTTCGGCAAAAACTCATGGCCGATGTAGCCGCTGTATCCTGTCTCACGGATAGCCTTATAGATCGGGGGATAGTAAATCTCCTGCGCCTCATCCATATCGTGACGACCCGGATTACCCGCCGTATGATAATGTCCAAAATGCGTATGATATTGCTGGATGGTACGCATCAAATCACCTTCCATGATCTGCATATGATAAATATCATACAGTAGCTTCACATTTGGCGATCCAACCAGATCTATCACCTGCACACCCCAGGCAGTCTTATCACATTGATAATCCGGATGATTTACTTTACTATTCAGCAATTCAAGAATAAGGGTCACATTTGCTTTCTCAGCAACTGGAGCCACTCTGCGCAATCCCTCGGCGGTCAATTGAATTCCCGCCTCATCCGCTAAGCCATCACGGCTGCCACTAAAACAGATCAGGTTCGGGATATTCCATTCCTGCGCCAGAGCGATATTTGCCAGCAATTCTTGCTCAATGCGGTCATGATGTTCACGTCGATTCAAGCCATTTTCGATCGAAGCATGGCCAGCCATTGTCGCAATCGTCAGACCATGCTCTTTCGCCAGCGGCCAATACTGCTGCTCAATCAATTCAACCCCATCATATCCCACTTCTGCCGCCGTACGAAGCAATCGCTCAGGTGAAACGTCGGCACCAATAAAACTCCACCAGGTAAAAGACTGTTTAATATCAGCCATTACGCTTCTACTCCTTTGTGAGAATTCAAAAATAAGAGTATTCGTAGTGTCATGTCGTAAAAATGATATACTTAAGAGAGTTTAGTAGCAAAAGCGCTACCAGACATGGCACTCTATATTTTACACTAGTAGGGAGCACTTATGACCGACATTGTAGCATTACAGTTATATACTGTTCGAGACGAAACCGCAAAAGATTACAAACAGACGATTCGCAACGTTGCAGAGATCGGCTATGCAGGAGTAGAATTCGCAGGCTATGGGAATCTCTCTTCCGTAGAGATGTCCGCTCTTTTAAAAGAGACCGGACTCAAAGCGGCTGGTACACACGTCGGTCTTGCTGCATTGGAGCAGGACTTTGACGCCCAGGCAAACTACTGTGTAGAGATCGGCTGTGATTTACTGATAATTCCTTCCATTCCACAAGAAATGAGAACCCTTGAAGGAGTCAAAAAACTGATGCCACAGTTCAATGAATATGGCCGTCGCGCCAGAGAACGTGGCCTCACACTTGCCTATCACAACCATAACTTTGAATTCGAGATAAAGGAGAATGATGTTCCTCTTGAGGAGATCATTGCCTCAAATACCGATCCTGACTATGTGAAATTTGAATTGGATACCTATTGGGCCATCTTTGGTGGCGCTGATCCAGTGACTTTCATGCAGAAACATGCAGGCCGTATCGCATCACTGCACCTGAAAGACATGACTCCTGATCGCCAGTTTACTGAAATTGGCGCTGGTACATTGAACATCGCGGACTTCATTGAGGCAGGTCAGGCTGCCGGGGCAACCGTTTTTATTGTTGAAAACGACAAACCATCAATCCCTTCATTAGAGAGTGCGCGCCGTTCATTTGCGAGCCTCCACCGAAGCTTGACGTAAGACGTTATGCTCAATAAAGCACCCTAAAACATACCGATCTATTCTATTACAATATAGGTCGTATCATACTGATACATTTCAATGAATGGCAAAAAATACATGACCATTCATTGAAATGTATCCTATCCTGATCCCTCGACCGTTGCAGTATCGGATCTCATAACACAACCCTGGTCCATACGCCTGTTTCAGACAACTGCAATCATTAACTCGTACCTGACGAGAGACAGCATTGCTTACTTTGCTTTTGTTCGCTATCCCAATAGACGCTCACAAGGAGTAAGAGAGCATGCCTGATCTAACATCTGTACCTGACTTCGATGAAATTACAGATTTTATTAAAGAGCGTGTTGATGCTATGCGCGTGCCAGCGCTCCAATGGGCGGACCTTGCACGATTAGCTGTCCAGGGTCTGCCCTATGATGCTTACCGCCTGACCATACTTGAAGATCGTCTCAATGCCATTCGTGCGGAACTCAGAAGTGTCGTCCTGGCGGCCTCTGAACACTTCACCTCGGAACAACTTCATACATTACGCAAACAGGCGGGGATGAGTAAAGCCGCCTGGCGCGCCGTGAAAAATAAGCGTACTATTACAATTAAACATGGCTTTACCCTTGTCGTCTATTAATCAGACAGACTATCAATAATCGCACTGCAATCATCCTCTGTATTAGCACATGCTCCAGAAATTGTACAGCTGGATGAAAGGGATGGAATACTATGGAGATCGACGTTACACGACAACAACAGGCACGCGAGTATGCCCATAAACGACGCAGACTGTCCTTTATCAGTATGGGCATTGCGTTACTGGGAGTTATTCTTGTGCTGGTGAGTGGACTGAATACCTGGATCAATATGCTACTGCAATCTGGCGGAAATACAGGATGGCTTGCCTGGCAACCTCGCGCTGGTTGGTATCCGCTTCAGATCATTCTCTATTTTCTGGTGCTTTTCCTTGCCTATGAAATCGTTACACTACCACTCTCTTACTACTCAGGCTTTGTCCTACCCCGGCGCTATAACATTTCTGTGATGACACTTCCCGCATGGCTCAAAGATCTTGCCATCGGATTTGTCCTGAGCATCATTTTTGAAGCGGCCTTTATCTCATTAGTATACACACTGCTGGCCTTTCAACCGCAATGGTGGTGGTTGTACGCAGCCATTATCATTCTCTTTTTCTCAGTGATTATGGCGAATCTTGCCCCGATCCTGCTCTTTCCATTGTTCTATAAATTCACGCCACTACCCGAAGGTGAACTCACCGAACGCTTACTCTCTCTGGTTTCCAGAGCCAATACCCATGTACGTGGCATCTATTCAATGAAAATGAGCCACAAAACGAACGCGACCAACGCCGCGCTCATGGGTCTGGGCAATACCAGACGCATCGTATTAGGCGACACCATGACAGATCGCTATACAATCGACGAAATTGAGGTGATTCTGGCGCACGAACTCGGTCATCATGTTCATCGTGATATCTGGCGACTGATTGCCAGCCAGACTATCCTCACACTGATCAGCCTCTTCATCGCGAATCTTATTCTACATCTGGCTATTGGACAATGGCACTGGTATCCAGCTTTGACCGCCACCGCAACACTCCCCTTCTTCTTTTTGATCAGCGGTATCTTTGGTTTCCTGATCATGCCACTGAGCAATGGCTACACACGTCACGTAGAATATCAGGCCGATGAGTATGCATTGCAGGCAACAGGGAAAATACAGGACTTCAAAAACGCCATGACGAGACTTGCCAACCAGAATCTATCCGATATTGATCCAGAACCCTGGGTGGAATTGCTCTTTCACTCTCATCCTTCAATCAAAAAACGGCTACAACACGCGGACGAATTCGTGCTTCGCCCCACTTATGTGAGCAACGCATCTCTCAGCGCTGATAGTTGAGTCGCTGTTTCATCAACTGACCCTTCAGGCATTGAGAGAATCGGCTCATCAACGCCTGAAGCAGCCCATTGATCAAGCTTCAGCACTATCTCACGTGGCGTCCCAACAATGGTTGTTTCCTCAAGCAGACGCGGACTTACCGCCTCGATAGCACTCTTCGCCCCACGCTGCCAGCCTGCGATAATCTGCTGAACATCCTCCCCGAACCCATTACGCGAGAGCATTTGCGCGTAGTATACCCCCATCTGCCCCACGTAATATGCTAAAGGAAAAGCAATCTTCCGATACACGGTACTTTTTTCATCGGTGGTCGCATCCTCATGCAAAATAGCTGAATGAATGTATGGAGCAATAACCGCGCTATGTGGTGGGCGTTGCGCCTGCAATGACCCTGCATCCAGTTGGGAGCGCAATTCAGACCAGCGTGTTGCGGGCCAATGCACAGGTAAAACCCCATCTGCGAGCGCCCCTGTCTGGTGAATATTTTGCGGTCCCATCGCGGCAATATAAATAGGCAGATCGGCCCGTAGCGGCTTGAAACGTAATTTAAAGCCACGTTCAAGCTGAAATACATCGCCACTATAAACAAGCTTTTCACCACGCAAGATCATCCGAATAATCTCAACATATTCACGGGTACGCGCCAATGGTTTGGTAAACGGTACACCATGCCAGTGTTCAATAACATTCGCACCTGAAGATCCCAGACCAAGGATCATACGACCACCAGAACGCTCATCCAGTGTCGCAACAGTACTGGCAATCAATGCTGGTGTACGTGAATACACATTTGCTATCCCAACACCAATCTTGATACGGTTGGTAACACGAACCAGATCAGTGATCGAGGTGAAAAGTTCATATCCCCATGACTCCGCCAACCAGATAGAATCAAAACCAAGCTCATCAGCAACCTTCACTTTCTCGACGACCTGATCCCAATCGCCTGGAAAGTTAGGCAAATCTGCCATCAAACCGACGCGTGTACGATACTGCTTTGTGGGAGCATCAGTGCTCTGTGTATCATTCTCTACCGTCATCTGTGATACCTACCTTTATCTAACAACATGGATATAGATAAACTATATTCACTGCTATCCTTGCACCCTATCATAGCATGTAACACAGGTATAGGTAAAAAGAAAAACAAAAAACATCGTAACATCCTTTAATAACTAGAAAAAAGTGAAATATTACTCATTCTAACTATCAACAGCTCCGAGATCTTTCTTCGTTTCTCTTACTCTCGGCAACAGACGCAAGGAATGCTGCACACCAAACCCCTGTACCAGTAGCGTAAAGAATACAACAGAATATGTGGCGATCAGGAGTAAACTACGATTAGGCACATTGAGAGGAAGTGCCAGCACCAGAGCCAGAGATAACGCTCCACGCAGACCGCTCAGGAAAATAATAAAACGCCAGGACCGTAAGCGTAACCCTGGTATAGCCGAAAGCCGTCTGGGCAGAACTAATACCATCACAAACCGTGCTACCAGCACCGCGATAATTGCCAGCAATGCAACCACGATCAGAGGTACTGGCTGCCTCACCGTAAACAGCTCTTGCGGGTCTAACTGCCCTCCAACCAGTAAGAAGAGCATCGCATTTGCCAGAAACGCAATTACTCCCCAGAAATCATCCACCACTGATTGCACCTGCTCGGACAAACCATGATCTCGTGAATAGTTGCCCATAATTAACGCAGCAATAATCACCGCAAGAATACCAGAAAAATGCAGCGAATCAGCGAGCAGATATACTCCATAAGCAGTAACAAGTGATATCGTAATGACAATTAAATGATCGGTAACACGCGCCATGAAACGGCTCATCAACCAGCCACAGACCAGACCAGTCAAGACCCCACCACCGGCCTGTAACAATAAGATCCAGAGACTTTGCCCGATCGTTTGCCCCAGACTTAACGTCTGCCCCTGTAGCGCGACCAGTACCAACGCCAAAAATATCTGATACACAACCCCAGCAACGCCATCATTAAAAAGACTCTCGCCCTCAACAATCATCGAGAGATCAGCATGAACATTCAACTGCCGAAAAAGCCCTAATACGGCAACCGGGTCCGTTGGCGATAAAATAGCAGCCAGCAAAAATGCTTCCGGCAAAGAGAGAGCGGTCAAATAATACAGTGGCAGGGCAATCAATACCAGAGCAAGCAACAAACCCGGTACAGCTAACAGAAAAACAGCCAACCAATTCTTACGGAGTAGCGGCCAGGATATTGACCAGGAACCCTCAAATAAAAGTGCGGGGAGAAAAACAAATAAAACCAGATCAGGTGTCAGATGAAAAACAGTAATTCGTCCGAGAAAGCTAATAAAAAAACCCACAATAACCAGACCCAGCGTATAAGGAATTTTCAGACGCCGTGTCACCATAATCACCAACAATGCAATAAAGAGCAATAGGACCAGCAAACGCACTACTTCAACGACATCCATACCCCATATACCTCTCTTCTCTTATGATTTTATGCAACTACCTATCAGCGCCAATTATACAATTTATAAGAGTTCATCCGTGGGAACAACGCTGCATTACTCCCAAAAAAGCAAGCAACAGAAACCCGCCAGCATCATGAAAAAATCGGTATCTCACAAAAGGGATAATAAAAGCCAACGAGAAGCGGCCCTATGTGCGCCGTTTAGGGGGACGACGCAAGGGGGAACACAGTGCCACTTCTCGTTAACCAGAAAAAAGGGGAACGTTATTTCGTCACATTAATAGTTACAGGAATAAGCATTATATGCATTGGGCATATCTCACCAGCCTTACATATCGGCTGTGCTGAGAAAGACAACTCCGTGGTGCCAGCACTACGTGCCACAAAATCCCAGTTACAGGTTTTATTCGACTTCAGCGCGAACCCAGAAGGATTCTGCATCTGCAACATGCTCTGAACATTCTTTGGCTCACCCCATTTTTGTCCGAAAGGAAACTGCACCGCAATCACATCACCAGGATGAGCAGTTACTGCCTTTGTATAATTTTTCAGGGTTACAGTCTCATCGGGCTTCGGTGGCGCTGGCACTACCACATCACTGGGACACCCCTGAGATGTACCATAACCGGCAATAGTCGTCATCGTCGGTACCGCTGTTGGTGTCTGCGCAGTGCCAGCACCAGTTGTAGAATTACCATTTCCATTACTATAACCACATGCAGTAAGTAAAACTGTAAGAGCCAGGAGTATTACTCCCACCATTAAAAATGTATGCCTCCGCGCTATATATTTATCTTTACCGATACCCATAGTACGAACTCCATTTCCTTTATTGCTTTGTCTATGAATGCTATCTATAGCTATGACGTCCTATTTCCAGCAAAAGTTCCCGAAACAACAACATATTCTTCAGACCGTAAGACAGCCTATTCATTTTCTCAGCCACATCAGGAAACACAATAAAGCGCCAGAATCATTCAACTACACAAAAACATCTATCATCAAAAAAATGCCCTTTTATCTACCAATAAGTACCAACTATTACCTATGCTAAAAATACATTTCTATAGCTACCATTTAACATAATGATGCAAGATATAGAGAGCATTGAGCGGATAAAAAGTGGTATATCACCACACCAGTTTTTACCTTCCCATAATAATCACTTAATCTACCTTCGTGATAATCAGTAAGAAAAGTTATTGCTGAACTTTCTTTTTATGATTTCCAGAAGGACATAATTTATGCTCATGTGTCTCTCTAACAAAACACATAAAGCACAATTCAAGCAACACACTCACCCACTCTCAACAGTGTTATTTTTCTTGCTCTGTTTACTGATCATTTCTAGTATAACTGGATGCACTACTACTACAAGTACTACATCAACACAACAGACATCGCTAAACATCAGTGGTTCAACTGCGCTACAACCGCTGGTGCAAAAAGCCGCTTCTACCTATATGCAGCAACATCCAGGTACCAAAATTGTGGTTAATGGTGGAGGCAGTAAAACCGGGCTACAGAATGTTGTGAATCACGCCTCCGATGTTGGCGACTCTGATATTTATGCTGATCCGGCACTGTACCCTGATCCTACTCTCACTGACCACATCGTCTGTGTTATTCCATTCGCTATGATTGTCAATGCACAAATTAATGTCCCCACGCTGACAACACAACAAATACAGGATATTTTTGGTACTGGCACAATCACAAACTGGTCGCAGGTTGGTGGTCCCGACCTTACTATCGTGCCAGTTGTGCGGCCAGCTACTTCAGGCACCCGCGATACCTTCCGCAAATATATTCTGGGGGGATTGGACGAACGAGGTAAATTGCTATCCCAGGATTCATCAACAGCAGTGCTCGACACCGTGGCACATACCCCTGGAGCAATCGGGTACATCGGACTCTCTGTGATGAACTCCAATACCACTTCTGGCGCACATACTATTGCAATTGATAATCATCAACCCACACTGCAAAACATTATCTCTGGTCAATATAATTTTTGGTCCTATGAACATATGTATACAATGGGTGACGACACCTCCTTGCTCAGCTCATTTCTAGAATACATGCTCTCAACGCAGGTACAACAACAAGCCAAAAACCTTGGCTATATCCCAATCAATGAAATGAATCTATCGCAAATTGTTCCACAGTCAAGAGAGAATATGCCACAGAGTCAGCTTGCTCTCTCTCTATCACAAGCAAACGAGGAGCATACCCGTGAAGAGCAATAATAAATTGCCTCTGCAACAATCACCAGCCTCAGTACAAACAACCACCGCCAAGCAGGGGGAAAACCCTATACGTATTCGTTCCAAACGATCACCACATGGCAACCTGCTGATTAACCTGCCCATCGGCACGCGCTTGACACTGGGATTTATTGCAGCCGCACTCATTGCTGCGATTGTAGCAGGCGCCATCGGCGTACAACATGCACAAGCTCTCTCCAGTCAGAACAGCTTTTACCAGAACCTTTTACAGGCTAATACAGGGCTAAATACAGGTGCTCAATATCTCGAATTGATGACAACTGAAACGCAAGCAATCACAACAACAGAAAATACGCAGATACCTTCCCAGGAAACATTACAGACTGATACAGGTGCCGTAAAAAATCTCAGTTCAAGATACGATAGCCTCCTGACTACATTTGCTCAAACAGAGGCATTAAATAAACATACAGACGAAATTAACCTGCTTAAAGAAGGCAACCATGAAAATCAGGTTCAACAACA
>Ga0310811_10013040_pt1 | contig 10812 bp, 10 predicted proteins | sample YCmetagenome_FD_207642 | JGI IMG/M metagenome (GOLD analysis project Ga0310811, IMG submission 207642) | Soil microbial communities from experimental microcosm in Duke University, North Carolina, United States - YC | ecosystem: Engineered > Artificial ecosystem > Soil microcosm > Unclassified ...
GGCCGCATTGACAGCCCTGACGCCATGCACCTGATACAGCCACAAGGGTTCGGTGGGAACAAAACGATTCAGTAATTGGCGATTGGCATCAACCACGATGGGATCATCACCGCTGCGGCTGCCCAGATTCAGGCTGGCATAAGGCCCGACACTCATGCCGCCGGCACGTGTGGTCTGTATGGCTCTCACATTGGCTGGTGCTGGCCAATCGGGAAAAATCAGGTCTGACTCATTCAACATCGTCATCGTCTTCTAGCAGCTCGGCATCGTCATCGGCAAAGTCTTCATCGTCGGCATCGTCAAAATCCAGATCGTAATCATCTTCCACCGGCGCTTCTTCAACACGCATGGCTTCGAGCAAGGCTTTCATGTCGGTAGGCAATTCAATCTGCCATTCCATGGGCTGGCCAGTCTCCGGATGGATCAAGCCAAGCTTGATGGCGTGCAAAGCCTGCCGCTTGAAACCCAGGACTTCGTCGCGCAGGGTCTGTGTCATGGCACGTAATGGAATGATGTTGCGCATGCCATAGACCGGATCACCGACGATAGGCGCCTTGAGGAATTGCATGTGAACACGTATCTGATGCGTACGGCCGGTTTCCAGCATGCAGCGCAGATAGGTGTGTACCCCGAAACGCTCCAGCACTTCGTAATGCGTCACGGCAGGCTTGCCGTTGCGGTTCACTGCCATCTTGGTACGCGAATGCGAGTGGCGGCCAATCGGCTGATCCACGGTGCCATTACGCCATATCTGCCCCCAGACAATGGCCCGATATTCGCGCTTGACCGTCCTGGCCTGCAACTGACGCACCAGGCTGGTCTGCGCAGCCAGCGTTTTAGCTACGACCAGTAAGCCGCTGGTGTCCTTATCCAGCCGGTGCACAATACCTGCGCGCGGCAGCTCTGCCAGATGCGGTGCATGGTAGAGCAAGGCATTGAGCAAGGTACCTTCCCAGTTACCTGCTGCCGGATGCACCACCAAACCGGCCGGCTTGTTGATGACAAGGATATGCTCATCCTCGTAAATAATATCCAAGGCAATATCTTCCGCTTTGAAAGCGCTTTCTTCCGGCACGACTTGCGGAATAATTTGGATGACTTCACCGCCCCATACTTTGAGTTTGGCTGTCGTGGTTTCATCTTTGATGGTCACGAGGCCATCTTTGATCCAGCTTTGCAGGCGTGAGCGTGAGTGTTGCGGCAGTAGTTTCTGCAAAGCCTGATCCAGGCGTAATCCGCCCAAATCATGTGGAATCGTGAGAGTAATAGGAGTGGTTTGGGTCATCGGTTATAATCGGTGAAAATCTTAATTGGATCTAGTTAAATGAGACATAGTTTAGCGTTATTTGTCGTGCTCTGGCTTTCTGGCTGCGCCATTTTCGGCAAGCCTACAGAAGTAGATGAGACAAAAGGCTGGCAGGTGCAACGTATTTTTGCAGCTGCTGAAGAGAAGATGAATAACAAAGACTATGAAGCAGCGATTAAATACTACCAAATATTAGAGTCGCGCTATCCGCATGGGCGCTACGCCACACAATCGCAACTCGATATCGCCTATGCTTATTACAAGGCGGGAGATCCAACCGCTTGTATCGCAGCATCCGACCGTTTCATCAAATTGCATCCTAATCATCCTAACATTGATTACGCTTATTACCTTAAGGGCCTGGCTAACTTCAATGAGCGCGGCATCATCGAAAAACTGACTGAGCAGCAGATCAGCGATCGCGACCCCAAATCCTTGCGTGAATCTTTTCTTGCTTTCAAGGAACTGGTAACACGCTATCCGGAAAGCCGTTACGTCAAGGATGCAACCTTACGCATGACCTATCTGGTCAACACGCTGGCAGGCCACGAATTGCATGTTGCGCGCTACTATATGAAGCGCCAGGCCTATGTGGCGGCGCTGAACCGTGCCAAGTACGTGCTTGAGTTCTACCCTGACTCACCTTCTGTCGAAGAAGCGCTGGTGATCATGATCAGTGCTTATGATCTATTGGGCATCACAGACCTCAAGAACGACACGATCCGCGTTTTGCAGACCAACTATCCGAACAGCCCCATGCTGAGCAAAGGGGTACCGGATGACAAACGCGTCTGGTGGAAATTCTGGGAAAGCCTGTATTGATCGATTGAAACTCCGGGAGCAGGTCAGCTTGCTCCCAGCCTGGCTTTAAGGCCAACAACTAGCGTTTATTCTTCTCTGCTTCCTTGCGCAGCTTCAGCTCCACGCGCCGCTCTGTCTTGCGGCGGCGCATGCTGACGATGCCCTCGCCTCGCTTGGGCTTGTTCTCTTTTTCCGCAAACGGATTGTCGCCTTGCTTGAACTGCACTCTTAGCGGTGTGCCGGAAAGCTGGAACGCCTTGCGGAAAGTCTTTTCCAGAAAACGTACGTAGCTGTCTTTTACGCCATCCACATGGTTGCCGTGCACCACCACAATCGGTGGATTGCTGCCGCCCTGGTGCGCATAGCGTAGTTTGGGCCGTATGCCCTTGCTGATGGGTGGCTGGTGCTGTGTCGTAGCATCGCTGAGCACACGTGTAAGCTGTGGCGTTGGCAGCTTGGCCATGGCCGCTTTATAGGCAATATCGACGGACTTGAATAGCTCGGGCAAACCCTTCTTCTTCAGCGCCGAGATATAGTGAAATTCGGCAAAATCGAGGAATTGCAGCTTGCGGTCTATCTCACGCTTGATCCAGTCACGTCGCTCTTCTTCCAGGCCATCCCATTTATTGATGGCGACTACCAGCGCGCGACCGCTATCTAGAATGTAAGCGGCCACATGCGCGTCCTGCTCGGTAATGCCATCCTGCGCATCCACCACCAGAATCGCCACGTTGGCTTCTTCAATGGCCTGTATGGTCTTGATGACGGAGAACTTTTCAACCGCCTCGAACACCTTGCCGCGCTTGCGCACCCCGGCAGTATCGATAATGGTGTAATGCTTGCCGTTGCGCTCAAGATCAAGATATATAGCATCGCGTGTGGTGCCTGGTTCATCAAACGCAATAACGCGCTCTTCGCCAAGCAACGCATTGACCAAGGTTGATTTCCCCACGTTGGGCCGGCCAACTATGGCGACTTTGGGCGCTTTTCCCGAATTGAGCGGTTCTTCCGGTTCAGGCTCGGGGAATGACTCCAATGCCAACTCCACCAGATCACGTACACCTTCACCATGTGCTGATGAAACTGAGAGCGGATCGCCCAGACCCAGCTCATAGAATTCCGCACTGACAACAGCGCGCTGCATGCCTTCAGTCTTGTTCACCGCCAGCAGGACGGGACGCTGGCTTTTACGCAGGCGGTCGGCAATGACCTTATCTTGTGGCGAAACGCCCTGGCGACCATCGACCAAAAAGATAATGACATCAGCTTCGTCGATCGCCAGCAAAGTCTGGCGCGCCATTGCCTGTAGGATGCCAGTATCCGCAGCGGGCTCAAACCCACCGGTATCGACTACAAGATAAGGTTTGGTGCCGCCTATACCGCGCCCATAGTGGCGGTCACGCGTAAGGCCAGGCAGATCCGCGACAAGAGCATCGCGGCTTCTGGTCAGTCGATTGAAAAGTGTGGATTTACCGACGTTAGGTCGGCCTACCAGAACGATGGTTGGTAACATGCGCTATTTGAGCGAGATGGCATAGAGGCCACCACTACGGGTCTGCACCAGCAGGCCGTTGCTGCCGAGCTCTGTCAATTGTGGCATGACTGGGCTATCTGTGGTTTTGAGGCGTGCGGCAAACGCGCCGTCTTCACGTCGCAAGAAGTGTACATAGCCCTGTAAATCGCCCACTGCCACCAAGTCGCCCATGGGCAAGGGTGCACTCAGATTACGGTTCTTTAACTCACCCTGACGCCAGAACGTCTTGCCGCTAGAATAATCCAGCGCATACACAGATCCTCCGGCATGAGACACGTATACACGGGCATCCTCTGAACTAATGCCGGTATAGCTCGAGATATCGCGGTTCCACGCCACACGCCCTGTTGCGCGATCTACGGCTGCAATTTTGCCTTGGTAAGCCACCGCATAGACCAGCGAGCCATCAACCACTGGCAGGCTGGTGATATCCGCGATGCGTTCAATCTCTGTGGTGCCTTTTGGTTGTGCTACTGAGGCCTCCCAGATCACCTTGCCATCTGCGACGCGCAAGGCAATCAATTTACCGCCGGCAAAACCAGCATATACAGCGCCGCTGTCTACCACAACGCCAGCACTGCTACGCAAGCTCAATGTCGGTGTTACACGTTCGTAAACCCATTTACGCGCACCATCGATGACACTCAGCCCAAAGATACGGCTATCGCCAGCGCGCACAACCACCATGCCATCGGCAACTCTGGGTGAACTGAGCACTTCGCTACTGACTTTGGATTTCCATAGTAATTTTCCATTCTGGTCGTAAGCCAGCACATAGCCTTTCGGCGTCCCAACCAGCACCAGATTAGGGCCAAGACCAACGCCACCGGAGAGCTTTTCACCCGCATTCACGCGCCAGACTTGATGGCCGTTCACTGCGTCCAGCCTGGTAATCTCGCCAGTTGCACTTGCTGCATATACCGAATCGCCATCTTTTGCTGGGGTGAAATCAAACTCTCCCGCCGCACCCAGATTGGTGGACCAGACAATCTTAGGCTGTGCGCTTGCCTTGAATTCCACCAACTCCGCAGGCGGTTCAGCCGACTCGCGGCCGAACATACGCTCCGAGATATCGGTTTTGAGATCGGTAATGGTGGTACAGGCGCCGAGTAAGAGTACCACGGGCACAATCAGCGATAGGCGACCCAGGCTAGACTTGCTCAGCTTCAGCTCGCTCAACATCAGCTCCCAAGCGCTTCAAGTTTATGCTGAACGAAGTGAGAGTAGCGGCCTTGAGTATCAAGCTTGGTCAAAGCTTCCTGATAAGCCAGTTTGGCATCAGCGCGCTTGCCCTGGGCGACCAGTACATCGCCCTTCAGGTCGGCGAATAACCCATCAAAGCCACCATCATGTTTTTCAGCCAGGGTTTTCAGAGCTTCATCATAACTCTTGTCTTCCAGCTGAATATTTGCCAGCTGCAGCTGCGCAATGGCCTTGACCGAATCTTCCTGTGCATTTTTCTCTGCCCACGCTAATTGGGCTTGGGCGCTTTTGCTATCCTTGGCAGCATAGTTGGCTTTTGCTGCATATATAGCCGCACGGCCCGCGTAAGGCGTAGATGCATACTTGTCCATCAGCTCAGCTGATATTGCGCGTACAGCCTTGATTTCCTTGGCATCCGTCTGGATTAACGCCTGGTATTGGGCAGAAGCCTGGGTTGCTTGCTGATGCTGATAGTATTTCCAGCCCTGCACGCCGGAAAAACTGGCCAGTGCCACGATTCCGGCCCAAGTAACCATGTTACCGTTGGTTTTCCACCAGGTTTTGAGTGCGTCTATCTGATCCTGCTCTTCTAAATCGTATGCCATGCTAGTTCCCAGATTACTTTAATAGGTTCACTTTAATGAGTAGCCACGGCCATCGCCTTGCGGCCGGGGATAGAGTTTAATAAATTACGTGTGTATTCCTGGGTGGGTGCTGCATAGATATCGTCCACCTTGCCCTGCTCTACTATCTTACCCTGATGCATCACGACCACCTCATCAGCGATATGCCGCACCACGCGCAAATCGTGGCTGATAAAGATATAACTCAAGTGCATTTCCTGCTGCAGCTCTTTCAGCAACAGGAGTATCTGTGCCTGTATCGACACATCCAGCGCCGACACCGGTTCGTCACACACCACCACCTTGGGCTCCAGCACCAGGGCGCGGGCAATGCCGATACGCTGACGCTGACCGCCGGAAAACTCATGCGGATACTTTTGCATATCGGCCTCCGTCAGGCCCACACGCTTGAGCATCTGCAACACCTTCTGCCGCTGCTCGATAGCGTCACCCAGCTGGTGTATCAGCAGGCCCTCACCAACAATGTCGCCAACTTTCATCCGTGGATTCAACGAGGCAAACGGGTCCTGGAACACCATCTGTATATGGCGGCGCTCGGCTCTTAGTTCACTCGCAGGCAACGCAGCCAGATCACGGCCTTGAAACAGCACTTCGCCGCTATCCAAGGGCTGCAATTGTAACAGACATCGGGCCAGGGTGGATTTGCCGCTGCCAGACTCGCCGACGACGGCCAGCGTAGAGCCAGCATGCAGGCTGACACTGACGTCATCCAGCGCCTTTATCTGGCTATGGCCGAAACCAAAGCGGCCGCTGCGCTGGCTATAGGTTTTATTCAAGTGGCGCGCCGTGAGTATGGCTTCTGCCTGGCTCATGGCGCTCATGCTGCGCGCTCCTCATTGAGCCAGGCGTAGTCAATCGGCTTCAGTGGCTTCTTGCCTTCGGCATCAGGCACACAGGCCAGCAAGGCTTGGGTGTATGGGTGCTGCGGCTTGTGCAATACGTCAGCGACCGGGCCGGATTCAACAATCTGGCCGCGGAACATCACCACGACATTGTCGGCAATATCCGCCACCACGCCAAAATCATGGGTGATGAACAGCATGCCCATATTCATGCGGCTTTTGAGTTCGTCCAGCAGTTTGAGAATCTGTGCCTGTACCGTTACATCGAGCGCCGTAGTTGGTTCGTCGGCAATCAGCATGGCGGGTTCGCAGGCAATGCTCATGGCGATCATCACGCGCTGGCGCTGGCCGCCGGACAGTTCGTCGGGATAACTATTGGCGCGGCCAGCAGGAATGCCCACCTGCTCCAGCAGGCCGGCGATACGAGCCTTGAGCGCCTGCCCTTTCAACCCTAGGTGTACGGTCAGGCTCTCACCGATCTGGTAACCCACGGTCAGCACCGGGTTCAGTGAAGTCATAGGCTCCTGGAAAATCATGCCTATACGTTTGCCGCGGATATCGCGCATTTGCTCGTTATTGAGGGTGGTCAGATCCTGACCTTGAAATATGACCTTACCGTGTAACCGTTTGAGCTGGCGTGACAACAAGCCCATGACCGATAAGGCTGTCAGGCTTTTGCCGCTGCCGGACTCGCCGACGATACAGGTGGTTTTGCCTGAATCCAGCGTGAAAGAAACATCGTTGACCAATAGAACGCTGGGCGAGGCTGCCGGGGCAACGGTGAGTCCTTCCATACGCAGCAATTCAGTCATCAGTCACCTTTAAGTCTATCAATCGCCAGCTTCAGGCTCATTTTGTTCTGTTCACCAGCGTCCAGCATGGGCTTGAGCGATACCTCGCCAGCTTGTACTTCATCATCGCCGATAATCAGCGCATAACGCGCACCGCTACGATCGGCTTTTTTCAATTGCGACTTGAAGCTACCACCACCCGCGTGCAGGGCAACGGTCAGATTCGCATCGCGCAACTGCTCGGCAATCGGCAACGCCATCTTTTCCGCCGTCTCGCCCACATTGATCAGATAAACATCCGGCGCATCGCTGGCCGTAATGCCGTATTCCTGCATCAACAGGAAAATACGCTCCAGGCCTATGGCAAAACCGCATGCAGGGGTAGGCGCCCCACCCAGCCGTTCGACCAGACTATCATAACGGCCGCCGCCGGCAATCGTACCCTGGCTACCCAGCTTGGTTGTCACCCACTCGAACACACTGCGGTTATAGTAATCGAGGCCGCGAACCAGGCGCGTGTTAAGCCGGTAAGCCACTCCTGCAGCATCCAGCAACTGGCATAGACCGTCAAAATGCGCGCGGGTTTCACCACCGAGAACATCAATCATGCGCGGCGCGGCTTCAATGATGGCCTGCATGCGCGGATTCTTACTATCCAGTATGCGCAAGGGGTTACTATGCAACCGGCGTTTGGCATCCTCGTCCAGGATATCCGTATGCTGTTCAAAATAGGCAATCAAGGTTTTACGGTACTCTGCACGCTCTTCAGCATCGCCTATGGTATTGATCTGCAGTTCAACATCGGTCAGGCCAAGCTCGCGCCACAGGCGCGCGAGCATCAGAATCTGCTCAGCATCGACATCCGGGCCGTTATAGCCAAAGGCTTCCACACCTATCTGATGAAACTGCCGTTGCCTGCCCTTTTGTACATTCTCGTGCCGGAACATTGGGCCTATGTACCACAATCTTTGCGGGCCATTGTAGGTGAGGCTGTGCTCAACCACAGCGCGTACACAGCCCGCCGTACCCTCCGGGCGCAGGGTGAGCTTGTCGCCGTTGAGCTTGTCTTCCCACGAGTACATCTCTTTTTCGACGATGTCGGTATGTTCACCAACGCTGCGCACGAACAAATCCGTGGGTTCAACTGCAGGCAGGCGGATATTGCGATAACCATACTGCGCCAGTACTTGGCGGGCGGTGTCTTCGAGCTTGTGCCACAAGGCAGTATGCTCAGGCAGGATGTCGTAGAAGCCTTTGATGCTTTGAAATTTATCAGCCATGCGTTTGTTGTTTGTAATTAGATAGCTTTGAGCGGGATGGTTTTGTGGCTTTTTTCTTCGGCGACATGGCTGCGCAGACGACCGCCTTCGCTGTAATGTCTCTGCACATATTCTTCGACGATGGTCTGAAATTCTTCGGCAATGCCATCACCCTTCAAGGTTACGGTCTTCACGCCATCAACAAACACCGGCGCCACCGGCACTTCTCCCGTGCCCGGCAGGCTGATACCGATGTTGGCCAGCTTGGATTCGCCCGGCCCATTCACGACGCAGCCCATCACCGCCACGCTTAGGGACTCGACACCCGGATATTGGGTTTTCCACACAGGCATCTGTTCACGCAAGTAGCGCTGTATCTTCTGCGCCAGCTCTTGGAAGAATGTCGATGTGGTGCGACCACAGCCTGGACAGGCGGTAACCAGCGGCGTAAATGAGCGTATGCCCATGGTTTGCAGGATTTCCTGCGCCACGATCACTTCCTTGGTACGCGATTCGGTCGGCTCCGGCGTCAGGGAGATACGAATGGTGTCGCCTATGCCTTCCTGCAAGAGCAAGGAGAGTGCTGCGGTAGAAGCAACGATGCCTTTGGAACCCATGCCCGCCTCGGTCAGGCCGAGATGCAATGGATATTGGCAGCGGTCAGCCAACTCGCGATAGACCTTGATCAGATCCTGCACATTACTGACCTTGCAGGAAATAATGATGTGGTCAGCCGGCAGGCCCAGTACTTCAGCTTGTGATGCGCTTTCCAGCGCGGACTGTATCAGCGCTTCGCGCATCAGGGCATCAGAGGATAGAGGCTCCGCGCGCTGGGCGTTTTCGTCCATCATGCGCGCCATTTTCTCCTGGTCCAGGCTGCCCCAGTTGACGCCAATACGCACCGGTTTGTTGTACTGGATGGCAGTCTCGATCATGGCGGCAAACTGGTCGTCGCGCTTGGAACCCTTGCCTACGTTGCCAGGGTTGATACGGTATTTGGCCAGCGCCTCGGCACATTCAGGGTATTGCGCCAGCAGTTTGTGGCCGTTGTAATGAAAATCGCCAACCAACGGCACATCGCAGCCCATGGCGTCCAGTTTGCGGCGAATGGTGCCAACCTGCGCGGCAGCCTCCGGCGAATTGACGGTAATGCGCACAATCTCCGAGCCGGCCTGCCACAGTTCATAAACCTGGCGCACCGTAGCATCGGCATCGACAGTGTCGGTATTGGTCATGGATTGCACCACGACTGGCGCATCACCACCAACAGCCACATGACCTATCATGACTTGCCGGGTTACATGGCGTGTTATCTGCTCATGATGGCTCACAGTTACTCCAGAGTGATGCGGGCAACATTGAGTTTGGTATAGGGCCCAAGGTCGACCGGCTTATCATTAAAAACCAGCTGACTGCCGGTGACGTTACCAATCACCACCTTAAATGGCGGCTGGCCTTCAAGCACCTCTTCGCTGCCTGCAGGTTTGGTTGTGTTAAGAATTACCTTGCCATCGCGGTCGGAAACGCGAACCCAGCTCGATTCTTTAAAAGTAAACTTGAGGCGCCCGGCCGATGATGTGAGCGCTGGCGTCTTAATGGCGCTGGTAGCTGGTGTATTACTCACTGCCGACGTTCCGGTTCGCGCGGTAGCAGCCTGGTCAGGCTGGCGCTCCGTCGAAGGCAATACAACATCGGTCGTCGACGTCTGCTCTCCAGTCCTCTCTGCTGCTGGTAAAGCGGGAACCGGCATTGGCTCAGCGGCTGTTTGCTGTGGCGCGTTTTCAGTCGCCTGTTTAGGACTGTTTGTCTGGGCCAGGCTTGTTAGTTTGTGCATGGGATGCTGCGGGTAGTACTCCGTGTAAATCATCCAGGCAGCCAATAGCACCGCAATCATCAGGCTCGCAGCAATATAGGTAAGCCACGGACGCTTGTCTTTACCGCTAATCAGGATATTGGCAGACGGTATGGTAATGGCATATGGGTTCGAAGGCACGTGCGAGCTATAGGCCTGCAATAATGGCTCAGAATCGATGTGCAGCAGGCGCGCATAGTTGCGAATGAAGCCTCGGGTAATCATGGGCTCAGGCAAGGCAGAAAAGTCGTCATTTTCCAATGCTGTGATCTGCCGCGAACTCATCCGCAAGCGACTGGCAACATCATCCACACTCAACTGCTGTTCTTCGCGTGCCAGAACCAGCAGTGAACCAAGCGGTATCGTGGAATGCGAGTCTTGCGCAATCGAATCAACTGAATCACTCATGGATTACTGCCCTGCGAGTAAAGCTTTGGTTTGGTCTGAATTAGGGTATTTGCTTTTCAGCAATAAAATATAACTAGACTCGGCATTCTTATCACCCAGTACACGCTCGATACGAATAGCCAACCAGAGCATTTCCGGCGTTGGGTTGCTCACCATGGCATTCTGTAAATCG
>Ga0310811_10013041_pt1 | contig 10811 bp, 12 predicted proteins | sample YCmetagenome_FD_207642 | JGI IMG/M metagenome (GOLD analysis project Ga0310811, IMG submission 207642) | Soil microbial communities from experimental microcosm in Duke University, North Carolina, United States - YC | ecosystem: Engineered > Artificial ecosystem > Soil microcosm > Unclassified ...
GCTGAATACGAAATGATGATTGCGGATGGTTTGGTGCGCGTGCTCGATACATGCGGCACGATCCCTGAAAGGTACTTGGACGATGGATTAAAAAGTACGGGTAACGATTATTTACAAGTTGTTCCGGATTTTACGTCAGTTAGCACGATTCGGGATCTATGGGCCGGATTTCAACAGAAATCGTATCGTTTGACGAAGCTTTACACAATATCTGCGGTTCGACTCCCACGCAATGAGACGACAGACGTGAATGTCGTCGCGCAAGTTGATATGACAGTCGCTCGAAGAGGGGCAAATTGATGGCAGCAAGTGATCGATTGACGATTACTGCGGGTGCCGCGCTTCAACTTATTGACGCCTCTTCGAGAGGCCCAATTGACAACGCCAGCGCCTGCATCACGTTTACCGGAGACACCACAGAGTACACGTACACGCAGCTCGGAAAGGGATTGGCCAAAAGTATGCGCAGAAGGGGGGCGGCATGTATACATGCGCAAATTTGCCTGCCGGGTCGTACCAAGCCACGGTTACCTGTAACGGCTACGCAGAAGTCAAAGTCCGGGTTGACGCCATTGGCGTTCCGCTTGGCGGGACGATAGCGCAGGCAATTGCTGTCTGCGAACTTGATCCAGGGTACCAATCGCCACTGGGCGCTGCCATAGGGATCAAATTAATCGACCGCGATCGGAAGCGCACGCGGTACGCGGATACGCATCGCTCTGCAAGGAGGAAGGAACGTGGTTAGTCCTACGCATCCGGGTGTCTATATCGAGGAAATTCCGAATCCGCCGACCATTCAGGGAGCGTCTACGTCCATTCCCGCGTTTGTCGGCATCGTTGGCTTGCTGCAAACAAATCTGCCTACTGCTAATACCCCCACTCTTGTCACCAGTTGGCTTGATTATCAAAGCAAGTTTGGAGGGTTGGCCTGGAATGCGTATGTTTCCTGGGCGGTATTCGAGTTTTTTCAGGAAGGGGGAAATCTATGCTACGTCGTCGCTTTGTCGACTGAGAGCGAGCAATACGCTACGGCGAATCTCCCGACGCCGCCCGGCGGCGGCAACGTGACGGCGCTGCCTGTCTATGCCGCCTCGCCAGGAAAATGGCCATCAAATCTAAAATTTAACGTCCTGGTGCAAAGTGTTGGATCGCTTTTATCACTGAGCGTGCTTGCGGAGTTGACCAACGGCGTAACTAAAGACCAGATCCTCAATCGGTACATAGGTATCAATTCATTTTCGTCATGGACGGATGCGGGCAACAACAACTACGTAATTCTTGAGCAATATGGAGGAATCAACGGGAGTGACACCAAGAGCTTGCAGGCGTTGGCGAATCGAATCAATAAGGTCTCTGCATTCATCCGGGTCGGCCCCGTGGACAAAACCGTCGGCATAGCTGCCGCGGCTTCCCCGGTACCGTTTAATACGGATGGCGAGGATTTCGGCACCACGCCCACCTTTGCGAGCCTGGCTGACACCGTAAAAGGAATTGCGGACGTGAGCTTGTTGGCATTGCCAGATCTTGCCGCGGTTACCGCTGCGAATCAAGGCGATCAAATCAGCGCTGTGCTAGGTGACCTTTGTGGGCAACCCCCCAGCGGACGAAATCTGTTCTACGTCGTGGATTCGCCTTTCGCCCAGGACGTGTCCGACATTCAAACCTTCAAGGCAAATCTAAACTCACCCAACGCCGCACTGTATTACCCGTGGGTCGATACCTACAATCCGATCACTGGCACAGTGGTGCCTGTTCCACCCTCTGGGGCGGTGTTAGGCCGCTACGCCTACACGGACGTCAACGCCGGCCCGCACGTGTCGCCTGCTGGCGTTCTCAACGGCGCGTTGCGTACCGTTGCGTCGCTCGAGACCTACGTTAGCGATGCCGATCAGGACTTGCTAAACCCGGCCGGCATCAACGCCATCCGGCGTTTCACCAACTACGGGAACGTTATCTACGGCGCGCGCACGTTAGATGCGACTGGCGAATGGACCTACATTGCCGTGCGTCGGAATTTTATATTCATCGAGAAAAGTTTGACTGATAGCCTTCAGTGGACTGTTTTCGAGCCGAATACGCCCCTGCTTTGGACCCGCGCCAAACGAGAAATCTCCGCGTTTCTCAGGCTGCAGTGGAACCGTGGTGCGCTTTTCGGAAACACGGAAGGTGAAGCTTTCTACGTCGTTTGCGACGAAACCAATAACCCTCCCGAAGCACGTGCGAGCGGCATCCTGTACATCGACGTCGGCATAGCTCCTGTGTACCCCGCGGAGTTTGTCGTCATTCGTCTTGCACAAAAATCGGCAAGCCCTGCTTGAGCGTTGACGGAGAGAGCCTATGCCCGCCAATCTGACCACGCCCTTCCTGAGCTACTGTTTTATCGTCGACATCCCCGGCATCGCGATCGCTTCTTTTTCCGAGGCGACGATCTCTGAGATGACGATCAACACAGTGACCTACCGTGAAGGCACCGATCCGCAATACATTCGCGAACTGCCAACCCTGACAAGCTATAGCAATCCGGTGTTCCGAAAAGGTCTGACCGCGTCGATGGATCTTTACAACTGGCATCAATTAGTGGCGACCCAAGGGGCGTCTGCGAAAGGTGCAAGCAAGAACGTCTCGGTTACCTTGATTGATGCGTCAGGAAGCCCGTTAGCGAACTGGGATTTGATGGGCGCGTTTCCCGTCAGATACGTGTCAGGCGGTATGAACGCTGCCAGCGCCGATGTGGTCGTCGAAGAAATCGAACTCGCTATCCATTACATGAAGCGCACTAAGTAACCTCAATCCGGAGGCGCTGTGGAACAACCGATTTGCATGGAATTTCCGTTCAAATTGCCAGTAGGCCTTCTGCTCGAGGAGGGGGTCTTGCTTCGTGAAGGCGTAATGCGTCGCGCGACAGCAGCCGACGAAATCGCGACGTTTGCCGACCCTCGTGTGCGGGCCAATCCCGCGTACTTCGCGATTGTTGCCATCTCACGGACGGTCACCCGGCTTGGCTCGCTCGAGGCACTCGCGCCGGCGCACGTCGAACGCTTATTTGTGGAAGACCTCAATTTTCTGCAAGACCACTACAACCGGATTAACTACGGCGACGAAAGCGCAGCGAACGTACCGGAAGACGACGCGGGTGGTCTCTCGGGAAACGTCGAAGCGCTGCCGTTTCGGATGAGCTCTACAAAGAGATAGCGTTTATTGCCTATCACTTTCACTGGTCGTATGCAGAGATCATTCAGATGGAGCACGCGGAACGGCGGCGCTGGTGCGAAATGATTAGCGAAATCAACGAGCAGATGAATGCGGATGGTGCAGAGAGCAACCATCGGCGAGTCGACCTACGGCAATTGGTCTGATACAGCGCCTACGGTGCTTGCGTGACGAACGCGCGCACGGACGAAGGTTTGACATCCAATACGCGGTGCCAATCTGGATAGGGGGATGGCGATGGCCGTGGCAGGTTTGAACATGGCAGCCGGGCTGGCGGGGCACTTTACTGGCTTCCACCTTGATGTGTTCAAAGCGTACAACTTCTTGTTGGAGATTCACGGCGTATTCGTGGGTGGTTTCAAATCGGTGGAAGGCACCGGCAGCAAAACCGAGGTCTTCAGATTCCATGAGGGCGGTGCGAATGGCGTTGAGTACAAGCTGCCCGGTCCCATCACGTATGGGGACCTCGTGCTGAGTTCAGGCCTTACGTTCGTCGACCCGATGTGGCTCTGGTACCGATCCACGCTATACGGCAAGCCTCAACGCAGGAACGGGACCATCTACTTGCTCGACGATGTCGGCGTACCGGCAGCGTGGTGGAATTTGACGAATGCATGGCCGACTGAATGGATCGGACCGCGCTTTGATGCCACCGAGCCATTAGTGGCCATTCAGAGTTTCACGCTCGTGTACGAAAGCATCGCCAAAAGTCTCGCCAGCAGCGCGGTGGGCGGAGCGGCATCCCTATTGGAGAAACTGGTGTGAGCGAAGCGAAGCACATCAAACTGCAAGCCCGCTGCGCTCGCGGGGCTGAGCGACTTTTTGCGCGTGCGAGCCGTTGGCAGCGTGCATTTCAGTCGAGACTTCAAATTTATTCAAGTGCAGGGCTGTTCTCGCCGCGTTTCATCTTTCTGCTACGGCAGAGGATGCAACTCATGGATGACGTAATGCAGGAAAGGCCGCGTGCGTCCTTTGCACGAACAGCGTTGCACAGAATCGGCGCGCGGCTCGAGGCGCGCATGCGTGTCGGGCAAGACGCAACGCACGGCGTCACCGCACGAGCGGCCACCAAAGGGAAGCTCGCCGCTATGTTGCCGAACACATCGCGGCGAACGTTTGTCCGGTTTGGAAATATGGCACCGTTGCAACGCCAGTCGGCGCGGAGCGTATTGCGGAGGACAATCAAGACCGATGTGTCTGCAACCCGGCGCGTTACCGCACCCGCAGTGAGAGACCGCATCGGGCAAGTGAAACGGATGTCGACGACCCTTAGACCGTCGCCGACAAGACTGTTGCTTGACGGCAATCGGCAGCCTGCCGCTGGCATCGTCTTGCTCACTCACGCAAATCATGGACGAAGCGGTAGTGGTGGACTTCATCGTATGTCGCAAAGGTTGCCGTCGTTGGCATCCAGTATCGATCGCTCGCAATGGGCACCACACATCAACAGGGGCGGGGAAAGGCGATCGCGCGGCGCGGCGCGGCTGCTCGCAACGAGCCCGGCGCCCACATATCGTTCAATTGCGACTGCGATGCGATCGTTTCAGCGAAATGCGGCGACGGGTCATCGCCCGCGGCTTGCAGGTCCGGTTGGTCACGTTCAAAGTCGATCCGTGCCGATCATTCGATCCAATGCCCGGACATCCCGTGTGGTGCTCGGGACGATCAGAGCGGCAATGGTTAGAACGGCAAAGGCGATCGATAGCCGAACTCGAAGCGTGGCGGACCTCACCCAATATGCGCAACAAAGCTCACCCAGTTCACCGAGCATGCGCCTTGCGCGCCGAGTTCCGTGGAGCTCATTGCAAGCGGTGAGCGGGAGCGCAAGACCTACCAACGTACCCCGGAGTCAACGAAACACGACGAAGAACGTGGCCAGCGAATCGATGCATTTGGCGCGATATGGGGGCTCGCACCATGTGCCTCTGCAATACCGCGCTCACGGCTTATCCGGCGGCACTCGTCCAACACCGGCGGCATCATCACTGCAACACCTGTCGGATGTGCCAGCAGTGAGCACGAGCGCTGCCGTGCCACACCGCGATATGACGCAGCTACGCACGATGGTCGATTCGATGTTGCATGAATCGGTGTTATCGCCGAAGGCTCTGTCAGTCTTTACAGAAACGGTCACGGCAGAGCAAGAGCGGCGCGAAGCCCTTGAAAACTATCGCGTGCGGAGGCCGTGATGAATTTCGACCAACTCTCTGCACAGGCCTCGCAAGTCAAGAACTGGCTGATGCCAAGTGAACCCGGCCCGTTGAAGAAGGCGTACATCAAGGTAGCGGGTAGGGCCCAACCGATCGAAGTCATGTTCAACCCGACCGAACTGACGTTAGCTGATAAGGTCGTGTTTAAAAGTCGCCAAGGTGTTCAAGCCAGTCGTGTCGAAAAGGAAGACTTCACAGTCAAACTGTTCTTTGACACCACCTTCGAATCGGACCCCGACGTCCGGCATCTTACGGACGAAATCGTCAACCTGACCGATTTCACAACTGGCACCGGCGTGAGAAAGATGCCACCCACCGTGGAATTCTGGTGGGACAAAAGTCTCTTTACCGGCATCGTGGCTCGCGTCGAACGGACGTACACAATGTTTTTGCCGTCAGGCATTCCGGTGCGTGCCAATTTGACGGTGACGCTTGCCCATGTGCCGACGGACAAGGAGCTGGCTGCAGACGAAGGCCGTCCGAACTGCCGCCGGCTTTGGAAGGTCACCCCGAGCGATCGCCTCTACTTGATTGCGCAAACAGCGTACGGGGACACGAATTTGTGGCGACTGATTGCTGACGCGAACGGCATTCGCGACGTGCTGACGTTCCCACGCCAAGCGGACATCGGGACCATATTGGCGATTCCCGATGTTCATGGCGACACCTTCGAGACGCAACGGATTGCCACCTATGTCTGATCCACAGGCTCATGGCGGCGAATACAGCATTTCATGCAATGGCGTCCCAGTGGACACGCCGATCCAAGCGATTCGCGTGACGCAAGAGATAGGTGCCCCAACGATGTTCGAGTTTGTCATGCCCGTCGAATCGATCGAGGATTCATGGGACGGCATGACGCTCAAACAGTTCAACGTGGGCAAGGAAATGCGAATCGGCGTAGGTAAGTCACGCACGAAACGCTGGGTCACCGGGCCGATCACGATGATCTGGCCTGACTTGAATGCGTTGCCAGGCAAGCCATCGACGGTCGCGATTGCTGGCTTCGACCGTACGGTGCGATTGCGCTTCGGTACACGGACGCGCGTCTTCGAGCAGTGTACTGACTATCGCATCATCAATGAAATCGCGAAAGCGGCCGAGCTCGGGCCGATCAGGCTTGAAGGCGAGCCGGGCAGTCCGAAACCGTACGTACTCCAAAACAATGAGTCTGACTACGCCTTCCTACGTCGCCTCTGTGCCCAGCGCAATTACGAGCTGCTGATGGAGGAAACGATGGAGAGCTCAACGCTTGTCTTTCGGCCGTGCGAACAAGGACTGGGCACAGACAAGACGCTCAGCTATTACAAAGACTTCGAAACTGCGAGTCTGCAATTGACTGTGCCGGAACGAGGTGCGCGCGTCGACGCTTTGGCTTTCGATGTGACCACGGGGACGATTTTAAGCGCCGAAGTAAGGGCGGGGACCGCAAGGGAGAGAATGGGGGGAACAAAGACGGGCTATGAGATGGCAAGCGGCTTCCCGTCATCGGCGATCTCATTCGAGCGCCCCGATCTGGTGACTTCGCGAGCGGTACAGGATTTCGCAAACGCGCAATATGTGCGTGGCATTGCTGCGTTCATAAAGGGAAAGCTGAGGTTGCCCGTAGGGGACCCCACAGTGACTGCCGGCATGAACGTCAATTTAACTGGGCTAGGCGGGCCGTTTAACGGCCTGTATTACGTTTGCAAAGCCACGCATGAATATAAAGACGGGTTTTACGCGACCGACATCGAAGTCAAGAGGAGCGGCATATGACGGAGTTCGATGCGCTCCTGTGGGAGCCGAGAGGAAACGACTTTGGTGTGGCATTGGCGACCGTCGACGAAACAAACGATCCGCGTGGCCTCGGGCGCATCAGAGTGCGGTTCGAATTGAAGCGTGACGGCGAGGGCCACCAGGTTCGATCCGACTGGCTGCAGGTGGCAAGCCCGTTCGCAGGTGGACAGTACGGCATGTTCTTCCTCCCGCAAAAAGGGGCGTCCGCGCTGGTGGCTTTCTCAGGGAGCGACCCGGCGTGCGCTTACGTGATCGGCTTCCTTTGGAATGGCCAGCTCAAGCCGCCTGTCGAGCGGGAGCAGCAGGCAGATGTACGCGTGATCAAAACAAAGAATGGCAAGCAAATCACCATTGATGATTCGGAAGGTGGTGGCATCAAGATCATCGATGAAAAAAACAACGTGGTGCACATCGATTCCGAAAAAAACCAGATCGAGATGCGGTGTAGCGGTGGCACCTACGTGAATTTATCGAATGATGGCGGCGTGAGCGTCAAGGCGACGGGCAACGTTTCCATCCAGGCCACGGGGCTTTTGAGCATCGGAGCAGAGGATGTGTCGATCGAGGCGAAGTCTCGGATGACGCTCAAAGCCATGGACATATCCTTGAATTGAAGATTGCATGGGGGGAGAAAAGGCAATGTCTCAACCAGTCATCGTCGAAGGAGCCGAGCTGATGTGTTCGTTCGGCGCGGCTCCCGCCTCCCTCATCGTCTCCCCCGAACCGAGGGTGACGGTGGAGGGGCGTTCAGCCGCAACCGTGATGAATTTCGCGCCGATCGTCAACATTCCACCCTTCGGTATGTGCAGTTCCTTGGACAACCCCGAGGTCGCTTCAGCGACTGCCGCCGCAGGCGGTGTGCTGACTCCACAGCCGTGTGAGCCGGTGATTGTGCAAAGTTGGGAGCCCGGCGCGCAGAAGGTGTTTATTGCCAATTCCCCCGCACTGGATCAGCAATCCAAATGCATGTGTGCATGGGAAGGGGTGATCAACATCACGCTGGCCGGGAGTGAGCGGACCTTCTTTCCGTGAATGTACCGGCCGGGCAGCAGGGCGGCCTGCCCGATCGTAGCAGCTTATCGAGTGCGGCGAATAGCAACTACCAGATGACGACACCACCATGTTGATCAATAGCGATTTTTTGGGCCAGGGCTTTGCCTATCCGCTATGTCCGAGCGCTAAGCGCTCGTTGCCGTGGCAGCCGTTGTCCTGGGTCGGCGGCGACGATGACATCAAGCAGTCGGTATGGATCATTCTCAGCACTACGCCGGGTGAGCGCATGATGAACCCGACATTCGGCTGTCGTTTGAAGGAGTTGGTCTTCGCCGCAGCCAACTTCGGCACTTGCGCTCAGGCGGAGCAGTATGTGAGGCAGGCGCTAGATACTTGGGAGCCGCGTATCGACGTGACGTCAGTGTCGGCAACGGTAGACACACAACAGCGAGAGCAGATCACCGTGAATGTCGACTATATGGTGCGCGAAACGAACACGCCGAATAACGTTGTCTTCCCGTTCTCGCTGCGATGAGTCGCGCTGGTATGGGGGCACCGAAACTTGATCCTCGGACGGCAGACGATTTTTTTGCGGATGCGCTAACGCTCGCCAGCACGTATTACTGCACGGATTGGCTTCCATCGCCACGAGCAGCGGCGACGGCCAACGAAATCGATGTCGACCCGGGCCTTGTGCTGTTCAGGTTGTTTTCGTGGCTCGCTCAGTACTTGGTCGACATCGAAAATGCCGTTCCGCAGCACTGGCAGCTCGCTTTTTATCGCTTTCTGGACTTGAGGTTGCGCACCGCAGCGCCTGCGTTTGCCCCTCTGCAGTTCACATTGGTACAGACAAACGCCCCTCAAACGGTGCCGAGGGGAACGGCAGTCCTGCATGGTCAGACGCAGACGATACGCTTCGAGACTGACGAAGAATTGCGAGTTCTTCCTGCCGTGCTTAGTGCTGCGTTGACGTTGGCACCGGCGCTTGATCGCTACGTCGATTGCGCTAATGCGTGGAGCAATGGCAATCCTGGCCCACTGTTCTTGGGCCAGAAACGTGAGGCGGAGGAAAGCCCGCTCCCTCATTGGTTCGTTATGGGCGATGCTGCGCTGTTTCAGCCCGATCCCGCGATAAAGAGCGTGTCGATCGAACTGAGCGGCGAGCATCTCAAGAAGGACTTTTTCTCGCGCTGGTATCACTATCACAACGGTCAGCTTGCGCCGTTAAATGCAACGGTCGAGTTCACCGAAGACGGACGAGGGTTGGTCGTCAATTTTTTGTCGTTGCCGCAATCGGATCAGATGACGATCGTTGATCTTCAGACTGCCCTCTGTGCGAACGCAGGTTTTTTGGTGGATGAGGCCGATGTCGCGTTAGGTGTCAGCCAGCAGCCCACCCCATTGTCTTGGTTACTCGTTCGGCCTGCCGATCACGTTCGTGTGGTGCCGCCACTCAGCGATGGCTACCTTCCAAAGATCAAGACGCTGGCATGCACCGTCGACGCTCAAGGCATGCTGCCCCAAGGTGCTGCTTACAACAGCAGCTTGATCGATCTGACGCGCGGTGCATTTCCATTTGGCAAGAGCCCAGCCGTCGGTGACGCGTTTTACCTTCAATGCGATAACGCATTCGCGCATAAAAATGGGCAAGTCACGCTGGCTTTTAAGCTGACCCATGTGAGCAATACGTACGGCACTGTCATTGAATGGCAGTACTGGGGCAACACGGAGAACGCGTGGGTGCCGTTCATCAAAGAGACGGGCGAGAACGCCTATGGCTTCAAAGACGGCACGGACGGCATGTCACGTAGTGGGGCGATCAGCTTCACATGCCCCGCCATAGCGACGCAAACAGTTGCAGGCAACGTGGGCTATTGGATCCGTGCTGTAATAAAGAGCTATGAAAGCGCGAGCGGCTTCAACTTTCAGCCGTTGGCTCCTGCAATTCAGGGGATACCTCAAAAGCTGCTGCCCGACGAGTATAAGCAGTCGGTCATCGATTACTTGAAGCAAACGGCGCACGCCAACTTGCTCTCCAGCTACCAGAGCGTCCCGCCAAGCAATCCCCCTTTCATTGTTTCGCTGCGAATCGACTGCCGTTACACCGCAGAGCCAACCGAAACGTGGCGGCACAACGCGTTCACTTTGGAGCAGCTGCGGGTTATGCCATGCATGCCTTACTTGCCGTTGCAAGCCGAGCCGAGCACGCTGTACCTGGGTTTCGAGTACGAGGCGTTCGTTGCCGAATGCCTAGGGGAAACGCTGAACCTGTACGTGGATATCGAAGGCGTACGCATGGGCGAGCCGACAGCGCACTCGTGGCAATGGCTTGATGCTGCGAGCGGTAACCCGCAATGGAAGCGGCTCGAGGTCGAAGATAGCAGCGCAGGATTTCTGAGAAGCGGACGTATCCGTTTCACTGTTCCCGCTTCAATATCCGATGTTGTCTTGTTCTCCAAACGGGCCTGCTGGTTCCGCGTGGTCGGCGCTCTATCGGCGAAGCACATCATGGCCAACGGCATTTTTCCCAACACGGCAGCCGCCTACAACCTCACGACGTATACGGATGTTGTGATTGGGTCGAGCACGGGCGCACCGGACCAGACGTTTTTATTGCCG
>Ga0310811_10013043_pt1 | contig 10810 bp, 7 predicted proteins | sample YCmetagenome_FD_207642 | JGI IMG/M metagenome (GOLD analysis project Ga0310811, IMG submission 207642) | Soil microbial communities from experimental microcosm in Duke University, North Carolina, United States - YC | ecosystem: Engineered > Artificial ecosystem > Soil microcosm > Unclassified ...
TTTGCCGCCCGGCCCAGGCATCCATTTTCTTCTCCAGGACATCCAGCGGCATCGCCCCGTCTTTCAGGACCTCATCATGAAAACCAGCCAGCGGGAATTTGTCTTTCAGCTCCTGCTGGTATTTGTCGCGCAGCTCCCGTATCTTCAATGCGCCGATCTTGTAACCCAGCGCCTGCCCCGGAATGGCCATATAGCGCTCGATCTCCGCGGTAGCCCCTTCTTCGCTGATAGGCTCATTCTCCATCATATATTTTATCGCCTCTTCCCGGGTCATGCCCTTCGTATGAATGGCCACGTCTACCACCAGCCGGATGGCCCGGTGCATCTCATCGCCCAGGGCGCCCATGTATTGATAGGGGTCCGTATAAAGGCCCAGCTCCCTGCCCAGGGATTCACAGTATAGGGCCCACCCCTCCACATAAGCATTATTGCCCCCGAAACGACGGAAGGCAGGTAGCCCGGTATTCTCCTGCTGAAGGCTGACCTGATAGTGATGGCCGGGAATGGCCTCATGCAGGAAAAGGGATTCCATGCCGGAAGTAGTATTGAAACGGGTGGCGTCGAGGATGGGGACATAGAAGATACCGGGACGTTTGCCGTCCGGGGAACCCTGGGTGTATTCGGCGCTGGCGCTGGCGGCACGGAAAGCTTCCGTCTGCCGGATCTCGAAGCCCGTTTTCGGCGTATGGTTGAACATCTTTTGCAGATTGGGCTGCATCCGCTGATGGATGGCCTCGAAAGCCGCCAATACTTCCTGCGGAGTTTTATAAGGCATGAATTTTTTATCCTTGTTCATATAGGCGAAAAAAGCAGGCAGATCACCTTTGAAGCCGACAGCATTTTTCAGACTGTCCATGATACCCCGGATACGGGCCACTTCTTTTAATCCGGTCTGATAGATCTCCTCCGGCGATTTTTGGGTGGTGGTCTGATCCTTTACCAGGTACGTATAATAGGCCGGTCCATCAGGCAGGGCACTGATTCCCGTGCTGGCCCTTGCCTTGGGTAAATATTCATCTTTCAGAAAATCCGCCAGTTTTTTATACGAAGGGACGATGTCCTCTTTGATCAGTTGTATATAAGCTGCCCGGAGTTTTGCAACAGCAGCCGTGTCGGGGTTATCCTTCAACTTGCCGACGGGACCATAGAAAAGGCTTTTTTCCGGCTGGTCCGTCACCATCGCCGTCATCTGCGGGATCATCTTCACAACCAGCGATCGGGGCAATACAAAATTTGCAGCCACTCCTTTTCTGAAGTAGGCGATAGCGCTGTCGACCCAGGGACTGAAAGCCTTTGCACGCCGGATCCAGTCTTCATGATCTTTCAGGGTGCGGAAGGGCTGGAAGCCCTCGCCACTGCCTAATTGCCCCAGCGTCAGCGGCAGGGCATAGAATTGGTTAAAAGGGATATAATTGCTGTGGTAATTCAACCCCTCCAGCCTCGTCCCCAGCTCCCAGAGCAGGATGTCATAGCTGAGGCGATCATTTTCGGCTAAGCCCGGGCGATCGAATTTTTTAATCCCGTCAAGAAATAGCGTATAGAAATTTTTCAGGGTGTCCCGATAGCTATCCGTAAAATCCGCCGGTAAGAGCGCGTTGTAGCGGTCATCTCCATTCTGTGTGGCTTCCAGGGGAGATAATCTCATCCGGCCTTCATAATAATCGTTGATGAACTGCGTGAAACCCTTATTGACTTCCGCTGCCGGCGGCTCTTTGGGCATCAGTTTGCAGGAGGCCAGCTGGATGAACAGACAGCCAAATAAAAATAATTGTCTCATTGCGCGTATGGTTTAAAAATAAATGTATATAGCTAAAAACAGGCTTTGCCGATAGTCGGATAGGGCCCCGACCAGGCCCGGACTGGTCATAAATAAGGAACCGAATGGCAGGCATTCACTGACTTTTCTATGTGCAATTCTCTCTGTACCTGATATTTTGGCATTAAATTAGCCTTAATTTTATCAGCAACAAATTAGCTTTTTTGTTTTGTTGAATTATCTTTGACTTTATTCCTGACAGTCGCATGACCATCCGCGAAGGTGGAATAACTAACTTTTTTTAAAAAAATGATATTACTATGAAGCTTAAACAGACCCTTCTTTTCGTTGTTTTGTCCGTCTCCTTATTTTCCTGCGTGAGTTCTAAAAAATTCAAAGCCGCTCAGGCAAAGATCGACTCCTTAACGGCCGCCAATGCAAAACTTGCCGGAGATCTTAAAAACTGTAACGACCTTACCGCCCAGGATGCCAGCCAGAAAACCGCTCTGCAGAACCAGATCGATGCCCTTAACAAGCAGATCGACTTCCTGAAACAAAATCATGACGCTACCCTCAAGCAACTGCAGGATCTTTCTGTTATTTCCAATTCACAGGCAGAAAGCATCAAAAAATCTTTAGATAACATCGGCGCCAAGGATAGCTACATTCAGAACCTTCAGGCCGAACTCGCCCACAAAGATTCGCTGAACATGGCCCTGGTGATGAACCTGAAAGGCGCGATCGGCAATCTCGATGACAAGGATATCAATATCAAAGTAGACAAAGGTGTTGTTTACATTGACATTTCCGATAAATTATTGTTCAAAAGCGGAAGCTATGATGTGACCGAAGCTGCAAAGACTGTACTCGGCAAAGTAGCAACCGTTCTGAAAGCTCAGCCTGATATCGAATTCATGGTTGAAGGCCATACGGATAACAAGGCTTATCACAGACCCGGCCAGCTGAAAGACAACTGGGACCTCAGCGTCAAACGCGCTACCTCCGTTGTCCGCATCCTGCAAACACAATATGGACTGGATCCGGCCCATATCACAGCCGCAGGTCGTGGGGAATATGTTCCCGTTACTTCCAATGATACGGAAGAAGGTCGTTCCGCTAACCGCCGTACCCGTATCGTAATCCTGCCAGCCCTTGACCAGTTCTTCAAGCTGCTGGAGAAAAAATAATTTTAAATTTTAATAATAAAAGAGTGGCCGGCATTGCCGGCCACTCTTTTATTTTAATATGTTCATCATTTTATCAGGTAAAATTCGTTACTTATGCCTGATAAGTCTATGAAAGCAATTCTGCCGAAAATAGTGTGTTTCGCTCTGGTGATGATGGGTGTCTCCGGCTTCGCCTATGGAGATAAAGGGCCGGTGGCGCAAAAAGGCGTATTAGACCTTCGACGTCAGAATTTGTCTGATAAACACGTGGTCCTGGATGGGGAATGGGGATTTTACTGGAAACAGCTGATAGCACCCGACAGCCTGGGCGCAGCCGGAAAACCTGACTTTGTCCCCTGCCCCTCCCTCTGGACAAAACTTCAGCTCAACGGACAAAAACTCACCGCACAGGGTTATGCAACCTATACGCTCACCATCCTTCTTCCTCATCAACGACCCCGGATCGGCATGGAAGTTCCGGATGTCTATTGCTCCTATAAACTCTATGTTAATGGAGTGGTGCAGGTACAGAACGGGGAGCCGGCCACTACCGCCGAAAAAGCCACTCCATTCTGGGCCACCCGTACCATCGCCTTACCGGCGGGAGAACCGGATACCCTGGTCCTGGTAATGCAGATCGCTAATTTCTGGCATGCGAAAGGAGGCCCCTACAAACAAATACTGATAGGAGACAAGGACGAGCTTTTTCTGAAAAAGAACAGGGATAATGCCTACGATCTGGTACTGGCCGGGTGTATGCTAATGGGGGGATTGTTCTTTCTGGGCTTGTATATTTTCGGCCGGCATGACAAGACTACCCTCTTTTTCTCTCTCTTTTGCATTTTCTACAGCTACCGGATGGTGGGCGCGAATGCTTATGTCCTGCATACCTTATTGCCTAACCTGAACTGGTTTGTCACCGTAAGGATAGAATACATTACCTTATGTTTTTGCGCGGCTTTGTTCACCCGGTATACCAAACACCTTTATCCCGACGACGCCCATCCGGGTATTATGAAGGTCATGTGGTGGTTTTGTATGACCTATGCTATCTTGTGCATCCTCACTTCACCGATCATCTTCACCCGCTTCCTGAATATTTTCCTGGTAGCCATGTTCGTCTGTACGACCTATGCATTGTACGTTTTCTTCCAGGCGGCCCGGAATAAACGAAGCGGCTCATTATTTGCGCTCCTCAGTACGGCGGTCATGTTATTGATCCTTTTCCTGATCAACATGGAATATTTCGGGATGATCAACACGATGAAATCCGTTGTATTTACAGGATATATCACCTTTTTTTTCCTGCAATCCCTTGCTTTGTCTCATCGGTTTGCCCATACCTTTAAACAGGCTACCCTTCAGGCGCAGCAGGGCCTGAAAGCCAAGTCGGAATTCCTTTCCACCATGTCTCATGAAATAAGGACCCCGCTCAACGCCGTGATCGGAATGACGCATCTCCTGCTGCGTCATGATCCGCGGACAGACCAGAAAGAGGACCTGGGAGTCCTGCTGTTCTCCGCCAATAACTTGTTGTCCATCGTCAATAATATTCTTGACTATAATAAGATCGAGGAAGGCAAGATCGGATTCGAACAGATCCCCATGGACCTTCCGGCCATAGCGGGAAATATCATAGCCGGCCTTAAAAGTACGGCGCATGAGAAAGGGATCGACCTGCTGATGGAGATCGATCCACGCCTGGATAAAAAATTGATCGGGGACCCTACCCGGACCGGTCAGGTGATCAACAACCTGGTCCATAATGCCATAAAATTTACCCGGGAAGGATTTGTTCGGCTGTCCATAGAGGGGACCTCCCTGACGAATGAATCGGCAACGATCACCGTACGGGTGAAGGATACCGGTATCGGCATTGCGCGGGAAAAACAACACATGATCTTTGACCGGTTTACCCAGGCTGACTCCTCTACTTCCCGCAGCTATGGAGGTACCGGCCTGGGTCTGGCTATTACCAAAAGGATCCTGGAGTTGCAGGGAGTTGTATTACAGCTGACCAGTGATGCGGGAAAAGGCTCTGAATTTTATTTTACGCAGGTATTTCCTTTTAGCCGGGAGCCTATCGGAGAGAAAGAAGACTCGAAGCCTTTTGCTAACCGCGACCACTTGCTGAAAGGGATCTGCCTCTTATTGGTAGAAGACAATCCGCTGAATGTATTGGTAGCGCAGACCATTCTGGAGAACAGCGGAGCCATTGTTGAAGTGGCGGGCAATGGGCTGGAAGCACTGGAGAAGCTGGACACCTCCCGTCACCGGCTTGTTCTGATGGATCTCCACATGCCGGAGATGGACGGCTACGAAGCTACAGTGCTGCTGCGAAAAAGAGGAGAGACCTTGCCCATTATCGCCCTGACGGCCAGCATGCCTACAGAAGTGGAGAGCGAGGCCTATGCGGCCGGGCTTACAGACGTTATCGTAAAACCATTTAACCCCGACGATCTTTACAGGGTTATTCTGCAATATGCCGGGCCTTTGGCCTCATAAGACAGGCCACGGGAAATGGTAGAGGCCTTTACCTTCTGAACCGGGCTTCTTCCAGGTCCAGTTCAAACTCTTTACTCCGCAACAGCTCTTCAGAAAAAAGATTGTCCCGGCGCATATGCGCCAGCTCCTGACGCTGTATTTTTACTAATTCCAGCAATAGCTGGCGATACCTGGGTAAAAACGCCGGCGCTATCTCTTTGCCTTCTTCTTTTTCCAGTTTTCTATTGGTTATTTCCACCATCCGTTCATAACGTTCTTTCAGACGATTGAAGGCATCGATCGAAGAAGCTTCCTGGGCATATTCGGTTTCTATATGATCCAGTACGGCATTGGCCAGCCGCAGCCGAATGGATAGCTTCTGGCCTTCTTCATCTTCCTGTACTTCGATCTTTAGGATCCGGATCAACACGGGCAGGCTAAGTCCCTGTAATACCAGGGTAAAAAGGATCACGACAAAGGTGATGAAAAGGATCAGGTCCCGGTGGGGGAAGCTGGCCCCGTTGGTAAGGCTAAAAGGGATCGCCAGCGCAGAGGCCAAAGAAACAACCCCGCGCATACCGCTCCAGCCGATGATAAAGACCGGCTTCCACCCGGGATTGGATTCTTTTTCCCGGATCTTTTTGCTACACATCCGGGGCAGATAAGCCCCCGGGTATACCCACAAGATCCGTACGATGATGGCCACCAGACTGATGACAACTCCATAAATAATAGAAGAGATCAGAGAATATTCCCCCAGCCCCCGGACGATACCCGGCAACTGTAGCCCGATGAGAATGAATACAACGCCATTCAACAGGAAGATCATGACATTCCACACGCTTTGCGACTGCAGGCGGGAGCTATAGGTAAAGATCTCGTGAGATCGATAGCTAAGGAATAATCCTCCGCTGACGACAGCCAATACCCCGGAATAATGAAAATGTTCCGCGGTGATATACATGAGATAGGGGGATATCAGGGTTATAGCGGTATCGATACTGGCGGTGGTAGGCAGCCAGCGGTGTATGCCATAAACGACGATGGCTAACGCGAGTCCGATCAGGGTTCCCATAAAAGCAACCTGGAGAAAGGTAAGCCCCGCCTTCCACAGCACGAACTGACCAGTAAAAATAGCGATCAGGGCAACCCGGAAGACGATAAGGCTGGAAGCATCGTTGACCAGGCTTTCTCCTTCCAGAATGGTGACAATCCTTTTGGGGATCTTTAATGTTTGTAGCACGCTGGTAGCGGCTACAGCATCCGGAGGGGATACGATACCTCCCAGCAGGAACCCAAGGGCCAGGGAGAAATCCGGGATCATCCAATGAGCTGTAAAAGCAACGGCTATGGCAGTAAAGATCACAAGCCCGAAAGCCAGCATGCCGATAGGACGTTTGAACATCCAGAATTCCTGCCAGGAAGTGTTCCAGGCCCCGGCATAGAGGAGGGGCGGAAGGAAGATAACAAACACTATGTCCGGGTCCAGCATAATCCTGGGAATACCGGGGAACAGGCTGATCAGCAGGCCGGCGATCACCAAAAAGATAGGATAGGAGATGCGCAGCTTTTCACTTAGCATCGCCAGCATGGAAACGACAAAAAGCAGCGATATGATGAGTAATAGGTTGTCCTGCAGCATAGGTGCTGTAATTTAAAATTTTTTACGGGGAATTTCTTCTACATAGCGGAGGCTTTTCATCCGCCGCGATCAGGCTGGATCATTCTTTGGCATAGTTTTTCGACCTTTTTCAAAAAACACCGGTATGAAAACGATTATTTCAGCTTGCCTATGCACTCTGCTGGCTTGTCAGGAGCCGGCTTCCCATCACCCCGGCCCCGCTACGGATACGCCCGTAGCCTCTATTGCGCGGACTCCCAAAATACCGGATACCACTTCCCTGGGAGGAGCATGGTATTTACAACCCGTTCTGTCTTCGGATGCCGCAACGGGAAAAACGCCATCCCTGCGCCTGGACCTGGTTAAGAAACATTTCTCCGGGAACACCGGCTGTAATAACATGAGCGGGGGATTCTGGTATAGCAGCAATGACAGCAGCCTGACATTCAGCGATAAGATCATAACGACGAAAATGGCCTGTCCGGGTTATAATGAACAATCATTTTTAAAGAGCCTGCTGCATGCGAATCACTATCGGCTCAGGGACGGGATTTTGACCCTGCTGGCCGAAGATAATACTGAATTATCCCACTGGGGAAGAAAACCTTCTACTTCCCCCAAGTCTGAAAAGGTCTGATTATTTCAATTCTTTGATCCTGATATTGCGGAAATAGATTGGAGCGCCGGCATGTTTGCCCTGCAATCCGATTTGTCCATGAAGGGGCAGGGTCGCCATAGGGTTGCTAAGCCAATTCGGCGCTTTGGTACCGTCCGGGTTGTTTTCGGCGGAAGTAAACAAGCTCATATCGCAGGTATTCACCAGCTGTCCGTTTAACACTACCCAGATTTTTCTGCCCCTGCAGGTAATGGTATAATGGTTCCATTCGCCGGGTTTTTTGACCAGATGGGCGGTCGCCGGCTGGTGACCGAAAATGGCGGCACATTGCCAGCTGGGAGGCGCTTTTGACCATTCGTCTGAAAAGTCATCCGCAATTTGTATCTCTACGGAATGGGGTATCCAGTCTTTGGTATCGGATGCATGTACAACTACCCCGCTATTCGTGCCCGGCGCATTTTTAAACTCAAGGTCCAGCACAAAATTGTCATAGGCTTTCTCACTCCAGATCGCCTCGTCTTTCTCCGCCGTGAGAACTCCATTTGTAAGGGTCCAGACTCCTTTAGGGTAAACAGCATCGGAAAGGTCGTCCTTGAAAAGGGGCGCCCATCCTTTGCCGGTGGTGGCCGGGTTGATAAAGGCGCTGTCCTGGGCGGTCAGCTGCAGATAGACGAAAGAACATAAAAGGAGAAAGAATAACCTACATTTTTTCATAACAGGGCTGTTTTGTTTTTTAAGATGCCTGGGCAGGACCCGGATAATAACCGCCCGGACCTGTCAATACTTTTTTCCATTGCCGTTGGTGACTGTCCTGCCATTTTTTATTAGGGTGTACATTCCAGTTCACCGTCTTCAATTGCTCCCGGATAAAATCCCGTTGCTCCGGATGGATATATAAGGGATGAAGATACCACCATTGGGGGTCTTTCGTCAACTCCTTCCAGAATGCGGCAAAGTCAGGATAGTTGGTCTCATAGACCTGCATCTCATCTTTATCCGAATCGTAGGTGCTGTGATTATAATAAAAGGAAGGAGGGCCGTCCCCGTTGGTGATCCGGTAAAGGCTTCCTCCGCTCTCGGCCGAGCTGATATCGAAATAGAGTTCACGGTGCATAAATGTAAAAATAGTCTTATCTTCAGCCTTAATTGGGCTCAGCCCAATTCGTACTTGAGGCCCAAAGGCCGAAAGTACAGACATTATGGTTTGGCAATAAAAAATTTTATATGGCACTCATTCCCAATAATAAAAAGAAAAAAGACGGCAAGCTGCCAGGCAATCAAAAAAGCAACATCCCCGGTTTTCCTGCGCCCAAAGGGAAGGGCAACAGCAAAGGTGTTGTTAAAAATACCCGGATGACCGGCGGCTCCCAGAGAGGGTCCTAGGATTTATATCCCTTGCCCGTTTTTTCCCTGATCAGTCTTTCTTTTTCTTTAATGGCGGACTCCACGTTGGAGAAGGTTTTCAGCTGTATCTGCCCTTTTGAACCTGCCTTTCCCCAGCGTACGACCAGTTTATTGCCGTCCGTAGCTGCTTCCCAGAATTTCCCGCTGCCCGCTTCCTGGTTCGTGAGCCGTTGAAAGTCAAGATGATCATATACACTGGCCTGACCTCCTGTTCCTTTTTCCTGGGTGGTAACAGGGGCCAGCCCAATGCTGTTCTCCCTGGAAGAGCCGGAGACTGGCCCCGGCGGAACTGCTGATCCGATCAGTTTCAGGATCTGCTCCATCACTTTCTGCGGCTGATGCAGCCAGTCTTTTGCGAAAACAGGCAGCACCTTCCAGCCAAAATTTTGCAGAATGGCCGGCCGCTGGTAATATTGTTCGATCAGATTCCCGTTCTGATAGTGTTTCCCGTCATCGACCAGGATGCCCAGAGCATAGGACTCGTCTTCCGGTTTTGCCTTCACGGCCAGCGAACACTTGAAATCCGACTGGCCAATCTGTTCGGCTACTTCGTATCCTGCATGGAGGAGCTGCTCCTTGATCTGCCGGAGGACAATAGAAGAAGAAGGCCTGGCTTGAATGGAGTCTTCTTTCGCATTCAGACTGTTCAGGATAGTGCCGGCCATTTCCATTTGGCCCGAACTGACCATCTCCGCATAGTGCAGGAATCTTCTTAAATAGTTGGCCCCGTCATTATATTCATTGGTAATGTGATGGTGGCGGATACTGCTGACGACAGCCATATGTATTTTGGCCCGGCTGAACAATACATTCAACCTTTTTTCCCCGCCTCTTTTATTGACCGGCCCAAAATTCATCAGCATCTTTTTACGGGCGTCGAATCCATAACAGACGCTCATGATAATGATATCCCGCTCATCGCCCTGTATATTTTCCAGGTTTTTGATGATAAGACCGGTGAACTGATCGTTCTCCATACGGTTAAAGGCCTCTTCCAGCTTCAGACCGAAGGAGACATCCTGCCCCGCCAGTTCGTCAAGGGCACTTTCGATCGTACGTTGCTGCTCCTGGCTGAAAGCAACGATGCCGATGCTTTCCCGGGTATTCCTGTTAAGCAGCTCTCTAACCAGGTGAGCGATATAGAAGGCCTCCGCCCTGTTGCCTCTTTTCTCATAAACACTGCCGGTATGGTAATGAAAGCTGATGCTTCTATCGAAGAGGCTGTCAGCCATCGGGATGGCATCGTCGGGGCTGGTGATCGTGATCGCCGTTTTTTCTTTATGATGGATAGTCTTATCCGGAATGGTGAGCAGCCTGCCTTCGTAGAAAGCATGATTGCTAAAGCTGATCAGGGTCTCATAATGGCTGCGGTAATGCCAGGATAGTAACGTGCTGGTCAGCTTCCGGGAGCCCTGCGCCAGCAGACTGTCGGCATCTTCCGGAAGCCACTCTTCCCCGTCTTCGTCGTCCCTTCTTTCCAGGTCGTCAGGGTCTTCGGCCTTTGTCGTGCTGAAGAAATCCGTAGGCGGCATTTGTTTCTCGTCGCCCACAATGATGGTCTGCCGGGAACGATATAAGGCAGGCACGCCTTCTTCCAGGGTGATCTGGCTGGCCTCATCGAAGATGACCACGTCGAAATGATCGCTATCCAACGGCAGGCAATCGCTTACGCTGTAAGGGCTCATCAGCCAGACGGGTTTTATATCTTTCAATACCAGTCCACTCTCCTTTGCGGATAATTCGCGGATACTTTTGTGACGCAT
>Ga0310811_10013046_pt1 | contig 10809 bp, 9 predicted proteins | sample YCmetagenome_FD_207642 | JGI IMG/M metagenome (GOLD analysis project Ga0310811, IMG submission 207642) | Soil microbial communities from experimental microcosm in Duke University, North Carolina, United States - YC | ecosystem: Engineered > Artificial ecosystem > Soil microcosm > Unclassified ...
CGACCCCGACAACACGCAGCGGCTGCTGGCCCGCCTCACGATCCCTGCCGGGACGTGGGCGGTGAGCATGATCTCGGTCGCCGAAGTGCGCGACGAGCTGCTCGATCCGCGGACGGGAAAGCCCGCCGTGCGCACGCGGGTCGTCGCCGCGATGGCCCCGGACGCCGCCGATGCGGGCGGGTGGTCGACGGCGTTCTATGTGGTGGGGTGCGACAGTGCGCTCGCCCTCGCTCCCCGCGTGCGGACGTCGATAGTCTGCGCGGATGACGCTGTGAGGTGGAGCTCCGACCTGGAAGGGCGGGTGATGCTGCCTGATTCAATGCGTGAGAAGTGAGAGGTGAGAGGTGAGAGGTAGGCTGAGGTCTTCACCTCTCACCTCTCACTTCTCACCTCTCACGCTTTTCAGGTCTTAGGGGTTCGGCTGGGACTGGGCACGCGCGCGAACGCGGGCGCGCTCCTGCTGCAACAGCTGGAACGAGTGACTCCACGTCGCCTGTGCGCCCTGGTAGTCCACGCTCGCGTCCTCCGACCAGTTGAGACCGTCCTCGAACAGGTAGATCGCGACCGCCTGCTGGCGCAGGTCGAGCTGCAGCGTCCCCCACGTCGGCGAGAGTGGAACCGTCGCCACCGGCCGGAACAGCCGGCCGCGGCTCTGGACCTGCACATCCTCGGGAGAAAATCGGGCCCCCGGCGACTGGCCGTAGAACGTGACCAGCACGAGCGTGGGGTTGGAGATTCCGGAGCGCGCCGCCGCGTCGGTGATGTCCTTTTGCTTGCTCTGGATCAGCTGCTCGAGCGACTGGTAGGTATCGGGCGCGAGCAACCGGATCACACGTTCGTCGAGCGGGAGGATCTGGAGCTGCAGCTGTGGCGTCGCGAAGCGCAGCGTGATGTCGTCGCGCCGCAGGCTGCCAAACCCGGGAGGGACGGTATCTCCCAGGCCGGCGGGGGTAGCGCCCTGGGCGCCGGCGTGCGTGCCGGGGAGACAGGCGGCGAGGACCAGCAACGCGACGAGCGGTGCGCTACGCATCATGATCGGAAGTCTCGTCCGCACCGGAGGGGGGCGCAAGTGCGCCACGCAACACCTCCTGAAAGAACGCTTCCACGGCGCGCGCGTGCCGCCGGATGTCGAACCGCTCGCGGGCCCGCGCAATTCCGGCCGCGCGGAAGGTCGCACGCCGGACCGGATCCGTGTCGAGTGCACGGATCGCGGCGGCGATTGCGGACGGGTCGCGCTCGGGCACGAGCATCCCCGTCTCGGAGGTGATGGCGTCGCGGTTGCCGCGGATATCCGTCGCGATCGGCACCGCGCCGCACGCCATGGCTTCGTACAGTACCCGCGACATCCCCTCCGTATCTTCGTGCGATCCACTCACCACGATGTCCGCCGCCTGCATCCAGCGCTCGACCTCCGCCTGCTGGGGGAGGACGCGAACATGCTCGGTCGTCCCCTGGGCCTCGGTGCGGCGCGCAATGTCCGCGACGATTCCCGGCGGATCGGGTGTTCCCACGATGACGAGGAGCGGGAGCCGGTCCGGAGTTCCCGCCTGCAGCCGCCCCAGCGCATCCACGATGTCGAGCACGCCCTTCGCCTCCTTCACCTGTCCGGCGAAAAGCACCACCAGGCGATCGGCGGGAAGCTCGAGCGTCCGGCGCAGCGCAGGGCGGTCGTCCGCGGGATGAAAGCGGCCGAGGTCCGCACCGCCCACGATGGTGCGGTGGCGCCGCGCCACGCTGCCCGAGAAGCGGCGTTTCGTGTCGTCCGAGTCGCCGATCATGCCGTCCGCCAGCCGCCCGAGGAGCGGATCGAGAGAGTAGGGAGCGGTCTGGCGTACGAACCACACCAGTTTCGTCCGCGTGCCGAGCTTCGCCAGCCCCGCGGTCAGGGCGTCGCGCGAGGCGTCGGGAGCGATGATGTCGATCGCGCGCAGGGCGAGCAATTCCCTGATGCGGCGGCTCGAGCGCCATACGGCGCCGAGGGTGCGCGGCTTGATGTGATACAGCGGGATGTACGCCACCGGACAGCCGAGGGCGGTGAGGTGGTCGGCGAGGGGGCCCGGGCCCGGGCAGATGACGAGCGGCAGGACGGCGGAGCGGTCGAGGTGCTCGATCAGAAGGGCCATGCTGCGCTGCCCGCCCATCTGGAGGTGCGGGTGGTGACTGACGAAGGCGACGCGGATCGGGTGGGGACTCACGACACCAGCGCGGTGACCGCCTCCCGCAGCTCGTCCATCCCTTCTTTGGTCTCGGCGCTCGTCACGACGAGCTGCTCCTCGTCGAGCCCGAGGCGCTGTCGCAGCGCGAGCGCCTGCTCCGCTCGGCGGGTGCGCGACAGCTTGTCGCTCTTGGTCGCGGCGGCGAGCACGCGGGCGTTGGCGCCTGCGAGGAGATCCTGCATGTCGCGGTCGCCGGCCGAGGGCTCGTGGCGGATGTCGAGCAGCCAGACGACGCCGGCGAGACGGGGCCGGACGAGGACGTGGCGGAGGAGGTTGGCGAACGCGGCGCGCTCGGTCTTGGAGACGCGGGCGTAGCCGTAGCCGGGGAGGTCCAACAGATAAAAGGCGTGGTCGGTGGTCGGTGGTCGGTGGTCGGTAGTCTGCGGTGTGGTCTGGCCACTGGCCACCGGCCACCGACCACTATCGGGGATCAGATACACGTTCAAGGCGCGGGTCTTGCCCGGCGTCCCCGACACCCTCGCAATGCGGCGCCCGACCAGCGCATTCAACAAACTCGATTTCCCGACATTGGAGCGGCCGAGGAAGGCGACTTCGGAGAGCGGCGGATCGAGCGCGACGTCGGCGCGGGGGAAGGCACCGATGAAACGGGGGGCAGGCGGTTCGGTCAGGCTTCTTTCTTGTGGCGCGCCCGCTCGGTGACGAGCAGCGGGGTACGGCCCTCGGTGACGGTCTCCCGGGTCACCGCCACTTCGCGGACGTCGTCGCGGCTCGGGAGGTCGAACATGATGTCGGTCATCATCTCTTCGAGGATGGCCCGGAGGCCGCGGGCGCCGGTGCCGCGCTTCAACGCCTTCTTGGCGATCTCGCGCAGCGCTTCCTTCTCGATTGTGAGCCGCACCGTCTCCAGCTCGAACAGCTTCTGGTACTGCTTGGTGAGGGCGTTCTTCGGCTCGACGAGGATCCGCACCAGCGCCTCTTCGTCGAGCGCGTCGAGCGGCACGGTGACCGGCAGCCGGCCCACCAGCTCCGGGATCAATCCGTAACGCAGCAGGTCGTCGGGCTCGACGTCGGAGAAGGGGTTCTTCTTCACCTTCTCGACCACCCCCGCCTCGATGTCTTCCTTGGTGAAGCCGATGCGCCGCCGGCCGGTGCGCGCCTCGATGATTTTTTCGAGACCGTCGAACGCGCCGCCGCAGATGAAGAGAATGTCCTTGGTATTGACCTGGATGTATTCCTGCTGCGGGTGCTTGCGGCCGCCCTGGGGCGGCACGCTCGCGACCGTGCCCTCGAGGATCTTGAGCAGCGCCTGCTGCACGCCTTCGCCCGACACGTCGCGCGTGATGCTCGGGTTCTCCGACTTGCGCGCGATCTTGTCGATCTCGTCGATGTAGACGATGCCGCGCTCGCAGTCGGCGACGTTGAAGTCGCCGGCTTGCAGGAGGCGCACGAGGATGTTCTCCACATCCTCACCCACGTACCCCGCCTCGGTGAGCGTCGTGGCATCGGCGATCGTGAACGGCACGTCCAGGATCCGGGCCAGCGTCTGGGCGAGCAGCGTCTTCCCGACGCCCGTCGGCCCGATCAGGAGAATATTGCTCTTGTCGAGCTCGACCTCGTTGTCCTTCGCCGAGTGGGAGTTGATGCGCTTGTAGTGGTTGTAGACGGCGACGGCGAGGGTCTTCTTGGCTCGTTCCTGCCCGATGACGTATTGGTCGAGTACGTCCTTGATCTCGGACGGCGTCGGGACCTGGGTGATCGCTTCGGAGACTTCGCGCTCTTCGTCTTCGGCGAGGATCTCGTTACACAGCGCGATGCACTCGTTGCAGATGTAGACGGACGGGCCGGAGATGAATTTCCGGACCGAGTCTTTCGACTTGCCGCAGAAGGAACAGCGGAGATGCTTATCGTGCGACATGGGACTCCTAGTATGGGAAGGGTGGGCCCCCCGGCGCAAGCTCAGGGCTTCTTCTTCCCGTCATCCATTTCCTTGAAGTTGGTGATGACATGGTCGATAAGGCCGTAATCCCGGGCCTCTTCGGCCGACATGAACCGGTCCCGGTCCATGTCCTTTTCGATCACTTCCAGCGCCTTTCCCGTGTGCTTGGCGTACAGCTCGTTCAGCTTGGAGCGCAGGTAGAGAATCTCGCGGGCCTGGATCTCGATGTCGGCCGCGGTGCCCTGCGCACCGCCCGACGGCTGGTGCATCATGATGCGTGCATGGGGTAACGCCGAGCGTTTGCCCTTCGTTCCCGCCGTGAGGAGGAAGGACCCCATCGACGCCGCCATCCCCATGCAGATCGTGTTCACCGGTGCCCGCAGGAATTGCATCGTGTCGTAGATGGCCATGCCGCTCGAGACCAGCCCCCCCGGCGAGTTGATGTACAGATAGATGTCGCGCTCGGGATTGTCGGCATCGAGGAACAGGAGCTGCGCGATGATGATGTTCGAGACGTCGTCGTTGATTCCGGTCCCCAAGAAGACGATGCGATCCATCAGGAGCCGGCTGAAGATGTCGTAGGTTCGCTCGCCACGGCTCGAGCGCTCGATGATGTACGGCGGATAGATGGTGCTCATCGGGTTGCAGACTCCACGGTGGACTGGGGCAGCAGGAAGGCGAACGCCTTGTCTTCGGTCAGGCCGCGCTCCAATTCGCGCAGCCGCCGGTTCTTCTCGAGTGATGCTTTGAGCTCCGCCGGCTCGGAGCTCCGCCGCGCCGCGAGCTCGGCGATCTTCTGGTCCAGCTCGGCGGGCGTCGCCTTGAGGCCGTGGTGCTCGATCACCCAGTCGAGCACCAGGTCGCGCAGCACCTGCTGCTCGGCGAGCGGCCGGAACTCCGCCGCGAACTGCTGCAGCCGGTCCTCTCCGATGCTGTAGGCCTGGGCGTAGGTGAGCGTCACCCGCTCGACCAATGGGCGCGGCGCCGTCACGTTGTTGGCGGAGACGATCTGCGCGATGAGGTCGGCGCGCACCCTGGCGTCGGCCTCGCGCGTCGCCTCGGCCTCGAGGTCCTCTCGCACGGCGCGCCGCAGCGCGTCGAGGGAATCGAAGTCGCCGATCTCACGCGCAAACGCGTCGTCCAGCGCCGTCAGCTCCTGACGCTTCACCTCGTGCAGCGTGAGGCGGATGTCGCGCGTCTGGCCGCGCTTGGCTTCCTCGGGAAAGTCGTCGGGGAAGCGCACCGTGGCATCGACCGTCTCGCCGGGACGCAGGCCGAGGATACGCTCCTCCACTTCGGGAATCGCGCGGCCCTCGCCCAGCACGAACTGGTACGGCTGCGCATCCTTGACGGTGTCACCGTCGCGCTGAGCGATCGTCACGTGGACGAGCTCCTTCGGCCTCGGCTGCTCACCCGTAACCGGGCTCCACGTGGCGCGCTGCTCGCGCAGCGTCTGGATCTGCTCCTCGACTTGCGCGTCGGTCACCGGCGGCACGTCGCGCTTGAGCGTGAACCCGCCCAGCCGCGAGAGGGTGATCTCCGGCTTCACCTCGACGTGGAAGGTGAAGGTGACCGGCGCGCCTTCCTCCCATTTCAGGTCGTGGATGTGCGGGTCGGCGATCGGCTTCAGGGGCTCCTGCTCCAGCGCCTGGCGCCAACTCGCCTGGATCAGGTCGCGCAGCACCTGCTCGCGGATGTCGGCCGCGAACTGCTTCTTGATGATGGCTTCCGGGGCTTTGCCCTTGCGGAACCCGGGGAGGCGCGCCCGCGCCTGGTAGGCGCGGGTGGCGAGATACTCCGCTTCGCGCACACGGTCGGCGGGTACCGTGACGGCGAGCGACGCCGCCCCCGGCTCGGACGCGGTCTTGGTGATCTGTATGTCGGGCATCTGGAGGCGAAATCTAACCCGGTTGCAAAGTGGGGCGCCGGGTGTCGGGTGTCAGGGGCCAGGGTTACTTTTTTCCTCCCCAAAACCCGACACCCCAGAGGTCCCCGTGTTCGACCGCCGTCACGCACTGGTCTTCGCCGCCGTGTTGCTCGCCCTGCCGACCGTCGGTCGGGCACAAGCGGCATACGACAGCACCGTGTTCACCGGGTTGAGCTGGCGTGAGATCGGCATCTTTCGCGGCGGGCGGACCGTGGCCGTTGCCGGCTCGGCGGCACGGCCGCGCGAGTACTGGATGGGTACGACGGGCGGCGGCGTCTTCAAGTCCACCGACGGCGGCGAGACGTGGACCCCGGCTGCGGACAAGTACTTCGGAGGCACGATCGGCGCGTTCGGGGTGAGCGCCTCGAACCCCGACATCGTCTACGTCGGCACGGGGGAATTCCCGATCCGCGGCAACGTCTCGCGCGGCGACGGCGTCTTCAAGACCACCGACGGCGGCAAGACGTGGACGGCGCTGGGTCTCGCGGGGACCCGGCAGATCGCCCGCGTGCGCGTGCATCCGACGAATCCCGACATCGTCTACGTCGCGGCGCAGGGCGATCCGTTCGGGCCCTCGGCGGATCGCGGCGTCTACAGGTCGACCGACGGCGGCAAGACCTGGTCGAAGATCCTGTTCCGCAACGATTCGACCGGGGCGTCCGACCTCATCATGGATCCTTCCAACCCCGACATCCTGTACGCGACGCTGTGGCAGGCGCAGCGCAAACCGTGGACGCTCGTTTCGGGTGGAGCGGGGAGCGGGATCTTCAAGACGACCGACGCGGGGGCGCACTGGACCGAGCTGACGCACAACCCCGGCCTGCCCACGGGGCTGCTCGGCAACATGGGGATCACCGTGTCGCAGGCGAAGCCCGGGCGCGTGTGGGCGCTGATCGAAGCCGATTCGGGCGGCATCTACCGCTCGGACGACGGCGGCGCGACCTGGTCGTGGATCAACCAGGACCACAAGCTGCGCGTGCGCGCGTGGTACTACATGAAGATCTACGCCGATCCCAGGGACTCGAACGAGATCTACGCCACCAACGTGATTTTCTACCGGTCGAAGGACGGCGGCCGCACGTTCCAGCACATCGACGTGCTGCACGGCGACACGCACGATCTGTGGATCGCGCCCAACGATCCGGACCGGATGATCATGGGCGACGACGGCGGCGCGACGGTGTCGATCAACGGCGGCAAGACCTGGAGCGACCAGGATTTCGCCACCGCGCAGTTCTACCACGTGACGACGACCAATCACTTCCCCTACAAGGTGTGCGGCGCGCAGCAGGACAACTCCGGCGTCTGCGGGCCGAGCCGCTGGCCCGGCGGCATCGACCGGGCGCAGTGGTACGACGTGGCGGGAGAGTCGGGATACATTCAGGCGCGCCCCGATACGCCCGACGTCACCTTCGGCGGCGACAATTCGGGCTTCCTGATCCGGATCGATCATAGGACCGGCCTCGGGCAGGTCGTCAATCCGTGGCCCGATGCACCCGACGGCCACCCCGCGTCCGAGGGGCGCTACCGCTTCCAGTGGACGGCCCCGCTGCTGATCTCGCCGCACGACCCCAACGTGCTGTACATCGGCGGCAACGTGCTCTTCAAATCAACGAACGAGGGGCAGAGCTGGACGGCCATCTCACCCGATCTGACGCGGCACGACCCGGCGACGCTCGGCACCTCGGGCGGCCCGATCACGCTCGACCAGACGACCGCCGAGTACTACGCGACGATCTTCGCGCTGGCCGAGTCGCCGGTCGTCAAAGGACTCATCTGGGTGGGCTCGGACGACGGGCTGATCCATGTGACGCGCGACGGCGGTCTCCACTGGACGGACGTGACGCCCGCGGGGTTCGGCAATTTCACGCGCGTGTCGATCATCGAGCCGTCGCACTACGCGCCGGGAACGGCGTACGTGGCGGCGAACCGGTATCAGCAGCAGGACGAGGCTCCCTACATCTACAAGACCACGGACTTCGGCCGCACCTGGACCAAGCTCGTGGGCGGCATTCCCGCGACCGAGTTCGTGCGCTCGGTCCGTGAGGACCCGGTGCGCCGGGGCCTCTTGTTCGCCAGTACCGAGCGCGGCGTCTACGTCTCGTTCAACGACGGTGGGTTGTGGCAGTCGCTGCGCCGCAACCTCCCGATCGTCCCGGTGCACGATCTCGCCATCAAGGACGGCGACCTGATCGCGGCCACCCACGGACGGTCGTTCTGGATCCTCGACGACATCTCACCCCTCGAGCAGCTCGCCGACTCGGCGCTGCAGGGCGCGGCGCACCTCTACCGCCCCAGGGCCCCCTATCGCGTCGATTGGGGCGGTGGCTTCGGGTTCGGCGAGAACGCCGCCCATCCGGTGGGCAAGAACCCGCCGCCGGGCGCCATGGTTTACTACTGGCTCAAAACCGCCGGACAGCCGATCACGCTGGACGTGCTCGATTCGGCGGGGACGGTGATCCGCTCCTTCTCGAGCGGCCAGGATTCGTTGGCGCGCGCCGACAGCCTCGCCGCAGAGGCAACCAAGAAGGCTCGGACCGATAGCCTGCACCAGGCCGGGATCACCGACAGCACGAAGGTGGATTCGATTCTCGGCGACAGCCTGAAGGACGACGACAAGCCATGGCCGCGCCGTCCCGCGGCCAACCCGCGGATCCCCAACAAGGTCGGGCTCAACCGCTTCGCTTGGAACCTGCGGTATCCGGGCCCCACCTCGTTCTGGGGCAACCGGGATATCCCCACCGACGGGCCGATGGCGGTCCCCGGTCGCTACCGCGTGCGGCTGCACGTGGGGAGTGAGACCTACGTCCAGTCGTTCCGCGTCCTCGCTGATCCCCGAGGCCGCGCCACGGCCGCGGCGTTGGCGCAGCAGTTCCGCTTCCTGCGGCAGCTGCGGGATACCATGAACGCGGCGACGACCACGATCGTCGCGCTGCGCAACGTCCGCGCCCAGCTCGACGGGCGGATGGCGACGTTGTCCGGAGACGGATTGGCGCACGCCCGGAGCCTGCGCGACCGGTTGTGGGCGGCGGAGGATTCGCTCTATCAGGGTCGGTTGCAGGACGTGGAGGACGAGCTCGTGTACGCCCAACGACCGGCGGAGCGGATCGGGTCGCTCGCGGGGATGGCGGAATCGGCGGACGGGCGGCCGCCGCAGCAGGTGTACGACGTGTATGCGATGTTCGCTCCCCAGCTGCAGCGCGAGCTGGCGGAGGCGCACGCAGCCATAGCAGCGGTGTCGGGGGCGGGACTGGCGATTGTGCCGGGCTCCGTGGAGCTGAGGAAACCAGCCCCAGTAGGGGGGAAGAACTAGAGGTTGTCGAGGTTGGTGGAGGACGGTGGAGGATGGTGGAGGTTACTGGATCTGCCTCCACCAACCTCCATACCCTCGACCATCCTCCACAACCCTAGCGGTCCTCACCCCTCCTGATCGCCCGGATCCTGTGATGCGGCTGGTTGTGCGTCCCGGGCTTCAGGTCGTCGAAGCGGATCACGCTGATCGCGCCATCGGGCTCGAGCACGGCGAGCCGGACGTCCGCCACGCGCCCGACGCCGTGCTCGCGCAGCGCCTGTAACAGCTCGTCCGTCGTCAGCCCGGCGCGGGTCAGGTGTTCTTCCAGCACCTTCCCTTGGTTGATCAGCATGATTCCTTCGCCCGCGATCAGCCGAGACGCGCGACGGCTGGTACGGCTGAGACGGTTGATCACCTGGTGCCACACGAGCAGCACGGCGGCCGCCAGGAGCCCCCCAATGAGACTCGTGTCGGGTCCGACCATCGCGTTCTGCACCGCGTTGGCGATGATGAGCAGCAGCACGAGGTCGAACGACGTCATCTGGCCGAGCTGGCGTTGGCCGGTGAGCCGGATGCCGACCAGCAGGGCGAGGTAGACCACCGACGTCCGGATCGCGATGTCGAGCAGCGTGTGCCAGCCGGCGGTCATCGGTGGATGGCCCAAGTTGGGATCCCGAACATGCAGCCCTCGACCTTGGAAGCTGTTGCCGCTACGGAGTAGGTGCAGGGAAAGTTACGAGGTGGGGGGTTCGACCGCAGCAAGCATTCATCATGGATTGCTCATCGTGGTTTCAGGATGGTCCGGCTAGCCTCCGCAGCGGTTGGCAACCTTATGGAAGGAGGCTGTGTCATGAGACTCGCTACGCGACTCGGCAGCGGCGCGCTCGTCTGGGCGCTGTGCGCGACCTCGCTCGCGGCGCAGGACCGGGCGCTCGTCGTGAGCGTGTACGGTGGCGGCGCGGATCATCTGGCCGACCTGCGGTCATCCCCCCCGGCGTGGTTCATGCCTGGCTACAACCTCGGCGCGAGCGTCGGTGTGCAGCTCAACCAGTACTTCGCCGTCCACGGTGATTTCACCTTCACGCGCAATCCGACGCGCGGGGTATCGACGTTCGCCGGGAACGACGTGAACCGGTTCTTCTACGGCGCGCACCTGGAAGGGCGCTATCCGTTCGGGAACGGTCTTGCCCCGTTCCTGTTCGGCGGGGTGGGCGCGGTCTCGGTGGATCAGCTGGGCGTCGATCGGTTCGAGCCCTTTACGCGGCCCGCGCTGATGTATGGCGGCGGCTTGTTCTACGCGATCCCGCGCACGTACTTCGAAGCCTTCGGTGAGCTGAAGGGGCTGTCGTATCGGTGGAATACGGCGGGCTTTCACCGCACGATGTTCGATGTGACGTACTCGGGAGGGTTGAGCTACCGGCTGCCGTTCTGATCCGATCCCACCGGAGCCGGTGGACCGAAGGCGGCCGTCTTGGAC
>Ga0310811_10013048_pt1 | contig 10809 bp, 8 predicted proteins | sample YCmetagenome_FD_207642 | JGI IMG/M metagenome (GOLD analysis project Ga0310811, IMG submission 207642) | Soil microbial communities from experimental microcosm in Duke University, North Carolina, United States - YC | ecosystem: Engineered > Artificial ecosystem > Soil microcosm > Unclassified ...
ACACGCTTGGCCGCCGTCGCCTGATCGACGCCGGTATTGGCGGCGACGAGCTGGGTGAGATAGGCCTTGTCGGCATCGGAGACGCCGGTCTCACCGAGGGCGGTCAGCAGGATCCGGCCGGATTCGCCGCGAAGATCCTGCGGCGTCGGCGGGGTGGTGGGATGATCGGTCCGGAACAGGCCGTCGGTCAGATAGCCCATGCCGAGGTCCGGTCCCATCCCTGGGCCCGCCTGGGCGGCGGCATATTCGCCCGCACCCTGCGCCGCGCCGGCGCCGATCTGGCCCGCCATCTTGGCCGTGCCGCCGATGGCCGCGGCCACCGCCGAGCTCAGCAGCAGTGCAGCGACGACCGTCGCCAACGCCCAGGCGAGAATGCCATGAGCGGTGTCGCGGAAGACGCCCTCATCGGTATGGATTCCGACCCATTTCGACCGCAGCCGCCCGGCAAGATAGCCGCCGAAGGCGGAGGACAGCCACTGCACCACGACGAACCAGATCGCCGTCGTTACGGCGAAGGTCGTCGCCGAAGCGCCGACCCGCGACCAGGGAGAGAGTGAGGCGAAGCCCAGACCCGCTCCCAGAGCGACCAGGATCAGCGTCACGGCGGCCGCTGCGACGGCACCACCGATAATCGCCGACCAGCTCAACGCGGAGCCCGAGCCTTCCTCCGTCACAATCTCGACATCGGAAAGATCTACGGACCGTTCCATGACCATCACATCTCTCCCGTCAATGCCAGAAGAGGGCGAGAAGGATGATGATCGGAATCGGAACGCCGAGCAGCCAAAGCAGAATACCGCGACCCATGGGAACCTCCATTGTGATGTCCCCAAGCAACCCGTCTTAATCCGAATAGTTGCCTTTTCGTATCAGGAGCCGGTCAAGGCCAAGCAAATTTCGGCAGGATGTCCTCGGAACAATTGGCGAGTCGGCATGCTTGAAGGGGAATTCATCAATGCGAGGCATGTCGCCCATGGAAAAGCAAATGAACGAACCGCTAGAGACCGGACGCCTCTATCGGGTGGCGCTGACCCCGTTGGCGGCCCTGCGCGCTCGGGTCCCCTGCCGGATGACCCTGCGATATGTCGCGCGCAAACCGCGCCACGATGCCTTGCATGGGAAGCAAGTGGGCTGGCAGGCGGTATTTCGCACCGTCGAGGTACTGCCGACAAAGGAGATGGAATTCGGCGTCGCCGAGGATGGCTTCACGGCCACGCCGCTGCCCGACGCCGTATCGCAGGTTTCGAACTGAATCGAACCAGGCGACCCGGCGCTTCAGCCGGTCGAGCCGCTGCCGTGGAGCGCCACGAGCTCGCTGACCGCCGGCGGCAATTGATGGCGGTAGCGATAGCCGAGGCGCCATAGATAGGTGCGCTGGCCCTCGGTCAGGCCCATGCCCATTGTCAGCTTGGCGGCGGCGGACATATGGAGGATGAAGCGCCGGTCCGCGGCCCCGGGATGGAAGCGGCAATCGGCGAGGGCATGGAGCAGCCGCGTTTCATCGGCGGTGATGGGCCCCCGCGGCAAGGCCTCCTGACTCATGTCAGTAGGCGGCGGTGCGGCGGCCGGGAAGGGAAAGAGATTCTGCCGCCAGAGGCGGTATGCCAAAAATCCATGCGTCTCATGTGGTGCTTGCCGGGCCCCCGCACGACCCCCGGCGTCGCTGCGACTTATAACGAACCGCAATTGCTCCCTACAACATAAATGATTGCCAGCCTCTACGATGGAGTTTGGAACCTGTATCGAGATGGACCGGTCCAGCCGACGTGCCGTCCCGATCATAACTTGCCGTATGGATGAGGGCCGGCAAAGGGTATTGGCCACCGCCGGAGCGGCTACGTAGGCTCCAAAGGCTCCTACAGGCCAGACCGACCGAGGCTTTGGTTGACCAATTCTCCCCCATCCGATGAGCGGCCCTGCCTGGATGCGCGGAGCAGCCGCCCCGCGATCAAGCTTTCCCAGACTGTCTCCCTGGAGCGGCGCGGCGCTTTCGCCCTCCTCCTCTGCGACAATCCGCCGCTCAATCTGATCGGCCGATCCGTCCGCGCCGGGCTGCACGCCGGAATTCGCCATGTCGAGGCGGATCCCGGGATCGAAGCGGCCATCATCCTCTGCCGGGGGCGCAGCTTCTTCGCCGGCGCCGATATCACCGAGTTCGGGCAGGACGATCCGGGTCCCGGCTGGGGCGAGGTCGACCGGGCCATCGACCTTTGCGCCAAGCCCCTTGTGGCGGCGATCCACGGCAACTGCCTGGGCGGCGGCTTCGAGATCGCGCTGGCCTGCCAGTACCGCATTGCCGAGCGGACCGCGGTCTTCGGCTTTCCCGAGGTAAAGCTCGGCCTCATCCCCGGCGCCGGCGGAACCCAGCGCTTTACCCGCCTCGCGGGCTTCGCCGCCGCCCTGGACATCATCGCCAGCGGGCGCTCCATCGCCGCCGAAGACGCCTTGCGGCTGGGCGCCATCGATCGCATCGCCGAGGGCGAATTGGAGGCCGATGCCCTTGCCTTCGCCCAGGCCCTGACCGCCTCCAGCCGCAAGGGCATTCTCGTCCGCGCCCGCAACCGGTCGGACAAGATCGCCGAGGCGGAGCCCGACCTCTTCGAGCGGGCGCGGGAGAACGCGCGCCGGCGCTATCGGGGTGTCGAGGCGCCGCTGCGCGCCATCGAGGCGATCGAGAACGCCCGGCAGATGACCTTCGAGGCGGCGATGGCGGCCGAAGCCGCGATCTTCCGTGCCTGCGAATCCACCGCCCAGCACCGCGCCCTGACCTATCTCTTCTTTGCCGAGCGCGCGGCCCGGCGCGTTCCGGATGTGCCGCCGGATCTGGCGCCGCGCAAGATCGGCGCCGTGGCGGTCGTCGGCGGCGGCACCATGGGCCGCGGCATCTGTCTTGCCCTCGCCGAGAGCCGGATGCCGGTCACCCTGATCGAAATATCGGAGGCGGCACGAGACAGCGCGATGGAGCTGATTCGTCGGGAGATCGCCGGCAGCATCGCCAAGGGAAGGCTGAGCGCGGCCGAGGCGAAGGAGCGCGTCTCGCGGATCACGGGGGCCACCGACCTCGCGGCCGCGGCCGGCGCCGATCTGGTCATCGAGGCGATCTTCGAGGATCTGGCGACGAAGCGGCAGCTCTTTGCCGATCTCGACCGGGTCATGCCGAAGGGGGCCCTCTTGGCCTCCAACACCTCGAATCTCGACATCGATCAGATCGCCGCCGCGACCCAGCGGCCGCAGGACGTCATCGGCCTGCATTTCTTCAGCCCGGCGAATATCATGAAGCTGCTCGAGATCGTCCGCGGCGCCAGGACCGCGCCCGTGGTCGTGGCGACCGCGCTGGCTCTCGCCAAGCGCCTGGACAAGCAGCCGGTCGTGGCGCGGGTCTGCGACGGCTTCATCGCCAATCGCGCCTTCGATTCCTACTGGCGCCAGACGCGCTTCCTGGTGGAGGAAGGCGCTTCGCCCTATGAGATCGACGAAGCGCTGCTTGCCTTCGGCATGCCGCTGGGTCCCTTCGCGGTCAATGATCTCGTGGGCCTCGATATCGCCGCGCAGATCCGGCGCAATCGGAAGGACCGGCTGCCCGCCGAAGCGAGGCTGGACACGATCGAGGATGAACTGGCGGCGGCGGGACGCTGGGGCCGCAAGAACGGCCGGGGCTGGTATCTCTATGAGAAGGATGCCCGCGCCGGCTCGCCCGATCCGGAGGTTCTCGCCGCGATCGATGCCTATCGCCGGCGAAACGGCTTCACCCCGCGGCGCATCTCGTCCGAGGAGATCGTCGAACGCTGCATCTATGCCTTGGTGAACGAAGGCGCGAAGGAAATCGAGGAAGGCATCGCGCTCCGCGCCTCCGATATCGACGTCGCCGCCGTCAATGGATTCGGCTTTCCCCGCTATCGCGGCGGCCCGATGCGCTATGCCGAGGATATCGGCCTGAAATCGGTGGCTGCAAAGATCGAGGCTTTTCACGCCGGCCTCGGCTATTGGTGGAAACCTTCGCGGCTGCTGCTCGATCTCGCCAGATCGGAACGCGGCTTCGCCGATCCCTAGAGACCTGCCCTAGGCGGCGCTCATTGCCCCTTCCAGCGGGGCTCGCGCTTCTCGACGAAGGCCCGGGAGCCTTCGAAGAAATCCTCCGAGCGCGACATCGCCTCGAAGATCGGCAGGCCGCTATGCCCGGGCCGGGCGCGTTCCAGGGCCTCCCGCGAGGACAGGCTCTCGTTCTGGCGCAGCACCGCCTTCATGGCCTGCAAGGCGAGCGGCGCGGATTTGGCCACCACCTCCGCCACCGCCAAGGCTTCGGCCAGGAGCCGTTCGCCCGGAACGATGTCATGGACGATGCCCCAGCCCTTCGCCTCCTCCGCCGGCATCGCGCGTCCGGTCAGCAGCATGGCGGTCGCGACCTTGGGCGGGATCATCTTGGGCAGGCGCTGCATCCCGCCGGCATCGGGCAGGAAGCCCCGCGCCAGCTCCGGCAGTTGGAAATAGGCGCCGGGACTGGCCAGGATGAGATCGCAGGCCAAGGTCATCTCGAAGCCGCCGCCGACGGCCGCCCCCTGGATGGCGGCGATGACCGGCTTGTTGAGCTCCCAATTCTCGACGATCCCGGCAAAGCCCCCGGGCCCATGGCCCTTCTCCGGATCGAAATAGTCGTCGGGGCGATAATCTCCCTCGGCTACATCCCTCAGATCCCAGCCGGCGGAGAAGACGCGGGGATTGGCGCTGGCGAGAATCCCCACCATCAGGCTGCGATCGTTCTGCAGGCGATCATAAGCGCGATACAACGCCCGGCTCATGGCGTGGTTGATGGCGTTCACCTTGGGGCGGTTCATCGTGATGATAAGGATCTTGCCCCGTTGCTCCGTCTCGACCCCCTCGCCGCTCATGCCGCCTCCCCGCCGTCCGGTTCCGCCCGCGCGGATTGCCGCAAGACGCTACCAAGCCCGGCCGGCGCCTCGCCATAACTTTCCGTGAGAGCCGCCGGTCCCACAGTTTATTGGCCGGCGATCGTGGGGCTGGGCTAGATTTGCCCATGCGCTTCAGCGATTTCCCCTCTCTCCAGGCCGCCCGCGCGCCCGACTCCCCGGCGGTCGTCTTCGAGGATATGCGCTGGAGCTATGGGGAGCTGCATCGCCGGGTCGAGGCCTGCGCCAAGGCGCTTCTCGCCTGCGGCGTCGCCAAGGGCGACCGGGTCGCCATGCTGGCCACGCCGCGGCCGGAGTATGCGGTCGTGTTCCTGGCGACCGCCCGGATCGGCGCCATCTGGGTCGGCCTCAACCCCGTGCAGCAGCTGGACGAGTACCGCTACATCCTCTCCGACACCCAGCCCTCGATCATCTTCGCTTTCGAGCGGCTGCGCGAGCGGGACAATCACCAGATCCTGCTGACGCTGAAGTCGGAATATCCCGGCCCCAGGCGCTTCGTCCTTTTCGACGGCCCCATGGAGGGCTTCCTCCCCTACGAGGAATTCATCGCCCTTGGCGACACGGTCTCGGATCGCGCGCTTGCCAAGCGGGTGACGGGAGTGCGGCCCGGCGACGCCGCCCTGATCGTCTATACCTCGGGCTCCACGGGAAAGCCCAAGGGCGCGGTCCTCACCCAGCAGAACATCGCGCATTGGACCAAGCTCTATGGCGAGCTCTGGCCGCGAAGGCCGCTGAAGGTCATGTGCAATCTGCCGGTCACCCATATCGGCTGCTGCGTCGAGACCCTTGCCTTCGCGCTGTCGGCCGGCGGGACCATCGTCTTCCAGGAGCATTTCGACGCCGCCGGACTCCTGGCGCTGATCGAGCGCGAGCGGATTACCTGGACGCCGCTGGTGGCAACGATGTTCCAGCGGATCCTCACTTTGCCGGATTGGGAGCGTTTCGATACCTCCAGCCTGGAGGGCGTGCTCTTCGGCGGGGCCGCGCTTCCCATCGATATGATCGGCAAGCTGAAGCGCCTGGCGGGGACGGTGGTGGGCTGCTGGGGCATGACGGAAACGACCGGGGCGCTGACCTTCACCGCCACCGACGACAGCCCCGAGATCCTCAGCCAATCCGTGGGGAAGCCGGAGCCGAGCCATGAGGTCGCCGTCGTGAATCCCGCCGGCGAGATTCTGCCGGCGGGAAGCACGGGCGAGGTGGTCGCCCGCGGCCCTTGCGTCTTCGCCGGCTATTTCAACATGCCCGAGGCGACCCGCGAGATCGTCGACGCGCAGGGATGGCTGCATTCCGGCGACCTCGGCCGCTTCGATGCGGCGGGCAATCTCTATATCGTCGGCCGGATCAAGGACATGTTCAAATCCGGCGGCTACAACGTCTATCCCCGGGAAGTCGAGATCGCCATCGAGGCCCATGCCGCCGTCTCCATGGCGGTGGTCGTCGCGGTTCCCGATGCCACCTATCAGGAGGTGGGCTACGCCTTCATCCTGCCGGAGCCCGGCCACTCGCTGAGCGAAGCGGAGATCGCGCGCCACTGCCGCGGCAAGCTCGCGAATTACAAGGTTCCCAAGCGATTCGTGATCCGCCCGAGCCTGCCCATGCTGGCGGTGGGAAAAGTCGACAAATCGGCGCTGCGGACCGAGGCCGCGGCGCTTGCCGCCGGGCCGCGGCTTTAGGCCGCCATGGGGCATATAACTTTCTCTTCGCGAGGCGACCGGCAAAAGGAATTTCCATCGCCGCAGCCTCGCTGATAGCGTCCATCTCTGGTAGAGAATCAGCCGTTGCGGCGAGCCGTCCGGCACTTGCGAAACGGGAGACGTAGGACCGGAAGACCAGAGCGGCCGCCGAAGCCAGAAGTCGATCGTCGAAACGCACAAACGCCCGGCAAGGGCGGTAAATCTTCAGCCCAGGGAGGGTTCCAATGAGTAATTCCAATCCGCTAGACCGTTTGGTGCAGGAGCTGTCGCGGCGCAAGATCGGACGCCGCGAATTCATGAATCGCGCCCTTGCCCTGGGCGTGTCCACCGCCGCGGCGACCAGCCTGATGGGCCGCGCGGTCAAGGCCGACACCCCCCAGAAGGGCGGGCATCTCGTCATGGGCGTCGACAATGCCAGCACCACCGACAGCATCGATCCCGTCAACTATACCTCGACCTATATCCAGTGCCTGGGGCCGCAGTTCTACAACAGCCTCGTGGAGCTCGACGTCCACAACACCGCGCAGCCGTCGCTCGCGACCAGCTGGGAAGCCAAGCCGGGCGCTTCGGTCTGGGTGGTGAAGCTGCGCAAGGGCGTCACCTTCCACAACGGGAAGGAGATGGAGGCGGCCGACGTCATCTATTCCATCAACCACCATCGCGGCAAGGATTCCAAATCCGGCGCGAAGGCCTCGCTGGAGCAGATCGCCGAGCTCAAGGCGACGGACAAGCACGAGCTCACCTTCACCCTCAGCGCCGGCAATGCCGATCTTCCCTATATCCTGGCCGACTACCATCTCGGAATCATGCCGGACGGGGCGCCCTACGACAAAGGCATCGGCACCGGCGCCTTCATCCTCGAGACCTTCGAGCCCGGCCAGCGCGCCCTCACCAAGCGCAACCCCAACTACTGGAATCCCGACCGCGGCTTCGTCGATTCGGTGGAGACGGTGGCGATCAACGACCCCACGGCGCGGGTCGCCGCCCTGCAGAGCGGATCGGTGCATCTGATCAACCGGGTGAGCCCCAAGGTCTTCGGCATGCTGAAGGCCAATCCGAAGCTGGCCACTTACGAGATCTCCGGTGCCGCCCACTACACCTTCCCGATGCGCTGCGACATGGCGCCCTTCGACAACAAGGATGTCCGTCTCGCGCTCAAATATGCCGTCGATCGCGAGGAGATCATCAAGCGGGTCCTCGGCGGCCACGGCAAGGTGGCGAACGACCAGCCGATCGCCAGCTTCGATCCCTTCTACGCCGCCGATCTTCCCCAGCATTCCTACGATCCCGACAAGGCCCGCTTCCATATGAAGCAGGCGGGCTTCGACGGTACGATCCCGCTGTCGGTGGCCGATGTCGCCTTCGTCGGCTGCATCGATGCCGGGGTGCTGATGCAGGCCTCCGCCGCCAAGGCCGGCATCAAGATCGACGTCACCCGCGAGCCGAACGACGGCTATTGGGACAATGTCTGGATGAAGAAGCCCTGGTCCGCCTCCTTCTTCGGCGGGCGGCCCACGGCCGATCTGATGCTGTCGCTGGTCTACAAATCCGACGCGCCCTGGAACGAGGCCTTCTGGAAGCGCCCGGACTTCGACAAGATCCTGCTGGCAGCCCGCTCCGAGCTCGACAACGAGAAGCGAAAGCAGATGTATCGCGAGCTCGAGCTCATGGTCTCCGACGACGGCGGCGAGCTGATTCCGATGTTCAACAATACGCTCGAAGCCGCCTCGACGAAGGTGAAGGGCTTCGTGCAATTGCCGACGCTGGAACTCAGCGGCTTGCGCGCGCCGGAGAAAGTCTGGCTGGAGGGCTGATCCGGGGGATCGGGGGCGACACGCCAGGATCGAGCGCCTAGGCTCGGTCCTGGCGCCGCCGCCCCTCGGCGCAGGATAGCTCTGCGCGGCTTGACCCGCTGAGCCCTTGTCGGCGAGGCTCGCGGGATGGTTTCCGATTATGATGCCGTCATCGTGGGGGCCGGGCATAACGGCCTGGTCTGCGGTGCTTATCTCGCCCGGCAAGGGCTGAAGGTCTGCATCGTCGAGCGCCGCGCCGTCATCGGCGGCGCCTGCGCCACGGAGGAGATCTACCCCGGCTTCCGCGCCTCGATCGCCGCCTACAACCTCACCCTCCTGCAGCCCAAGATCATGCTGGATCTGGCGCTGCTGGATCACGGGCTGGAGGTCCTGAAGGCGCCGCCGCTCTTCGAGCCCTTTCCCGACGGCGGACATATCCTGCTCTGGGACGATCCGCAGAAGACTGCCGCCGAGCTCGCCAGATTCAGCCCGGAAGACGCCGCGCAATATCCGCTCTATCTCGCCCATCTCCGGAAACTGGCGCCCCTCATCCGGCGCCTGATGTGGGAGACGCCGCCCGATCTGCAATCGGGGGCGCTGCGGGATCGCTGGGCGGCGCTGATGCTGCTCTGGCGCAGCCGCGGGCTGATCCGGCATATCTACGATCTGCAGGAACTCCTGACCATGAGCGCCTATGATTTCCTGCGGCGCTGGTTCCAGAACCCCGATGTCATCGCCGTGCTGGGCTTCTATGTCAGCATGTCCGGCAGTCTCCTCAGTCTGACCTCGCCGGGCTCGGCCTTCTTCCTCATCCGGGTGATGATCCGGGAGGGTGGCACCCAGGCCGGAGGTTGGGGGATCCCCCGCGGCGGCATGGGCGCGATCGCCGATGCCCTTGCCCGTTCCGGCGGCCGTTGGGGGATGGAGGTCAGAACCGGCGATCCCGTCAGCGAGATCGTCGTCACCCGCGGCAAGGCCACGGGGGTGGCGCTCGCCTCGGGAAAGCGCCTCGCCTCGCGCATCGTCATATCGAACGCCGATCTCCGCACGACCTTCCAGCGCCTCCTCGATCCCGCGCTTCTGCCCAAGGAATTCGCCGGGGCCGTCGAGCGCTTTCGCGGCCAGGGCGTGCTGTTCAAGATCAACCTGGCCCTGGATGCCCGCCCGCGCTTCACGGCATCCGCGGCCGCCAGGCTGGATGTCGACGAGCCCGTGCTGGTGCGCATCGGGCCTAGCATCGGCTATTTCGAAAGGGCCTTCGAAGAGGCCGGGCAAGGCGCCTTCTCCCGCGAACCCTTCATGGTCACCCAGCTGACGACGGCCCTCGATCCGGCCATGGCACCGCCGGGAAAGCATGTGCTCAGCCTTCTGGCGGGCTATGCACCGTATCGGTTGAAAGGCCGGTCCTGGGCCGAGGCCAAGCCCGATCTGCTGGCGGCGACGCTCAAGACCCTGGAGTCCTATGCGCCAGGGATCACGGCCTCGATCCTTCACGCCCAGGTCCTGACCCCCGAGGATCTCGAGACGGTGCTGGGCCTGCCCTTCGGCCATGTCCATCACGGCGACATGGCGCTCGATCAGATGTTCTTCCGCCGTCCCGTCGCGGGCTATGCGCGCTACCGCTCCCCGATCGCGGGGCTCTACATGTGCGGCGCGTCCAATCATCCCGGCGGCGGGGTGACGGGTGTCCCCGGTCATAACGCGGCTCGGGAGATTCTGGGGGATCGCAAGCGGGGCCTGTGGAGATAGCCGGGCTTGTCGCGCCCACCGCCCGCTTTATGGGAACATTCGCCGCTTGGCCAGGTTCCCCTGAGCAAACGGAGGACCCCATGTCTCTGGAATCCGAGCTATTGGCAATCGATCGTGAGTTTTGGACGGGCGGACCGGAAGCCTATGCCGCGCATTGCGACAAATCCTGCCTCGTCGTCTTCGTCGGGATGGCCAAGGTGATGCAGCGTGAGGATATCGCCAAGACGGCGGAGAAGGGTCGCTGGACCGATGTCAAGCTCACGCCGAAGGGATTTATGCGCCTCTCCGATACCTCGGCCGTCATCGCTTATGAGTGCACCGCGCGGCGCAAAGACGGCAAGCCGCACCACGCGCTGGTCAGCAGCGGTTATGTCCACCGGGCCGACGGCTGGAAATTGGCCAGCCACCAACAGACGGAAGTTCCCGCCAAATCTTAGCTAAGCCTTCGCGCTTCCCTTGTTGGCGGTCTCGCTGACGCCGCCTTTGAAGGATTCGGTCTGGCTGAGGGCGCAGTCCGCGAGATAGGCCATGGTATGGCCGACCCGCGCGCCGGTCCCATAGCCGTTCACCAGAATGGCCTTGAGCATGGCGATGGAGAAGGGCTTCACCTTCGCTGCGTAGTCCGTGGCCTTGGCCATCGCGGCG
>Ga0310811_10013049_pt1 | contig 10808 bp, 15 predicted proteins | sample YCmetagenome_FD_207642 | JGI IMG/M metagenome (GOLD analysis project Ga0310811, IMG submission 207642) | Soil microbial communities from experimental microcosm in Duke University, North Carolina, United States - YC | ecosystem: Engineered > Artificial ecosystem > Soil microcosm > Unclassified ...
CCCTTCTATTACCTAATGACGCAACATACTCGGCCGGCAGCCCGACCTTCTCGCCAACTGAGCGCAGCTTCGTAGCGTACTCCGGTAATACTCGTGGCTGATGGTGGTGTCGACGCGAGCTCGAGCATCGACCCAACGGGGTATCATCGGCCGGCCAACCAGCGTTGCTGGGCTGAGCGCCGAATCGCAGGCAGCAACAACCGACGAATCCCGACGATGCCGAATCTGGCCCAGCGCCAGTACCGCAGGAACTCGATGCGGGCAGCGGCGTCCGTGGCGACCGCCCGAGTCTCGCTGGCTAGGCTCGTCAGCGTCGGCCCGAGCGGCTCGGTTTCGAACGTCCACGCGATCTTTACGAATTCCGGCTCGGCAAAGCTCGCGAACTGCGATGCCTCGACCGGCGTGAATACCACGTCGCCCCGCCACGGCTGACACACGGCGCCCGCGGCAAAGAAACGGCCTGGCTCCTCCGCCAGCAAACCCCAGCCCATCTGGAGCAGGCTTGCGACATCCATCGGGCGCCGAGCGGCGAGCCCGCGAGCACCCATCAACTTGCCCCGGAGCCAGAAAGCCGAGCGCACGAGCGGGAGCGACGTTATGTCGAAGTGCCGAGCCACGTCCGCGACGACGTCAGCCGGCGCGTGCACGGGGAGCGTATGGCGCTCGCGGATGTCAGGCACGGGGATGAAAGGATCCAGAACCGCAGCCACGCTATTGAGCCTTCTGCACCCAGTGACATTCGCGGCAGGTACGCTCCATCGCGCTGCTGCCTTTTCAGGATTGGTCGCCCCTGGCGACCCAGAGGGATGTAGAGTAGCGTGGTCAGTCCCAAAACCTGGAGCCCTTCAATGCGCTTGAGCGCTCGCAACCAGCTACCCGGCCGGGTGACTAAGGTTCGGCTTGGGGCAGTCATGGCGGAGGTCAGTATCGATCTCGGCGGTCCCAAAGTAGTCGCGGCCATCACTCGTGAGTCGGCTGAAGTGCTGGGACTGCGCGAAGGCGACCAGGTGACGGCCGTGATCAAGGCTACCGAGATCATGGTGGGGAAGGAGTAGGTCGTCCCTCAGGCAGTGCCTTCGACCAGCTTCCGGAATCGCGGATGGTTCCGCAGCGGCTCGAACGTGGGATCGATTCGAAGCCAGCCGGGGGACAGGTAGAACGGCACCCGGAGCAGCGGCTCGAGCTGGTCGAGCGCGTTCTCCGACTCGCCGACCAGTAGATAGATCCGCGCCAGTTGCAATTGGATGTACGGGCCGAGATAGGCATCGCGGCTGATCGGCGCCAGCTCCACGCCTCGCTGGCCTTCGCGCACCGCATCCGCCTTCCGGCCCATATACGCCAGGGCCAGTCCCAGGAACGCGTGGCGCTGCCCGTCGTCCGGAGCCGCCCGGCTTTGCTCCTCGAAGGCGATCCGTGCCGAGTCGGCATAGGCGGCTGCTCGCCTGGGCTGGCCGCGGAGGTGGTACAGCTCGGCCTGCACGATTCCCCAAGTGCCCCGGTCGTCGTCGAACGCGCTCGGCGACGACGCGAGCACCTGCCGCTGCTGCGCATCGTCCAGCACCCAGTAGAGGTCCTGGTAGCTCGCGAAGAAGGGAAAGAGCGTCTCGGGATCGATCTGTTGCGTCGCCGCAGAGATTTCTGCGCGGGCGCTGTCCAGATCACCGCGGGCAAGGGTGACCAGCACCTTGATGAACAGCATCCCGGGATTGGTGGGCGCGAGCGTGACCGCCCGGTCGGCCGCCGAGTCGGCGGCGGGATAGTTCCGGAGGAACGTGTTCACCACGGACAGCCGGCGCGCGGTATTCGCAGAGCGCGGGTCAAGCAACGACGCGCGTGCGAGCCGTGCCGCCACGCCGTCCCAGCGACCCAGGCTCGCCTCAGTGCTCGCCGCCGCACCCAGCAGGTCCACGTTGTCCGGCGCGAGTCGGAGTCCCTCCTCGAGCTCCGCGGCGGCGCGCTCGTTGTTGATCGGGTTCACGTTTCCGTAGTAAGTCCCGAAAGCCAGATAGACGGAGGGATCCCTGGGCTTGAGCCGGCGGGCGCGCTCGGCGGCGAATCGGGCCCGCTCGCCCAGTTCGGGAGCTGGGACGCCCTGCGAGTACAGCATGGTCCGGGTGCGGGAGAGCTCGCTCCAGGCCTGGACGAAGGTGGAGTCGAGGGCGACTGCGCGCTCGTAGAAGCCGATCGCACGGCGCAGGTTTGCCTGATCGCCCCTGAGCCCCTGCGACGCGGCCTCGCCCTTCAGGAACTCGTCGTAAGCAGCCAGGTTTTCGGTCGGCTGCGCCTTGAGGTTGCGACGGGCGCTGTCGGCCAGGGCCACGCCCAATGCGTCGGCCACTTTTGTGGCGATGTCCGCCTGCACCTGAAAGACGTCGGTAAGCGAGGCGTCGAACTGCTGCACCCAGCGGGTACGAGCCGCCTGGCTCAGACGTGCGTCCACCAACTCCGGCGTAACCCGCACACGGTTTGCTCCGGCCGCCTTTTCCCAGCGAACGGTTCCGGTGAGGAGGTAGTCGGCGCCGAGCTCGCGGGCGATCGTCGTGGGCCGTCGGCCGGCGCCGCGATACTCGATAGAGCTGCCGCGCGCGATGACCTCGAGCCCCGGGACCTGGGCCAGCTTGGTCCGGATCTCGTCAGCCACACCATCGGCAAAGTATGCGTCGGCCGAATCGCCCAGGTTATCGAAGGGAAGGACGGCAACGACCGCACCGCGGGCATCCGGATGGCTGCCGGCGCGGCCGCGATGCGAGGTCAGCAGCGCTGCAATGGCTAGGAGCAGCGCGACGGCAAGCGCGATCGCCACCGCGGGCACACCGCGACGTTTCGGAGCCGGCTCCGCCCGCGCAGGCTGCTTGTCGTCCTGAGGCACTGCGGCAGCGAGCGGCCCGGACGGCGTGTCCGTCGTCGAGGCACGGAGCGCCTGGGCGAACTGCGCGACCGTAGCAAAGCGGTCCTCCGGATCGAGCGCCATCGCCTTACTGATGGCCTCGTCCACCGCGGGCGGGACCGTCGGCCGGAGCGCCCGCGCGCTGGGGATCGGCTCGGTGAGCCGCCTGGCCACGATCGCATGGACGCTGCGTCCGGCGTAGGGCGGCTCGCCGGCAAGCATCTCGTACAGCACCGTGGCCAGAGAGTACAGGTCGCTCCGCGCGTCCAGCTCGCGCTCGTCGGTCTGTTCCGGGCTCATGTAGACCGGCGTGCCGACCAGGGCCCCGGTCTGTGTGAGACCGTCGTCCGCACCGGCCGCATGGGCGATCCCGAAGTCCGTGACCAGGGTGGTGCCGTCGCGGGTGAGCAGAATGTTCTCGGGCTTGATGTCCCGGTGAACCACGCCTTGCTGGTGCGCGTAGTCGAGCGCGCGGGCGGCCTCGGTCGTGATGCGGAGGGCGTCGTCGAGGGGCAGCTGGCGCTCGCGCCGGAGCCGGTCGCGTAGCGATTCGCCCTCGACGAAGGGCATGGTGAACCAGAGCTGGCCGACGCCTCCGTCGGACGCGCCGGCTTCGCCGGAATCGAGCACGGTCAGGATGTGGGGGTGCTGGAGTCGGGCGGCGAACTGGATCTCGCGCTGGAACCGTTCGGAGCCGGACCGTGCCGCGACCACGGGTTGCAGAATCTTGAGAGCCACCGGACGGTTGTGGCGGAGATCGCGCGCGAGATAAACGACCGACATGCCGCCGCGACCGAGCTCGCGCTCGATCGTGTAGCGGTCGGCGAGTGCCTCGCGAAGTTTGTCCGCCAGCTCCATGCGATCGACCCTAGAGATGAGGCGTGAGCGCCGCCGCTGCGGCTGCCGACGTCACGACTGGAATGACCTCAAAGTCCACCAGGTCCTGCCAGTTGGCCATCCATTCGGAGAGTAGCTGCGGGTCCTCGCATTCCATGACCTGGAAGCACCGCTCGAAATCGTGGGTCACCCAGCTCGCCACGTAGCGGAGTCCCCGCGGCGCGAGGCGACCCCGATCCCTAAACCGTCGATAGACCGGGAGTGGGTTGCCCTCCCGAAAATTCTCGATGATCAAGTAGAGCACGGGGCTTCCTAGTTCGCCGGCCTGTCTCGATCCGCCAGGGCGGCCCAGGGAATGATGATCCAGCCAATGAGGGCAAACCAGCCAAGCGCCTTGGGGCTCGGGGGCAGCGGTGACCATGGCCCTGGGGCCCACATCGCGGTCGTTATCAGGACGAGGGACCAGAACGCAACCCGTGCGCACAGCCCACCGAATCGATGGGCTCGCAGATAAATCGCGATACCGGCTACCCAAAGGCTGCCCTCGACCAGGAAGGTCGCGGGAATTGAGTTCCACAGTCCAAGGCCCAGGTGCGGAGAAGGGCCCGGCCAAAGAGGCATGTCCGGGGCGTGACTGATGAAGTCGAGAACCCAGTGACTCACGACCAGCCCTACCAGGAGGAGGGAGTACGATCTCGGGACTCCGAACCCGCGGGCGACGGCGACGAGCACGAGCCCCCAGACGAAAGCCATGACGAGACTGTGCGACCAGGGATAGGAGTCGAAGACCAAGGGCGTGAAAGCGGTTGCCCCGGGGACGATGCGGACCTTTTCGATGCCGGCAATCACAAGCACCGGCCATACCAGGTCCAGCCCCGTTACGCCGGCCATGAGCCAACCAAGACTCACGCGCGGGGCGGCACGCTTGGCCGCGAGGGCGACAGCGAGGTGACCGACGAACATGTCGGCCTATCCCCAAATCCGCGGCAGATTGCCGGCCGCGGTGGCCTCGAGCACAGTCCGCGTGTCCGCATCGATGGCCGCCGGTGCAACCTGGCCGAGAGCAGCTTGCGCAAAGCCGGGGAGGCCGACCAGCATGGCGGAGACTCGAACCACGCGGCCATCGGCAAGCTCGAGTCGGAACCACTTGGCCGACTCGGAGTAGCGGAGCCGGGTCACCTCACTCCAACGCAACGCCCCGGTGCTTCCCAGCATCCGACGATACTGCAAGCCGTCCGGCGTGAGCGTGTGGCGTCCGTTGCGATACTCGAGAATCATCAGAAATCCGAGCGCCGCGAAGCCGAGGAAGAACAGAGTTATGAAGGGCGAGCCGGTCTTTCCCGGAAAGACCGCCGAGAGCGCCGCGATGACGAGGAAAAGGCCGGTGCAGACGAGCCCGGTGATAAGTGTGCTTCGTGGGTGGACTAAAGCCTGGCCGCCCTGGGTGGCGCCCGGCTGCGTCCGGCTCCGGGCCAGCCACCCCATGACGATGCCCATGATCACGGCCCAAAGCCCCCATTGAGCCGCGGCACCCCACCAGGGACGGTCGCTCATTTGGGTGAGGATCGTCATTTGCTCGTGGTAAGTCATCGATTCTACCCGAGAAGGCGGAGCCGGCGCCCGCGGTACACCGCGACCGGCGAGCCTTCGGCCAGAAACGCAGATCGCGGCGACCCGGTCAGGTACTTCGAGAATGCTGCGCCATACAACTGCCGGACGTCGCAGTCGAAGGCGGAGGTTGCGGCCTCCCACACGCGCCACGGTGGATGCGCGACCTGGTATTCCATAGAGCCGCCATCGCGCTGAGCAGTGTACCCCCAATAATGCTCGGTTACGTATTCCGCCTCCGATCCCGGTAAGGGCAGAGCGGGGCGGCCGACGGTCACGACCTCGAGGCGATGCCACCGGTTCCCAACCTGCCAAAGGTATGCAACTCGCCCCGGTGTTCCGCTTTCTGCGCCCTCCAAGCTTAGCTCGTGGCGCATGGGCACAGCATCGTATGGCTCGTTGTAGCACCAGCGCGCAACCAGTGCGATGGTGCGTCGCGGGACGAACTCCCGAACGAAGACCACGGCTCGGCGCCAGATCCCGTCTTCGGCACGGCGCCGCACGTAGAAGCGGAGATTCACCTCGTTGAAATTGCGGTGGCCGGGCACGGGGATGCCGAGGACCCGGGTGTCGAGGAAGCGGAAGCCGACCATGCTCGCGAGCACGGCACCATTAAAGCTGTCAAGCTCGGTGCCGGCCGGCACGAGGGGCTCCACCAGCTCGCGGGACACCTCGTAGTTGAGCATGGCGATGTACCGCCATGCAGCAGTCAGGAAGAGTCGCCGTTGCGGCATGCTCTGGTGCACCTGAGACGCGGCCAACCAGGCGCGCTTCAGGCGGCGCGTGGCGCCGGGGTGCGGTGCCCGCGCTCGAGCCATGCAGCAACTGCAGCGAAGACCACGTATGCCACCAGGGCGGTCACTGCGGCCGCCTGCGCCGAGACCGGGGGAGGGCCAAAGAAGACATAGGCCTGAATGAGCAGCATCACGGCGCCGAACCGAATCATTGGAAGCCGGGGACCCGACTGCCCGCCGAGGTACAGCGCCATCCCGCCGAACAACACCGCCGCCTCGAGCGCAAAGGCCAGCGTAGGCCGATTCCACAATCCCAGGCCGACCTTGGCGGTGTTGTCGTACAGCGGCAAGTCGGGGCGATGAACCACGAAGTCCAATACCCAATGCGAGAAAACGGCGAGGCCCACCAGCCGGGCTGCTGCTCTGGCACCCGGACCCCCTCCTCGCCGTCGATACAGGGCCAGCGCGACAGCGCTCCAGAGGAGGGCAGCGACCAGGCTGTGTGTGTATGGCATGTAGTACAGATCGAGCGGGTTCGAGGCCGTGATGCCGGGGACAATCCGAACTTTCTCGATGCCGAGCAGCACGAAAGGCGCCCACAGGACATCGAGCAACTGCACGGCGATGAAGAGCAACCACAGCGGCGGCGAGTCCTCGAGTCGTCTCGCGGCAAAGCTCACGCCATAGTGTCCCACGAACATGGCGATCTCCGAGAGCAGCAGGTGCCGCAGCAAAGCGAGTGAACCGCTGGGGCCATCGCGCCGATGGCGCTCGAAGGATATCGTCCGGACACCTGTAGACGGTAGGAGGCCGTCATGGCAACGCAAGTGAAGGCGATCCCCAAGGGGTACCACACGATCACGCCGAACCTGGTCATCCGGGACGCGGCAAAAGCGATCGATTTCTACAAGAAGGCGTTCGGAGCCGAGGTCATCGCACAGATGGGCGGCCCTGGGGGGAAGGTCCTGCACGCAGAGCTCAAGATCGGCGACTCGGTCATCATGCTCGGTGACGAGATCCCAGAGATGAACACCAAAGGCCCGAAGAGCTACGGTGGGTCACCGGTCAGTTTCTACGTGTACGTCGAGAAGGTGGACGCGGCCTGGAAGCGGGCCGTGGATGCCGGGGCAAAGACCGTCATGCCGCTGACGGACATGTTCTGGGGCGACCGCACCGGGCGTCTCGAGGACCCCTTCGGGCACCTTTGGTCGCTGGCGCAGCACGTCAAGGATGTAACGCCGGAGGAGATGAAGAAGGGCCAGGAGGCGTTCTTCAAGCAGATGCAGCCCGCCTAGCTCCTGTGCGGCGGGGTTCGTGTGCCACCGAGGCCCTCGTCCGGGTCGGGGTCCGGCGGGCCCGCGAGCAGACAATCGAGGACGGCGCAGTCAGCCAGGAGAAAGGAGCGAACGTGAGCCAGGCCCCCGTGGTGCCGCGCCGCACCGGGGTGGCGGAGGACATGAAGCCAGCGCCGCATCGCGAACAGCTTCCGCCGGATGGGTGGCAGTGAAGGAGCCACGCTGGCGACCAGTTGGTTGAGACGGGGTTCGAGCGTGGCGGCCAGTTCGGGACCCCTCAAATGGGGCTCGCGCTGGAGCACGTCCGCCATGTCGCGCAGGAGCCCTGGCGCGTCCGGACTCATCCGCACGCGGACCTCCGGGGTGGGGATCTGAGGGGGTGGCGAAAGCTGGCTGTGAACGGCCGATTTTTCCAGTGGCACTCAGTCGCTGTCGTCCGGCTCGATCCCCACGACCCCGCCGTCCGAGGCTCGCACTTCGACTTCCTTCCGTCCGGAAGGGGTCTCGACCTTCACCTCGAATACCATCTGCCCAGCCTCGGTCTCGCTCGAGGCGCTGAGGGCGGTGCCTCCGGCCGCTTGCGCCGCGATTGCCACGGCTTGCTCCTGGGTGACGGGAGGAGGAGGGGCAATGCCTAACCGGGTCGCGAACTCGGTATTCGGGGGATTGAACCGGATGGCTCCGCCCGGTCCGGAACTGCTCTGGCAGCCGGGCAGTACGAACATCACCGCGAGCAGAGCGGGGGGATGAACACGCAGCTTCATGGTTTGCCTCCTGCAGGGGGCGAAGAGCCGGCCCGTCCGGGTTGCTCTACTTCAGGAGCACGCCAGGGATGTCAATCGTGACACGGAGAGGCACCGACCAAGCCCAGCTCGTGCGTAAGGAACTCCCGCGTCCCGGTCGGCCCGGTGAGCGCAAGCCAGAGGGCACCCCCGGCAGGCTCGAGTGTCAGCTGAAAACGGAGGAAAGGGCAGCACTGACGCTCCAGCTCGATCAGCTCGATCAGTGCCGCGAGCTGGTATGCGCTGGGTGCGAATCGAAAGGCGTACCCCTCGCCGCCGGCATCGGTGAGCTCGCGCGCCTCGAGCTGAGCCGCGCGGAACGCGGCCAGGACGCTCTGGCGCCGCACCCGTAGTTCGGGCGCGGTCAGGAGGCATGCAACGGGTACGCCTACTGCTTCGTCCATGTCCACGCAGTGATTCGCCAGCCGGTCGCGCCTTTTTCCAAGGCAACGGTCAGGGTCGAACTGGCTTCCTCGACCGTCTTCCCGTTCTGCTTGAATTTGTAATTCGCGGGGACCACCACGTAGGCGTAGTTGTCGGTGACATCCACGTGACGGGGCCTCCCGAGTGTGACTATCCCACCGGTGACGCCGTGCTTCTTGGCGTCGGCGTCGTAGTCGTTCGCCCACTTCTCGCATGCTCCGGCGCCGTGCCACTCGTGGGGCGGAAACTCGTCGATGATGGAGGTTTGGTCGGCGCAGGCTGCCACGGCGCCCTTGACATCGCCCTTGTTGAACCCATCCACGAACTGGTGCACTGGTACCATCACATCCTTCTGCTGCGATGCGGCGTGCGACGCCGTGGTGAAGACAGCCAAGGCGAGCGCGAATAGCGTTTTGTACATCTGCGTTGCTCCTATCCTATGGGCGAGCGATCCTGGCTGACGGTCCTTTCAAGGTGGCCCGCGCTGCTCACAAAGCTAGGTCCTGGCGCTCGGCGACCACCAGCCGCGGACCCACGCAGCGAGCACGATGAGCACCCCCAACGCCGCCAGGGATAGGCTCCGATGCCAGCTGCCAACCCAGAGGACCACCAGCCCGACGAGCCGTAGCGCTTCCATCGCGCGCGTCATGTGCCGGGCGACGTAACGGCCAAACTCGGAGGCCCGATAGCGCAGCAGATCCTGGTCGAAGCGACCACTGAGGAGAAGAGCAGATGCAACGAACGGCGGCAGCAAGCCTACGACTGGAGCCGCGATGAGGTGATGGCGCCACAGCAACCCTGCGGCTACCAGCCCGGCTGTCCAGTCAACTAGAAGCTTGGCCGGGTGGATCTGATGGTACAGCACTCGCTCGGCAAGGGTCACTGAAATGCGGCCGCTGGAAACGCTACTGTTGGTTGCCAATCTGCTGACCTTCGTCGCGAAAGTTCCGGTCGACTTTCATCGAGCCTCGCGGTCTCGGGTGCGCCATTCCCACAGGCCGGCCATTACCGCGGGAGGCAGGCGGCAATTCAGCTGCCGCGCCACCATGACGATCTGGCCCCGATGATGCGCGTCGTGCGCGACGAAGTAGCTGAGGACGTGCCCCACGTCCAGCTGCAGGTTCCGCCACACGTACGCCTTCGAGGGTGGAATGCGACCACCCTCGCGACACCCCAGTTGCAGGAGAGCGGCGATCCCCCGAGCGCTCCGGTTCAGAGCGGCGCGGAGCTGCGGGCGATTAACGCCACGCTGATCCACCCGTGTCGGGGCCACGATCCCGTACTCATGGCCCAGGGTCTTGATCCATCTGCAGCGTGCGTTGTGCAGGTGAGCGGCGATGGCTCTGATCGTCCGGCTCGGCACTCCAGGGATGGCGGCCGACCAGAGGTGAGCAGGGATCTGCGCGACGAGGTAGTTGGTGACGCGACTGCTGGTATTCCACGCGCCCAGGACGGCATCCTGCAGATCGAGAGAGGAAGGCACGGAAGCCACTAGTCCCCTTCGACGAGCGCCGCGAGCTTCGTCAGCGAGGACCGCCAGCCGGTTTCATTGTCAGTGGTGGACAGGCCTCGTGGCAATCCCTCGTGCACGGCGAGGACGTCGGTACCACGGTCGGCATCGGCGAGCGTTATCGTGATGGTCATCTCGCCCTGCAGCGATGGATCTGTGGTCTCGAACTCCACCACCTCGACAACCTGCTCGTTGGCCACGAGCTTGACGAAACGGCCATGGAAGGTGTCGGTCTGCGCGGTCGTCTTGCCCACCCCGGTCGGCCCGTCGTACGTGAGCGAGATCCGGAACGAGCCGCCTTCCCTAGCATCGAAGACGTGGATACGGCTCGTCATTCCCGTAGGCACCATCCATGTCGCGACTGCGTTGGCGTCGAGCAGCGCTCGGTAGACGGCCCCGCGGGGCGCGTTCACATGACAGTGGAGGCGGGTCGAGCGCACGCCGGACGGTACGGGTTAGGCGGCTCCGGACTTCCTGGGCCAATCCAGCTCATAGGTGGAGGAGAGCGAGTACAGCGCGCGCAGGGCGCCGGTCAAATGCTCTCCCCAGTGAATCTGGAAGTTGAAGCGCCACTCCCACAACGCCTCACCGCTCTCGCCCCTGGCCCATTTTACCAAGCCCGCCCGGACGTCCCGGTAGATGTCGGCCAAGTCATCCGCCAGGCTGCCGGTTACCTCAGACTCCGAAAGCGGCTCATACGGATCGTAGATCTCACGATAGACGTTGCGGTCA
>Ga0310811_10013050_pt1 | contig 10808 bp, 11 predicted proteins | sample YCmetagenome_FD_207642 | JGI IMG/M metagenome (GOLD analysis project Ga0310811, IMG submission 207642) | Soil microbial communities from experimental microcosm in Duke University, North Carolina, United States - YC | ecosystem: Engineered > Artificial ecosystem > Soil microcosm > Unclassified ...
ATCCCGAGCGGAGCGAGGGATCTTTCCTGCAACATTAAGGATCCCTCGCTGCGCTCGGGATGACAGGGATGTCGTCGCTGAAGCCCTCAATCGATGACTTTGATCGTGGCATCGACCGTCATCGTCGCTTCGCCGAAGCCGATCCGCCGGCCGCTCACCGGCGCGGCGTCGCGGTAGTCGAGGCCGACCGCCACGCGCAGGCTGTCGCCGCGCGGGCTGATGCCGTTGGCCGGATCGAAACCCACCCAGTCAAGGCCGGGAACCCAGGCCTCGGCCCACGAATGGCTGGTGCGCCCGACATGCAGCTCGGGATCGTCGTTGCGCAGGTAGCCGCTGACATAGCGCGCCGGCACGCCGAGGCGTCGGCAGCAGGCGATGAAGATGTGCGCCTCGTCCTGCGCCACCCCGACGCCGTGTGCCAGGGCCTGGGTGGCCGTCGTATCGACGGTCGAAGCGCCGGTGCCGTAGGTCATGCGCTGGCCGATGCGGGCCATCACCTCGTGCAGGACAGCGACTCGCTCGGTCGGATTGGCGGCCTTCTCATGCAGGCCCTCGATCAGCGGATCGAAACTCGCGTCCGGCGTGACCAGCGCCGAATTGCGCAGCCAGAACGGCGCCGGCAGGGTCGGCACCTCGCCGTAGCGCAGCCAGTGGTCGGCGCCGCTGTACTCGTAGACGCCGTGCACCACGATCTCGACCGAATCGTGCTGCCGCGCCACCGAGAACGTCGTCACCTGGTTGTTGTGGCCATCGAGCCATTCCGAGCGCTTGCCCGGACCTTCGATGCGCCATGACACGATGCGCTGGCCGGTCGCCGGCTTGGGCGTCAACCGGACATCGTGGATCGAATGGCCGGACGGCTGATCGAACTTGAAGTGGGTGGCATGATGGACGGAGAGGCGCATGGTTGCTCGCTCAATCCAGCAGGAACTGCCGGCCGATTTCCTCGGACAGGGTGGCGATGTCGTTACGCACGTCGCCCAGGAACGACTTGAGGCCTTGCTCGAAGACCTTGTCGATGCGGGCGTAGCGCAGCCGGGCGTGCAGCTCGCCGGCCAGACGGTCGGCCTCGCCGCGCGTGCCGTAGACGTCGGCCAGCTCGCCCATGCTGATGTCGACCATCGACAGGCAGTGGTGCACCGAGCGCGGGACGTCGCGGCGCAGCATCATCAGCTCGGCGACCTTCATGGGATGCAGCGCGCTGCGATAGATGCGCCGGTAGGTGCGCACGGCGCCGATGCAGGCCAGCACCTCCGACCAGGCGAAGTAGTCGAGGCCGCCGGCATAGGGATTTCCGTCGGGCCGCAGCACGTGGAACTTCACGTCGAGGATGCGGGCGGTATTGTCGGCGCGCTCCAGGAAGGCGCCGAGCTGCAGGAAATTGTAGGCCTCGTCGCGCAGCAGCGTGACCTGCGCGGCGCCGAAGATCATCACCGCCTGGGTGCGCACCATCTCGATCAGCGCGCCGCGGTCGAGCTGGGTGCGGTTGCGGCGCAGGCGGGCGTTGAGCTCGAGCCATAGCCCGTTGAGGCTCTCCCACACATCGACCGTGATGTTATTGCGTTCCTCGCGGGCATTGCGGCGCGCCGCGCCGATCGAGCTCACGATCGACGACGGGTTGTTCTGGTCGAGCACCAGGAAGTCGATCAGGTTGGCCAGTCGGCCGCCGGATTGCTGCTGGCTCTGGCGGAACTCGTCCTCCATGCCGAAGATCGCCGCCACGCCGACGGCTTCCTCGCCGCGCGACTGCAGGGCCATGCGCTGGGTCGCCTCGATCAGGCGGGCCGTCGATTTGGCGCGCTGCAGGTAGCGGCCCATCCAGTACAGGTTCTTGGCAGTGCTGCTGAGCATGGGTCTTACGCACCCGTGCCCGGCCGCGGCGCCAGCACCCAGGTATCTTTGGTGCCGCCGCCCTGGCTCGAATTGACGACCAGCGAACCCTCCTTCAAGGCCACGCGCGTCAGGCCGCCGGGAATGATGGTGATCTTGCGGCCCGACAGCACGAACGGACGCAGGTCGACATGGCGCGGCGCCACGCCCTGGCTGACGAAGGTCGGGCAGGTCGACAAGGCGAGGGTCGGCTGGGCGATATAGTTGTCGGGCCGGGCCTTGAGGATGGCCGCGAACTCCTCGATCTCGGCCTTGCTCGAGGTCGGGCCGACCAGCATGCCCTTGCCGCCGGAGCCGTGGATCTCCTTGACCACCAGCTCGGACAGCCGCTCGATGACGTACTTGAAATCATCGTCGCGATCGCAACGCCAGGTCGGAACATTGGACAGGATCGGCTCCTCGCCGAGATAGAAGCGGACCATCTCGGGCACGTAGGTGTAGGTCGACTTGTCGTCGGCCACGCCATTGCCGAGCGCATTGACGATGTTGACGCGGCCGGCGCGCAGAGCGCCCAGCAGGCCGGCCACGCCGAGGAACGAATCGGGCCGCATGGCCAGCGGATCGAGGAAGCCATCGTCGACCCGCCGGTAGATCACGTCGACCCGTTGGGGCCCGCGCGGCGTGCGCATGTAGACGCGGCCCTCGTCGACGAACAGGTCGGAGCCTTCGACCAGCTCGATGCCCATTTCGTCGGCCAGGAAGGCGTGCTCGAAATAGGCGCTGTTGTAATGGCCCGGGGTCAGCAGGACGACGTTGGGCTCCGCATCGTCGCTGAACGACACCGAGCGCAAGGTCGCCAGCAGCTCCTCCGAATAGTCGGCAACGGGAAGAACGCCGACGGCGGCGAACAGCTCGGGCGCCAGGCGCATCATGACTTCGCGGTTCTCGAGCACGTAAGAGACGCCCGACGGCGTGCGGACATTGTCCTCGAGGACGTAGAACTCCTTCTCGCCGACGCGCACGAGGTCGATGCCGGCAATATGGGCGTGCACGCCGCCCGGCAGCTCCAGCCCCTGGGCCATGGCGACGAACTCGGCATTCATCAGCACCTGCTGCTCGGGGATGATGCCGGCGCGGCAGATCTCGCGCTTGCGGTAGGCGTCGTCGAGGAATGCATTCAAGGTGCGCACGCGCTGCACCAGCCCCTTGTGCAGGTGCTCCCATTCGTCCCACGCGATCACCCGCGGGATGATGTCGAAGGGGATCGTCGTCTCGCTGCCCTCGACCGATCCATAGGCGCCGAAGGTGATGCCGTGCCGGCGATAGAACTGGTCGACCTCGAGGCGCGTCGCCGCGACCTTCTCGGGCGACGTGCGCGCCAGCCAGTCGGCGACGGCGCGATAGGGCGCGCGCACCGCGTCGGACGCGCCCGAATTCATCTCGTCAAATGCCTTGACCACCATCCGGCATTTCACCCCCTGTCAAATCACCATATAAGCAATCGATGGGCCAACAAAGGGGCCTCGAGACTGTCGCGGGAGGGGAGCGGTGAAACAGGTCCTGATCGAGCGCTATGGCACGCCTTGGGAAGTTGCGCGCTGCGCGGAGGTCGCCGATGTCGGCGCGCCCGCCGCCGACGAGGTCGTGTTCGACGTGCTAGCCTTTCCCATCAATCCGGCGGACATGTGGTTCTGCCGCGGCAGCTACCGGCTGAAGCCGCCGCTGCCGGCGACGCCGGGTGCCGAATGCGTCGGCCGGGTCGCCGCCGTCGGGTCGGCGGTCGGCCACGTCAAGCCGGGCGATCTCGTCATCAATCTGCAGCGCGAGAACTGGGCGCAGCGCCGCAAGGTGAAGAGCGACGAAGCGATCCCCTTGCCGGCCGGCATCGATCTCAGGCAGGCCGCCATGGTGCGCATCAACCCGCCGACGGCGCTGCTCATGCTGTCGGACTTTGTCGACCTGACGCCCGGTGATTGGGTAATCCAGAACGTCGCCAACTCGGCGGTCGGCCGGCTGTTGATCGTGCTCGCCAGGCAGCGCGGCCTGCGCACCGTCAACGTCGTGCGCCGCGCCGAGCTTGCTGGCGATCTCAAGGCGCTGGGCGCCGACGTCGTGATGGTCGATGGCGACGACCTCGCCCAGCGCGTCGCCCAGGCGACCGGCGATGCGCGGATCATGCTGGGCATCGAGGCGATCGGCGGCGCCGCGACGGGACGGCTGGTCGATTGCGTCGCCACCGACGGCACGGCGGTGCATTACGGCTCGATGAGCGGCGAGGATCCCAAGATCACCCGCAACAATTTCATCTATCGCGGCGTCAAGGTGACCGGCTTCATGCTCGGGCGCTTCCTGGCCAAGCGCAGCGCCGAGCAGATCCGGGCGATCTATGCCGATCTCGGCCGGCAGGTGAAGGACGGGACGCTGTCGGCGCCCGTCGACACGGTCTATCCGATCGAAGGCATCAAGGATGCCCTGGCGCATGCCGACAAGGGCGGGCGCAACGGCAAGATTCTGGTCAGCCCGAACGGGGCGATTTGAGCGAGGAGGAGGGGTGATGAGTTCCGATGTCGCGGCGGTCGAGAAGGTCCTGCAGGTCTATTTCGACGGCCTCTACGAAGGAGACACCAAGAAGCTCGGCGAGGCCTTTCATGCGGCATCGCATCTCTATGCCGCCGGCGGAGACGGCAAGGCCAGCGACTGGCCGCGCGGCGAATGGTTCAAGATGGTCGAGAGCCGGCCGTCGGGGAAGGCCAAGGGCAGCGCCCGCGCCGACCGCATCGTGTCGATCGACTTTTCCGGTCCGAGCACGGCAATCGCCAAGGTCGAATGCCAGCTGCCGCCTCGCTACTTCACCGACTACCTGACCCTGCTCAAGGTCGACGGCCGCTGGCAGATCATTTCGAAGACGTTCCACACGGTGACGAAGGAGGGGTGACCCTACTCATTCTCCTCCCCCGTCATCCTATGAAAATGGGGCGGTAACCCGCCCCATTTTCCCAGCATCGTGGTGCGCGCCGGGCGTGCTGGGTGTCTCCCCAGCCAAGGCTGGGGAGGAGGATTTCTCAGTTCTTCGCGTCGGCCGCGACCTGGACCTTGATCATCTTGTCCTGCGGCGCCGGCACCGAGCCCGACTGGCCCTGGCCGCGCTTGATCTTGTCGACGAACTCCATGCCCGACGTGACCTTGCCCCACACCGTGTACTGGCCGTCGAGGAAATTCGAATCCTTGAACACGATGAAGAACTGGCTGCGCGCGCTGTTGGGATCGTTGGTGCGCGCCATCGAGACGGCGCCGCGGGTGTGCGGCTCCTTGGAGAACTCCGCCTTCAGCGTGTCGCCCATGCCGCCCGACCCCGTGCCCTCAGGGTCGCCGGTCTGCGCCATGAAGCCCTCGATCACGCGATGGAACACGACGCCGTCGTATTTGCCCGCGCGGGCCAGCTTCTTGATCTGCGCGACGTGGTTGGGAGCCAGGTCGGGGCGCATCTCGATCACGACACGGCCGTCCTTGAGGTCGATGTAAAGCGTGTTTTCCTTGTCCATGGCGGCGGTCGCTCCTGCGAACATGAGTGAGATGGCGACGATCAAAGGCGTCAGGCAAAGACGCATCGGGTAGTCCCCTTGCTGAACTGGGCCGTTTCGGCCGGCGGGCGACCATACTGGCCGACCCTGGAATTTCAAGCACGCCCGATGAGATCGTCATCGCCGAGTGTCATCGCGGCGCAGGCAACAAGGGCTAGTGTCGGGGACTTCCGGCTGACGGCCGGTGGCGGTAGCCTTGGCCAGGTGCGGGCGCCTTCACTGCGACTGGCCGCCACATACCGACTGGGGGCGAAAACCCGTTACGTGTTAGGTCTATATCTGGTACTAACCGCTTTAAATGGCGGGGGATTTTGCGGGCCGAAACCCTCGGAATGAGGGAGGGTCCGCCGAGGGGATGATTGCATGGTCGGCAAGTGCGCACGGGGCATCTTTGGACTACTGGCGTTGGTCGCCGGGCTGGGCATTGCCGGTGGCGTCCAGGCACAGCCGATCGTCGGCGTGCCGCACGATTGGCAGGTCAGCTTCCCGCCGTCCTACACGCCGCTGATGGAGCGCGTGGCGTCGCTGAACGATCTGCTGCTGGTCATCATCACGCTGATCTGCCTGTTCGTCCTGGCGCTGTTGATCTACGCGGTCTATCGCTTCCATGCGACGCGCAACCCGACGCCGACGACGACCACCCACAATACCGTGATCGAGATCGCCTGGACGGTCATTCCGATCCTGATCCTGGTGGTGATCGCCATCCCGTCGTTCCGCCTGCTGTATTACGGGGACAAGCTCACCGACGCACCCATGACCGTCAAAGTCATCGGCCATCAGTGGTACTGGAGCTACGAATACCCCGACCAGGGTAACTTCTCGGTGGACAGCCGCATTCTGAGCGAGGCCGATCGGCTCAAGCAGAAGCCCGAGGTGCCGCGCATGTTGGCGGTCGATGAGGAGATGGTCGTTCCCGTCGGCACCAACATTCGCATCATCGGCACCGCGGCCGATTCGATGCACGGCTGGACCGTACCGGGCTTCGGCATCAAGAAGACCGTGATTCCCGGCCGTCTCAACGAGGGCTGGATCAACGTCACCAAGGAAGGCTTCTATTTCGGCCAGTGCTCGCAGATCTGCGGCAACAGCCACAGCTACATGCCGATTGCCGTGCGCGCCGTTTCCAAGCCCGAATTCGACAAGTGGGTTGAGCAGAAGAAGAAGTCGGCGGGCCTGCTGCCCGCGACCGACGTCGCTTCCGCCACCGCTCCCGCCAACCGCTAAGCGCTTCGCCGCAGGAGAAATAAAATGGCCGCGTACGGCGCCGCTCACGATCACAGCCATGGGCACGACGAGCACCACACACCGACGGGCATCACCCGCTGGCTGTACAGCACGAACCACAAGGACATCGGCACGATGTACCTGGTGTTCGCGATCTTCGCCGCCCTGATCGGTGCCACCTTCTCGGTGGTCATGCGGCTCGAGCTGCTGCAGCCGGGCGTGCAGTACTTCAACGCCGCCGATGGCACGCCGAACGGCCACCTGTGGAACACCGTGGTCACCGCGCACGGCCTGATCATGGTGTTCTTCGTCGTCATGCCGGCGCTGATCGGCGGGTTCGGCAACTGGTTCGTGCCCCTGATGATCGGTGCGCCCGACATGGCGTTCCCGCGCATGAACAACATCAGCTTCTGGCTGCTGCCGCCGGCCTTCCTCCTGCTGCTCGCCTCGGCGGTGATCGGCGGCGGCGTCGGTACCGGCTGGACGATCTATCCGCCGCTCACCATCCAGCAGGGGGCGGGCATGGACCTCGCCATCTTCTCCCTGCATATCGCCGGCGCCTCGTCGATCCTCGGCGCCATCAACTTCATCACCACCATCTTCAACATGCGCGCGCCGGGCATGACCCTGCACCGCATGCCGCTGTTCGCCTGGTCGATCCTGGTGACGGCGTTCCTGCTACTGCTCGCCCTGCCGGTGCTGGCCGGCGCCATCACCATGCTGCTGACCGATCGCAACTTCGGCACGCACTTCTTCGATGCGGCGGGCGGCGGCGATCCCACGCTGTTCCTGCACCTCTTCTGGTTCTTCGGCCATCCCGAAGTGTACATCATGATCCTGCCGGCCTTCGGCATCGTCAGCCACATCATCTCGACCTTCTCCAAGAAGCCGATCTTCGGCTATCTCGGCATGGCCTACGCGATGGTGGCGATCGGCGTCGTGGGCTTCGTCGTGTGGGCGCACCACATGTTCACGGTCGGCATGGACATCGACACGCGCGCCTACTTCGTCGCGGCAACCATGGTGATCGCGGTGCCGACGGGCGTGAAGATCTTCAGCTGGGTCGCCACCATGTGGGGCGGCTCGATCCGGCTCGAGGTGCCGATGCTGTGGGCGATCGGCTTCATCTTCCTGTTCACGGTGGGCGGCGTCACCGGCGTGGTGCTGGCCAATGCCGGCGTCGATTACGCCCTGCACAACACCTACTACGTAATCGCGCACTTCCACTACGTGCTGTCGCTCGGCGCGGTGTTCGGCATGTTCGCCGGCTTCTACTACTGGATCGGCAAGATGAGCGGCCGCCAGTATCCCGAATGGGCTGCCCAGGTCCATTTCTGGACGACTTTCTTCGGCGTCAACCTGACCTTCTTCCCGATGCACTTCACCGGGCTGGCGGGCATGCCGCGCCACTACGTCGACTATCCGGATGCCATGTGGCACTGGAACTACCTGTCGTCGATCGGCGCGTTCATCTCGTTCGGCTCGACCATCTTCTGGCTGATCTTCGTGGTGTTCGGCACCCTGCTGGCCGGCCGCCGCGTCGGTGCCAACTACTGGGGCGATGGCGCGACGACACTCGAATGGACGGTGCCGTCGCCGCCGCCCTTCCACACTTTCGAAGAGCTGCCGCACATCTCCCCCGCGGCGCACCCCTGATCTCGAGGAGCGGAGGCGCCCGAGCGGCGCCTTCGCCTTGATAAGCGATGAGCGATACCGCCCAGATCCTGACCCGGTCCTTCGACGCAGCCTCACCGGCGCGCGTACGGGATTACTTCGACCTGCTGAAGCCCCGGGTCATGTCGCTGGTGGTCTTCACCGGCCTGATCGGCGTCATGATCGCGCCGGGCCATCTGCACCCCTTCACGGCGGCGCTGGCCGTGCTGGCGATCGCGCTCGGCTCGGGCGCCGCCGGAGCCATCAACATGTGGTACGAGCGCGATCTCGATGCCTTGATGGCGCGGACCCGGCTGCGCCCTCTGCCGGCGGGCCGCGTGGCGCCGGACGACGCACTCGGGCTCGGCGTCCTGCTGTCGCTGTTCTCCGTGTTGCTGATGGCGGTGTCGACGAACTTCATCGCGGCGGCCCTGCTGGCGGCGGCGATCCTGTTCTACGTCTTCGTCTATACGATCTGGCTGAAGCGGCGCACGCCGCAGAACATCGTGATCGGCGGCGCCGCCGGAGCCTTCCCGCCGATGATCGGATGGGCGGCGGTGACCGGCGACGTCTCGGCCGTCAGCATCGCCCTGTTCCTGTTGGTCTTCCTGTGGACGCCGCCGCATTTCTGGGCGCTCGCCCTTTATCGTTGCGACGACTACCGGCGCGCCGGCGTGCCGATGCTGCCGGTCGTGGCAGGTGCGCGCGAGACCAAGCGCCAGATGGTGATCTACACCGTGCTCCTGGCGCCGGTGGCGCTGGTGCCGACCCTGCTCGGCACGGTCGGCTGGCTCTATGGCGCGGTCGCCGTGGTGCTGGGCCTCGCCTTCATCGGTCACGCCGTCCAGGTGTGGCGCGCGCCCGACGACGCGAGCGGCCATGCGCCGGCGCGGCGCATGTTCCGGTTCTCGCTGCTCTATCTCGCCGGCCTGTTTGCTGTTCTTCCGGTCGACCGGATCGTGATCGGATGAGCGGCGTCATGGTCGAGCCCCGTCGTCCCAGCGACACCGAATTGCACCGCCGCCAGCGCGGCAAGAACCTGTTCGTGGCTGGCTTCCTGGTGGCGCTCGCGTTGATGTTCTTCTTCCTCACCATTGTCCGCATGGGAGGGCAGGGGTGAAGGCGACAGGTGACAGAAACGCCCGGCTGGCGTGGCGGCTCGTCGGCGTGGTCGCCGGCATGCTGGCGCTGGCCTACGCCGCTTCGCCACTCTACGACCTGTTCTGCCGGACCACGGGGTTCGGCGGCACGCCGCGGGTGGCGCAAGAGGGCGAACGGCCGATTTTGGAGCGCACCGTCGCAATTCGCTTCGATTCCAACGTCGATCCCAACCTGCCGTGGCGCTTCCAGCCGCTGGAGCGCGAGATCAAGGTCCGGCTTGGCGAGGAGCATCTGACGCATTACCGCGTCACCAACCTCTCGCAGCGCCCGATCGTCGGCACCTCGGCCTACAACGTGACGCCCGAGCCGGCCGGTCCGTGGTTCAACAAGGTGCAGTGTTTCTGCTTCACCGAGCAGCTGCTGCTGCCCGGCCAGTCGGTCGACTTGCCGGTGATCTTCTTCGTCGATCCCGAGATGGACAAGGATCGACGCTACGACAACGTCCGCACCATCACGCTCTCGTACACGTTCTTCGAGGCGAAGACGGAGCGGGCGAAGACTTTGCTGGGCGGCGCGCCCGCCAGTGCGACCGGAAAGGGTGGATGAATATGGCCGACGGCACACCGAAGCATCCCTATCACCTCGTCGATCCCAGCCCGTGGCCGGCCCTGGGTGCGGTGGGTGCGCTGCTGCTGGCGCTGGGCGCCGGCCTCGGCATGCATCCCGACTTGCTCGGCAAGGGCGTCGAGGGAGTCGTCAAGTCGGTCCAGTGGTGGGTCATCGCGCCCGGCCTCGGCCTCATCCTGGCGGTGATGTTCTGGTGGTGGAGCGACGTCATCGCCGAGTCGCGCAAGTACCACACCGCCGTGGTCCAGCTCGGTCTGCGCTATGGCATGATCCTGTTCATTGCCTCCGAGGTCCTGTTCTTCGCAGCGTTCTTCTGGGCCTTCTTTGATGCGTCGCTCTATCCGGGCTCGCCGGAGCAGCCGGTGCGAACCGAAGCGACCGGCGGCATCTGGCCGCCCAAGGGCATCAGCGTCATCGCGCCGTTCGACCTGCCCTTCATGAACACGCTGATCCTGCTGCTCTCGGGCACCACGGTCACCTGGGCGCATCACGCCATCCTGGAAGGCAACAAGCGCGACGCGGTGCGCGGCCTCACCCTCACGGTGATCCTGGGCATCTGCTTCACCGGCATCCAGGCCTACGAGTACATCAACGCGCCGTTCAGCTTCCGCGAGAACATCTATTCGTCGACGTTCTTCATGGCGACCGGCTTCCACGGCTTCCACGTGTTCGTCGGCACGACTTTCCTGATCGTCTGCCTGTTCCGCGCCATGGCCGGCCAGTTCAAGCCCCGGCAGCATTTCGGCTTCGAGGCGGCTGCTTGGTACTGGCACTTCGTCGACGTGGTCT
>Ga0310811_10013051_pt1 | contig 10808 bp, 7 predicted proteins | sample YCmetagenome_FD_207642 | JGI IMG/M metagenome (GOLD analysis project Ga0310811, IMG submission 207642) | Soil microbial communities from experimental microcosm in Duke University, North Carolina, United States - YC | ecosystem: Engineered > Artificial ecosystem > Soil microcosm > Unclassified ...
TCCAGGACTATATGCAGATCATCTCGGTAGACGACCATCTCATCGAGCACCCCCGCGTGTTCTCCGACCGCCTCCCCGCCAAGTACCTCGCGGAAGGGCCGCGGATCGTCGAGGACGAGAAGGGCCGTCACATCTGGCACTTCGAGGACAAGATCTTCCCGTACATCGGCCTGAACGCCGTCGCCGGGAAGGAGCCGTCCGAGTACGGCCTGGAGCCGCTGCGCTTCGACGACATGATCCCCGGGTGCTACGACCCGGCCGAGCGGATCAAAGACATGAACGTCGACGGGGTGCAGGCGGCGTGCTGCTTCCCCTCGTTCCCCGGATTCGGCGGTCGCGTCTTCCTGAACGCGGCCGACAAGGAGCTGGCGCTCGCCTGCCTGCAGGCGTGGAACGACTTCAGCATCGACGAGTGGTGCGCGACCGACCCGACCCGTTACGTGCCGCTGGCGCTGCTGCCGATCTGGGATGTCGCGGCGTGCGTGACCGAACTCAAGCGGGTCGCCGCCAAGGGCGCGCGGGTCGTGTCGTTCCCCGACAGCCCGGTGCCGCTCGGCCTGCCGTCGTTCCACAGTGACCACTGGGGCCCGCTGTGGGACGTCTTCGAAGACACCGGCGTGGTGGTCAGCTTGCACTTCGGCTCCGGCAGCTTCGTCCCCGGCTTCTCGGCCTCCGCCAAGATGCTGTCGCCGAACTACCGGGGCGGCGAGTTCAAGTCGGTTTCGGCCCGCACCGACGGCAACCTCAAGAACGACGACGATGCGCCGACCTGTACCTCCTTCGCCGTGTACGCCACGAACCTGATGTGGACGGCGTCCGACCTGATCTTCTCCGGGCAGCTGCAGAAGCACCCGCGGCTGAAGTTCATGCTCGCCGAGGGCGGCATCGGCTGGTTCCCCTACATCTGGGAGCGCATGGACCAGGTCTGGTCGCGGCACCGCTACTACCAGCCGATCGACTTCGACACCCGGCCGAGTGACCTGTTCAAGAAGCACTTCTGGGGCTGCTACATCGAGGACGAGTTCGGCATCAAGAACCGCCACGAGATCGGCATCAACCGCATCTGCGTCGAGATCGACTACCCGCACTCGGACAGCAACTGGCCCAACAGCCGCAAGGGGATCGCGACGTCGCTGGCTGATGTACCCGATGACGAGGCGCACCGGATCGTCGAGCTCAACGCCCGTGAAGTCCTCAACTTCCCGCGCTCCTGAGGAGCCGGCCGTCCAGCGCCCGCTGCCCCAGCCCACGCTGGGCAGCGCCGGGTTCTGGACGGGAGGCAGCGACGGGGTACTGCGCATCGCGCGCTGCGCCGACTGCGGCGCCTACACCCATCCGCCGCTGCCGCGCTGCCGGTCCTGCCGCAGTGACCGGGTGACGCTGGCCGCGGTCTCCGGCCGGGCGGTCGTGGCCGGGTTCACCGTCAACCACCAGCAGTGGCTGGCGGACTTCCCGCCGCCGTACGTCATCGCGGTGGTCGCGCTGGAGGAGGACGACGGGGTCCGGCTTACGACCAACATCGTCAACTGCGCGCCGGCGGACGTGCGCATCGGGATGGCCGTGCGCGTGCTGTTCGAGAAGGCCGGCGACGTCTACCTGCCGCTCTTCGAGCCCGATCCGGAGCGGGCGGGACAGACCTGCGCCATCCCGGCGGACCGCGACGTCGGCGCCGCCCGCCCCCGGGCTTCCGCCGTCAAGTTCGAGGAAAGGGTGGCCCTGACCGGCGTCGGCCAGTCCGCGGTGGGCCGCAGGCTCATGGTGGACCCGCTGCGGCTGACCGTGGACGCCTGCCTGGCGGCGGTTGAGGACGCCGGGCTCGCCCTTGACGAGATCGACGGGCTGTCTACCTACCCGAGCCGGGTGGGATCGCCCGGTTTCTCCGAGGGCGGCATCGGCCCGCTCGCCGAGGCGCTGCAGCTCAAGCCCACGTGGATCAACGGAGCGGGGGACACGCCGGGGCAGAGCGGCGCCATCGTCGCCGCTATGCTCGCGGTCGCGTCCGGGCTGTGCCGCCACGTGCTGTGCTTCCGGACCCTGTGGGAGTCCTCGTTCGCCGCCCTGGTCCGGTCAGGGAAGTGGGACCAGCCGCCCGTCCGGGCGACCGGGATGACCGAGTACCTGGCGCCGTTCGGCGCGATGTCGGCGGCGAACTGGATCGCCATCCAGGCGTCGCACTACTTCCACCGCTACGGCGGCGACCGCACCACCCTCGGCTGGGTCGCGGTCAACGCGCGCGCCAACGCCGCCCGCAACCCCGGGGCGGTCTACCGCGAGCCGTTCACCATCGACGACTACCTCGCGGCGCGCATGGTGAGCACCCCGTTCGGGCTCTACGACTGCGACGTGCCGGTCGACGGCGCGGTCGCGGTGATCGTCTCCGCCGTCGAGACCGCCGCCGACCGGCCGCGGCCGCCGGTGCTGGTCGAGGCGGTCGGCACGCAGATCCTCGAGCGGCTCAGCTGGGACCAGGACACGCTGTCGCACGAGCCGCAGACCAAGGGGCCGTCACGGCACCTGTGGAGCCGGACCGACCTGCGCCACGATGACGTGGACCTGGCGCTGCTGTACGACGGCTTCACCTTCAACGCGGTGTCCTGGCTCGAGTCGCTCGGGTTCTGCGAGCCAGGCGGCGCGGGCGACTTCATTGACGAGGGCCGCGGCATCGCCCTCGGCGGCAGGCTGCCGCTGAACCCGCACGGCGGGCAGCTCTCGGCCGGCCGCCTGCACGGCTTCGGTCACGTCCGGGAGGCGATGCTGCAACTGCGCGGTGAGGCGGAGGGCCGCCAGGTGCGGGACGCCCGCACCGCGGTGGTGACGACAGGAGGCGGCGCGCCCGGCGGCGCGCTGCTGTTGCGGCGTCCCTAACGACGCCCAGGGACGACGAAGAGCAGCGAAGAAAGGACAATTGATGCTGCAGCCGATGCGCGGTGTGCGCGTCCTCGAAGTGGCCCAGTTCACGTTCGTGCCCGCGGCGGGCGCGATCCTGGCGGACTGGGGCGCCGAGGTGATCAAGGTCGAGCACGCCGAGCGGGGCGACGGGCAGCGCGGCCTGACCACGGTCCTCGGGGTGGACGCGATCATGAAGGGGAGCAGCTTCTCCCCGATCTTCGAGGGGCCCAACCGGGGCAAGCGCAGCGTGGGCCTCTCCCTGGAGGTGCCCGAGTCGAGGGCGGTGCTGGACGAGCTGATCAAGCGCAGCGACGTCTTCCTCACCAACTTCCTCCCCGAGGCGCGCGCCAAGCTGCACATCAACCTCGAGGACATCCGCAAGGTCAACCCCGACATCATCTACGTACGCGGCTCCGGCTTCGGCGCGCGCGGCCCTGAGGCGAACAAGGGCGGCTACGACATGACCGCCTTCTGGGCGCGCGGCGGCAGCGGCGCCGGTGCCACGCCGGCCGGCGCCGACCGGCTGTCCCCGATGCCAGCCGGCGGGTACGGCGACAACATGGGCGGGATGACGATCGCGGGCGGCATCGCGGCCGCCCTGTTCGCCCGCGCGACCACCGGCGAGACCTCCGTCATCGACGTATCGCTGCTCGGCGTGGGCGCCTGGGCGACCCAGTTCACCGCCAACCTGGCCATGCAAGCGGGCGGCGTGCCGCCGCGGCCGCCGGTGCCCCGGCACGGCTCAGCAAGGAACCCCCTGGTCGGACCGTATCGGACGTCGGACGACCGCTGGATCCTGTTCTCGATGCTGCAGCCCGGCCGCTACTGGCCCGAGTTCTGCAAGGTCAGCGGGCACGAGGAGCTGATCACCGACGAGCGCTTCAACACGGTCGAGAAGCTGATGGCCAACGCCCCGGCCGCGGGCGAGCTGGTGGCGGGAATCATGGCCGAGAAGACGTTCGACGAGTGGCTGGAGATCCTGGCCGGCATCGAGGGCCAGTGGGCCATCGTGCAGGACTCCTGGGGCGTCGCCAACGACGAGTCGCTGCGCGCCAACGGCATGATCGCCAGCTTCGACGACGCCGACGGCATCCGCCGCGAGCTGATCGCCAACCCCGTCCAGTTCGACGAAACCCCGGCTACGTTGCGCCGCGGTCCGCTGTTCGCCGAGCACACCGACGAGGTCCTGCGCGAGCTCGGCCTCACCGACGAGCAACTGGTCGAGCTGAAGATCGCCGGCGCGATCACCTGACCGTGGACCCAGCCGGGGACATGTCCCTGGTTTTCCGACGTTAACCGGTGGAGCATGCGATGGTGCCTGCGACGGAAGTGCTTATACCAAAAGGCGGCGGACCGCATCCAGCCGTAGTGCTCGGCGCCGAGGCCTTCGGCGTGAACAATTTCATTCGCGGCATCCAGGAAAAGCTGGTCGGCCTCGGATACGCGGTCGCGGTGCCAGATTACTATCACGGCAACGGGCCGGCCGGCACAGAGAGCTATGACGACTTCACCGAAGTGATCGAATACATCGGCCGACTGGATTTCACGGCCGGGGCCCGTGATCTCGCCGCAACGGTCGACGCGCTGCGGGCGATGCCGAATATCGATCCCCGGCGAGTCGCCGTCTGGGGCTACTGCACCGGCGGAACGCTCGCCTGGCTGGCCGCGTGCCTGCGCGGCGACCTAGCGGCGGCGGTGCTGTACTTTCCCAGCCAGCCGTTCTTCGCCGAGCTGGGCCCGGCCAGGCCCGTGCACCCGGCTGACTTGCTCTGGCAAATCACCTGTCCGGCGCTGTTCTTGTACGGCGACCAAGACAAACTAATGCCCCCTGGCGTCCTGGCGGATATACGCGACCGGATCAATTACTGGCAGGTCGACGCCCGCATTCAAACGTATCCAGAGGCAGGCCATTCATTTACCTGTCCACGCGGTCCCATGCGTAACGACGAGGCAGACCGGGCCGCCTGGAATGACGCCATAAAGTTTCTCTCCGAGCATATGGGAGCGTGATCTCATGAACGAGCCGTTTTTCCACGTCGGGATCCTGGTCAGGGACGTGGAGGCCGCCCGCGCCGACTTCACCGCCAAGCTTGGGGTGGAGTTCGAGCCGGTGCACGGCCAGCAGATCGCGACCGGCGAGACGACTAGGTTCTGCTACTCGCTTCAGGGCCCGCCCTATCTCGAACTGGTGGAGATGACCGGCACTGGCAGCTGGTCACCGGACCAGCCGGAGGGTTTCCATCACATCGGCGTCTCCGCCCCGGACGTCCCCGCCCGGTGCACCGCCATCGGCGGCCAGGCGGACCTGATCGCGCCCGGACCGGACGGCGCGCCGCTGGTGGCGCTCACCTCGCCCGAGGCGCTGCACGGCATCCGCGTCGAGTACTTCGACGCGGCGGTCGCGGCCCAGTTCCTCAAGTACCTGAGCAGCCGGACGGCAAGCTAGGGCCAGCCGTCGCTGCGCGCTTTGGGGCGAAAGTAGCCCCAAAGCGGCAGAACGGGCGCCGGAGGACTTGCCCCTGTGGCACTCAAGGCCACATTCGTTGTGGCCTTGAGTGCCACAAGGTCGTTTGCGAACTGTCCCTGTGGCACGCGAGCACGCATCTAGTGGTCTTGCGGCACTCACGGTCACATCGTTTCTGGCCGAGAGTGCCGCAAGGCCAGGTGACCGGGCTTCCTCGCCCACCGGGTCGTCCTCGAGACCCTGTCCGAATCGCGCAGCGCCGCCGCCGACCCGACCCGCCCCGAGTTCCCGCTCCTGGTAGGCCCCGAGTAGGTAACCATGCCAGGCCCCGCGGTTGTGACAGCGAGCCGCCGATTGCCGACTCGCTGCCGCAACCGTCCACTCGGAGCAGCGCCGGAGCAGTGCCGGGCAGCGCCTCTAGCTAGGCGCCGTCGCTGATGTCCACGCGGACACCTGGCGGATGTACTCTCCGTACCCGGCCACCGCGGCCGCCACCACCCCGGCGACCAGCTCGGGTTCGGTGTCCAGGTACAGCTGCACCAGGACGTGGTGCGGGCCGTCCGGCGGCGTGAGGGCGGCGGCCAGTTCCGCGTCGATGACCCCGGCCCGCTCGGCCGCGCGGAACGCGGCGGCGCCGCTTTCCGGTGTTTCGCCCAGCACGGCCGCGGCGACCTGGCGGTTCAGCTCGAACGCCATGTCGGCCAGGAGCGCCAGGACCCGCTCGACGACCACGCCGCTGGCGGGATCACGGGCGAGGCGCCCTGGGTCCAGGGGACCCGGGGCGCTGAGCTGCCCGACCGACTTACGGATCGTCACCAGCCGGTTCTCCACCGCGTAGCGGTCAAGGCCGTCCAAGTGGTCCAGGCAAGGAGGCACTGCAGGGCGTCAGTCCGCGAAGATGAAGCGGTCGGCGACCCGGTGGTGGTTGTAGATGGTCATCTCCTGGTCTTCGCTGAGCCGGTGCCCGTCGAAGCTGGGGGAGTGCATGCCCACCGTGACCTCCTTGGCGTTCGCCAGGTCCTGGTTGAACACCACGCCCAGCCCGGCGTCGCGGTAGTCCTCATAGAACGAAGGCTTGAAGTCCTGCGGCTTGTCGTAGTCGGCCACCGGAACTTGGTCCAAGCTGAAGATCTCGAACAGGCAGCGGTCCGGGTCGTTGCCGTAGGGACGCGCCCGGTACCCGAAGACGGACCCCTGGTTCGGCAGCAGGATCGTGTTCGGGAACACGTTCCAGGCGGTGCCCGCCTCGGCCCACTGCTGGGCGGTGATGACCGGCCAGTCGTAGCCCTCGGCCAGCGACATCTCCCGGTACAGCTGCATGAAGTACTCGCCGGCGCTCACCCCCTCCGGCACGGTGGCCGTCTTCAGCGCCTCGGCCGCCCGCCAGCTCCGCTCGTTCTCCAGGCCGCGCATGTCGTCCTGGATGTACTGCACGGAAAGCGCCACCGCCAGCCGCTCGTCACGCACTCCGTCGGTGTCTCGTACGCTCGGGTCCTTGGCCGAGTCGGCCGAGGCGTCCCGCTTCTTCTTCCCGACGCTCGAGTAGTGCGCGTGCCGCTCGTAGGTAGTGGTCGGCGACCACACCCGGTTGTCGATCTCCTTCAGCGTGGCCAGGTGGGTGTTCGACTTGTCCAGCCGGAACAGCTGCGGGTGCGTCCCCGGGACGTGGTAGGCCTCGAGGAAGCCGTCGAGCGCGGTCTTCCAGTTGCACGGCAGCGGCACGCCGGTCATCCACCGGTAGCGCATGTGCTCAAGCTGGAACGGCGCGAAGATCCGCGGGATCGGGTCGAGGTACTCAAGCAGCGGCATCGCGTTCGGGTCCATGGTGATGAACACGAACCCGGCCCATTCCTCGGCCCGCAGCGGGACAAGGGCCAGGTCCTCGTCCGAGCGCGGTACGAACTCCTCCCGGTCGAGCACCAGCTTGACCGAGCCGTCCAGGTTCCACCGCCACCCGTGGAACGGGCAGATGAAAGAGCCCACCCGGCCCCGGCCGCACGCCAGCCGAGTGCCCCGGTGCCGGCAGGCATTGTAGTACGCCTTGATCGAGTCTTTGGTCTCGCGCACGATCAGGATGGAATGGGAAGCGATCTCGTACTCGACGAAGCTGCCCACCTTCTGCAGTTCCTCGGTCCGGCAGGCCATCAGCCAGGTCCTGGTAAACAGCTTTTCCATTTCGAGCTTGAGGAATTCGGGATCGAGATACCGGGTCTTGGGCACGAAAGCGCGTCCGAGCCGGTATTTCTCCGGGACCATCTCGGGGGCGACGTCACCTTCGAACCAGGGTGTTCTGCCACGCAACGGGGCCTGGCTGCGCAGCCGGGGGTCAAGCACCTGGGGCACCGGAATAGCTCCTTCACTACTCGTGCGTATGCGAAGAGGGGCACGGGTTTGGTCGATCGTGCGCCGTGAAATGGGAGGGCGTCTAGTGCCCGTCCCGTTAAGCGGAATGTCCCGCTCAACGGGATATCCCATTAGACGGGATATCCCGTTAGATGGAATTTCCGGGTGACGTCCCGGTGGCAGCCTCCAATACTCCTCGCAGCAAAGCAATTCCTTGGCCGACGGCGGCGCCGGCGCAGCGCGCCACCGCCGCGGCCTCTGCAGGACCGGAGGGGCTCCAATGACGGACCTACCTAACGCAGCGACCGGAGGCGCTCCAGCCGCCGGCCACGGCTGGACGCCCAAGCTTGTCCTCTCGACGCTCTTCATGGCGCTGGTCCTAGAGGCACTGGGCTTGGGCGCGACCATGATCTCGATCGGGCTGCCGAGCATCCTTAAGACGTTTCCCACCACCCAGGTCGGCTGGCTGACCACCGCCTACTTCCTGACCGGCGCGGTCTCCGCGCCGCTGGCGGGAAAGGCCGCCGACTTGTTCGGCAAGCGGCGGGTGCTGCTGACCATCATGCTGATCTCCGGGATCGGCGCCGCGCTGTGCGCGCTCGCTCCCACCTTCGGCGTGATGGTGGCCGGGCGGGCGCTGCAGGGTCCGATCCTGGCGACCCTGTCCCTGATTCCGTCCCTGATCAGGGACGTGTACCCGCGCCGCACGGTCATGTTCGCCTCCAGCATCGCGATCGGCGGGATGGGCCTGTTCGCGGTAGCCACCCCGCTGCTCGTCGGCTGGCTCATCGATGCTGTCGGCTTCCGCGGCATGTTCTGGTTCGACGCGGCCTGCACGTTCGCCCTGTGCCTGGCGATCAGGCTGACCACACCTGAGTCGACGCTGCGGCGCCAGACGCGGGTGGACATCCTCGGCGGCGCCCTGCTCGCCCTGGGGGTCGGCGGGATCCTGCTGTTCGTCAGCATGGGCCGGAGCTGGGGCTGGACCTCCGCCAGCGAACTGTTCCTGCTGATCGGCGGCCTGGTGGTGCTGGCGCTGGCGCTGCTGCACACCCGCCGCACGGCGGAGCCGATCATCAACCTGTCCCTGTTCCGCCGCAAGCCGCTGCTGCTCGTCGCGTCCGGCGCCGCGGTCGCCTACGGCGTCCAGATCACCGTGGCCCAGATCCTGCCGCTGTTCGCGATGACGCCGCGCGCGGCGGCCGGGACCTACGGGCTCGGGTACTCCACCTTCGGTTACGCCTCCATCGCGATCCCTCAGGCGCTCGCCACGGTACTGTGCGGCGTGGTGCTTGGCATCATGATCACCCGGGGGCGGCACCCGCAGCTCTTCTTGATGCTGGGCCTCGCGGTCTCGCCCATCGCCACCGTGCTGCTGGCCTACCTCAACACCACCTACCTCGCCCTCGCCTTCGGCGCGGTCGTGTTCGGCATCTCCAGCGGCCTGGTCAACTCGTCGGTACCGAGCCTCGTCATGCGGGCCACCCCGGCCGGAGACCAGGGCGCTACGGCCGGCGCCGCGCAGCTGTGCCAGACCGGGTTCTCCTCTATCACCCCCGTGATCATGTTCGCCATCTTCGCGCCGTACGCGAAGGTGTTCCCAGGCGGCGGTGTCGTCTACGGCATGGAGGGCTTCCGGATCTGGCTGTGGATCGCCACCGGCATGGCGATCGTCATGCTCGCGGTCGCGGCGACGGTGCTGCGCGAGCGCCGGGGCCAGGTCATCCAGGAGTTCACCGTCGACGAGGAGCCCGCGATGGAGGTGGTGGCGGCTGCGGTCGGCAGCGCCGCGGCCCCAGCGGCCGAGCCGGCCGACGACCCGTCCGCCCCCTGACAATGGCCTGCGGGCCGGGCAAGTGGTGACGAAGCTCCGCCAGCCGGCCGCCAGCCCCGGCACGCGCCGGGGCCACAACGCCAACGACAAACCTGAATAACCCGCCAAGCGAAAACACGGCCCCCGTTCGGAAAGATGAAAAACATCATCCAGAACGGGGGCGTGCTTCGCGTTCCGGCCCCCGCGCAGCCGCTGGCGCAGACCGGCCGCGGCGGTCGCGGTGCCCTGACCGCGCCTGAGCCCCATGGTGACTAGGGCCGAAACCAGCGTGACTGCGGCAAATCGGGCAGCCGACGCCACACGGCAAGGACACAGGCGTGCCTCCCCGGCGTGACTGGGTCAAATCGGGCACCCGGCGCCGCACGGCAAGGACACGGGCGTGCCTCCCCGGCGTGACTGGGTCAAATCGGGCACCCGACGCCGCACGGTAGGGACACGGCTGCGCCTCCTGGCACAGGTTTACCGACTTGTCGCCATGATCGCGCCCGGTTCGCGGGCATTCATCCCACCCGAATTCGGTATACCTCGGCTGAGCCGCCTCTACGCGTCAGTGCACCTGGGCGTGGGGGTGTCGGTCTGCCTGGCGGCGTGGGTAGGCGTGGGGCGTCGGTGCGCCCGGGGCGTTGGTATGCCTGGGTGTCGGTGTGCCTGGGCGTCAGTACGCCCGGGGTGTTGGTATCCCTGGAGCGTCGGTGTGCCCGGGATGTCGGTGTGCCTGGGGTGTCGGTGCGCCTAGGGCGTGGGTGTGCCTGGGGCTTCGGGCCCCCGTCCGGGCTGCGGTGGCCGGGCGGGGAGCCCGACGCTGGCGCCGCTCAGCCGTGCGCCGCGGCCGCCGCTGCGTCGATCTGCGCGAGCCAGCTCGCGGCCGGCTGGCCCAGTTCCATGACCTCCACGAAGTGACCGAGTTCGGCCCGCATGTCGAGGTAGCCGAAGCGGATTTCGCCGCTGTCGCCGTACTGCTTCCAGGTCCGGCCGCTCGCCGCGACCACCGCCGACGCCTCGTCGAAATCGTCCACGACGAAGCCCACGTGATGCAGTGTGGCCGGCGTACCGGGGCGGACCGCGTCTTGGTACAGGCCGACCGCGCCGCCAACCGGGCGGATGACCTCCAGGTTGGTCGGGCCCGCGTTGACCAGGGCGACGTCGATGGTCCACTCGTCGGCCAGCACGCCGTCCACCACTACGTAGGCGGCCCGCGGGTCGTCGGCGCTGGCCGGAGGCCGGCCGCCGCCAAGCGACGACTGGTAGCTCTTGACGCACTTGCCGGTACCGGCCGTC
>Ga0310811_10013053_pt1 | contig 10808 bp, 6 predicted proteins | sample YCmetagenome_FD_207642 | JGI IMG/M metagenome (GOLD analysis project Ga0310811, IMG submission 207642) | Soil microbial communities from experimental microcosm in Duke University, North Carolina, United States - YC | ecosystem: Engineered > Artificial ecosystem > Soil microcosm > Unclassified ...
GCCGGCCTCCTGGTCGTACCAGGTGCCCCACTCGTCGATATAAAGACCGACCTGCTTCCTGGGATCGTACTTGGTCATCATCGCATCCAGGCGCGAGATCATCTCGTCCATCCGCAGTGTCTTGCTCAGGGTCACCGCCCAGGTGTTTTCGTCAAAGCCCAGCGCCGGCCCGCGCCAGTCCGTCCTGGTGTCGCCCGGCACGCGGTCATTGGGCACGGTGTAATAATGAAAGCTCATGGCCTGCAACCGGCCGCCGCCCTTCATCATCTCTTCCGCCCAGGGCAGATATTCCGCCGGTCGCGAACCGGTGGGACCGCTGGCCACCTTGATCATGCCCATCGCCGCCGGCGCAGTGACAAAAGTGGAATAGCGCGCATTTACCGACGCCCCATAGCTGCCGCTCATGTTGCCGCCGCAGCCCCAGGTCTCGTTGCCGATGCCGAGGTATTTGAGTTGCCAGGGCGCGGGCCGCCCATTCTTTCGGCGCTCATTGGCCAGCGAGCCCTTCTCGTCGGAGGTCATATATTCGACCCACTGCGCGGCATCGTAAGGGGTCAGCGAGCCCACATTGATGGAGACGTAAGGATCGGCACCGATCAGTTCGGCGAAATTCATGAATTCATGGGTGCCGAAACTGTTGTCGTCGGTCACCCCGCCCCAATGGACGTTGATGCGCACCGGACGCTTGGCGCGCGGTCCGATGCCGTCGCGCCAGTTGTAGAGGTCGGCGAAGCAGCCCCCCGGCCAGCGGACCACAGGCACATGAATCTTCCGCAGCGCCTCCACCACATCCTTGCGATAGCCATGGATGTTGGGGATCTTGCTGTTCTCCCCCACCCAGATGCCTTCATAGATGCCCCGTCCCAGATGCTCGGCGAACTGGCCATAGATATGCCGGTCGATCTCCGCGCCGGTCTTGCTGGTGTCTATGGTGACATTGGCGACGGCGATCTGCGCCTCAGCCGGCACAGCCAGCCCCGCCGCAAGTGCGGCACCCAGCATGATCCTGAACATGGATTTCCCCTATTTTGGCGCGCGATGTTAGCGCGGCTGTGAGGGATCGCCAGTACCTGGAGAGGTCTTCAAACCATCGGAGTCCGACAGGAGCAGAGACCAGTCTTCCTTGCTGAGACCGGAAGGCCCGCGGCGGCGCAGCCGTTCACGGGCGCTCCATAACCGCAACGGGTCCCCGACAGGGGGCGCTCCATTCAACAGCGCCAGATGCAACTCGCGCACGGCGGGATCTTCGAGCACCAGGCGCTGCGGTTCCGCAGATGTTTCCTTGTGCGCTTCGGCCAGAGCATGGGCGCGGTTCAGGACCTTGGAGCCCCAGGTCTCGCTGGGCACCAGGAAAAACCGGTCTTCGCGCGCCAGGCGGCCCAGCAGCGGGCTGCTGGACAACACCACCAACGGAATGGACACCAACAATCCGGCCAGCAGCAGGGCGAACCAGCCAAAATCCACCGGAACATAGTTGTAGATCAGAAACCCCGCGGCCACGCCGATGACGGTATGCGGGGCGAACTTGGCGGCTACCAGCCCCAGCGGCAAGGCGCGATCAGTCCGTGTCTGGGCATTCCAGCCGGTCGCCATGCCCAGGATGATGGTCACCACATACCAGCTGTGCTGCAGCATCACGATCGGCGCCATCAAGGTGGAGAATATCGCTTCCGCCAGCGCGCTCTTGATCACCGCGGCGGCGCCGCCATGGGCGCGGGCGGCTGAAACGTCTTCCAGCAAAGTCAGAACGGCGAGCAGCTTGGGGCCAAAAAGCAGGACCATGGTGGCCAGCACCAGCACGCTAAGCTGGGCGGCATAGGAGGCCATCAGCGGCAAGACCGGCTCCAGACCGGGCCGCGCGGCAGGCGTGCCGAAACTCATCATTTCCATGATGGAAACGATGAGCAGCAGCAGCCAAAGCGGTGAGGACAGATAGCTCATGATCCCCATCGCCAGATGCAGACGGCTGGGAAGCGTCAGGCCCTTGGCGAATACCACGCGCAGATGCTGCAGATTACCCTGGCACCAGCGGCGGTCGCGGATCAGATAGTCCATCAAGGTGGGCGGCGGCTCTTCGAACGAACCGCCGATATCGGGCGCCATCCAGACTTCCCAGCCGGCGCGGCGCAAAAGTGCTGCCTCGACAAAGTCGTGACTCATGATCTCACCGCCAAAGGGCGGGCGGCCCGGCAATTTGGGAAGGCCGCAATGCTGCATGAAGGCATGCACGCGGATGATGGCGTTGTGGCCCCAATAATTGCCGTCCGGTCCCTGCAAAAAGGCCAGGCCGGCGGAATAAAGCGGCCCATAGGCGCTGGAGGCGAATTGCTGGATGCGCGCGAACAGCGAGCCGCGCCCCACCAGCTGGGGCGGCGCCTGGATCAGCGCCACCTTGGGGTTGGCATCCATCAGCCCGACCAGTTGGCTCAGCGTATTGCCGGTCATCAGGCTGTCGGCGTCCAAGATCACCATATAGTCGTAAAGCTGACCCCAGTTCTCGCAGAAGTCCTGGATATTGCCCGACTTGCGGCCCGTATTGCGGGCACGGTGCCGGTAATAGATATGGGCATCATCGCCCAGCTCACTGTTGAGCGCCTGCCATTCCATCTCCTCTGCCACCCAGTTGGCCGGATTGGTGCTATCGCTGAGGATATAGAAATCGAAATCCGGACCGGCCGATTCCCGGATGGCGCGCACCCCGGAAAAGACCCGGGCCACGTCTTCGTTGTAAATCGGCATCAGAATGGCTGTCCGGGCGGCCGAAACTTCCGCCGGCGGCTTCAGTGGCAGAAGGCTGATCTTGTTCCAGCGGGCAAAGGCGCCGAACGCGACCATCCAGAAGGATGACGCGATCCAGCCAAAAAGAATGGCGAACAGGACCATGATGATCCATTCGCGGCCGGTGAAGCCGTCCATCTGGAATACGCCGGCCATCCGGGTGACGGCGGCAACGATCGAGGCCAGAACGATAAAGAGATAAAGCCAGCGCCGGGGCGCGATATCAGGCACGGCGACGGTCGATCAGAGCCGGCCGGCGCTGGATCGGTGTAACCGGCACCAGGGCCGCAAAAAGGCTCTGGAACATGGCAAGCGGGCTCATGGGCGTCAGATTTTGCGGAACCATCGCCCGCCGGCACGGCAAGGGGGTGCCGATACGATCGGGGCTGGCTACAAGCGGAATCTCGAACGCACGCGCCTCAGAGTCCATTTTTTTCATCTATTTTGTTGGTTGGGATACACATTGGCAGGATGTGTAGATAACGCGGACAATACGGCGAAAAAATGGATTGGCCGGTGCATTTCCGCGGCGATGTTGAGCAAAGCCTGTGGCTGCCATAACTTCTCCAGAATTGCCGCTTCGATTGGCGCTCCACCCCAAGCCTGTATTCAACCGATGCTAAAAACCGACCGCCGCCTGCTGCTGGCAGGCCTCTCCGCGAGCCTGTTGCCACTGAATGCTGTATGCGCCTTCGGCGCATCCGCCGGTGTAAGGCTAGGGCCCACGCGCCCTTTCAGCTTTGCCGGCCTGGTGGAACTGGCCAAAAGGAATGCCGGCCAGCCCTTTAAGGCCCCGGCCTCCGGCCCCGCCCAGATCATCCACAGCATCGATTTCGACGCCGTCCAAAAAATAAAGTTCCGTCCCGACTACACGCTCTGGGCCGGCCAGACCTATCCAGCCGCCTTCTTTCACCTGAGCCGCTATTCCAACCAGCCGGTCTTGCTGCACGTGGTGGAAAAAGGCCAGCAGCGGGACATCCTCTACGGCCCGGATTATTTCGACTATGGCGGCACGGGCCTGGACCCCGCCGCCCTGGCACATCTGGGCTTTGCCGGCTTCCGGATCCTGGAAGCCAAGCCCCAGGCCGGTGACTGGCTGGCCTTCCAGGGCGCCAGCTATTTCCGCTCCAGCGGCCAGGATAACCAGTACGGCATCTCCGCCCGCGGCATCGCCATCAATACGGCTGGCCCCACGGCCGAGGAGTTCCCTCGCTTTTCCGAATTCTGGCTTGAGGAAAACGGTGCCGTCGTCACGGTCTATGCCCTGCTGGACGGACCTTCCATTACCGGCGCCTACAAGTTTGACACCGTGCAAAACACGGACGGCACCGTGCTGATGAATGTGCATTGCGATCTGTTCTGCCGTGCCGGCATCGCCCGCCTGGGGGTGGCGCCGCTGACCAGCATGTACTGGTACGGCGAGAATGAGCGGCGCAAGGCGGCGGACTGGCGGCCGGAGATTCATGATAGCGATGGACTGGCGCTGTGGACAGGCAAGGGCGAGCGCATCTGGCGGCCGTTGATTAATCCGCCCCATGTCCAGACCAATGCCTTCATGGATACCGCGCCCAGGGGGTTCGGCCTGATGCAGCGCGATCGCGACTTTGCCGACTATCAGGATGACGGCGCGTTCTACAACAAGCGGCCCAGCCTGTGGGTGGAGCCCAAAGGCGATTGGGGCGCGGGCGCGGTGGAGCTGATGGAAATCCCCACCGAAGACGAGACCCAGGACAATATCGTGGCCTATTGGCGGCCCGCCCGTCAGATCGGCAAAGGCGACCGTCTTTCCTTCGATTATCGCCTCTATTGGCAGAACAACGAACCGGCCTGGCCCAAGGAAATCGCGAAAGTGGTGGCTACGCGGCTGGGCCGCGGCGGCATTCCCGGCGCCAACCCCTGGCCCCGCGACAAACAGAAATTCGTGATCGATTTTAGCGGCGGACAAATGAATTCCATGCCGGTGCGCTTCGACATCTCCCCGGTGGTCACCACTTCGCACGGCAAGATCGATAATGCCCACGTGCTGAAGGTGGTCGGCACGGACCGCTGGCGCGCGTCTTTCGACCTGCAGATCGAGGGCAGTCAGCCGGTGGATCTGCGCATGTTCCTGCGCCTGGGCGACAGGACCCTCAGCGAAACCTGGCTATATCAATACTTTCCGTAAACCCGCTACTTGCCGCCGGGGAGCATGTTGGTCAGCGTGTGGAAAGACAGCGAGTTCTGGTCCACACCCGGCGGGATCACATCGCCCGAAGCCCAGGAGAAGAACAACAGCACCGTGTGATTGGTGTTGTGCGCAAAGCCGTAGCGCGGATCGGTGGTGGCCAGAAGCTGGCCGGTCTTGGCGTCGTAACCGGTGGCCACGAACTTGGCGACACCCTTTTCCTCTGCCTGCTTGAACAGGGCGATCTCCGGCACGGTCACCGAATTGCCCGCCGGATAATAAGGCACCGTCAGCTGCGGTAGGCCGATCAGCAGCGATTTCTGGTCTGTGGAGAGCGCGCCTGATGAGACCTGCACCACCGCTTCGGCCTTGGTGCGGTCGTCCACCAGCATCAGGCCATTCTTCAGCATCTGGGTGCGAATGGAGGCGATGGCATAGCCCTGGTCGTAGCCTTGAAAATACTGGCTATCGACAAAGATGCGGGTGCCCTTGGGGATGCCCAGCGACAATTGCGCCGCGGCCCGGTCGGCGGCAGCGGATATCAAAAGTTGTTCGCTGGCCGTGCGCAGGGGCGCTGTGGAACGCGCGGTGGTGCAACCGGTCAGCAGCGCCGCGCACAAAAGGGCAGCGGAAATCAGAGATGTTTTTGGCATGGGTGCACCCGTTTAGCGCAGGCCACCCTCGCGGAAAACCCTATTTATCCTTCAAAATATTGCAATGATGACAGGGCTTTATGACAACACCGCCATACCGGTCGAAACCAAAAACAAACCCCGCCGGCGATTACACCGGGCGGGGCTTGCTAACTCTTTGTCCGACATCAGGCCGGACTCTTGTTATGGGCTTTCACCCATTGTTCCGTTTCAATTTTGGGCGGAGATCCGGGTCTTTAATCCGGACCTTGGCTCCGCATCAGGCGAAGCCCGGTCTGCTTTCCGGTGGAGTCTCATCCATTGTCTCAGGACCCTCCTGCTAAACGGGTTTCACCCGCCGGGAGGAAGAATTGGCGCCTCGCGCGACGTTCCGGCTGCCCTAGAAACCCGGTCTCCACCGGGTCTATCGCGATCGAATTATCGCGCGCTGGGCGCTCCTGGAAGGTGCTGCGGCTGTCGCAATTCTTTCTCTCAGCGTCAAAAGCGTGCGCCTCTAACGACGCAGCGTCAACACGAAACCGCGGCGGAAATACTTTGTGAAGTCCGTAAAGATCACGGAACCCGGCGGAGCTAGCGGCCGATTCCCATTTCCACCGAAAGCCTTATCAGGTCGGCGGTGCGCCCGACGCCCAGCTTGGATTTGATCTGAGTCGCAGCATTGGCCACGGTCTTGTAACCCAGGCCCAGATGCACGGCGATCTCGCTGAAGCTGCGCCCCTCTCCCAGCAGACGCAGGATCTCCAGATCGCGCTCGCTGAGCTGCTGACGTTGTTCAACCGGCAACGCCGCCAACGCCTGGGCGATTTCGCCTTCGACATAAGTGAGACCTGAAGCGATGCGCGACAGCGCCAGACGCAATTCTTCGGGCGAAGCATTCTTGCTGACATAGCCGCGCGCACCGATGTGCAAGGCCTTGGCGGCATAAACCGGCTCACCATGCATAGAGAAAACCAGAATGCGCGCCGCGCTATCGGCTTCGATCAACTGCCGCAGCAATTCAAGACCGCTGACGCCGGGCATGTTGAGATCGAGGATGGTGAGCTGTGGCCGTTCGGTTTTCTGCAGCGCCAGGGCGGTTTCACCGCCATCCGCTTCCAGCACGGTCGCGCCCCCACCTCCCTGAGAGAAATCAGCGCAGAGCTGCTTCAGCCCCGCGCGGATCACGGCATGGTCGTCGACAATCAGGATCTTCATGTCACCGGCTCACGCACACGCGGTATCTCCGCCGACAACAGCGTGCCACCGCCGTGACGGGCCACAAGGCTTAACGAACCGCCAAGCGCCGCCAGCCTCTCGCGCATGCCTTTCAGGCCAAGTCCGCCGCTGCTCATCATGGAAAGTCCCACGCCATCATCTTCCACCGCCACACGGATGGCATCCGGCGCGGCATTGATCCGGATCACGACATGGCGCGCGCCGCCATGGCGGGCGGCATTGGTTAGTCCTTCCTGCACCAGCCGGTAGATCACCGCATCGGCTTCGGCGCCGAAGTCTTCCGCCGCCACCTCCAGCACAATGTCGATGCGGCCATGATGGCGTTGCCAGAAGGTGCTGAGATTGGCGATGGCGGTCTTCAGCCCGATCTCGGCCAGCCCATCGGGCCGAAGCTGTTTGAGAATGTCGCGCACATGGTTCTGGATGCGGCTGACGGTTTCACCCAGTCCCTGCGCGCGGGCGGCTATTTCCTCTTGCCCGGCCTTGCGCGCCTCGCTCTCGATGGCTTCGGCATCCAGCCGCATGGCGAACAGGAACGGGCCCATTTCGTCGTGCAGGTCGCGCGCCAGCTCCGCCCGCTCCTCTTCCTGGATGGCAAGCATCTGGCCGGTCAGCCTGCGGTTGGCGTCTTCCAGAATCTTCAGCCGGCTGATCATGCGGTTGAAGCCATCGGTCAACGCCGTGATCTCGCGCGGACCTTTTGCCGCGACGTGCGCCGCATAGTTGCCGCCGCCCAGCGCCTCGAAACCGGCGCCCAGCCTGGCAATGGGGCGGGAAATGCGGGTCCCTGCCAGATGCAGGAGACCCAGTACCAAGAGGCTGAACAGGCCCAGAATAGCCGCACCGTCGCGGAACTGGGTCCAGGCTTCGCCGATCTCGTTGCGGGCATCGGTGCTGACGCGCAGCACCCGCCCGTTCAGCCGCGCGGCGGTATCGATCCGTTCCTGCACCGGAATTTCCAGAAGATGCTGATACCAGCCCGGCACCGGATCGGGTTTGGCGACATGCGAGGCGGTGCGAACACGGCCTTGTTCGATCAATTCCACCCGCACATGGCGGTTGTCATCAAAACTGTGCACCAGCCGCCCGAGATAAACATCCTCGCCCTCACGCGGCAGCGACAAGAGCGCGTTGTCCACGATGCTGTCGCCCGCCTCCAGCGCCTTGCGCATTTCATTGTCCACCGAGGCACGGGCATGGCCCAGCGCCACCACCGCCAGCACCGACAGGCTGAGGGCCAGGGCCAAGATGATCGACAGCAGGAATTGCCCACGCAGGGACATGAGGGTCTTTCCGAAAAGCGCGGCATCTTAGCCGCTGGCGGGAAGAATGTGACATTCGGGAAAAATTCCCGCCTCTGGCGGGAAATCGGGAAATTGCGTGCCGCCCGGCCTTCTCCTAAGTCCTTCGCAAGACAAGGGGAACCATGAAAATCCGCATCCTGCTGCTGGCGGCCCTGTGGCCTGCGCCCGTTTGGGCGCAAAGCCTAGCGGCGGGCGAAAGCACTGAGCATGTGGTGGTGTACGGCACCCTGCCCGATTCCGACATCGGCCTGTCTCCCGACAAGATACCGGGCGCGCTGCAGAGCCTTTCCGCCGACGATCTCACCGCCCAGCACGGCGGATCGGTTCTATCGGCGCTGGGGTCGCAGACCGCCGGTGTCGGCCTTAGCGATGTGCAGGGCAACGGCCTGTCTCAGAATCTGCGCTTCCATGGCTTCGACGCCTCGCCGCTCCAGGGCACGCCCCAAGGCCTGGCGGTCTATCAGAACGGCGTGCGCCTGAACGAAGCCTTCGGCGATACGGTCAACTGGGACGCCATCCCCCAAAACGCCATCGCCCGTATGGATGTATGGAGCGCCAATCCGGTCTTCGGCCTCAACGCGCTAGGCGGCGCGGTCAACATGGTCATGAAGAACGGTTTCACCCATCCGGGCGGCGATGCCTCGCTGCAGGGCGGCTCTTATGGCCATGGCATGGCGTCCGGCGAATGGGGCATGAGCGACGGGAATTTCTCCTTCTATGGTTCGGCCGAGGGCGTCACCGATGAAGGCTGGCGTTTTCATTCACAGTCCAACCTGGCGCGGCTCTATGCCGATGCCGGCTGGCGCTTCGGCGACAGCGAGATTCATCTGGTGGCGTCGGGCGGGGCCACCAGCCTGGGCGTGGTGGGGCCGACCCCGGTCGAGCTGATCCAGCGCAACGCCAAGTCGGTCTTTACATTCCCCCAGACCACGCGGAACACGATCGGCAGCCTGGCGCTGAACGGAAAAACGAGGCTGAACGAGAACTGGCAGCTCGAAGCCTCTGCCTATGTCCGCAGCCTCGAGCAGCGGCATGTGGACGGCAATGATGCCGACTTCGAGAGCTGCTCCAGCCGCTCATCTTTCGGCGGCGATCTTTGCCTGCAGGACGATGCGTTCGGCACGCCGCCGGGCGGAAAGACCACGGCCTTCCGCAACCAGTTCGTAATGATGGATAGCGCCAGCCGGGTATTCCCGTTCAACACTGCGATCACTTATGGCACCATCGACCGGTCCTATACGGACAGCACCAGCCGGGGCGTCACCTTGCAGGCAACGAGCAATGCGCCGCTGTTCGGCATGACCAACTATTTCACCACCGGTTTCAGCGTGGATGCGAGCGGCATCGGTTTCCGCTCCACCAGCACCCTGGGACGCATCCTGCCGAGCTTGCTGGTGACGGTGGATCCGTCGGTGGCCGGCTCGGGCAGCGTCATCCACGCCAACGGCAATATCGGCTATGCGCCGGTCAACCTGGGCGCCACCACCACCTATTATGGCTTTTATGCCGTGGACGCGCTGGACCTGACCGATGCCCTGACCGTGACGGTGGGCCTGCGCGCCAACACCGCCGACATCGACACCCGCGACCGCAGCGGCTCGGCGGCCGAACTGAACGGCACTCACAACTACAGCCACGTCAATCCGCTGGCGGGCGTCACCTACAGGCTTGCCGATGCTCTCACGCTTTTCGCCGGCTATTCCGAATCCAACCGCGCGCCCACACCGCTGGAACTGGACTGCGCCGATCCCAACCTGCCTTGCCTGCTGGAAGGCTCGCTGGTGGCCGACCCGCCGTTGCAGCAGGTTGTTGCTCACTCCTATCAAGCGGGCCTGCGCGGCAACCTGGGCGAGGTCGGAAGCGGCAAACTGGACTGGAGCCTCAGCCTGTTCCGCACCGACAGCGACAATGACATCGTCGCCCTGGCCAGCGCCCTCGCCGGCCGCGGCTATTTTGCCAATGTGCCTTCCACCCAGCGCCAGGGCCTGGACCTCAGCGCCAACTATTCGGCGCCAGGCTGGTCGGCCTATGCCAGCTATTCCTGGCTGGATGCGACCTATCAGTTCAACGGCAGCCTGGCCTCGCCCAACAACCCCAAAGCCGACGGCAGCGGCAATGTGGCGGTGATGCGGGGCGACCGCATTCCGCTCAATCCCGCCGACACAATACGGGCAGGCGCCGACTTCGATGTGATGGATGGCGTCAGCCTGGGCGGCGAAATCGCCTTCACCAGCAGCGAGTATTTCGATGGCGATCCGTCCAATCTGAATACCAAACTTCCCCCGACTGTGGTGATGAACCTCCGTGCCGCCTGGCAGATCACCCCGACCTGGCAGTTGTTCGGCACGGTGGACAATCTGTTCGACAACCGGGATGCACTTTATGGCAGCTATTTCGGCCCCGACGGCACCGTCGGCCTGGTGACGCCCGCCTTGACCGATCCCCGCACTCTCACCCTGCGTCAGCCCATCACCTTCCAGCTCGGCTTGCGGTTGAAATTCTAGAAGCCCCTCCGGCCTGCGCATCGCAAACGATGTTACGGCCAACTTTCCCTTTTTGGCGCCCCGCGCAAAGGGGGAGGCCAGCTAGCGCAAGACTTCTTCAGTCTCTATATGGGCGCCATGTTGCGCCTGACCGACATCAAGCTGCCACTGGACCATGGCCCGGAAGCGCTGAAGGCCGCCATTCTCAAGA
>Ga0310811_10013054_pt1 | contig 10807 bp, 12 predicted proteins | sample YCmetagenome_FD_207642 | JGI IMG/M metagenome (GOLD analysis project Ga0310811, IMG submission 207642) | Soil microbial communities from experimental microcosm in Duke University, North Carolina, United States - YC | ecosystem: Engineered > Artificial ecosystem > Soil microcosm > Unclassified ...
AAGCCCTAGATCGCGCCAAGAAAAGGTTCAAAGAAAAGGCTTGGAGAAAAGGGTTAAGCGGCCAGCAGCTTTTCGAAGCGCTCCCGGTAGCGGGCCTGCGCGGTTCCGGCGGGCCAGGGCTTTAGATAATCACGTTCAAGCACCGCGGAAAATTTCGGCGGTGGCCCGAAAAATTTCCGGGCCTCGGTTTCCGCGAAGCCTGCCAGCCGCGTCGCCTCGAGATACGCCGCGCTTCTGTCGGAGGATTTGATAAGCGCCTGCAGCGGGTCCGGCAGTTTTGCCGGCAGCCCAAAACGCAAATGGATGGCGGCGAGCAGTCGCTTCTCCACGGCCTTGTAGCTGTCGCCGATCACCGCCTTGAAAGGCGAGATCATGTCGCCGATGACATATTCGGGCGCATCGTGAAGCAGGACCGCAAGTCGTCCCTTGTGATCGAGTCGTGGAACTTTGGCGCGCGCCAGCGCTTCGACGAGCAGCGAATGCTGCGCGACGGAAAAGATGTGGCCGCCTTGCGTCTGTCCGTTCCAGCGCGCGACGCGGGCGAGGCCATGCGCAATGTCATCGACTTCGATGTCGAGCGGGGAGGGGTCGAGCAGATCGAGCCGTCGTCCGGACAGCATCCGCTGCCACGCGCGTGGCGCCGCCTTCGAGCCTCGTACGGTGGTCGGCTTGCTCATCGTTTCCGGGCGAGTTTTGACACGGCCGAATGCCGATGACAGGTCACGAGATGATCATTGACCATCCCGACGGCCTGCATGAACGCGTAGACAATGGTGGGGCCGACGAACTTGAAACCGTGCGCGACGAGCCCCTTTGATATCGTTTTTGATAGCGCGGTTTCCGCCGGCACCTGTTTGGTCGAGGTAAACCGGTTCTGCTGTGGCCTGCCGTCGAGGTGGTCCCACAGGAAATTCGAGAAGCCCGGGCCGCTTTCCATGATCCTGAGCCATGCCCGCGCAGACGACACCGCGCCTTCGATCTTCGCCCGGTTGCGTACGATGCCAGTGTCCTTCATCAGCGACTCGATCTTGCGCTTCGGGTAGCGCGCGATTTTTTCCGGCTCGAAATCGTTAAATGCTCGGCGGAAATTTTCGCGCTTGCGCAGGATGGTGATCCACGACAGGCCGGCCTGAAAGCCGTCGAGCACAAGTTTTTCGAAAAGCGCGCGGTCGTCATATTCGGGAACGCCCCATTCATCGTCGTGATAGGCGACATAGAGCGGGTCTTGTTTGGGCCAGGGGCAGCGCACGAGGCCGTCCGCGTGGACAATCACTTTGCTCATGAGACGGTCTTTGCCTCACCCGGCCAGTCGAACTTCGCCCAAGATGGTTTCACCGGGCGGACGGCGACGCCACCCGCTTCCAGCGTCTTCTTCGCGGCCAAAGCATCCGCTATCCGGTCGAGCCGCATAAGCGCAAGGCCCCGGCCTTTCGCGGTCGAGCCCAGTGTGCCGACCTGCTTTTCGCCGGCCATGATCGGCAGGCCAGAGGTCGGCGCGAACTCGTCGTAAGCGATCGGCACGACGCGGCTACGGGCGCTGGCGCGGTGCTCAACCCGCGAAACGACCTCTTGGCCGACATAGCAGCCTTTGTCGAAGTCGACACCGTTGAGCTGGTCCATATCGGCTTCATGCGGGAACGTGTCGCCATAGACGAAGTCGAGCCCCCCGCGTGGCACGCCGAGCGCGATTCGATGACTTTCATAGTCGTCGGCATCGGTGAAACTGGCACCGAGATCAGCGGCCGCTGCTTCCGCCAGATGCGGTGGCAACATGACGCGCGAGCCGAGGGCTGGCAGCCGAGGATCCGGGTAGCTCAGGCCATATTCGCTGTCGACCGTTCCGCCCCAGGCAGCCATCACCCCGAGCACTTCCGAGAGGTCCTCGCAGATCACCTTGGCGCGCAGCTTGTAGAAGTTGAGTTTTTCCACCAGTGCCGGGGCGAGTGCCCGCGGGCAATCCAGGAAAAAGCCGCCGCCGTCCTCGGCCGGGGCCTCGGCGATGATGAAGTCGGCGATGATCTTGCCCTGCGGCGTGAGCAGCGCCGCAAAGCACGGTTTGCCTGGCGCAACCTTGGCCATGTCGCCGGTGACCAGCCCGTTGAGAAAGCGCCGGGCGTCGTCGCCGGCGACCTTGACCACGCCACGATCAGAAAGAAGTGCTGCCTGCATGCTGGTTCTCGGGGGTCCGTTTCGATAGTCTCTTGCCAGAACTCGCGGCGGAACGTAAGCGCTGTCGGACAGGCCTCAAGTCCAGTCCCGGCAGCGCATGGCTGACACCTACGATCTGATCCTCAAGGGCGGCACGGTCGTCAACCATGACGGCGAAAGCGTGCGCGATCTCGGCATTCGCGGTAAACGTTTCCAGGCAATCGGTGACTTGGCGCGCGCGTCTGCGGGCGAGGTGATCGACTGCCGGGGACTGCATCTCCTGCCGGGCGTGATCGACACCCAGGTTCATTTCCGCGAGCCCGGCCTCACCCACAAGGAAGATCTTGAGAGCGGCTCCCTTTCGGCGGTGATGGGTGGCGTCACTGCGGTGTTCGAGATGCCGAACACCGACCCGCTGACCGTGAGTGCAGAGGCGCTCGCCGACAAGGTCAAGCGCGGGCATCATCGCATGCATTGCGACTTTGCCTTTTTCGTTGGGGCGACCGCCGACAACACACGGCATCTCGCAGAACTGGAACGGCTGCCGGGGTGCGCCGGGGTCAAGGTCTTTATGGGCTCATCCACCGGGTCGCTGCTGGTTGCCGACGATGCCGGCCTGCGCGCGGTGCTGAAGGTCATTCGCCGCCGCGCATCATTTCATGCCGAGGACGAGCCGCGCCTGAACGAGCGCAAAAGTCTGCGAGTTGAAGGTGACCCGCGCTCGCATCCGGTCTGGCGCGATGAAACCGCCGCGCTCAAGGCGACGCAGCGCCTGATCACGATCGCGCACGAAACCGGCGCGCGCGTGCACGTGCTGCATGTGTCGACAGCACAGGAAATGGAATACCTCGCCAGTCACAAGGACGTGGCCACGGTCGAGACGACGCCGCATCATCTCACGCTGGAAGCGCCGGGTTGTTACGAGCGGCTCGGCACCCGCGCGCAGATGAATCCGCCTGTGCGCGATGCGGCGCACCGCGGCGGAATCTGGAGCGGCATTGCGCAAGGCGTTGTCGATGTCCTCGGCTCGGATCACGCGCCGCATACGCGCGAGGAAAAGGCCAAGGTCTATCCGGCAAGTCCGTCGGGAATGACCGGCGTGCAGACGTTGGTGCCCATCATGCTCGATCACGTCAACGCAGGTCGGCTGTCGTTGTCGCGCTTCGTCGATCTCACCAGCGCCGGCCCGGCGCGGCTGTTCGGGGTCGCCACGAAGGGGCGCATCGCTGCCGGCTATGACGCCGATCTGACCATCGTCGATCTCAAGCGGCGCGAAACGATCACCGACAAGTGGACGGCTTCGCGCGCGGGATGGACACCTTATGACGGCGTGACCGTGACCGGCTGGCCGGTCGGGACTTTTGTGCGTGGGCGCAAGGTGATGTGGCAGGGCGTGCTTGCGACAGCGGCCCAGGGTGAACGTGTCAGATTTCTGGAAACGCTTGCGAGCGCATGATCCCGAAAAGTGGGAACCGGTTTTCGGGAAAGATCATGCGCCAGAAAAATGTTAGGAGCGCAAGGTGATACGCCCAAACGGGTCACGCTTTAGCTGAAAAAACGTCGAGCCGTTATTGCCGGGGCTGCTCGAGCGTGAATTCACCGTTCCGGATGCGCGCGCTCAGGCCATCGGTGAACGTTGCCGCGGCTTCCTCACCGTAAGTGGTGACGAATTCGGCGAGCGCGGCGAACAGGCACGCCTGCGCAAGGCAGTCGCCGTCAACGCCATCGTGGCGAGCTTCCGCCCAGGCCTCCTGGAGGTAGCCCAGTGCCATCATTTTCTGTTCGCGATCGGAAATAGGCTCGCGCGCGTGAATAGGATTCTCGGTAACCGGCATAATGAAGTCCCTAGGCGTCCAGGCGGACGCCCAACACGTCCCGAAAAGACGCTAGCACGGGGCTCAGGCGGCAATAGCTTACAATTAAGAGAAGGTTAATTGCCTAGTTGGCGTACCGTGCGGTGATATCGCGGGCGATTTTCGCGCCTTCGTCGAGGTAGCGCCGTATGGCGAGATCGGCGGCGGGCGTGCAGTTCCGATAGGTCTGCTGGAATCCGCGATAACCACGATTGAAGCTTGCAACGATCTTCCGCCGGCGCTCGCCGCTTGGCGCCTCGGCATCGATGAGTGCCTGCATCTCGTTGCGCCACTTCGCGCCGTCATTGGCGCCGCAGACCGCGCGCAGATAGTGCAGGGCACCGAGGATCTCGCTCAGCCGCGCAAGATCGGCATCAAACGGCGCCGGCGCGTCGCTTTGCGCGCGAGCCGGCACGGCGAGACAAAAGGAAATCAGGGCGATGGCGAGCAGCTTTTTCACGGAAACCAGCCGGTATGCTTCGGAACATATGCGCCGGCCCGAAGGCAATCGCAAGATCGGGGAGGGTCAGCGTGCGGCTGCGATCAGCGCCACAGCAGACGCGACAATTTCGGCCAGGCCATCCGTCGTCTTATAGCCGGAAAGCTCGGCCGGATCGATCCAGCGTGCATCATCGAGCTCGCTATTGAGGATCGGCTCGCCCCTGAGCCACCGCGAGGCAAAACACAGGATGACAAAATGGCGCTCAACCCGGCCTTCTTTGTCACGCATGATCGCTTCGCGGTGTCCCGCGAGCGCAACCGGCTCGATATCGAGCGCGGTTTCCTCGCGCACTTCGCGAACAACCGCATCGGCAAGCTGCTCGCCAGGTTCAACACCACCGCCTGGCAAAGTGTAAAGGTTGAGCGCCGGCTTGCGTGCGCGCCGCACGATCAGCACCTTGCCGTCGCGGATGATGGCTGCGCTTACCGCCAGGACGGGGCGCTGCGGATAAGTTCGCTCGTCAGCCACGCGTGTTATCGCTTCATCAGTTGATCGACGACCGCCTGCGGCGACGCTGCGTCCGTGACCTCTTCATCGCCATTGATGATCCCGCCGGCACGCGCGATCATCGGCTTCAACCATCCGACGGCATTGCCCGCAAGCGCGGCGATTGTTTCCGGCTTTAGGTCGGAGGTCATCGCCGCTCGTGTCGCCTCTAGCACGACGGTCATCGTCGCGGCCAGCGTGTCGAGGCCGCTGCGCACGTTCGGCTCGGCCGTCTCGTAGGCGGCAATAGCGAGATCGCGAGTCCGGGAGTGGGAGGCACGAAAGTGCTCGCGATAGCTCATCGGCTCCCAGGACAGAAAGTCTTCGCGGAATTCCGGGCAGGTCGCCAGCATGTCGAGCAACATGACCGCTTCGTTGAAGCGGTTGAGGTAGTCGGTGGCGAGACCCGTCGCCGGGTTGATGTTGGCATCCTCGAGCCGCAGGCCCGCACCAAGATCGAGCGGCTCGTCAGGCGCTTGCGCCACGGCGGCGCAGTTCTGATATTTCATCGAGCCCCTTCCCGAAGCGGATCGGGCCGCAGTGTCATGATGCGGGGTTAAATTGCGCTTAAGCACCCGATATTTAGGGCTCGTTTGATGTGCGGCCGTTATGCCGTGACGTCGGCGCCGGAAGCAATCCGGGCTCTGTTCGGGTACCCCGAGCAGCCCAATTTCCCGCCGCGCTACAACATTGCGCCGACCCAGCCGATCGCAATCGTAAGGCTGGTCGACGGCAAGCGGCAATTTGCGCTGGTGCGATGGGGACTGCTCCCACCCTGGGTCAAGGATCCGAAAAATTTCTCGCTGTTGATTAATGCCAGGGGCGAATCGTTAACGGACAAGCCCGCCTTCAGCGCCGCTGTGAAACGCCGGCGCTGCCTTGTCCCGGCCGATGGCTTTTACGAGTGGAAGGCTGGCAAAGGAGGCAAGCAGCCCTACTTCGTGCGCGCAAAATCCGGCGGACCGATTGCGTTTGCCGGTCTGTGGGAGACCTGGATGGGGCCGAACGGCGAAGAGCTCGAGACGGCGGCGATCGTGACCACGCGTGCCAACCGCACGCTCGGTGACATCCATGACCGCATGCCGGTGATTGTTCCGCCCGACGCCTTCAACCTTTGGCTCGATTGCGCGAATGTCGATGTCGAGATCGCGATGACTCTGGTCGCGCCGGCGCCGGACGCGATGCTCGAGGCCTACGAGGTCTCGACCGCGGTCAACCGTACGGCGAACGACAATCCAAAATTGGTGGATCGCTGGTCGCCATCCGATGAGCCCGTGCCCGAGCAAAAGCCCACTGTGCGGAAGCAAACTGCCGGGCGCACCAAGAAAAATGACGGGCAGGGCGTGCTGTTCTAAGGAGCAGGGGCCGGACCGATCTCGAGGTCCGGCTAGAGCACCTTGCCCGGATTGAGGATGCCGTTCGGATCGAGCATGCGCTTGAGACTGCGCATCAGCTCCAGCGCAACCGGATCCTTCACCTTCGGCAGCGAGTCCCGCTTGAGCTTGCCGATGCCGTGCTCGGCCGAGATCGAGCCGTTGTATTTGAGCACGATCTTGTTGACGGCGTCGTTGATCTCGCCCCAGCGCGCGAGAAATTGCGCGCTGTCGGCACCGACCGGCTGGCTGACGTTGAAATGCATATTGCCGTCGCCGAGGTGCCCGAAGGGCACCGGCCTGCAGCCCGCAACGATGGCTTTCGCCGCGGCGGCAGCTTCTTCCAGGAATTGCGGCACCGATACGATCGGCACTGACAGGTCGGCCTTTATGGAGCCGCCTTCCGGTTTCTGGGCTTCGGGAAGCACGTGGCGCAGGTGCCAGAAGGCCTTTGCCTGGTCGAGGCTGGCGGCGATCGTTGCATCCTTGACCAGCCCTTCTGCGCTCGCATCGGCGAGCAGTTGCTCGACGTTCTCGCGTAGCCCTTCGCCGTGCTGCGACGAGACTTCCATCAGCACGTACCACGGGTGTTTGCTCGCGAGCGGATCGCGTGTCCCATGCACATGCTTGAGGGCGAACTCGATGACGTCGCCCACGATCAGCTCGAAGCTCGTCACCGTGCCGCCGACACGCGCCTGCGCCTGGTTGAGCAGTTTTACTGCGGCGGCTGGGGAGGGCACGCCGATGAAGGCCGTTTCCACCACACGCGGGCGCGGGAACAGCTTGACCACCGCGGCGGTGATCACGCCGAGGGTGCCCTCTGCACCGACAAAGATGTGCCGCAAGTCGTACCCGGTGTTGTTCTTCTTCAGTTTCGACAGCAGGTTCATGATGCGGCCATCGGCCAGGACCACCTCGATCCCCATCACCAGGTCGCGCGCGATGCCATAAGCTACCGCGCCGGTGCCGCCGGCATTGGTGGAGAGATTGCCGCCGATCGTGCAGCTGCCTTCCGCGCCGAGCGAGAGCGGAAACAGCCGGTCGACGGCTGCCGCGGCATCCTGCGCTTTCGCCAGCACGACGCCGGCTTCGCAGGTCATCGTGTTCGATGCGGCGTCTACTTCGCGGATCTTGTCGAGGCGCGTCAGCGAAAGAATAAGTTCGCCATCGAACGGGATTTGCCCGCCGACCAGGCCGGTGTTGCCGCCCTGCGGGACCAGCGGCGTCTTGGTTTCGTTCGCGAGCTTGAGGATCGCCTGCACCTCGGCGACCGAGCCGGGACGCAACAGCATCGACGAGCGGCCATGATAGATGCCGCGGCCTTCGATCAGATAGGGCTCGAGCGCGGCCGGGTCTGTAACTGCGTATCGGTCGCCGACGATGGCGGCAAAACGCGGCAACAGGTCGGGTGAAGGCGCGCGTCGTAACTGCTCATTCATTCACTGACTATCCTTGTCGCGGTGCCGCGGCGCGCTTGAGGCGATCGTTGATCGCCTCGCCCAGGCCGTCATGCGGCACCTTCATTACCGCGATGCGCTTCGCACCGGAAGCATCCAGCGCACGCAAATGCGAGAAAAGGTTGGTAGCGGCCTCGATCAGGTCGCCGCGCGGCGACAAATTGAGTATCGGGCCGGAAAAATCCGGCGTCTGGCCGAAAGCGAGCAATGCCTCGCCCGGCTGGGCGCCATCGGCATCGAGGCGCAGCAATGCCTTCGGCGCGTAATGCGATGCGAGCATGCCCGGCGCGGGTGGTGCCTCTTCATCGGTCGACGTGATTGTCAGCGGTCCGCCAAGGACCCGTTCGATGGCATCGCGCGCAAGCCCGCCGGGCCGCAGCAACGCTGGCTCGCCGGCGCAAGAGACGATCGTCGACTCGACGCCGACCTTGCATGGGCCGGCATCGACGATGAGATCGATCCGGCCGCGCAGGTCGGCGAGCACGTGGGCGGCGCTTGTCGGCGAGACATGGCCGGAGCGGTTCGCCGAGGGCGCGACGATCGGTCCGCCGAAGTCGGCGAGCAATGCGTGCGCAACCGGATGCGCGGGCAAGCGCACCGCGACGGTGTCGAGCCCGGCCAGCGCAAGATCGGCGATCTGGCAACCGGGCTGCTTGGCGAGCACGAGCGTCAGCGGCCCCGGCCAGAATGCGGCCGCCAGCTTTTCGGCGGCATCGGTAAAGATGCCGGCAGCGCGCGCGGCATCGACGCTCGCGACATGTGCGATCAGCGGATTGAAGGCCGGCCGCCCCTTGGCCGCATAGAGGCGCGCGATGGCCTCGCCGTTACCCGCGTCGGCGCCCAGTCCGTAGACCGTCTCGGTGGGGAACGCCACAAGCCCGCCGGCCGCGAGGCAGCGCGCCGCGGCCGCGATCGCCTTGTCGTCGGCCGCCAAAACGCGTGTTCCAGGCTCGGCAGTCATCGTTTCTCTCAAGCTTGCCTTTAAGGGCGTCGGGGTTATAAGACCGGCTTCAGTCGGAGTGTAGCGCAGTCTGGTAGCGCACCACGTTCGGGACGTGGGGGTCGCAGGTTCAAATCCTGCCACTCCGACCATTACTTAGCAGAAATCAGCAGTCGCGTTGGGGCCGGCAGGGTGGCCGCGGTTAATTCGCCACGACGACGCGCGTTTCCAGAGGCGTGTGGTTGTAGAGATAGACCACGTCGTCTTTGATGAGCCGGATGCAGCCTTCAGGCAGAGATATTCTGGCCGATGCATCAAAGCCGTGAATGCGATAATCCGCCTTGTCCAGGTACAGGACGGGTGAATCGGGTGGTTGCTGGCCAGACTGTTTTCCGCCGGGCAGCTCCTCCTTGCGCGCGACGTGGTAGAGGCCGGACAATGCGGTGCATTCGGTGCCGACGCCAATGCTGTAGCGCAACGCGGAGAGATTGGGCCGCACGACGTAGAGAAAGGTCTGCGATTTGTCGACCACAATCGTTCCCACAGGCTGAGTGGTGCGGTAGTAAACCAGCTGTCGCAGACGGACAAAGTCGGACTTGATTTCTGCCGGCTCGGACGCCGAAGAGAGGCTTCGTTGCTTTGCCATGCTGCGCACGTCATCCAGACTGCGCGGCCAGAACAAATAGATGCCTGCGCCAACAGCAAAAACTAGCAAGACCCCGAGCGCGACGGCGGCGGAGCGCAGCCACTTTCGCGTGTCCGTCAACGGCGGTCTGTCGCGATATTCGTAGCGCTCGTGGGTGCGTGATTGGGCAGGCTCTTGGCCGGGCTGCCTCTGCGGCGGCGGCGCGGTGCGGCGCATCGCATCCCGTTCGACCTGCTGGATCGCCGATTCAAGTGCGGCCCGTTCCGCCTTCAGGTCGGTGTGGGAAAATGTCGGGTCGATGCTGCGGAGTTTGTCGACCAGCGTTTGCCGAGCCCGCTGATAGAGTGCCTGACGCGCTTCGCGGGTATTCGGGTTAAGCGTCGCGACAGCGCGACTGATCAACTGAACGTAGTCGACCATCGGTCCTCCACCGACGAACGTATCATCTCTGCCCATCCGCCATGATCACAATTAACGGATCGGCGGGGCGTAAAGGATACCGCCTTTATTCCACAGTTGATTGATGCCGCGTGGAATGCCGAGCGGTGAACCGACGCCGACGTTTCGTTCGTAAATTTCTCCATAGTTTCCGACCAGCCTGATGATACGGGCGGCCCAATCATTGGCAACGCCCATTCGCTCGCCATAGTTACCTTCGATGCCAACGAGCCGTTTGACGTCCGGTTTTTCGGACTTGAGAGCCTCGTCAATATTTTTCGAGTTCACGCCAAGCTCCTCGGCGTTGACCAGCGCGAAGCTCACCCACTTCACAATATTCAGCCATTGCATGTCCCCTTGACGCACCGCGGGGCCAAGAGGCTCCTTGGAAATGACATCCGGCAGGATGACGTGCTCGCCCGGCTTCGACAGCAGAAGTCGAATCCCCCAGAGCGCCGATACGTCCGCCGTGAGTGCGTTGCATTGGCCGGAATCGTAACCTTTTATCGCCGCCTCAAGTGTCGGCGAGGCGATCACCTCATACTTCATGTTGTTGACACGGAAATAATCGGCGAGATTGAGCTCGGTCGTCGTTCCGGTTTGCACGCATACCTTCACGCCGTTGAGGTCGAGCGCGGTTTCCTTGTTCATGGATTTGGGAATAAGGAATCCCTGGCCGTCATAGTAGTTCGTCGCCGCAAAGATCAGCCCGAGATCGACTTCCCGCGATATCGTCCAGGTGGTGTTACGCGAAAGCACATCGATATCGCCCGCCTGAAGGGCTTCGAATCGCCGGTTGGCGTCCAGAGGAACGTATTTGACCTTGCCGGCATTGTTAAAGATTGCCGCCGCGATCGCCCGACACGTGTCGACGTCGAACCCGCTCCAATTGCCATTGCTGTCGCGAGCGGAAAATCCGTTCAGGCCCTCACTCACGCCGCAATTGAGCGTGCCGCGATCCTTA
>Ga0310811_10013055_pt1 | contig 10807 bp, 10 predicted proteins | sample YCmetagenome_FD_207642 | JGI IMG/M metagenome (GOLD analysis project Ga0310811, IMG submission 207642) | Soil microbial communities from experimental microcosm in Duke University, North Carolina, United States - YC | ecosystem: Engineered > Artificial ecosystem > Soil microcosm > Unclassified ...
AGAGTACATGGCCGACATGGGTGTGCTGACCGCCAACGGCGACAAGATCTACCAGTACATGAACTTCGATCAGATCGAAGACTTCAAGGAAGTGGCCGACACCGTGCAGATCTAAGCGCGATGGTGGACTACGGCGTGTTGCTTGCGTCGTAGGGCCGCCCCCAAAAAAATAGCGCCGCAGGGTGGAAGCCCGCGGCGCTATTTTTTTGGGGGCGAAAAAGATCTCTATCAACCGCCCCAATACCCCTCGCGCGCCAACCGCTGCAACTCGGCCACGGAAAGACGATCGATACCGAGTTCGGGCAACAAGTCGTTCTCCTTCGAAAACTCCCGTCCATACGCGGCCGACAGCATCGCAATGCCGGCCTCGTGCAAGGTCGCCTTATATCCGGTGAGCCGAGCGAGCATCACCGTGGGCAGCAATCCGAACGGCACGTCCTCGAGCACATACCGGCTATCGATCGTCTTGGGGCCGAAGCCGCCTAGCCCAAGGCGGTGTCTTTCCTGATTCATCTCCGCCACACTGCCGATGGGAACACGATACGACAGCGAGAAGTGCTCTTGAACTGTCTTGACGGCAACGCCGAGCGTTCTCGCGATGTTCAACCGCTCCACGTCCAGCGCCTCGATCAGCCGGCCGACGGTGGGCGTGATGTTTCCCCCTTGGCTCCACGATTCGCCGTGCTCCATGCGCGTAAGGTTCAACAGCGCGATACCGAGGTGATTTTGCGGATTCAAATTGCTTAGCGCGATGGCGATCAGACCATCGCGCTTCACGAATCGGTCGCCGAAGAGTTCGGTGCAAATGGCGTGTCCTTCGTCGGTGGCGTGGTTCGGCAACGTCGCCATATCGACGCTGCCGCGCACCGTGCCGACATGGACGGCCGTCGCGCTCGTCTGTCGCCCTGTCGTGACCGTCGTACCCCACGCAACGATCGGCGCTTGAACGTTACGCTCGCAAAGGCGCTTGGACAGATACAGCGCGCCGAACGAAAGATGTCCACTCATGATGACGGGTTGCCCGTTGCGAACATGGGGCGCTGCGGCATCGATCACGCTCTTGTGTCCATATGCGGGCAGCGCGAGCATGACGCCGTCTGCGTCGGCGATTGCCTCGGCGCACGACGATGCGATGCGAGGCCGAAAGGATGCCTCGATCGCCCCGCTGGCGATAAGAGGCTCACCGGCGGCGAGCTGTTTCGTCCGGGTGCCTGAAGGCGACCAGAGGACCGGCTGATGCCCCGACTGGTTCAGTTGTGCGGCGGCGCCGAACGCGATAGCGCCCGCCCCGAGAATGCCGATTCGCATGAATCACCCCGTAATCGCAGTGGCTTCCGATGAAGCCGTTGAATGAGGGGTGCGAGTCTAGAGACGCGGATTTAGCCGGTCAAAGACCGATTTGGCGGTCGTCTATTCCGGCGAGTTATGGCTGCCCCGGGGACAATCGCCACGGAGTTGTCATGGATTCATCCGAAGTGAAACGCGGGCTCGTCACGGTCGTCTCGGCCCACGTTGCACAGCTCGAAAGGCCGGAGAGGGATAACCCGACTTATAACCTCTGGGAATACGCGGCGCGAATATCGGCCTTTGACACATAAAATTGACGGTCCTACCGTAGGGACGCTTTCCCACGTTGCATGCGACCTGCATCTTCCCCTTACGGACCCATGAACAGTCGAATCCTCCCCTTACTCTTCACGACGTTCGCCGCTGCCGCCGGCAGCGCCGCGCTTGCGTCGACGGCATTCGCGCAGACCGATCCACGCCCGGTGATTCGCGTCAGTTCGGGCGCTGAAGACATCGCAACGCTCGACCCCGATCGCGCTACCTCGACCAACGACGTCAGCGTCGTGGCCGAACTGTTCAACGGACTCGTGCGATTCGCGCCGGGCAGTGCGGATCCGAAGTCGCTCGAACCCGATCTGGCCGAGAGTTGGCAATCGTCGAGCGATAGCAAGGTATGGACGTTTCATTTGCGCCATGGCGTCAAGTTTCAGGGCGACTGGGGCGAGTTGACTTCGGCCGATGTCGTCTATTCGCTCAAACGCGCGGCGGACCCGAAGCGATCGAGCTTCGCGGCCGACTTCGTCGAGATCGACAAAATCGATGCGCCGGATCTCTATACCGTCCGCGTCACGCTGAAGTACCCCGACGCAACGTTTCTGGGGCGCGTGTCGAACTATCACGGCGGTTACATCGTCAGCATGAAAGCGGCCGAGAAATACGGCAACCAATTCGGCAATCATCCCATCGGTACAGGGCCGTTCACGTTCGGTCAGCATGTCACGCAGCAGTTCTTGAAGCTCGTCGCCAACGATCAATATTTTCGCGGCAAGCCCAAACTCGCCGGCATTACCTATCGCATGATCCCGTCGGACAGCGATCGCGAATTGGCGTTCGCGTCGGGCGAACTCGACGTCATCTACGGCAAACGCGAGAAGCGCTGGGTGGAGCGCGAACGAAAGCGCAAGGGCGCGCACGTCGACATTTTCCAGCCCGCGGAGTTTCGCACGTTGTTCCTCAATCGCACGATCAAACCGCTCGACAACATCTTGGTGCGCAAGGCGATCGCGGCATCGATCAACGTCGACGAGATCATGCATTACGTGGGCGCCGACGTGGCGATCAAGGGGTGTTCGTCCGTTCCGCCGGGTTACCTTGGCGAAGATTGCGCGAGCGGCGGCTATGCCTACAACGTGGCCAATGCACGCAAGCTGCTGACGCAGGCCGGCTATCCGAACGGCATCACGATCAAGTCGATCGTGTCGAACATCTCGGCGCAGCAGCCGATCATGGAGATCGTTCAAGCGCAGTTGGCGCAGGCCGGTATCAAGCTCGACATGCAGATCGTCGATCATTCGACCTATCAGGCTCAAAGCCGGAAAGACTTGAGTGGGCTTGTGTTCTATGGCGCCGCGCGCTATCCGAGCGCCGATATTTGGCTGAACGAGTTCTACGATTCGGCGGCGTCGGTGAATACGCCGACGGCGATGTCGAATTTCTCGCACTGCTCGGTGGCGGATGCCGATATCCGCGCGGCGCACGTGGAACCGGATGCGAACAAGAAGCTTGCGTTGTGGAAGAGCGCGCAGCAAAAAATTCACGACGATGTTTGCTCGGTGCCGCTGTTCGGTTTGCTTCAAGTGTGGGTGCACAGCGATAAGGTGCAGTATGGATACGACTTGAAAGGTTCGCTCAATCTCGCCCCGATCATTACTGAGCAAACCACGATGGCTGCGCATTGATTGCCTTGACTTTGGATCCTGTCCGGTGCGATCCCTATCTGGGATCGCTCTATAAGGCATAGCGTTCGCAGGCCGGACACGATAGATTTTTCGACACTTCCATGACATTAGATAGTAGTCCTAATCATAAATTGGACACCCGATCTTACGACGTGATCGTCGCCGGGGCGGGTGTCGTGGGAAGCGCGGTGGCGTACGGTCTCGCTCGGCACGGCCTGCGAGTGCTCGTACTCGACGGCGCCGACGGCGATCTGCGCGCCGCAAAGGCCAACTTCGGCCTCGTTTGGGTGCAAGGGAAAGGTTTCGGTCAGCCGGCCTATCAGCAGCTCACGCGGCGCAGCGCGGCGTTGTGGCCCGCGTTCGCGCGCGACTTGACGGCCGATAGCGGCATCGAACTCGACTACCGCGCGCAGGGCGGCATCCACTTCTGCGTCGGCCAAGCGCAATGGGAGCAGCGGGCTGCGAAGCTTGCTCGTATGACCGAGGAATTGCCGGGCGAGGAAAGCTGCACGGAAATGCTCGATCGCGGGCAATTGCAACGCCTCTTTCCGAAGGTGCGATTCGGGCCCGAAGTGAGCGGGGCGAGCTATGGGCGCATGGACGGCGACGTCAATCCGCTGCGCTTGCTGGCCGCGTTGCAGCGTTCGCTTCAGGTACGGGGCGCGCGCTTGCGCACGAATAGTCCCGTTTCGCGCATCGAACCGCTTACCGGCGGCGGCTTCTCCGTGCACGTGGGCGACCGGCGCTTCGAGGCGGCTCGAGTGCTCGTCGCCGCCGGCCTCGGCTCGTCGGCGCTCGGTCCCATGGTTGGGCTGGACGTTCCGTTGCGGCCCCAGCGGGGGCAGCTTCTGGTGACCGAGCGGTTGGCGCCGACGTTGCCCTTGCCGGCAAGCGGGCTCCGTCAAACGGCTGAAGGCACCGTCATGATCGGCGTGACGCAGGAGAACGTCGGCTTCGACCTGACTACCACCACCGCGGCGGCGGCGCACATGAGCCGACAAGCTGCGCGCATATGGCCCGCGCTGCGGCACGCGCAGCTCGTGCGGCATTGGTCATGCCTGCGCGTCATGACGCCGGACGGCTGCCCAGTCTATGCCGAGTCCGCCGCTTACCCCGGCGCCGGGATCGCGCTCTGCCACTCGGGCATCACGCTCGCCGCCTTCCACGCTGGGCCGCTGGCCGCCGCATTCGCGCAAGCCCGGATTCCAGACGAACTACAGATCTTTCACCATGGACGCTTCAATGTTCCGCAAACTGCATGACCCCGGGGAGAAGGCCCTCGACTTGACTGTGACGATAGATGGGCAGGCGGTCAGCGCCGAACCGGGCGAAAGCGTGGCCGCCGTGCTGCTGCGGCTCGATTCGCCGATCTCGCGCACGACGCCTGTCAACGGCAGCCCGCGTACGCCGTACTGCATGATGGGCGTATGCTTCGAGTGCTTGGCCAACGTGGATGGCATGGCTTCTGTCCAGACGTGCCTCGTGCCCGTGCGCGATGGCATGCGCATTACGCGGCAGCACGGCCGCCGCGTGCTTGCGGTGACGCCGCGCGACGAAACCGCGGGGGACGTGAGCGTCTCTAGCGGTGGTTCGCGGCAAGGAGTATCGCAATGAGCCGCGCAGTCGATTTACTCATCGTTGGGGCAGGCCCAGCGGGTATGAGCGCCGCGCTGCGGGCGTGCCGCCTCGGCCTGAGCGTGCTGGTCGTGGACGATCAGCCGGCGCCGGGCGGTCAGATCTGGCGCGCGGTCGAAACGCGGGCGTGCACTCGAACCGGGCAGTTGCTGGGCGAGGAATATACCGCCGGTCTTCAGTTGGCGCGCGCGTTTCACGAGAGTGGCGCGCTTTACGAACCCCGTACGCAGGTGTGGCAAATCGAACCGGGCTGGCAGGTCTTCATGAGCCGAGACCAGCAAGCGCAATGCGTGCAAGCGGCGAACGTGGTGTTGGCGACGGGCGCTCAGGAACGACCGGCGCCGTTTCCGGGTTGGACGTTGCCGGGGGTGCTGCCGGTAGGGGCCGCACAAATTCTCCTGAAGACGGCGCGCGAGATTCCCAAGGGGCCGGTGTGGGTGGCGGGCAGCGGGCCGCTCGTCCTGCTTTACATGGTCCAACTGCTGCGCGCCGGCGGCACGATCGCCGGTTGGCTCGATACGGCGCCCTCCGGGGGGTGGTCCCGCGCATTGCCTCATCTTGCCGCGGCAATGCGCGCCTGGAAAGACATCCTCAAGGGCGTGAGATGGATGCGTGAATTGCGCCGCGCGGGCTTTCCCATCGTTCGAGGCGTGACGCAGCTACGGGGGGAGGGCAGCGATCGCTTGGAGCATGTCGTCTATCGCACGGCCGATGGGCAGTCGCAACGGGTGGCGGTCGATCTGCTGCTGGTTCACGAAGGCGTCGTGCCTTCGATTCATATGACACAGGCGCTCGGTTGCGCGCATGAGTGGCGCGCCGATCAGCGCTGTTTGGCGCCGAGCGTCGACGAATGGGGGCAGACGAGCAAGCCGGGGATTTTCGTGGCCGGCGACGGTGCGGGCATCGGCGGCGCGCGCGCGGCGTGCACCCGTGGCGAACTGGCCGCGGTGGGCGCCGCCTTGCGCGCCGGCAAGTTGAACGAAGACGAAGCCCGCCGTATCGCGTCGCCTTTGCGACGGACGCTTGCCGATCAATTGTCGATTCGCCCGATGCTCGATGCCCTGTACCCGCCGCGCGCGGAGTTGTTCGAACCGGTGGACGAAACAGTCGTATGCCGTTGCGAGGAGCTGACGGCCGGCCAGATTCGCGCCGCGGCGCGCATCGGCCAGCCCGGTCCGAACCAGATCAAGGCTTTCACGCGCGCCGGCATGGGTCCGTGCCAAGGCCGCCAATGCGGGTACACCGTCGCCCATATTCTGGCCGGGGCGCATGGAAAGGGCGTCGAGCAAATCGGGTTTTATCGCATTCGTCCACCGTTGAAGCCATTGACGCTCGGCGAGCTGGCCTCGCTCGATACGGGGGGCGACACGTGATGGGCCAGGCAGTATTCGACGTCGCCGTGATCGGCGGCGGCTTGCATGGTTTATCGGCTGCATTGCATTTGGCCCGCGCGGGCAAGCGCGTGGTCGTGCTCGAGCGGGCGTGGGTGGGCAGGCATGCGTCGGGAGCCTCCGCGGCGGGCGTGCGCACGCTCAATCGCGACCTGCGCGAATTGGACCTTGCGCTCGAATCGATGGACATGTGGCGCCATATCGCCTCGCTCGTCGGCGACGATTGCGGCTTTCATGCCCACGGACAGATCTGTGTGGCCGAAGATGCGGCGAACCTGTCGAAGCTCGAGGCGCGCGTAGCCGAGTTGAACGCCAAGGGATACACCCATGAGGCCATCATCGACGGCACGGAATTGCGCCGACGTGTGCCCGCGATCAGCGCGCACTGCGTGGGCGCATCGATCGCGGCCGACAACGGCGCTGCGGATCCGCATCGTACGCTGGCTGCATTCCGGCGCAGTGCGCAAGCGGCGGGCGTCGTGATCCGCGAAGGGCACGGCGTGTGCGGCATCGAACGCCGCGGTCAGGACTGGGCGATCGAGATCGAGCGCAACGGCCATGCCGCGAGCGAGCACGACGGCCCGCTCGTCGTGCCCGTGCTTGTCAATGCGGCCGGCGCCTGGGCAGGCCGCATCGCAGCGATGGTCGGCGACATCATTGCGCTGGGCACGAAGGCTTCCATGATGATCGTTTCCGAGCGCATCGCGCCGATGATCGAGCCTGTCGTATCGATCATGGGGCGCTCGCTCTCGTTCAAGCAATCGGATCAGGGCACGCTTGTGATCGGCGGTGGCTTGCAAGGCGTGCCCGATCTCGACCGTGAGACCTCCGAGGTGCGCATGGGCATCTTGAGCAAAGGCGCTCGCGCAGCGACCGATTTGTTCCCTTGCGTGCGCGACGTTCGCATCGTGCGGGTCTGGTCCGGTCTCGAAGCGAAAACGGTGGACTTGCTGCCGATCGTCGGACCGGCCGTCAACGCGCCTGGCGTGTTCCATGCGTTCGGATACTCCGGGCACGGCTTCCAGCTCGCCCCAGTGGTCGGCGCCGCCCTGGCCGATTTGATCGTCAACGGTTCAACTCGCCGCGCCATCGCTCTGCTTAACGCGCAACGCTTGATCGTCGCACCGCATTCGGAGGTTTCCGCATGATTCGATACACCGTCAAGCGCCTACTGCTTGCGATCCCAACCCTGCTCGCCATGCTGACCGCCGTGTTCGTGCTCGTGCGTCTCGTGCCCGGCGACCCGGCCGCCGCGATGCTGGGCGATCAGGCGAGCGCGCAGGCGCTGGCCGCGTTGCGAAGTCAATTGGGCCTGGATCTGCCGCTGCGCACGCAGTACGTGCATTTCTTGACCGACGTGCTGAGCGGCAATTTAGGCCACTCGCTCGCGAACGGGCAGAGCGTGCTGCGGGAAGTCGCGGCCGTGCTGCCGTGGACGCTGCAACTCACGGTCGCGGCCATTCTGATCGGCGTCGGCTTGGGGCTACCGCTAGGTATTTGGGCCGCTTTGCGACGCAATGCTTGGCCCGACTACGTGACGCGCGTTCTGTCGTTGGCCGGTCTGTCGTTCCCGGCCTTCGTCTCGGGCATCTTGATGCTGCTCGCGTTTGCCATCGAGCTCGATTGGTTTCCGGTGATCGGCAGCACGACCTCCGGCAATCCTTGGGGGCAGTGGCGCGGCCTGGCGCTACCCGCCTTCAACCTCGGCTTGATCATGACGGGCTATGTAACGCGCGTCACCCGTTCGTCGATGCTCGGCGTGCTCGGCGAGGACTACATCCGCACCGCGCGCGCCAAGGGCTTGCGGCCGTATCAATTGATCATGCGGCACGCTTTGCGCAATGCATTGATCCCGATCCTGACGGTCGTCGGCCTGTATTTCGGCACGCTAATCGGCAATTCGGTGCTGACCGAGATCGTGTTCAATCGGCCCGGCATCGGCAAGCTGATCCTGGGCGCCTTGAACTCGCGCGATTACACCTTGCTGCAAGGCTTGATGATCGTGTTCGCGGTTTGCGTAATCGTCGTCAATCTGTTGACCGACCTCGCCTATGCGTGGGTCGACCCTCGAGTGAAATACAAATGAGCACCGTGGCAACTTCGTCTCCTACCCCCGCGCCTGCCGCCAGAATCGATACGCTGTGGCGAACCCTGCTCGGCAATCGCATCGCGTGGATCGGTTTGATTCTGCTCGCGATCGTCGTGCTCGCGGCCGCCTTCGCCCCGTGGATCGCGCCGCACGATCCGATCGAGCAGCACATCGCCTATCGTCTGGACCCGCCCTCCGCCCAGTATTGGCTGGGCACCGATAGTTACGGACGCGACGTGCTCTCTCGCTTGATCTACGGCGCGCGCATTTCGTTGCTGGTCGGCTTTCTCGCCGTGTTGATCGCCATGGTGGTGGGCTCGTCGCTCGGCATCCTGGCGGGCTATCTCGGCGGCTGGGTCGATCAGCTCGTGATGGGGCTCGTCGATGTTCTGCTGTCGTTTCCCGCGCTGTTGCTCGGGCTGATGGTGGCGGCCATGCTCGGCGCAAGCCTGCAGAACCTGGTGGTGGCGATCGCCATTACGGAGATCGCCCCGTTCGTACGCGTGGCGCGCGCGCCGACGATCGCGCTCAAGCAGCGCGATTTCATCGAGGCGGGGCGTGCGCTAGGCTTCGGACCGATTCGTTTGATGGCGGTGCATATATTGCCCAACATGGTCTCCGAGGTGATCGTGCTCGGATCGATGTGGATGGCCACGGCCATCCGGACCGAAGCGTCGCTCAGTTTCATCGGGCTTGGCGTGCCGCCGCCGATCGCGACGTGGGGCGGCATGATTCGCGACGGGTTCGACAACATTCTCGATTCCTGGTGGCTGATCGTTTTTCCGTGTCTCGCCATTCTCGTGACGGTGCTGGCGCTGAACCTGCTTGGCGACGCGTTGCGCGATGCGCTCGACCCTAAACTTCGTGGAGAGAAGCGATGAGCGAGTCGTCCTCCCTACTCGAGATTCGCGAATTGCGCACCGAGTTTCGTATTCGCCGTCAGTGGCATGCCGCCGTGCGCGGGCTTTCCCTCGATATCGCGCGCAACGAGACGGTGGCGCTCGTAGGCGAATCGGGCAGCGGTAAAAGCGTGACCGCGCTATCGATCCTGCGGTTGCTGCCGACGACGGCGGCACGCCATGCGGGCGGTCGGATCCTGTTCGACGGGCGAGATTTGGCGACGTTGTCGGAAGCGCAGCTTGCACGCGTGCGCGGCAACCGAATTGCGATGGTGTTTCAAGACCCGATGACGTCGCTCAATCCGACGATGCGCGTGGGCGATCAAATCGTCGAAGCGATCCGTCAGCATCACGATGTGTCGCAGGCCGATGCGCGTCGGCGAGCGCTCGACGCCTTGCGGGAAGTCGGCATTCCGGGCGCGGAATGCCGCTACGCCGACTACCCGCATCAGTTCTCGGGCGGCATGCGCCAACGCGCGATGATCGCGATGGCGATCGCGTGCAAACCGGCGTTGCTCGTGGCGGATGAGCCCACCACGGCGCTCGACGTCACGATTCAAGCGCAGATCTTGGCGCTGCTCGCGCAGTTGAAGGCCGCTCACGGCACGGCCGTCTTGTTCATCACGCACAACTTGGGTGTGGTCGCGCAGATCGCCGATCGCGTGGCCGTGATGTATGCCGGGGAAATCGTCGAATTGGCGGACGTCGACGCGCTCTTCGCTCGACCTACGCACCCCTACACGCAAGCGTTGCTGCGCGCGATGCCCCGGGTCGATCGGGACATGGACGAGCTGCAAGGCATTCCGGGGCAGGCGCCTACCCTGGCGGCGATGCCGTCCGGTTGTGCGTTTGCGGCGCGCTGCCCGCACCGGCAAGCACGGTGCGAGCGAGAACACCCCGAATTGCTGCCCGTGCCGGGCAGCGCCCCTTCCCACACGGTACGTTGCCCCGTTATGCATGAACAGCTACGAATGAATAGGGAGACGTCGCGATGAGTGAACTCTTGCGGGTCGACAATCTAGTCAAGCATTTCACTAGCGGGGGCGGGCGGCTCGGTGCGCCGAAGAAAGTCGTGCGCGCCGTCAACGAGGTGTCGTTCTCCGTCCCGCGCGGCAGTTCGATGGGGCTCGTGGGGGAATCCGGCTGCGGAAAATCGACGGTTGCGCGGACGTTGCTGCGGCTCATCGAGCCCGATTCGGGGTCGATCGTGTTCGACGGCATCGATCTGCGGCGCGCCGGCGGCGCGCAGATGCGCGCATTGCGTCAGCGCATTCAGATCGTGTTTCAGGACCCCTACGCATCGCTCAATCCGCGCCGTACGGTGCGGGAGACGCTCCAAGAGCCGCTACGCGTGCATCGTCGAGGCAACGCCCGCGCGATTGCCGAGAAGGTTGCGAAGACGCTGCTCGACGTGGGCTTGCCGCTCGACGCGCTCGATCGGTATCCGCACGAATTCTCCGGCGGCCAGCGCCAGCGGATCGGGATCGCGCGTGCGCTCGTGCTCGATCCGGAGTTGATCGTCGCCGACGAACCGGTGTCGGCCCTCGA
>Ga0310811_10013056_pt1 | contig 10807 bp, 8 predicted proteins | sample YCmetagenome_FD_207642 | JGI IMG/M metagenome (GOLD analysis project Ga0310811, IMG submission 207642) | Soil microbial communities from experimental microcosm in Duke University, North Carolina, United States - YC | ecosystem: Engineered > Artificial ecosystem > Soil microcosm > Unclassified ...
CACAAGGAAGGTGGCGAAGGGCCCGAGAAGGTTGCCGGCGTGCTCCGGCTCGAGCTCCAAGAGAAGTCGGGCAATGTGAAGATCAAGCGCGCCTTGCTGCCCGGCGTCACGAGCAAGGATTTCGCGGAGACCGTCGCGCTGCGCACTTTGCGAGAGCTTGCGATGAACGTCATCGGTATCATCGATCAGCACGAGAAGGGCGCGGTCGTCGGGAGGAACGAGGCGGGGCAGTACTACGGGTCGTCGCCGAAATCCGACGTGCTCGATCGCATCGCCCACGCGAACACGGAAGGTCCGCTGAGCAACGAGGACGTCGCGAAGTTGATCCTCGACAAGCAGCTCGGCGGCGAGCGCGTCAAGCCGGACATCGAGAGCTGAGCCCTCATGCGCATCCAACGACGAAGCAACGGTCAGGCTCCGAGCGCCGACGCCGACGAGGCGCCGGTCCCCGGCAAGGAGACGCAGGTGCAGCGGCTCGCTGCGCAGGGCGTGAGCGGCAGCGGCGCGGCGATGCCGTTCGCGGATCAGATCGCGACGAGCTTCGGCGCGGAGCACGCCGACACCGTGCACGGGATCCGCGCGCACACGGGCGGCGCGGCGACCGCGGCGAGCGAGGACATCGGCGCGAAGGCGTACGCGACCGGCAACAACGTCGCGTTCGCGGGCACGCCGGATCTGCACACCGCGGCGCACGAGGCGGCGCACGTCGTGCAGCAACGCCAGGGCGTGCACCTAAAGGGCGGCGTCGGCGCGGACGGCGATCAGTACGAGCGGCACGCCGACGCGGTCGCCGATCGCGTGGTCGCGGGGACGAGCGCGGCCGATCTCCTCGGCGCGCGCGGGGCCGGCGGCGGCGCCGCGGTGCAGCTCAAGGGTCCGCCGAAGAAGGATCCGAAAGCCGAAGCGAAGGCGCACGAAGAGTTCGAGAGCGCGGGACCGATGGTCTGCTACGCGATCGCCGGCGTCTTCCGCGACAGCAACTACATGATGGAGTCGATGCCGTCGAAGTACGTCGACGCGATGCACAAGCTCTATCGCGTCGTGCACGGCGACGGGAAATCCGGCCATCAACACGCGCTCGCGGGCCGCGAGCGCCGCGCGGTCTTCGACGAGGTCTATCCGATCTTCAAGCCGTTCACCGATCTCACCGCGCACTTCGTCGGCGACGAGTACGGCGACATCAACGGGCGGATGAACAGCCTGCGCAACGGCGTGCTGCAGACCGAGGCCTACGATCGCGTCGAGAACGCGATCGTCTTCGGGACGGGCAAGGACCAGCAGGCGATGGACATGCCCGACGACAAGCACCCCGACGAGCAGGCGAAGGCGCTGAAGGGCGTGCTGCCGTCGGTCCGCGCGTCGGCGCTGCGCGCGATCGCCGCCGCGAAGCAGAAGGGCGACGCCGCCGGCATCCACAAGCAGCAGATCGAGCAGCTGGGCGCGACGCTGGAGCTGTTGCAGTTCGGCGAGAGCTTCCTGGGCATGAGCGATCAGGAGCTCCACCTCCACATCGACACGATCAAGGCCAAGGCCTCCGACGTCACCGACAAGGCGTCGTTCGTGAAGAAGGTCGTCTCGTGGACGTCCTACGCGATGAAGGGGACGCTCTCGATCGGCGAGAACCTGATGAAGCTCGTCGGCGACAAGATGATGGCCGTCGAGTGCTCGGAGCTCGCGCAGACGCTGGGCAACGGGATCGGCTCGGTGCTCTCGGTCGTGCAGATCGTCCACGGCATCACGGTCCTGCTCGACGACAACGCGTCGCGCGACGACAAGATCGGCGCCGGCGTCGAGATCGCGGCGGGCGTCGCGTTCCTCGCCGGGGGCTCGGCGGCCTCGATGGCCATCACCGGCCCGTTCATGCTGGTGAAGGGCGCGCAGTACCTCTACAGCGAGGCGGTGATCGGCTGGGACACGGATCTCGTGCGCGGCGCGTTCCAAGAGCTGCAACGCGACGCCGGCATGATCGCGAGGTCGATGGAGCACCTCGCCGCCGCGAAGATCTTGCAGTCGGCCGAGCAGGATCCGGAACGCCGCAAGGCGCTCGCCGATCAGGAGATCGCGCGCACCGACGAGCTCAAGCACAACGTCCTCTCGCTCCTGAGGAACACCGAGCACGTCGAGCACGGCGACATCTACTCGCCGGGCAACATCCAGATCATCTCCGACGCGTTCGCGCACCCGCGCAACACCGCGCCCGGCGCGCAGACGCAGGAGCAGATCATCATCCTCTCGCACCTCGTGTCGCAGCAGATCGCGTGGTGCTTCAAGCGCGGCCCGGCGATCGTGCAGGCGACCGCGTCGAACAAGTCGATCGTCGAGGTCGACGGGATCGAAGAGAAGCTCGAGAAGAACGCGAAGAAGAAGTAGCTAGCGCTCGGGCGACTCGAGCCCGTACTTCTGCACGAGCCGGATCAAGTTGCGCCGCGAGACCTTGAGCTCGGCGGACGCGCGCGTCTTGTTCCAGCGGTTGCGCCGGAGCGCCTCGAGGATCATGCGGCGCTCGAGCGCCTCGACCGCGTCGGGCAGCGAGCTCGGCGCCGCGGTCTCCTCGATCGCCGGCGCGGCGTGGTGGCGGATCCGCGGCGACAGCAGATCTTCCTCGATCACCGGATCGTCGCCCGAGAGCACGACGAGACGCTCGACCTCGTTCTCGAGCTCGCGCACGTTGCCCGGCCACGGATACGACATCATGCGCGTGATGCAGTCGTCGCTGAGGCGCTTGCCGCGCCCGTTGGCGCGCTTGTGCTTGTCGAGGAAGTGCTGGAGCAGGAGCGGGATGTCGTCGCGGCGCTCGCGCAAGGACGGCAAGACGAGGTTGATCACGTTGATGCGGTAGTAGAGATCTTCGCGGAACTGGCCGCGCTCGACCATCTGCTTCAGATCGCGGTTGGTCGCGGCGATGATCCGGACGTCGACCTTGCGCGTCTCGGTGTCGCCGACGCGGTTGAACGTGCCCTCTTGCAGGACGCGCAGCACCTTGACCTGCAGCGCGGGCGACATGTCGCCGATCTCGTCGAGGAAGAAGGTGCCGGTGTCGGCGACCTCGAACAGGCCGGGCTTGTCGGCGACCGCGCCGGTGAACGCGCCGCGCTTGTGGCCGAACAGCTCGGAGTCGAGCAGGTTGTCGTTGAACGCGGAGCAGTTGGTCACGACGAAGCGGCGCTCGTGGCGATCGCTGCCGTTGTGGATCGCGCGCGCGACCAGCTCCTTGCCGGTGCCGTTCTCGCCCTGGATCAAGACGGTCGACTCCGAGCGCACGACGCGATCGAGCAGCGCGTAGAGCTCCTGCATGCGCTGCGACGAGCCGATGATCGCGTCGTAGCTCGTGCGCAGCTCGGTGCCGTTCACGCGCACGTGGCCGATCTCCTCGAGCGCGATCGCGACGTCGGCGGCGACCGCGGCGGCCATCTCGCCGAGCAGCGCGACCTCGCCGTCGTCGAGGATCGGGGTCTCGTCGAACGCGCGCGCGCGGATCGGCGAATCGGGGCGCGGCGACGCGGGCCCGCGGAAGCCGCCGATGAGCAGCGCACCGACGGTCTGGCCGTCGCGCTCGATCGGCGCCGCGAGCTCGCGCAAGCCGGCGTGGCACGCGAGCACCGACCACGGGCGGCCTTGCTGCAGGCGCGCGCCGGTGCCGACCGCGTGCTCGTAGCAGCGCTCGCCTTCCTCCACGAGCATTGGGCAGAGGGTCGGCAGGACCGGCATGTCGCCGCGCGCGTGCGGCGCTTCGCCGTCGCCGCCCGCGTCCCAGAAGCCGACGTCCATCCCGCGGCGGCGGGCGACCGCGCGCAGATGTCGGACCACGTGCAGCTCGAACACGCGGCTCCAGGGCACAGCTGTCTCGACCACGGGCGCACTGTGACAAGCGGTCACAGACGAAGCAACCAACCGCGCCTGGCTTTACGTAGCAAGCGCTCACCGCTGGGCCTGAATGTCACATCAGTTTCAGCAATGTCGATCAGGTCGGTAGGTCGACGCACCAGCGGAGCGCGGACCGCGTTTCGGTCCACGCGGCCTCGTCGATCACGAGGTACGGCACCTCGACCGTGACGACCTCGAGGCCGCGATCGACGCCGTACTTCGAGCCGAACGAGCCGGGCGTCGGATAGCCGATGTCGCCCTCGGCGGGATAGCCGGACAGGCGCGCCATCTCCTCCGCGAGCGCGCGGCCGGCGCCGTCCCAGTTCATGCAGCGATAGGTCGCGTGCACGGCGATCAAGCGCTTCGCGCCGGCGCGCTCGATCAGCTCGACGAGCGCCTTCACCTCGGGCTCGCTCTCCGGTGACTTGCCCGGGTTGTAGCCGGCCTTGTGATCGGCGACCCAGTTCGCCGACGCGAAGCTGCGGTTGAGATCGATGTCGCGCGCGTTGTTCTTGGTCCCGGCGAGCACGCCGTCGACGTTGAGCGCGGGGATGATCCACGTGTCGCGCCCGGGCGGACGCTCGACCAGCTCGTCGGCGAGCCGTTCGAGCATCAGCTGCGTCACCGGCTCGTCGCCGTGGATCGCGCCGAAAAGCACGACGCCGTCGCGCGGCTTCGCGTACGACGGCGGGACGAAGTGGATCGCTTCGATCGGACGGCCTAGGACGGTGCGTCCGATCTCGACGGTTCGCTGCACTCGTCTACTTTGACATCTCCAGCTGCTTGCCGAACAGCGTCGCGACGCCCCACGTGGCGAACGCGGCGAACGCCGTGTAGAGCGGCAGCGCGAAGGTCGCCGTCGTGACGTCGCCCGTCGGCAGCGCCGCCGCCGACCACGAGAACAGCAGGCCCGGCCCCTTCGTGATCGCGTCGACGATGTGTCCGTTCGCGGTGAGCTCCGCGATCATGAGCGCCGGCGGGAACAGGAACCACGCCCACGCGATCTGCTTGCAGCCGAACTTGAACTGGCCGGGGATCAAGCAAAGGATCACGGCGAGCGCCGACAACAGCAGCGGCACGAAGCCGCCGAGCAGCGCGACCAGCGCGCCCGGGTGGACGAGCGAGCGGATGATGTCGAGGATCATGTCGACGACGCGGAACGGCACGAAGAACGGCACCGCGATGCAGCCCGCGCCGATGAACACGAACAGGCGCGGCAGCTTGTCGGTCGGGTAGGCGTCGCGGAGCAAGAGGCCCGCGGGCACCAGGATGCCGCCCATCGGGAACACGAGGCTCTGCCACGTGAAGCCGAACACGACCGTCGCGAAGAGCAGGATCGGCACGAGGCCGAGCGCCGCCGCGAACAAGCCGCGCTGCACGTTGTCCATCGGCATCGTCGCGAGCGCGATGCCGCCGACGCCGCCGAGACCGACGAGGATCGGCAGCAGCTTGACCGCGCCGGGCGCGCTACCGATGCCCTGCACCATGAGGAGCAGCGGCGACAGCGAGAGCGGCACGACGAAGAACGCGAGCAAGCACGCGCCGAAGATCAGGAGCACCATCTTCGTCGAGTCGGCGAACGGCTCGACCGGCTTGTTCATGCGCGCCGCGGTCTGCGACGCGAGGAACGGCGGCTGACCGCCGACCGGCTGCGGGTTGTACGGGTTCGCCATCGGGCCGCCCATCGGCGCGCCCATGCCGCCGGGCGGCGGATAGCCGGGCTGAGGACCGCCCATCGGACCGCCCATCGGCGGCGGCGGATAGCCGGGCTGAGGACCACCCATCGGGCCGCCCATCGGCGGCGGCGGGAAGCCACCACCCATCTGCGGGCCACCCATCTGCGGGCCACCCATCTGCGGGCCGCCCATCGGCGGGAAGCCGGGCTGCGCGGGCGGCATCGGCGCGGGCATCGCTTGCGGCGGCGGCTGGAACGGCGCGGGCGCTTGCTGCGGCGGCTGCTGCGGGATCTGCGGCGCGTTCTGCATGAACATCGTCGCCGCGGTCGCGGATCCGCCGAACTGTCCGCCTTGCGGAGGCGGCGGCTGACCGAAGCCCTGCGGCGCGGCGGGCGGCGGCGGCGCGAAGCCACCCTGCGGCGGACCACCGAAACCTTGCGGCGGGCCCGCGGGCGGGAAGCCCGGCTGCTGCGGCGGTGCGAAGCCACCTTGCGGCGGACCACCGAAGCCTTGCGGCGCGGCGGGCGGCGGCTGGAACGGCGCCGGCGCCGGAGCGGGCGCGGCCGGTCCACCCGGACGCGCACCACCCGCACCACCGGGCATGTTCTTCAAGAGATCAGCAGCGGAGTATCCGAGGACGGTCTTCGCGTTCGCTCCACCACCAGCCGGAGCAGCGGGCGCGGCCGGCTGCTTCGCGCCACAGAACACGCAGAAGGGCGCCGCATCGGGAAGGTCCTTCGCGCACGACGTACATTTCTTCGCCAAAGTCTCGTCTCCTCGGCGCACCGCGCCCACTGTCAGAGGCGGACGCACGACGATCGTGACGCCCACCGAAGCCGAGCGAGTATAGGGCCTCAGGGCGAGAGGCTGTCAATCGGTGATACCGTCGACGGCATGGCAACGATCGCCGAGGTGAAAGGCCACGCCGCTCGGCAATTCGCGCAAGGAAAACCGCTGATCGCGCTGCGTCTCTACGACGCGATCGTGAGCGCGGCGCCGCTCGATTACGACGCGCGTCTGCACGTCGCGGATTGCCTCGCAGCCCTCGGTGCCGACTCGGCAACTGTCTATCGCGCGGTCGGTTGGTACTGCATCAAAGCGGGCCATCCGCTGCCCGCCGTCGTGTGCGCGCGCGTGCTCGAAGCGTCGGGCACCGAGAGCGGAGATCTCGCAGCCGGCTTGGTCGCGCACTACGGGCACGACTCCGAGATGCTCGGGAAGGTGGCTGTGCGTGTCGCGGCACCTCCGGATACGACGGAGCTGAACGTTCCTGATCTCCGCGTCGATCCGCCCGCGGATTTCGTCGCGATGGCGGCGCGGCGCGCGGCCACCGCGACCGACAACTTCAAGGACTGGCCCGAGGCGCTGCACGCGGTGCCGCTGCTCTCGACCTTGACCGAAGCAGGCTTCCGCCGCGTGTTGTCGACGCTGATGGTGCGCCGCCTGCCCGACGCCGCGTTCGCGATCCGCGAGGGCGAAGCGGGGCAGTCGTTCTTCTTCGTCGCCGACGGCGAGGTCCGCGTGTTCGCGACCGACGGCCTCGGCCGCCAGACCGAGCTCGCGCGCCTGCACGAGGGCGCGGTCTTCGGCGAGATGGCGCTCCTGTCCGCGCAGCCGCGCAGCGCGACCGTGCAGGCGGTCGGCGAGTGCGATCTGCTCGAGGTCGGGCGCGCGTCGCTCGCCGGGCTCGCCGACGAATTGCCGGTCGTCGCCGAGGCGCTGCACGCGTTCACGCGCGAGCGCCTGCTCGGCAACCTCATGGCGACGCAGCCGCTCTTCAAGCCGTTCTCGCGGACGCAGCAACGCGATCTGCTGCGCCGCTTCACCAGCCACGACGTCGCGCCCGGCACCGTGATCATCAACGAAGGCGAAGAAGGCCGCGGCTTGTTCGTCGTGCTCGCCGGCGAGCTCGACGTGCAGCGCAAGGGCGTCCCCCTCGCCACGCTCAAGACCGGCGACGTCTTCGGCGAGATGGCGCTCCTCCGGGGCGGCGCCACGACCGCGAAGGTCACGGCGTCGCGCAACGCCACGGTCCTGTTCCTCGCGCGCGAGTACGTCTCGCGCATCGTGGCGGGGGTCCCGGAGATCAGGAAATACCTGGAAGCCCTCGCGGAAGATCGCGAGATCGACAACCAACTCGCGATGGGCGAGGACGCCGCCGCCGAAGACGAGCGCGTCTTGGTGTGACGGTCTATAGTTGATGCATGGATGTTCAGAAGCGCCGTCCCCTGATCGCCTGGGGGTTGCTGATCGCGGGTCTGATCTTCTGCGCCTGGTACCTCCGCTCGGAGGAGGACAGCGGCGCATCGAACGACCAGATCGAGGCCGATCGGGTCGCCGCGCTCGACGCGGATCCCGATGACATCCTGATCGATCTCGCCGACGACGCGAGCGGCGCGCAGGTCGCGGCCATCGAGCACGACCTGGGCATCACGCTCACGCTGGTCGACTCCAACGAGGCGCAGGAGACCAAGCTCTACCGCGCGCACGTCGACGCCGGCCGCGAAGCGAGCGTGCTCGCGGCGCTGTCGCAGCGCCCCGAGGTCGAGATCGCCGAGCCCGACGCGACGATGCAGCTGGATCCGACCGAGATGACCGCGGTCGCCGAGCCGGCGCCCGCGCACGAGGGCTTCCCGAACGATCCGCTCTATCCGAAGCAGTGGCACCTCCGCCAGATCGGCATGCCCGAGGCGTGGAAGCTCGCCGACGGCAACGGCGTGACCGTCGCGGTGCTCGACACCGGCGTCGCGTTCGAGAACCGCGCCAAGTTCCACCTGGTGCCCGATCTCGCGGGCATCACGTTCGTCGATCCGTACAACTTCGTCGACAACAACAAGTTCGCCGACGACGATCACGGCCACGGCACCCACGTCACCGGCACGATCGCGCAGGCGACCAACAACGGCATCGGCGTCGCCGGCGTCGCGCGCAACGTGAAGATCATGCCGCTCAAGGTCTTGTCGGGCTCGGGCTCGGGCTCGGTCGCCGGCATCGCGGACGCGATCCGCTACGCCGCCGATCACGGCGCGAAGGTGATCAACATGTCGCTCGGCGGGCGCTTCCCGTCGCGCGTGCTGAAGAAGGCGGTCGCGTACGCGCACGACAAGGGCGTCGTCGTCGTGTGCGCCGCGGGCAACGAGTCGCGCGGCCAGGTCGGCTATCCCGCCGCGTATCCGGGCGCGATCGCGGTCGCGGCGACCCAGGAAGACGAAGCGACCACGTTCTACTCGAACTACGGCAAGGACATCGACATCGCCGCGCCGGGCGGCAACACGCGCTCCGCCGACGGCGGCCGCAACAACCCGGGCGGCGGCGTCCTGCAGAACACGATCGCGATCGGCGATCCGACCAAGGACGACTACTACGCGTACATGGGCACGTCGATGGCGTCGCCGCACGTCGCGGGCGTCGCCGCGCTCGTCGTCGGTGAAGGCGTCACCGATCCCGACGCGGTCGAGACGATCCTGAAGGACACGTCGCGGAAGCCGACCGCGCAGAGCTACGTCCGCGATCGCTACGGCTCGGGCATCATGGACGCGCCCGCCGCGATCAAGAAGGCGCGCGCGTCGACGGGCGGTTGGCAGCTCGGCCTCGGCCTGCTCGTCGCCGGCGCGGTCGCCGCGAGCGCGCGCAAGCGCGGCCTCGGCGTGAAGCTCGGCCCTTCGTATCTGTTCGGCGTCGTGATCGGCGCGAGCGGCTTGTTCTTCCTGCCGTGGATCGCGCCGTCGGCGTCGAGCCTGCCCGGCATGGAGGCGCTGACGCGCGGCCTGCCGTCGTGGGATCTCTCGATCCTCGGCCCCGCCGGCCACGGCAACCTGCTGTTCTTCAGCGCGCTCGTCCCGCTCGCGCTCCTCGCGGGGCTGTGGGGCGTCGCCAAGCTGCGCGCGCCGCTCGCGGGGCTCGCCGCCGGCGTCGCCGGTCACCTGCTGTTCTTCGCGGCGGTGCCGATGACCGCGATGCACGTCCCGCACATCTTCGGTCTCGCCACGATCTGGCTCGCGCTCAACGCGATCGCGTGCATCTTCTTGGCGCGGGTAGCCTTGCGCCGCTGAAGCTGTAGTACGTTCGCGGCGGCCGTTACGTCGTGCCCGGGAGGCACGAGATGCGTGGACTGGTATTGGGTGGAGCGATCCTCGCGATCGCAGGGACGAGCGCGCGCGCGGACGCGGACTACGAGAACGACGACGACGAGGTCGTCAGCCGCTATCACGCGTGGGAAGGTGGCGCGTCGATCGCGATCGGCGACATGCCATACGGCGACTTCGGCGGCGGCGGGCTCGGGCTCGGCGTGCAAGCGGGACGGCGCTTCGATCGCCTGTTCCTGTTCGGCGAGTACCAGCTGCTCGTCGAGCACGGACGCATCGGCGACGAGCTGCGCGAGCACCGCGCGCTGATGAACCGCTTCTCCGCGAACGTCCGCTACGACGTGCTCACGACGTCGTTCGAGCGCCTCGCGCCGCTGTCCTTGTTCGTCGAGGCCGGCGTCGGCGAAGAGCTCCAGCGTTGGAGCGAGGGCGGCACGCTGCACCGCCCCGACGCCAACGCCGGCTTCGGCGTCGAGTTCCTGGTGCCGGGCCACACGCGCGCGTACTACGGCATCACGATCCGACTCTCGCTCGTGGTCTCGCACGCGCCGGCGCCGCTCGATCCGAGCCCGCGCTGCGGCGGTCCTTGCTACGCGCCGTCGTCGCCCATGGAGACGGATCTCGGCGCGCTGTACATCATGAGCTTCCCGTTCGGCCGCTGATACGCAATAGTGCGCCCACATGCGGCGGCGCCATCGCATCTTCGTCGCGCGCGAGCAGTACAAGCTCTCGTGCGCGCACATGACCGTCTTCCCCGACGGCACGAAGGAGCGGCTGCACGGGCACAACTACCAGGTCGGCGTCGCGATCGAGGTCGCCGACGTCTCGCTCGCCGCGATGGTGCCGTTCGGCGACATCAAGCAGGCGCTCGGCGAGCTGTGCGCGCTCTACAAGGAGCGCACGCTCCTCGCCGAGAAGAACCCGCACTTCGAGGTCATCTCCGACACCAAGGACGAGATCGAGTTCCGCCTGTGCGGCGCGCGCTACGTCCTGCCGCGCGCCGACGTGCTGCTGCTGCCGATCGACAACATCGCCGTCGAGCCGCTCGCGCAGCACGTCGCGGAGCTCCTGGTCGCGCGGCTCGCGAAGGTCTTGGAGGCCGCGCACATCCTCGGCCTCGAGGCGACGATCGCGGAGAGCCCGGGCCAAGGCGCGAGCTGTCACCTCGATCTCGAGAAGTAG
>Ga0310811_10013058_pt1 | contig 10806 bp, 8 predicted proteins | sample YCmetagenome_FD_207642 | JGI IMG/M metagenome (GOLD analysis project Ga0310811, IMG submission 207642) | Soil microbial communities from experimental microcosm in Duke University, North Carolina, United States - YC | ecosystem: Engineered > Artificial ecosystem > Soil microcosm > Unclassified ...
AGGACGCCGAGACGATGACCTTCGGCTTGGCGTCGGCGATGCGTGTCGACAATTCCGCCGCCGCAAAGCCGCCGAACACCACGGAATGCACCGCCCCAAGCCGAGCGGTTGCGAGCATGGTGAAGGCGGCTTCCGGAACCATGGGCATATAGATCACCACCCGGTCGCCGCGGCCGATTCCCAGCGCGGCGAGAGCGCCGGCGACCTTGGCGGTCTCGGCCAGCACCTCGGCGTAGGTGAACCGGTTGGTGGTCCCGGCCATGGGGCTGTCGTGGATCAGCGCGACCCGGTCACCAAATCCGGATTCCACGTGACGATCGAGGCAGTTGTAGCAGGTGTTCAGCATCGCCCCCGCAAACCATTGGCCGAATGCGCCCATCGCGGGATCGAATATCTTGTCCCACGGCCGGGCCCAGGCAATCCCCGCGGCCTCCGCGGCCCAGAAAGCCAGAGGATCGCGCTTCCAACCCGCATATGCGTCGGCGTAGCTGCTCGCTTGGGTCATGCCGCGTTCCCTTCCCTGCTTTAACCGCGCCCTGATTTACAGCGCCCTGATTTACAGCGCCCTGATTTACAGCGTTTGTCCGGCTGGACCGTTCGGCGGTCAAGACAGACTTGCGCGCCCGCGCCGGGGATGGTTTGTGCGAGACCGTCGATCTAGGAGGGAATGATGCAAATCAATGGTCTTGCCGCGCTGGTGACGGGCGGCGGCTCCGGTCTCGGCGCCGCGACGGCGCAGCATCTCGCCGGTCTCGGCGCCCGCGTCGCGGTGGCCGACATAAATCAGGCTGCCGCCGAGGCGGTGGCCACGAAGATCGACGGTATCGGCATTACCTGCGACGTGGCCGATGCAGCCTCCGGGCAAGCCGCCTTTGCCGCCGCCCGCGCGGCGCATGGGCCCGTGCGCATCCTCGTCAATTGCGCCGGGGTTGGCACGGCGGGGCGCATTCTCGGCCGCGACGGTCCACTGCATCTGGAAGCATTCGAGCGGGTCATCCGCATCAACCTGATCGGCAGTTTCAACATGCTTCGTCTCGCCGCTGCCGAAATGGCGGAGGCCGATGCGCTGGACGAAAACGAGCGCGGCGTGATCGTGAATACAGCTTCGATCGCGGCCTATGAAGGCCAGGTTGGCCAACCAGCCTATGCGGCGTCCAAGGGCGGTGTCGTGGGGATGACGCTGCCCGCGGCCCGTGAGTTGGCCCGCGTCGGCGTGCGCGTCGTGACGATTGCCCCCGGCCTGTTCCACACGCCGATGGTGGAAGGTTTACCGCCCGAGGTGCAGGCAAGCCTCGGTGCTGGCATCCCGTTTCCATCCCGCCTGGGCCGTCCGTCCGAGTATGCGGCGCTGGTCGCGCATATCGTCGGCAATCCGTTCCTGAATGGGGAGGTTATCCGCCTGGACGGCGCGCTCCGTATGCCGCCGCGTTAGAGCGGGATGACATCGATTTCGTGCAGCCATCCCGTTCCAACTTTTTGTCTGTTTGCGTGAGTCAGATCTCCGGCGATTCCGCCTGCTGTCATCACGCTCTGCACAGATGACCTGAAGCGATCGGCGGAAACCGTCAGTCCGGGGCCGCCGAACGGATTACTTGCACCTGGTCCAGGTGCAAGATTCCTCGATGCGGCAGTTCCAGGCGCACGAAGCGGATCATGCGATCGACCGCGATATCGAGCGGGCGTCCATCCCAACCACCGAACGGTGTGCCCTCATGGCGGCCTGCCAGGTACCAGTGGCGGCCATCGATGGACACATACAACTCAAGCCCATTGGCCCGGTTTGGAATTTCCAGCCGGTTGAAGACCAGCACGCGACTGACCGAGTGCGGAGAAAGCAAATCCACCGCCCACCAAGGTCGCTCCTCCAGAAGCGTGTGGAAACTGAACGCGCCTGATGGCGGACCGACGACGGCGCCTGCGGCATCGTGCGGTCTCAATGACCAGTCGGAGCGCGAGCTCTGCGCGGCCGGTTTGCCAAAGGCGATGTTGCTCGCATCGAGTCCTAGAAAACGAAGCCAGTCCGAATCGGCATAAAGCCGCAGTTGGTCGAGCGCGCGTCGGCAACCGGCATCGTCACCGATCCGATACAGATGATGATGGATCAACGGCAAGGCCCAGGCCATGGCAGCATTGCCAAGGCTTCCCCTTGTCGGATTATCTTCGTTCAGCAAAGCCGGAATGTCAGTCGTCTCGCTCATCAACTTCGCGGCGAAGCGTCGGCGATCCAGAATGGGGTGAAGGAACGATTCCTCTGCCAGCAGCGGCAGATCCTCTTCCGGGCGCGGCGGGAAGGTGCCGTAGCAGCGCGTCGAGCCCAGTTCGTGCAGCGGCGTCAGCCGGAAACCGGCCAAATGGAGCTCGGTCCCGACCGCGGCCTCGCAAAACGGCATCACTGTGGCTTCGCCCGCCCGTACACGGGCGGATGCTCTGACACGGCGTTGAAACAGCGTGTGTGCCGCTCGGTGTGAGAAGACCGAGATGCAGGTCAGCCACTTCCGGATATCTTCGGGCGCATACCAACCCTCACAGGTATAGAGCCAGGGCCATGTGAGCGTCGGGACAGGGATCGGCTCGCCCACGAAATCGACGCCGTCCGCGTCGAGACGAGCGATCAGCCCGTCGAGCCCGACATTCACCACGGCGTCGAACTCGATCATCAGATAGTAGCGGTAGTCGGGATAGCGTCGCGTGAAGAGGTGCAAGGGATAGTCCGCATTGTACCAGAACGCGGCCGCGTCGCCGATATGGGCCAGGCCTAGCGCTTCGGCGGCTGCGCCGGTGACGCGCAGGATGCGGTCCTCGGAATGAGTGATGGCGCTGACCGGACCTTGGGTCTCGTCCACCACCACAAAGACATCGCCGGTTTCACAGCGTTGCTTGAGCCGTTCCAACTGGCGCGTGCAGAAGTCGTCCCAAAAATGGCATCTGAACAGGACGGCGTAGGTCGGTGCCATGATGGGAGCCTGTCGCGGATTGCCCGCTTCTGCCGCATGCAGAACAGAGCAGGATGATTATCGCCTGCCCCAAGAGGAGCATAAATCTGGGTCGGAATATCCGAAGCTGGCGCCGATGCTCGCATCCAAGCTTCGGTTCGGTCAACGAGATCGTCGCGCCGCCGTATCGCTCCGGACCACCGGGGACCGCTCGCCCTCAGCGTCCCCGGTTGGTCCCTTGAGCGTCTGTTTCAGCTCGCCACTTCGATCGCCACCGGCACCGAGGACGCGACCCTCGACGCCGTCACCCAGCGCAGCGTGCCCACATGGGTGCAAACCGGGCATTTCGGCTGCCATGCCAACGGTTCCGCGCTGCAGTTGGTACACAGCCAGTGCGGATCGGAGTCAGCCGCCGCGGCCGCGCGCAACGCCGCGCGCTGGGCCAGCCGTCCCGCTTCCGTGTCGCCGTGCTCCTGCTCCTCCAGGTCGGCGGTCAGAAGATACAGGCGCCGCTGGGTCACGCCGTGGTTCCGTGCGGCCTCGATCTGCATCCGTGCCTCGCTGCTGACCCCTGCATCCAGGGCGCACTGCGCCACCAGAAGCCGGCTTTCCGGGTGCGTCGGATTGCGTTCAGCCAACCGCTTGGCGGCCTGGAGCCGAGCCAGCTTGTCGACCTCCTGCGCCAGAAAAAGCTCCGCCAGATCGGGATGGGGCGCCTTCGCCCAGGCGTCCAGCAAGGTCGTTCGTGCTCGGTGCTCCTGGCCGGCCAGCCGCAAGCGGCGCACATAGGCGACCGTCGCCGGCGGGAAGGTTGGATCTTCCTTCCACGCCAGCCGCGCGTAATCGAGCGCCCGTTTTGGATTGGCCTCGGCTTCCGCCGCAGCGATGTAGTAGACGACCCGCCGCGGATCGGATCCGATCAGTTCCAGCGCATCCGCCCAATTGTCGGTTTGCAACGCCAGTTCGGCGCGCTGCTGACGCAGCCACGTCGTGCCGGGATGGGCAAGCTCGGCCTTGCGTGCGAGCGCCGTCGCTTCCGCCCAGTCACGCCGGTCGATGGCTTGGCGCAGCAGACCGCGATAGCCGAGGAAGCTGCCCTCAGGCAGCTTGGTCAGTGCCCGAAAGGCTTCCTCTGCCTCGTCCTCGCGCCCGTCCAGGCGTCCGGCTTCGGCCACCAGCAGCAGGGTTTGCGGATTATCGCCCAGCAAGCGGCGGGCGCGACGGGCTGATTTGCGCGCGCCCGTCTCCTCACCGGCGGCGAGCGCCACCAGCACACGGTTGAGCGCCTTCTGGCCGATGCGCAGCCGGTGATTGCGCCGCCACCGTGCCGTGCTGCCGGGGATCATCCAGATACCGACCAGCAGGCGCAGCAGGAACATCAGCACCAGGACCAGGATGATGACCGACAGGATGGCGATGGGCACCGAGGTCTGGACGTCATAAGCGCCGAAGGACACCGACACCTGCCCCGAGATCTCGGCGACACACCAGACGATCCCGATGACGACGATGCCGACGATCAGGGCCAGGAGAAGCCTGCGCATTACGCCTGCCCCGCCATCGACGCCAACGCCGCTCGGGCGGCCAGCAACGATTGGGCGTCAGTCAGCCAGCCCGCCATTGCCTTCTTCGGCGCATCCGCCAATTGCCCCAGGGTCGCCACAGCCTTGCCGAGGTCGCCGGCGTCCAGCGCCGTCTTCGCCGCCGTCAGCACGACCGCGGACTGGTTGCCGACCACGACATCATTGCCGCGGCGGATCGTCACCAAAGCCTGTGCCTTCTCCCAGATGCGGTCGGCGAACGGAGCTTGCGTGGGATCCGGCTGCTCCGCCGCCAGGGCGGCGCGCTGCACCGCCGGGAAAGTCAGCCGCAAATGCGCTTCGGTGGGCGGCGGCGTATGCGCGTACTTTGTCAGGGCCGGCGGCGCCCCGGTCAGGTCGCCGATGGGCTTGCCCTCTGTCAAAGCGATCATGGCATCTTGCAGCCGCGCGACTTTGGCCACACGGGCCTGGACCGCGGCGGCATTGTTCTCCGCCCCTTCCAACCGCGCCACACGAGCCGATACGGCTTCGAGCGCCTGCTTCGCATCGTCCTGTCCGGTCTGCAGCCGAGCGGTCAGGCCCTCGATGCGGCCGGCCATCACGTCCAGCCGCTGCGCAACCTGGGCGGGATCGGCGTTCTGACGCGCCTCAAGCGCATCGACGCGCGCGGCCAATTTGGCCACGTCGCCCGGGGAGGCGGCGGGGGGCGGCACGGGGCGCGCTTCCAATTGGCGCAGTCGTGCGTCAAGGGACGCGATGCGTTGGTCGGCATCGCGCACCTGCGGTGGCACGGAAGGGTTCAGCCACACGACGACGAGGCCGATAAGGAGAATGATGAACCCGATGGCGCTCAGCGCCGGAAGCAGATCGCCGCGGGTGACAGGCCGCCGTGCGGGCGCGTCGGCAGAAGGGGGTGGAACCTCGCCGGGTCGGGTCGCGCTTGGTGGAATTTCGACCGGTCGGGCATCCGCCTCTGTGTGGGTATCCAGATGGGCATCCGGCGTCGGCATGGATTCAGCGGAAACCTGCCCGCTCGTGTCCTGGGCCGGAACTTTGTCACTGTTTTCACTCATTGCAGTAGCACCAGCATTGCGTCCTGGTTAGGCCGAGCGGCGATACGGATGTGCCGCCAAGGGAGGGCGCTTAATGCCATGGCTGTCCGCTCGCTGATAGACACCGCTTCGATAACGCCGAGCGTTCCGACGACCCCAGCGCAGTGGGCCAAACGGACGAACTGACGAGCGGTTTCGGCGGAGAAAAACAGCGCCCAGCGGATTTTTCCGGCCTGCAAGGCCGAGACGGCGGCCTCCGGCAGCGTGGCGACGGGTTCGGTTCGATAGGCGACGCGGCGGACGACCCGCCAACCCTGGGCGCGGAGTGCGCTGGACAATGCGCCTACCTGGCCGCGGCCGGCCGGTAAAAAAAGCGTCTGCCGCCGGGTTCCGATCGTCGTGCCGATCAGGGCAGGCAGGGCGGCGGCATCCGCGTCCGCATCCACGACATGGGTAAATCCCGCCTCGCGGGCGCGGCGGGCCGTCGCCGATCCGACGGCGAAGGCGGGCCGGGAACGGCAGGCCGGCGGGCAGGCGTCGATGGCGTTGCCACTGGTCAGCACGGTAGCCGCGAAGTCACCGGACAGATGGATCGGTCCGGCCGGCACGATCTCCGTCACCGGCGCCATGACCGGCGTCAGCCCGAGGGCGGTGATATTATGCGCGGTCTGGCTGGCGCCGGGTTCCGGCCTTGTGATCAGCACACCGTCCACGCGGATCACCCTTGCCAAACCCTCGCTGCCCGTCTTGATAACGCGCTTCAGCCAGACGTGCTATCGGCGGCGTACAGCAGTGGGAGACAGGATGGTCGCGGGTGGGACAGAGACGGATCGGACGGGCGATCGCGCCCCCGCGGGCCGCGCCGTGCTGGGCATCGAGACCTCCTGCGACGAGACTGCCGCTGCTGTGCTCGACCTGGACGGGCGCATACTGGCCGAGGCGGTGCTCAGCCAGTTCGCTGATCATGCCCCGTATGGCGGTGTCGTGCCGGAGATCGCCGCGCGCGCCCATCTTCGCTACCTGCCGGCCCAGGTGGCGCATGTGATGGACACGGCCGGTGTGGCACCTGTCGATCTGGCGGGCGTGGCGGCCACCACTGGCCCTGGCCTGATCGGCGGGCTGATCGTCGGCTGTCAGTTCGGCAAGGGATTGGCCCTGGGCGCCGGGAAACCGTTCCTGGCGATCAATCATCTGGAGGCGCATGCCCTGACGGCACGCCTTCCGGGCCTGACGGAAGGCGGTGCCCCCTTCCCGTATCTGCTGATGCTGCTCTCCGGCGGACATTCGCAGTGCATCGCAGTGCGTGGCGTGGGCGACCATGTCCGGCTGGGCGGTACTGTCGACGACGCTGCTGGCGAGGCATTCGACAAGGTCGCCAAGCTGCTGGGTCTGGGTTGGCCGGGCGGTCCGGCGCTGGAGCGACTCGCTGCCGATGGCGATCCCAACGCCTTTCCCCTGCCCCGCCCGATGCACCGCCGACCTGGCTGCGATTTCAGTTTCTCCGGCCTAAAAACGGCAGTGGCCCAGATCGCCGCGGCCGGCGTCTCGGAGCAACGGCGGGCCGACCTTGCCGCCAGTTTTCAGCGTGCGGTCACCGACGTGATGGCGGATCGTGCTGCACACGCGATGGCAATGATGCGCGAGCGCCATCCCAACGCGAGGCTGCTGGTCGTTGCCGGCGGTGTTGCGGCCAACGTGGCAATCCGCACCGCGCTGACCCGAGCGGCGGAGGCGCAAGGGTTCGGAATGGTTGCGCCGCCGCTGCGACTCTGTTCCGATAATGCCGTGATGGTCGCCTGGGCCGGGATCGAGCGGCTTCGCCTCGGGATGTCGGACGGGATGGACGTGGCGCCAAGGCCACGTTGGCCGCTGACGGAGCTGAACCGGCCAACGGTGCCCGCATGAACTACCGCCACGCGTTTCACGCCGGGAATTTTGCCGATTGCTTCAAGCACGCGTTGCTGGTGGTGCTGCTGGAGAGCCTTGCGCGGAAGCCGGCACCGTTCAGTGTGATGGACACGCATGCCGGATCGGGCCGTTACGATCTATCTGCGGACGCCGCTCGGCGGACCGAGGAGGCCCAAGGCGGCATCCTGCGCCTGCTCGCGAACCGGCCGGACGGGTCGCCGTTGGTGCCATACCTGGACCTGATCGGGCGGCTGGGCCTCTATCCCGGTTCTCCCCTGATTATCCGGACATTGCTGCGGCCTGCCGATCGTCTGGTCTGCTGTGAGAAGCATTCCGAGGAAGCCGCTGCCCTGAAAAGCCTGTTCCATGACGACAGGCAGGTCGAGGTGCATGCCCGCTCCGGCTGGGAGGCAATGGGCGCGTTGTTGCCGCCGAAACAGAAGCGTGGCCTTGTGTTCATCGATCCGCCCTATGAGGCGCGCGACGAGTTCGCAACGCTGGTTGCGGCCCTGAAAACCGGCCATGCGCGTTTTGGGCATGGCGTCTTCGCCGCCTGGTACCCGATCAAGGGCCTGGCTTCGGTTCATGGATTCCACGCCGATGTGAAAGCCGCCTCCATCCGAGACGTGATTGCCGTAAATATGTGCCTGCGCGATCCCACGGACCCGGAGCGGATGAATGGCTGCGGGCTGCTGGTGGTCAATCCGCCCTATCGTTTCGCCGAAGCGGCCGAAACCCTGGCGCGAGCGGTGTTGGCAGGGCTTGGTCCGGCTGAGCCCGGCGCCGGCGTTCAACTGCTGCGGCTTGCTGATGAGTGACGTGTCATGGCTGACGCCCCGATGAACGACGGCAAGCGCATCACCGTCGCGGGCGCCGGAGCCTGGGGTACGGCGCTCGCGATACAGGCACATCGCGCAGGCTGTCAGGTGCAGCTCGTGGCGCGTCAGACAACCATGGCGCAGGCGATCGATACCGCACGCACCAATCCGCGGCTGCCGGGCGTCGTCTTACCACCCGAAATTGGCGTGACCGACACGTTGCCGGCGCAGAGCGACCTCGTGCTCTGGGTCGTACCGGTTCAGCACATGCGTGCCTCGCTGGTGCACTGGCGGCCGGCTGACGTACCCGTCGTGGTCTGCGCCAAAGGCGTTGAGCGCGGCACCCACCTTCTGCCGCTGGAAGTGCTGGCGGAGGTCACTCCGGGCTGCCCCGGTGCGGTGCTCAGCGGTCCGAATTTCGCACATGAGATAGCGCGCGGCCTGCCGGCGGCGGCGGTAATCGCTGCGTCGGATTCCGCCCTACGCGACCGAATCGCACTTCGGTTGGCGACGAACACGTTCCGACTGTACGGCAACGACGATCCGATCGGCGCTCAGATCGGCGGGGCCGCGAAGAACGTGATCGCCATCGCCGCCGGCGCCGTGACGGGTGCGGGCCTGGGCGAGAATGCCCGAGCGGCCTTGGTCACCCGGGGACTGGCCGAGTTGCGGCGGCTGGTCGACGCCGTCGGCGGCAGGCCCGAAACCGTGATGGGTTTGTCCGGCCTTGGCGACCTGCTGCTGACCTGCACAGGCACATCGAGCCGGAATTTCGCGCTGGGTCATGCCCTCGGCACGGGCAAATCGCCGGCCGAGGCCTTGGCGGCCAGTGCGGGGGTGGTCGAGGGCGTCGCCACCGCCGAAGCCCTGCTGGCACGCGCCGCCGGTGTCGATCTGCCCATCTGCCGGGCGGTGGCCGATGTCCTGGCCGGACGGTGCTCCCTGGCTGACGCCATGCAGGGGCTGCTGGCGCGGCCACGGCGGAATGAGTGACCCCGTCGATAGTTGAGGCGGCAAGGACTCGAGATCGGTGCTAGGACCGCGCCCCATGCGCGTATTTTGCCTTGAGCGACTTTGCAGTGATGGGCCCCCGCCCCCATGCTGAAGAACATCCTCACCGTCGGTGGCTGGACGCTGGCGAGCCGCATCCTCGGCTTCGGCCGCGACATGTTGATTGCCGCGCTCGCCGGCACCGGGCCGATCGCCGACGCGTTCTTCGTTGCGCTGAAGCTGCCCAACCTGTTCCGCCGCCTGTTCGGCGAGGGCGCCTTCAATGCTGCCTTCATCCCGGAATTCACCGGGATCCTCCAAGCCGAAGGGCGCCCTTCCGCTCGGCAATTCGCCGAGGAAGCCTTTGCCGTCATGACGTTCTGGCTTTGCCTGATGACCATCGCGGGCGAGATCTTCATGCCGCAGCTCATGCTGGTCCTGGCGCCAGGGTTTTCCGCCGATCCGGCGAAGTTCGCACTCGCGGTAGATCTGTCGCGGATCACCTTTCCCTATCTGCTCCTGATCTGCCTCGCAGCGCTGATCTCCGGCGTGCTGAACGGCCTGGAGGCGTTCACCGCCGCCTCTGCCTCCTATGTCCTGTTCAACATCGTTTCGATCGCGTGCATGCTGTGGTTGACGCCGTTCGTGCCGACGGTCGGGCATGCGCTGTCCTGGGGCGTGACGGCGGCTGGCGTCCTTCAACTCGGCCTGCTGATGGTGGCGTTGCGGCGGCACGGGATGGCGCTGCATCTGCCGCGGCCGCGCATGACCCCGCGGATGCGCCTGCTGATGCGGCGCATGGCGCCGGGATTGGTCGGCGCGGGGGTGACGCAGCTCAATCTCGCGATCGACGTCATCATCGCCAGCCTGCTGCCGCCGGGCACCGTCTCGGTCCTGTACTATGCCGACCGAGTGCAACAATTGCCGTTGGGCGTGATCGGCACGGCGATCGGTACGGCCCTTTTGCCCGCGCTGTCCCGTCAAGTGCGCGGCGGCGAGGCGGCTCTGGCATTGAACACGCTGAACCGAGCGGTCGAGTATGCGCTGTTTCTGACGCTGCCGGCGGCGCTGGCGCTGGTCGTGTGCGCTTATCCGATTATCGGGATCCTGTTCGGCCGCGGGGCGTTCGACGCAACGAGCGTGCTCTTTTCGTCGCAGTCACTCGCGGCCTATGCCGTCGGGCTGCCGGCCTTCGTCACGGTGAAGGTGCTGATGCCGGCCTTCTTTGCCCGCGGCGATACCGCGATGCCGGTGAAAGTGGGGACGGCCTGCGTGGCGCTGAATCTCGGGTTGAACCTGCTGTTCATGACACCGCTGGCGCATATCGGCCCGGCGCTGGCGACCAGCCTCGCCGCCATTGCAAATGTTCTGGGACTTGGAGCGATCCTGCTTCGGCGCGGGCACCTACGGCCCGATGCGACGCTTTATCGGCGGGTACTGGCGATGTTGGGATCCTCTGTGATTATGACCGGTGTGCTCTGGCTGTTGCGGGAGCATCTGTTCGCCGCGCCGATGCACGGGCTGGTGCGCTTCGGTGCGCTGGCCGTCCTGATCGGCGCCGGCA
>Ga0310811_10013059_pt1 | contig 10806 bp, 5 predicted proteins | sample YCmetagenome_FD_207642 | JGI IMG/M metagenome (GOLD analysis project Ga0310811, IMG submission 207642) | Soil microbial communities from experimental microcosm in Duke University, North Carolina, United States - YC | ecosystem: Engineered > Artificial ecosystem > Soil microcosm > Unclassified ...
AGCGTCGTCATAATAAAGTTTCTCCTAACGTAACCGACGGGGTGAGGACATAGGAGATCAACCGTTGCACAAGCGCCAATGTTTCAGGCGAGACGATGGTGTAATTGGCATAGTTTGCTGAGATCGCCACATAGTCGGTGTTAATCGGACCAGCATACGTTGCCAGACTTGGATCAACCGCCTTGAGTGCTGCGTATTTGTTGAATTGTTTGAGGAACTGACGCGGATCGGGATCGTCGACCAAGATCAAAGTTCCCGCAATCACATCCGCGATGATCGCTGCAAGATAGGGCGAATAGACATGATGTTGTGAGTCCAACACGACCGTCGCGGGTGGTGGTGGAATGATATGATTGAGAGTTTTCTCAACGATAGCAAGGTTGGTATAGTCGGTCGTCGGACTATAGGATTTCATCAGCTCGTAGAGACGGCGATGCATCGTCGTATCCCAAAACCCCACACCACCTTCTGGCTGTCCGGTGACAGTGATCCAATCCGTGTGCCACACAGCCGATGTGAGCCATTGTCCTTCGACAAAGAGCCGGCTCAGACTTGGATGCCAAAAGCTTGGGGTGACCTGATGTCGGATTGTCTGGCCCAACACATAGCTTACATCCCGACTGGTCGCAACACCGCTATGGGCGATGATTTCGACACGATTGTTGCTCTGTTCCGGATCAAAGAATGATTGATTCGCGATAACCACATCGATCCGGGCGATACCGCCAGTGGCGCTGTCGGTCCACGGCATGAGATTGTAATCGAGTCCGGGCGCTAGCCGCAGCCCGTTGATGTAGATTTCGACGGTGCCGGTGTTGAGCAAGGGTATCACATTTTCTTCGATGTCAACGCCTTGCAGTGGAAAGATCAGCGGACCTGGTGTGGTGAGGATAGAGTCGATATTGAGTCGGGTAGTTGCGACATAGATGTCGTCGATCACGAGCAAGGTTTTGCCAGCTTGTAATGGAAACAGCGTGACATCATAGCCAGTGTTATCGGCATTGGCAAAAACTTGATAGGTCGTCGTGCCAGGTGCCAATTCGACATAGCCGCCTGCCAACGAGGTACCGTCCCAGCCGACGATCGGGGTGGCGAAAGTTACGTATTCGTAGACTGAAACATAGGGCGACTTGGTCGTCGCGATGGTTCCTGCTGCAGCATTGGTAACCGTGCTGGCCGTGAAGAGTGCATTCTCAACCACAGTCACATCGAAAGTGCTCGGCTGCGTGATCGGCAGACTGGACGCGATACTGATGGCGAGACGTCCGTTCGGTAAATCTTGCAGCGTTACCAGATCGCTATCGATTTTGCGTCCATCCGCGAATACCATAGCCGAACACGACTGCAGGTAGAGATAGAAGGGTTTGGTGAGGATGATGGTCTGTGCGGCTTTCAGCGCGGTCTGCGTGGTTCCGCCCAACACCGCCACCATATCGTGATAACCCAAGGCCGCACGATAGACTGAGAGCACGCTCGTATCCGTCCCATCGCCGACTGGTGTTTGAAACATCAGTGAAATATAGGGGTTCTGCTCCAACGATTCAGCCAGCCAAAACACGGCCGCCGCGTCGATGTTGCCTAGCATATGAAGCAAGATTTCAGCATCGCTGCATTCGTAGAGTGAGAGCAACCACGCCGAATTCGGTTGTAGCACATGTGGCATCGCCGGACGTCGAATACGCACGCGGGCGATGACCTCGGTCACCGCAAGAAATGTTTTCAATGCCTGCACCACGGTGCGATCGATCGACCAATCGGCATGCGTCAATTGTTCGATACAGTGCGACGCCAAGCGTGGCACGCGCATGCCGCGCCGTGCGGCCTTGTCCCACACGCTGACATAGGACGCTTCGTGCGTCAGTATCCAAGTGTTGGGATTCGACGCTTTCGGACAATGCAGGATGTCGCGTTCGCCGTTATATTTCGTGCTCATATAGCCGGAGTTCAGCGTCATGATTTCAGCATCGTATGCCGCAATCACCGACGGATCGAGTAAGATATCGATGAGATCGCCAGCTTTCCAGGTTGGCAGGGTACCGGCCGGATCGATGTCATAGCCGTTTACGGTGACGATGGTACCGGCGGCATTCTGGGTTAGACATGTTCCGAGCTGCGCTTGCATGGCGCTGATCGCCTGGGTGGTGATCGGCGTGGGAAGTTGGAAGCTCCAGCTCTGAATCGGCACCGTGATGATCGGATTGCGATACGCGGTGATGTAGAGTGGCGGCACCCCACTCGGAAAGAGTGCCGCACATGCGCTGTATCGTATGGCCACCAATGCCGTCTGGCTGAAGCGATCGCGATAGAGATAGATCGCATTGCGCGGCACCGTGATGCCATTTTCTGTATAGACGCTGAGCAATGTCTGCACCGCAGCGAGGATTTGGTCGGAGGCGATCCAGATTCCCGCGCGAAATAACTGACTGTTGGAAAACAAGCGATATGGTACAGCAAATGCCATAAAGGGGGTGTTATCCGGCAATGCGTAGGCTTTTGCACCGAGGACAACGGTGCCAAGCGCATAGCGCTGTCCAATGGGCGTGAGGGCAATGTTGACGGTGTATTCGCCGGGGGCCCCGTTCCAGATGGTTTCAAAACTGTGGGTATTGAGCCGGCGCACCGCCCAAGCATCTGACGACAGGGTCATACTGGTCTCCAGAGTCAGGCTTCACAGGGCAGGGATGAACGTTGCACATCGCCGTAGATCGTCGACGAATTGTTCACTGTCCCGCGGATTGAGAATGTTCTTGAGGCGAAATGACAGGCCGATCTTGGCGCCGGACAGGCAGAGCAAGATCAGATAGGTGAAGTATGCCGGATGCTCCAAGGCAAGCCCGGTGGTGAACAGGTCGGGGCCCCATTTCTGCACCTTGGTGATGACGATGTGACGATTGATCATCATACGCGGGATGCCGATGGCATTGATCACGCGATAGGCCGCCGCTGTATCGGTGAGTGAGAGTGTCCCCACCGTCTCTTCGATCAATCCAAAAATCTGCTCAAGATCGGGGATTTCTGGAAGATAAAACAGTTTGCGATTGTTACGGATATAGATCTCGGCCAGATTCGCCGAACTCATCTGTTGGAGGATATAGAAGGCCAAAATTGTTGAAATGATTCCACGCTGACGCGCGTCCAGCTGAAACCACTCAGCGATAGCGCTGCCGAGCGACATACTATAGATTTTGGCTACAAACAGGGCAAGTCTGGGGGTAAGCCAGGTCGCTGTCGTCGCCGTGGCGAAAGAGCGTGTGAGTAGGTCTCGCACGATCACGTTCTGGAACCCCGTAAGATCGGAGAACTGCCCAGATGCCTTAAGGAACTGGGTCGTGTTAACCACGATTTTGTCGCGCATCTCCGGATAGCTCTGGAGGGCAGCAGCTAAATCCGGTGGGAACTGCTTGATGTCGAAAGGGATGTGCTGAAAGGTAAAGACCTCAGGAACAGGAACGGTCTTTGGTGGAACCACCATGAGTGCAAAGAGTTGGTCTTTACCAAGCTCGATCGCTTGGGTGGCGATCTGTGTCAGCGGTGTGGTCACCATGGTTTTGGTGGCGAAGAAAGTCTTGCTGGTAACCGGTGGTTGCACCAGCGAGCGATACCGCAGAAAAAATTCAACCAACTCCGTCAACGCCTTATGGGGCAACGTAATTTTGCTGGTAAAATAATCGAACACGCTGGGACGAACTAGCATTTGGACCTCGTAAATCCACAGATTTCTATAGCATGATCCGATCTTTTTCTGTGATGTTACGGAGTCTCCCCCTTACCCAGGAGTGAATCCAGTTATGGCGAAACAAACCTTCCCCCACGTCCAGTTTGACGTGCAAGACAACAGCGGTGGCAGCCTGGGGGCTGCACCTCCAACCCCGCTGCACAAGCCGTGCTTTCTTATCCTCGCCGAATCCGGTCCAGTCGGAGTGCCGTATTACGGCTTGTACTCCGATCAGGTCGCCAAGTTCGGCGCCAACACCTTCTTGGAGACCACGGGGTTCTTCCAGCATCCGACCGTGTTTGCGAAGAAGGCTGCGCAGGCACAGCCGATTTTCTGCATTCGCCTCGCTGACGACACTGTCACCTCCGCCTCCCTGGTGTTGGAAGCGGTCGTCACGCAAGAGCCGATCACGCAGTATCAGCTCGATTCGCTCGGCGCGCCGGTACTCGATGGATCGGGTAATAAAGTCACCCGCAAGCAGGTCGACGGTGTAACACCGGTGACCGAACCGGGCGTGTCGATCAAGTTCCAGGTTCGGGCGTTGGCTGGCAACGAGACCTTCGACACCATCGCGATCGCGACGACGACGAATGGCGGCAACACGGTTACTACCTATCCGATTCTCGCCGACATCGCGCTCTATCCGGGCAGTAAGACCAGACGGTCCGGCTGGAGCTTTTACTACACGCCGCAGTATGATGCGAATGAGGTCGCGGCGATCAATTCGATGACCTATCGGTTTGCACCGGTTACCTTGGCGAATGCCGATACCGGCACAACCTCGATCATCTACGATCTGTTCGGCGCCAATTTCAACGACGTCTCGCTGAAGGCGACGGCGATCGATCCGACGACGAACCAGGATGTCAGTCTGAACGCGATCCTGGCCAACAATTATGTCGGCACCGATTCGATCGGCAATCCGACGACAACGCTCGATTACCAGATGCACGTCTATTCCGACAACGTCCAGACGATCGGCGCGCAGGTCCTGACGCTGTCTCCGGAACTCACCCAGACCATGGATCCATTCCTGATCAATCTACTGGGCGCGGTCGACCAGAACGGTAATCCCTATCAACACTTTATCCTCGATCCGGCGTCGGCGCAGACCATCAATGCCAACGTGGTGAATTACCACCAGAGCGGCTCCGATGGTACGTTGACCAAGGCGGCGCTGGAAACGCTGACGGCGGCGTTCTGTCAGGACACGACCAATTCGGATTTCCAGGATTACTTCCGTTATCCGTTCACGCACTTCTACGATTCGGGCTATTCGCTGACGACGAAGTACGCGATGATGGGCCTCTTTTCATTGCGCGATGACATCAAGATCGATTTCTCAACGCAAGATCTCGCCAATCCGCCCAACACCGCCTCGCAGGATCAATCCGCCGGCGCGGCAATTCTGTCGGCGGCGTTGCTCTATCCGGAGTCGGTGCTGTTCGGCACCGGTGCGATGCGCGCTTCGATCTACCAGCAGGTGGGCAAGCTCGCCGACTCCGCCGGTGTCAACTACAAAGGCTGGGTCCCGGCGACGCTCGATCGTCTGGTCAAACGGTGCCTCTATGCCAACGGCGATCACATCAAGGGTACGCCAAAAGGGCGGCCGAATTCCGAGGTCACCATCTTCAAGGCGATGTCGTGGACGGAAGCCACGATAACGCAGAAGCAGCTGAACTGGGACACGGCGTTAAACGCGCTCGGCTATGCCGACATGACGACGCTGTTCTACCCAGATCTGCGTTCGATCTATCACGATCAAACCTCGCTGCTCTCCGACGATGTCTTTGTCGATTATCTCGTCTATCTCAAGCACGTCGTGCGTGATATCTGGACTTTCTATGCCGGTAGTTCCGTGCCGGCGAAGAAACAGTTCAACCAGATCTCCAAAGACGTCGACGCCGCCGCAGGGCGCGCCTTCAACGGGCTGCTACCGACGACAACGACGGTCTATCAAACCGCTTCCGATCAACAGCAAGGTTTCTCCACCACCGTCAACGTTGCTGTTACGGGAACCCTACCAGATCGTATCTGGAATGTGGTCATTCCGGTCGATCGTGCTTCGACCACGACGGCTTCATCTTAGTCGCAACGTCACGCAGTCCAGGCATAAGGTGGAGGTTTATCCATGCCACAGATGAGCAATCCGTTTCTGCCGGTGACAGACCTGCTGCCGAATACGCAGGCTGGCGCTGGCAACATTATCACCGGCGGACAACTCGGATTCGGCAACAATCTGCCGAATATCGACGCTGCAACCCCACTCGTCCTTCGCCCGATCGTCCCGATTATCACCCATGCCCCGACGATGTTTCAGTATCTGCCGGGGATGACCGATATTCTGAAAGCCTTGCTCGAAAACCACGCGCGTTCGATCGACGGCATCGATTTACAATACACGATCGATCCGGGTGCTACGCCGGCCGGTCAGGACGGTCAGGAATTGAACGTTCCGACGAACGCCAAACGCGCTCAGGTCAATCCGCAATTCACGCTCCCTGAAATCAACGGCAATCTGGTGTGGAATTTCTTTCGTCTCTGGATGCGTCTGATGAAAGATCCCGACACCCAGGCCGCGTCGCTGGCAGGGGTTATTCCGGGAAGCCAGATCCTGCGACCGCATGTGTTGTCGATGTTTACGATGGACATGCTGTTCATCCAGTACGACACGACACTACGTCCGGAAAACATCATCGACGGATATTTCATCACCTCGATGTGGCCGAACGACACCGGCGTCGCCGGTTTCAAGAAACAAATCGCGCAGTCCGATGTCGTCGAACGGACGATTCCGTTCCACGGCGTCCTCCAGCACAACGACAACACGCGTGCCGTCGCACAACAGATTGCCTCCTTGCTGCGGCTGCACACGATCGACTACAACTTCTCGACGCCGATCGCCACCCAAGTAGAAAGCAACATCTTGGAGGCCGGTCTCCAGCTGGCAGCCGATGCGGATCTTGCCAATTTCGGTCAGGTCTAATCACAACGACAGCCAGGAGACGCCCCCAAGGGGGCGTCTCCTCTATCATGCGTGTTATGTCAGAACGACGGGGTGTTGCCTTCCTCGCCTTCGGGTGGGAATGAAGTGGTCGCTGCATCAGACTGCGGGGCAAATCCGCCACCCATGTCAGGCTGTGCACCCATATCACCCAATCCGCCACCCATTCCGGCATCAAACCCACCCGGCGCGGCGCCGAACTGATTATCCTGAATGGGCGGTTCAGCGTTGAGAACTTTGGCCTGTTGTTTGAGTGCTGTTGATACGTTGATAAAGACTTGCCGGAGATCGAGAATGGCTTTCTGATCAAGATTCTCCGGGTCAGGGATATCCATATCACCGAAGCCAAAATCTTGGATATATTTCTTCACCAGGCGCGATTTCGAGATGCCGCGCACTGCTTGTAGGACTTGGAGGATTTCTTGATCGCCGTTGGCGATGTCATCGTTCATCACCGCACCGAGGATAGTATCGATACTGCCGAGTACGCCATCGAGTGCATCGAATTGTGCTTTATCGGGCGCGACATTCGGCGGCGGCAGTATGGTCTTGATACCTTTAAGAACCTTGGTGAATTTCTTATAATCAATTTCGTTGGTGCTGCCCTCTGGGGTTACACCGTCGTTGTGTTCTGTACTGAGCACTTCGAGGATTTTCTTTGTCAGATCTTGCGAATAGGTGACGTATTTTTGCACGATGTCGTCGAGATGCTCCATGGTCACTTTTTGTTTGGCCATCGTCGAGCGTGCGAAGAAGAGATTGGTGGTGACGACTGATCGAGAATATTCTGCTTCGCCGAGATTGTTCATCGCAGCCGCCGGCACCTCAAGTTTAAGGATGAGAAGATTCTTCAGATCTTCCGACAACTGCTCGTCCGGATTTGGATCGTTGCGTTGGTTGGCCTCGCTGGAAATTTCATAGTCCGGGAGACCGGTGATTCCCGATGCCTTGACCGTATAACTCTTGTTGACAATTTGCTGCGCAATTGCCATCGGATCGTGCGTGAACGAAACCGCAGATTTGCGCATCGCTTCGCGCTGTACCGTGCGCATATGTTCGAGGATGTTGCCGGAGAAATTGCTATCGAAGCGGATGTTGATCTGTTTGCGATCGATCGCGTTGTTAAAGGCGACCAGCATGCGACAAACGATCAGAGAGATCCGCAGTGCCAGAATGAATTTGAGTTCGTTGAGTTTGCTTTCACCGACGCCGTATTCGTTGACCTTGAACGTAAAATAGGTCAGGAGATCTTTTGGAATAAAGAGCAGTTTGGTGCGCCGCTGCTGTAGATAGCGTGAAAGCATGTAGCGATAGACATTGTTGTTCTTGCCGACGCCAAGGTTGCCAAACCCCGCATGGGTCAGACGATCTTTAAGATGCGCCTCGACGATATTTTGATAAACATCCGCCATGGCGCCATGGGTATGCTGATCGCCCTGCAGAAAATCGCCCATGCCATAGGCTTGGAAGAGTTGTTGAAACGCGGATTGATTGGGTGTGTACTGATGGGTCTGATCAAGCGCGTTTGCCATCTCCGCGGTGACCTCGATCGGATGGCCGTATTCGTTCAGCAGAACAAAATAGCCGATGTGATCACTGGGGGCGCCCGGGGTATAGACAGGAATTACACTCTCGGCGGGCAGCGGCATAAACAGCGGATGCTGGATTTGTTTATCGTTCTCATCCGGTCGCTCCAGCGCGATGAGTGCGGCATCCTTATACCGGAGTCTTGCTTTTTTCTTGATTTCCTGTTTGGTTGTTCTGGTGCGCTGTTCGGAGAATTGAATCGAACTCGGATTGTCGACAATCGTCAGCGCCTCGGTCGCAAGCACCAAGCTGACGAGTTTCTGATAACAAGCTTTCGGCTCGCGTGAACCGTTGCCGCGTTCGGGTTTTTCTTTATCGAGGTTGATGAAACTTTTGAAGTTGGCGTCAACCAACGATTCCGTTGCCGTAATCACCGAAGCAAAGTTTGCCGGCATCGGTTTGCCGTCGGCGCCTTTCCGGGCATCAGCAACACCATACCAAGATTCACTGTCGAACTGATTGATCTTTTGTTGATAGGCTTCCTGACTGGCGATGACGTGGGCGCCCTGGGTGAGTTGTTTTTGCAACTCGACGATCGGCAGAATCAGAATCGGTTGTGCACCAGAGCGGTACAGCGCCTCGTGAATCCAATTGGGTACTTGCACCGAGAACGACATCTCATCTTCGAAATAATCGGTTAAGATCTTACCGATTCGTTTATTTTGATCGTCTGTTACATCTTCACACGTCGATGTAATATTAATAGCGCTGCTTCTGAGATCGTTTGGCGAAAGAATCGACGGCACCATGATCGAGGCAGCCTGGGATACTTCCGGCGCCATCTCCAAGATGCGTTCGTTCTCAACCTTGTTATGCGAGATTTCGCGCAGGGTCTTTTGTGCATGCAGTAAAAATCCGCTGGTGCCACTGTTCCACGTCTGTGGGCGGGGAGTCTCGGATTGCATCGAGATCCTGAGGAGCTTGTCGCGATCCGTATTGCTTACCACGAGCGGACTGGCGACCGCCACCGGAGTCTTGATGTCCTTGGCAAAGTTAAACCCGCCGTTGAGCACAGAGAGAATGTTTCGCAGCCGCGTAGCGGTGGGTGACTTAGCCATGGTATGAACTCCTTATACGTCCAATGGGACGTCTTCGTCGGTTAGAAAGGAGAAGGCGCTGATGCCCGCATCAGATTTGACAGATTACTATCAGGAAGTATATGATTTTCTCGCAAGTCTCTCGATCAAGTTTTCGCCACTTGCCAATGCCTTGAATCAGCTGGTACAAGACACCGGTGCCTCGGTGGACGAGGCATCGCCGGAAACGTGGAAGTATTATCTGAATCTCACTGGACAATATCATCCCACCGATACACAGATGCTCATCATGAGTCTCGACACACAGCAACAGATTCTGTTTTCACCGACCACCCTCAAGAGCCACCCGAAGACAGCAGCGGCTTATGTTCCGGGACAACCGCTGTATCAGCGACTTTGCGCGCGCTATCCCAACCAGGTAGACCTCATAAAATCCATAGTATATCCGGTTGCTGATATTAATTTAGCAATCGCTGCTGACGATTTTACCATCCTCGCCTATGGCACTAAGATCCTCGAAGTGAATGAATATGACAACATCTTACGCAAACTTACGAGGTTCCTTAACTATATCGCATATCGGTGGTATTTCGACTTCTTAAACTATGAGCCCTATTACACGTGGACGTTTTGGGGGCAACTCTGGCAACATCTGCTGCAGGTCATCTTACTCGCACGCATCGAGGCGATCAAAACGACGGCTGTGCACAGTTTCCATATTTGGGAATATCTCAAGAGTTATGGACTCGGCGACTACAGTGATGTCCTCTCACGAACGCAGACTTTATTTCTCTATCGTAACATGCCCTATCTAATCGCCAATCGTGGTAAACAGACCAACCTGGTGATTCTTGCCGATCATCTGCTGACAGATCTCGGCGTTGGCCTCTATGGTCTCGATATCTGGCAATCGATGCAAAACGGAGCGGCAACCTGTACGCGTACGCCAGAGTTGGTTCCTGTGGGCGTGCCGACGAAATTCATCAATGCGTTGCCAGCCGAATCGTCGGAGACGGTCGCACAGATCGAACAGCGCCTATTCTCCATGGGCGCTGAAGTCGATATCTCGGCCGATCATTTGGCCGCGGTTACCACACAGATTGCCACAACGCCGCTTAACACGCTGCCCACCAAACTACTGGAGCTGCGCCAGATCTCAACCGATTTAAAGTTTGCTGCGTTTCTTAACCATTTTCTCCTCGACAGTCTCGTCTATGCGATCGCCAACGGACTCTATACCGGAACGATCTCGTTCACCGAACCCACGACGGAAACAGAAATCACCTTAACCTTACCAGAGGCGTTGATTCTCTATAGTTACTGCGCTTTTAAAGCCTTAGCGCAAGATCCCGTCACCATTCCCGACAAATACACGGTTACGACCGCTTTCCAAAAGACGCCGACGATCCCAACCACGATGGGGTTTGACGGCTATAGCTATCCGATGCACGACTTTACCAACG
>Ga0310811_10013061_pt1 | contig 10805 bp, 21 predicted proteins | sample YCmetagenome_FD_207642 | JGI IMG/M metagenome (GOLD analysis project Ga0310811, IMG submission 207642) | Soil microbial communities from experimental microcosm in Duke University, North Carolina, United States - YC | ecosystem: Engineered > Artificial ecosystem > Soil microcosm > Unclassified ...
CTTTTAACGTCGACCTGGACGGGCGGCCGTTCGGCCAGATTTGGACCTTCAAGGCGCGGGGCGAATGGCACCCCTACCACGTCCAGACGCTGGCCGGCTTCTACGGCGAGGCTACCACCTATGACGATGCTGAAAAGCTTATCCGGGAGCAAATGTAAATGCGCGCTATCGCCAAGCAATTGTTCGCCGCGGGCAAAATCAAGGCCTGGAACAGCCGCGGCGACCGTGACGTGAGGGTTTTAATCAACACGGACTGGGTTAAACTGACAAAGCCGCTAGCGGCGCAACTGGAGGGCTAAACAATGCTGTATTTCAAGGTTCAACGCGGCACCCAGCCGGGATTTGAGCGGCAAGTGGAGCAAGCTTGCGAGGCTACAGAAGCGGATAGAGAGGGGCCGGAATGGCGCACCCTGGAATGCCGCAACGATTGGCGCACGTTCGCAGACGCCCAGGCGATCGCCACCGCCTGCGGCCCCGACTACTTGGCAATCGACAATGGCGCCAACGTCTCGCCGCGCTATGACGTGATCAAGATGCATAAGGTTGGCGACCCCGTGAGCTATGGTTTCAATGGCGATAGCTACCCCTGCGGCGAGATCGTCTCGATTAGCAAGTTTCCGCACCGCGTTATCGTCACCAGTGAGGGGCAGAAGTTTTACCGCCGCAAGGAAAGCGGGTCGTGGAAATATCAATCCACGTGGTCACTGATGCGCGGCCACGTGTCGACAACCAACCCGGAGTTTTGAGCGGTGAAACCGAAAACCGAATTTGTCGTAAGGACGGCCACAAGTGATAGCGCGATTGCAAAATTCGACACCCTGTTTTTAGCGTCTCGATTTGCCGACAAGCGACATCGGGACTTTGGCGCTAGCTACTACGTGGAACAGGTTACCCGCGTTTACGAAACGGAGTGAACAATGGCGATAGCGCGTATCAGCATGGCGTACCCCTTCGTTTACATGGGGTATAAAATGCCCGCAGGCGACTATGACGTGATTATGGCAACAGGCGACGGCGTGTTAAAATTCGGCCTGCAGAGGGTGCGGTAATGGCGCTACCGCGTAACGCCGAGCAAGCGCGCGTCATGCTGGAGGCGTGGCGCAACGCCAACAAAGATATACGCCACGCTATCATGTATGGCGGCGGGGCGTTTTTCGATTCCGAGCCGCTACCGCATAAGGTCTACTACCGCGGCGGCAAAGTAACTTACCTGCCGCCCGATCGTTACATGTTAAGGCGTCATAAACCATCGCCTAGCGATTGCGTTTGGATCGTTCCCGGTACACTTGACGGCACGTAACTTTGGCGCTATCGCTTATTCCGTCATCACGTAACGGAGTTATTCGAATGCAAGTTAGCTTGGCAACCGCGGTTGAGATTTGGCACCGCTATAATTCGTACCTCAGTGGCGTTAGCGGCATTAGCCGGCAGTATCCGAATGCGACCTTTGAGCAGTTTCTTAGCGCTTGCGGGCATCAGCATGGCGGCTGGGCAAAGGAAGCGCTCCGCAACGCGTGGAACGCAGGGAGGGCCTAAGCAATGGCCGAGCTAATCACAATCAGCGGCGCGCAATACCACGCTAGCGGCATGGAAGGAAGCAAGTTTCCGCATACCGGGCCGGTCAATTTCGAGGTCGGCGCGCTGCCCTACCTCGCCGCGTTCAAGGGCCGGCTACTTAAGCGTAAAGACTTTAAGTACCGCTGTTTCAAGACGGCAGAGGCCGCGATAGCGGCAATCATGAAGGAAGCCGAGCAATGAAAATCATTATCGATCGCGACCGCGCCAATCATCAATGGGTCGCCAATGGCCGCGCGTTCGTCGCCGACGATGCGCGCGACGCCGTCAAGCATATTCAAGCGCTGTTCCCCGACGCCCAGATTGGGGTAGCGTCGACCGTGTTCGGCCGCGCCACCGTGGCGGCATTCGGCCCCGTGGTTTGGATGCAACCCAATCTTAACTAAGTTACATTCGACCCGATAAAAGTTACAGGTAGCGCTTGACCCTTGCGGGTTTAGGCGCTATCGGTTATTCCGTAATTAGGTAACGGAGTGACGGTAATGAACGATAGCCTTGACGATCTGTTTAACGGCCCCCAGGGCGAGCAACGCCAAAGCAGCAAGCCCGAGATTACCAACAATCTGCATTGGGAACCGTGTTCCAAATGCCGCGGCACTGGCATGACCCGGTGGGGAACGTGCTTCAAGTGCCGCGGCACCAAAGGAAAGCATTTCAAGGCCAGCGCATCCGAGCGCGCCGCCAATCGGCAGAAGGCGCACGAACGCCGCGAACGTTCGGCCGCGGAAACGTGGGAAGCCTGGGCGGCAGCCAACGCAGACGCGGCAGCGTGGATTGAGGCTAGCCGCATGACGTTCGGCTTTGCCCAATCGATGCGCGACGCGGTGGAGCGTTTCGGCAGCCTCACGGAAAACCAGATGGCCGCGGTGCAACGCGGTATGGACCGCAGCGCCGCCCGCGCCCAGGACCGTGCTAGCCGCATTGACAACGCCCCCGCGGTATCGGTCGACCTGATGAAAGAGGCATTCGACAAGGCCGCGGCAGCCGGCTTGAAGCGTATCAATGCGCGGATTGCTGGTTTCAGCTTTACCCCCGCCAAGGCGCACGGCAGCAACCCCGGCGCCATCTATGTGAAGCGTCAAGGCGGTGAATACCTGGGCAAAGTTGCGGGCGGCAAGTTTCTGGCGGTGCGGGGCGTCTCCGAGGCCGACAGCGCCAAGGTTTGCGAGATTATCCAGGACCCGAAGGCGGCAGCCCGCGCCCATGGTATCGAAACCGGTCAATGTTCCTGTTGCGGCGCCGCGCTTACCAACAAGGCCAGCATTGAACTAGGTATCGGCCCAATCTGCGCAACAAAGTTTGGTTGGTAGTAACCATTATTACGCGATAGCGCTTTACAAAGTTACAGTAAGGCGCTATCGCTTATTCCGTCATCACGTAACGGAGTTAGAGCAATGCTTAAGTTTGTTGTCGCCACCGTCACCGCTAAGGGCCTCAAGTATTACAATGGCCGCACGGGTAGCTGGGAAGATATCCTCACTTACAACAAGGCCGAGGCGTTCTCTTACGACGTGGCCGACACGGCTTGGCGCCGGGCCGACCTGTTGACCAAAGGCCAGCAAATCGCCCATGGCGATAACGGCTATAAGTTTCACGCCGTCGAAATCGAGTTCAGGGTTTAGTAACCATTATTACGCGATAGCGCTTTACAAAGTTACACTAAGCCGCTATCGGTTATTTCGTTGAAACGTCATCATGTGTGGAGTTGTTCAAATGTCCAAGATCGAAAACGCCCCCCTCGCCGCTTTCGCCCTCGTTACCATTGTTGACGAATTGGCCACGTTGAAAGCCGCTATCGCCCCCATGCAGGCCCGCGAAAAGGAACTGGTTGACATGCTCAAAGCCACCGGTATGGATCGTATCGCCGGGACCCAGCATGACGCGGTGATTAGCCTCTCCGAGCGCCGCGACCTGGACACAAAGAAGCTTAAGGAAGATTTGGGCGACGCCTTGGCGCCCTACTTCAAAGCCGCTACCACGGTTACCACGTGCAAGGTAACCGCACGTAAAACCCACTAACCCGAAACCGCGCGGCTAGGCCCCCACCCAGCCGCGCGGGCTGCGCCCTCGCCTCAAAGTCCCACCCCCAGGACCCCGCCCGAGGCGAGGGCGCGGCACAAATCCCGGAAAGCATGCTTATGTACCTCAAAGGCGCTACCGCGCACGAATGGCAGATAGGCCCCCTCTATTGGCGGGCGCCGTTCTGGCGTTTCCTGCGGGTCGGTTGCTGGCCGACCGCTGGCATAGATTGGGATTGGTTCCGTGGCGAAGTATGACCCCAAGGCCGAAGCGGTGCGCGACATGTTCGCCGCTAGCGTGGCCGATCTGCTGCGCCGCGAGTATCCCGAGGCCACCGTTAAAGAAACCGAAACCGGCGCCGGCTGCCCCATTGTGCGGGTCACGCTCGGGGCCGATACGTTCAACCTCACGATAACAAGGAACCGTCCGCTATGGTAACTAAGTCCGGCGAGTGCCCCGATTGCGGCTATACGCTGCCCAGCCACGCGCATAGCTGCCCGCAGCGCCCCGCCAACCCTTTCGCCCTGCCCATGGTCGCGGGCCTCTCGTTTCAGAAGCGCGAAACCGTAACCATTGAAACCCACTTTGCGGCCACGATAACCGCCGAGCAAATCCGGCAAGCGTTCGGCCTGCCCAAAGACTGCCGCGTCTATTTCCACGTGCCGGGCGGGGGCGATTGGTCGAATACCGATATCGATATCACCATTAAACACCCCCTCCACGTGGAGCGGGTCGTTACCGAAACTGTGGATAAATCGGAAGGCGATAGCGCCGAACCCTGATTCGACAGGGTGTCAAGCGGTTCCTAGCAAATTATAACTAGGGCCGGAACGTGACGAAAGCTTGACGAAAAACCCCGGAGAGCCTATGCCGGCCATCCGGGGTTTTCCTCGCCGTGGTCCAACTTGGAAGTTAGGACACGGTTAATAGCTACATTTTGGGGCCGTGTCAAGGTGGGGCATACAAGTTATAACTTTGTCGAAACGGCGCAACGCCTATTCGACATGCACGGGATTTTGCCGGTTGCGTGTTCCGGTAAGATACCGCTAGGGGGCGACAACTGGAATATGCAGCCCCTATCCGAGCGGCTGCTACAATTGATGGCGCCCGGTTGCTCGGGGCTCGGCCTGCAATTTGGTTTGATCTTTCATCCGACCCTTGGGCCGGTTACCGTGCGCGGCATTGACTGCGACGAAGTGGACCCCACCAAACGCGATATCTGGGGCGGCTTTGTCAACCGTTCGTTCCCTACGCTGAAATGGCGTTGGGGCTCGGGGCCGGCGGCTATCGTATTCGTGCGCGGCGAGTTGCGCCGGGAGAAGTACGGCACCACGGAAGGCGGCAAGGCGGCTATTCAATTGCTGTCGCCCGGCAAAATGTCGGTATGGTGGGGCGCCCATTACCAACGCGGCGAATATTGGCACCCCGGCGGCGACCTACTGGAGCATATGCCGCCCGTGGTCGACGCGGCCGACCTGGACCGCGTGTTGCTGCAGGCCTGCCAAGCGGCCGGCATTCCGACCGAAACCGCGGCGCACGACGTAAGCAAGGCGACCCCGCTATCGCCTGACGATATCGCCCGGCTATCCCCCGGCTACCTGGACCAATTGGCCTATGAGGCCCGGCTAACCGTTACGGAAGTTAGCGGCATGCCCGACGGCACCGGCCAGGGCGAGGTATTGCACCAGCTCGGGCTCAAGGTCGGCGCGCTGGTGAAGGCGAGCGGGGGCGCCCCGCAACTGGACCTAGCGGCTAGATCGCAAGCCGACTACGTCGAGATTGCGCCCTACCCAGGGCTGGAGGGTTTCGGCGCGCTATGCGAGGCGGCTTACCTGTCATTGCCGGGCGGCTTGAATGCCGGGCGACAACGCAACTTTGCCCGCGGCGTTGCCATGTCCAAGGGGCTGCAGCAGGTCGGCGCCGCGCGGCGTGAGGACGTGGCGCAACAGTTGCGCATTGGGGCTACCCCGCAAGGGCGTAACGCACCAGGACAGACGGCAGACGCCCTAGCGGCCGAAAATCTGCCATCGTTGCGGTATCTGATTGGCCGTTACTTGGCTATGGGCGGTTGCATCGTTCTGGCCGGCAAGCCGAAAATCGGCAAGGGCTGGATTATCCTGGATATGGCGCTAGCGGTGGCCGAGGGCTCGGAATTTTGGGGCGAGCAAGCCGAGCAAGGCGAAGTCCTTTGCTATATGCTGGAGGATAACAAGCGCCGGCTAAAGGACCGCTTGAAAATCATGCGGCCGGACGGCCTGCAGAATGGCGCCGGTCAACGCCTGCGCTTCCGGTACTCGGCGGACGGCCCCTTTGCCATCAATTCGGACGGCAGCGGGTCGCTGCTAGAGGACATTAAGAAACACTTAATCGATTTTCCGAACATTAAGCTATTAATCATTGACGTGCTTCAAAGGGTACGGGGGCTTATTGACAAAAGCGATAACGCCTATCAGATTGACTATAAGATAATCGCTGCGGTGCAGAAACTTTGCAGCGATTATAACGTTACCGCAATCGTGGTGCACCACACGAAAAAGGGAAAAGTTGATGAAGCAATTGATTCGATTAACGGAAGCTTTGGCGTTATCGGCGCAGCGGACGGCGGTTTGGTTATTGCCAAGGACGAGGCCGTGGTTCGCGTTGAGAGCATGATGCGCGATATACCCGATTTTGATTTGCAACTTATTAAAGAAGAGGACAGCCCTGTGTGGAAACCCATTGAACTACAGAGTAAGGGCGGCGGTATGGCGTCGGGGTCGCAACCCTACGCCATCGCGTCGACCCTGTTAGCCGCTGGTTGCGAGTTGACGCCCAGCGACATCGCCCACCGCACTAAGTTAAACGAGAACAGCGTGAAAGTGCACGTGCGCCGGATGGCCGACGATGGCCGCATTACCCAGGTAGCGCGCGGGCTCTACATGGCGCCGGGCGTAACGCGGCGCGATCGGCTGGAGGGCGTCAAGGATGCGCTACGCGGCGCCAACTTGCTGCCGGTAACGGCCGACCTGGAGGCCAAACTTACCGGAACCAAGGGCGCCCCAGAACACGCGCGCTTTGCCCTTCCGACCCGTGAGGCGATTGCGGTAATTGAGGAACGCTTTGCAAACGGAAAGCATGCTTTAGAACAGTTGCGTCACCGCGGCGTCGTGGTATTCAATACGGATACAACGTGGCTGCTGGGCGACGATTGGGGGCCGCGTACCCAGGTCATGCAGCCGCTACCGTGGGAAGTGCCCTTACAACCGAAAGCCCCGTGGGAAAAGTGACACCGTGGAACAGCTAACCACCCATGAACTAATGACGTTGTGCGCCTTGCTCGGCCGGCTGGTTGAGCAGGACTTGAGCGGCATGAAACGCTTTGCAAAGGGCGAGTGGTCCCGGCAAAATTTCCAGGCCATCATTGACGATATCAAGGATAAGGCGCGCAACTAAATGGCATGGGCTACAGTAATCAAGGCCGGCGAGGAACTAGTTATCCGCGCCGGCCAAAATAACGTCAAAGTCAGGATCAAGGCGAGCGCTATGTGGGCGAGCGCCGAAAAACGACCGATCGGGGGACAGAATGGCGCTACCGTGGGAACAGCCGACACCGCAGGAACCGGAACCGCCGCAGAAGCCGTTACCGACATTACTTGACTATGTCGCCTTCCTTGACACCCACGTTCGGGTGCGGGTGTCGATTGGCGGGGGCGTTATCGGTTTCTTTGCCGTGGTCGATAACGGCAAAAATATGGAAATGACAGAGCGGCTGCCCGATGGCCGTATCCTCGTAACCGAACAAATGCCGGGCGTTCCGCGGTCCTATGACCCGATTATGACGGTCCCGCAGTTGGTCGCCTATGTAGTAACCCAGGTCAAGGCAGGGAATTTGTAAGGTGGGGCTCAATATCAAACATCGCGCCGCCGTCGTGCTCAAAGACGCGCTAGCGGCATATATCACAAAGCACCACGTATTGATTCGGGCGAACAAGCGGGCGTCGGAAGATATCGCGGGCGAAATGGTCGGGGGCCTGTCGGCCCTCTGCGCTATGCTGATAACTAGCGGCATGGGTACGCGTGAGGAAGTTTATAACGCTACCGTCAAATGCTTTGCCGAAAGCCTTGACAGGGACGTGAAACTATTGGAACGTCCGACCGTTATTCGTGTCGATTAAGCGATAGCGGTTGTTATGTTTCCACAAAAGTTTTTCCGCCCGCATCAAAGCGAATGCATTCATGTTTTGCGTAACTTTGCGGGTAAATATGCCGTTGCAGAGGTAACGGTCGCGGGCGGAAAATCCCTTATCCTGGGCGGCTTGGCGAATACCAACCCGGACGGCCGCACCCTGATTTTAGCGCACAATACCGAATTGGTGGAACAGAACGCGGAAGCGTGTCGCGAGGTCGGGCTGCGCCCCGGCATCTGTTCGGCCTCGATCGGCAAGAATGTGTTTTCTCAGGTCACGGTCGGCACCCACCAAACGATTGTCAACCGGCTCAAATCGTTTCGCGACGTGTCGGAAATTTTGGTGGACGAAGTCCACCGGACCCCGATCAATAAGACTTCCAACTACCGGCAGATATTCGAGGCGATACCCAAGGCGCGGGTGCGCGGCTTGACCGGTACGCCTTTCCGCGCCGATGGCACGGGCTCATTGGAAAAGACGTTCGGCCCGATCGTCTACCGCTACACGTTCCTGGACGCGTTGCGCGATGGCTACGTTAAACCGCTGGTGCCGGCACACTCGGAAGCCGCGGCAGAGATCGATACGGAAGGGCTGAAAACCGTCAAGGTGGACGGCCAGAACGAATTTGACCTGCAGGAAATGGCTAGCCGCGCCATGCAGCTAGCTAAGCCGCACGTGCGCGGCGTTATCGAAACCATGCAGCGGCAGGGCCGGCGCCGGGTGCTGGTGTTCGCCTGCAACATTGAACACGCCGATAAGCTGGAGGCCGAGTTTAACGCGGCCGGCATGCGCGCCGCGGCAGTTCATTCGCATTCGCCCAAGGGCAAGCGGCAGAAATGCGTGGAGGCATTCCGGCTTGGGCAACTGCCAATCCTGATATCGGTGGCAATGTTCGATACCGGTTTCAACGTGCCGGACATTGACCTAGTTGTGTTCTGTCGCGCGACTAAGTCGCCCGTGTTTTTCGCCCAGGCGCTCGGCCGCGGCGCGCGTCTCACGCCCTACGCGGAAAACTGCGCTGTCCTGGACTATGGCGGCAACGTCAAGCGCCACGGCTCATTGGACGCGATCGCCGCGGCGCCGGGCGTTGAACTGCGCTGCGATGATTGCGGCTCGCAATGGGAAAGCTGGAAACATGGCCGCACGTGTCCCGATTGCGGGGCGCTGCATAAGAGCGCGACCAAATGCAAGGGCTGCGAAGAGAAGTTTGACCAGTTTTACCACGGCGGGACCTGCCCGCATTGTGGCTTGCTCCAGGCCAGCGTTAAAAAGTGCAACGCCTGCGAAAAGACCTATGCAACATTCTTGCATCCTATGTGCCCGCATTGCGGTTACGATAATTCCGCGGTGCGCGAGGTCGGCAAGGATTTGAACGAAACCGGCGGCGCCGACGAAATCATAACCACGGCCGAGATTATCAAGGCGCAGCCATGGCAGACGATAACGCGGCCCCCTTATAAAGTTACAAACGGCTGGCGGCTGCCCACTAAATACGTGTTAGCGAAATGGCCGTATGAAATCCTGCCCGGCGATATCGCTGGCGTATATTTGGTCAAGGGGCAAGGTTACGTCGTTAAAGGATGGATCAACCAACAAGGGATAGTGCACCAGCTATGAAAATCGTATTCGAGGACGGCCCCGGTATCGACCTGGACGAAGGCGCCCAGCGCGAGGTTGCCGCGGCGTTGACTTACCGCGCTAACGCTTATCGCCGCGTTGCGTCGGAAATCGCTAACCCGGTAACCCGCGGCGTTGTGGAAAAACAGGCCGAAACGCTGGATAACACGGCCGCAATGATAACCATGAACATAAAGACGCCTTGACAGCCACACAAAACACGCTATCGCTTAACCCGGTTTAATTCCAAACCCTAGCTAGGAGAAAGTTACAATGAAGCTTTGTTTCGATAGTATCGATGAAGTCAAAACGTTCGTTGCGGCGCTCAAGACAACCCGCGGCGGCAAGAAAGACGACGCGGCCGGCGACGACACCCAGGGCGCAGCGCTCGGCCAGATCGCCGCGGCGCAGGGCAATACCGGGCTGCCGGCGGGAAACGTGGGTTTCGCGGGGCAGACTGCCAACCTTTCGCCCGTTGCCGGACCGGGCGCGGCGCCGGGTGCAGCCGGTGCATTCCCCGGCGCCGGCCAGACGGTCCAGGCCCAGCCGCAGCAGGTCCAGTTGCACCCGCTGGCGAAAGCCATCATTGAGCGTTCCGACGCCTCGATTGCCGCCGGCCACCCGGTCGACGGCGTAACGACGTGGTTCCGCGGCTTGCTCGGCCCCGAGGCGGCGCAAGCGACCTGGGAGCAGATTAAGACGCTGTTCATTCCGCGGCTTAGCGAGGCCCAGCTTAAGCAGATGGCGCCGCAACTCGGCCTGCCGGTCTAACCGGTTACACATTCGGTTTTATGGCGGGCGCCGCAAGGCTACCCGCCATAGGGCGTTAGAGGGGGCTACCGCTTTCAACGCCGCGGGGCTCAAACGACCCGGCTTAGCAGGGCGCCCCTCCGATGATTAGGAGGCGACAGAATGGCAGGCGAGAAAGAGCGAGTGGACGCGTACCAGAACACGGTAAGCCGGCTAGAGCCCGAGATCGCGCCGATTGACGCTAGCGCGTTTTATGCGAGCGCGGCGATATCGCTTAAGCGGCTGGCCGACGCGGCCGAACGCATGGCAACCGCCTACGAAAAGGCGACGATAGCCTACATTACGGCGCTCGGGGGCAAACGATGAGCGGTAGTCATGAATTATGGTCCCCTTCCGGGTCCAAGCATTGGATACCGTGCCCGCCGTCCGCGCTGCTGGCCGCCGGCCTGCCCGAGCGCGAAAACGAAAAGGCGAAAGAAGGAACGCGGGTGCATGACGTGCTTTACAAGGCGCTAGCGCTCGGTCAGGACCCGTTCCCGGCGCCGTGGCAGGCCAACGGCAAAAACATGCCCGACGTTGACGTGGTCGGCTACGCGCGGGCGTTTCTGGCCGGCTTAGAGCCCGGCAAGGAAATGTTTGAAACCAAAGTTAGGTTGTTCGATCGCTGCGGCGGTACTC
>Ga0310811_10013062_pt1 | contig 10804 bp, 9 predicted proteins | sample YCmetagenome_FD_207642 | JGI IMG/M metagenome (GOLD analysis project Ga0310811, IMG submission 207642) | Soil microbial communities from experimental microcosm in Duke University, North Carolina, United States - YC | ecosystem: Engineered > Artificial ecosystem > Soil microcosm > Unclassified ...
TCTCGCGAGCGCGCCGTCAGGCTGGCCAGCGACCGGCCCATGAGGCGCGGTCCAAGATGGCAAAGCGCGTTAAACTCGAGATGCCGGATCTCGAACGGCAGTCCGATTGCCTCGGCGAGCGCGATCACCTGATCGTTGTCGCCGGCCCGGACGCCGGTCAGCGCCCAGATTCGAGGCGGATTTTGCTGCCTTTCCTTCGTCAACCTGATCCCCCGGAGCGACCAGCGCGCGGACTGCATCGGCAGCCTGCGCGACCGTGTCGCAAACTTGGCTCTTAACCGGAAGCTCTACGGTCCCGGCAAGCCCCGCTTCTTCGATCACGCGCCAGAAATTTCGAAAATCGGGAAAGGTCGGCTTACCGAATGGCCGCTCATAAACGGCATCGACGATCCGGCCGCGAAGTGAGCGCTTGATTGGAATGAGCCCCGTCGGCTTCCCGCTGAGGACGGCCTCGGAGATCATCGAGACGCTGTCCGCGGTGACGTAAATTTCGTCGCATTCGCGGAGAAGCGTTCCGAAGCGGGGGAAATGCTCGACGATCGGCTCGTTAGCCCCGGTGAAGAGCCGCTGTAGTAATGCCCCGGTCGACCGCGGCGTCCGGGCGCTCGTTGCGACAATGATGCTTCCCTGCGGCCGCTTCGAGCGGAGCTCTTTCGCCGCATCGATGAGCGCAGGGTGGTCAAGCTCCCAATTGCGCGCTGAGCCGCCGACCGCGATCAGGCGGCGCGGCGTCGGCAGATCGCTCAGCCACTCTTGCTCCTCGTTGGTCGGTTCTACGCTCTTTGCTGGATTGCCGATCGGGAAGATCAGTTCGAGGAGGTTCGGCGCTCGGCCGCGTGAATATTGCGGCGTCGTGATCTGCAGATCGAAATCGTTGAGTTTGTCGCGGGGGTTGCCGATGTGGACCAGCTTGGTGCGGCCGCCGCTCTGCGTTTTGATGTAACGCGCGACTGGGACGCTGCCGTAGCCGACGCCGATCACCAGGTCGGGCCAGGGTGGCTCGATGAGCGCACGAGACTTGCGCGAAACGATCGTCAGCCCGCTGCGGAGAAACGGCAGCCGCCGCAGCGCATTGTAGCTGATGCTTTTCGGCTGGCAGGGAAAGCCGAGCGCTTCCCCAAGCGCAAGCAGCTGGTTGTTGTCGCCCGCGCGCGAACCCATCAGCATCCAGACGAGCGGTTTGACTCGGGCCTTCCTAGGCATGCAGACGCGGAAGCGTAAGCGGTTCAGGCGGCGCGACTTGGCGCTGCTCCCTCCACCAGCAGCTGAACATCGCGATGGCGTAGAGCAAGCGGCCATGGTTCGCGCGGCCGCGCCGATGATCTTCGAAGAGGCGTGTGACGGCCGCCGGATCGAGATAGCCGGCATTTGCGGCACCCGACGAGGTCCACGCTTCATAAGCAAAATCGCTGAATCCGCCGACGAACCAGTCCGCGAGCGGCATCTGGAAGCCAAGCTTTCGGCCGGCTGGCACTTGTGCTGGAAGCCACGGCTTCACCGCTTGCCGAAGCACATATTTGCCGATCTTTCCGCGCAATTTGAGGTCCGTCGGAACAGTGAGCGCCCAATCGACAAAGCGATGGGAAAGGAACGGCACGCGCGCTTCGAGCGAATGAGCCATCGATGCACGGTCGAGCCGCTGGAGCAGTGAAGCGGGCATGTGGACGGTGAGGTCGCCAAACATGAACTGCTGGATCGACGAAAGACGACGAAGTTCCGGAGCGGGAAAAAGTTCATGTGCCCGGACGGCGAGCGTGGAGTCGGCGTCGTGCCGAAGCCAGAAGTCGCGCGTGTAGATCTGGGCCCGGATGGAGGGCGGCGTAATCGTGACGGCCGCAACGAACCGTTCGAAGCCGCTGTCGAGCAATGCTCCGTCGCGAAAGCGTAGCGCATAGTCCCGCAGATAGTTGAGCTTCCGCGCGGGCAGGTCACCGATCCGGTCGAGGAACGAAAGGCCGCCTGCGGCCCTGACGAGAGGTGCGCTGCGCCGCATTCGCTCCGCCCATCGGTGGCGGTTATAGCCGAGGAACAGTTCGTCGCCGCCCTCACCGCAAAGCACCACCTTCACGTGCTGCGCGGCCGTGCGCGACAGATACCACAGCGGTATCGCCGAATTGGCGGCCGAAGGCTCGTCGAACGCGCGCTGGACAGCCGGGAGCACGTCGGCGGCTGTCTCCGGTTCGATCGGCAGGATCACGTGCTTGCACCCGAGATGGTCTGCGACGCGCTTCGCCGCAGCCGTCTCGTCGATGCTCGACCCAGGAAACCCTGCCGTGAATGCTGTGACTCCAGCCCCTGCTGCCCGAGTCATCCCGGCGGCAACCGCGCCGGAGTCGATCCCGCCCGAGAGAAATGCGCCGACCGGCACGTCGGAAAGCATGTGCTTCCTGACGGTATCGAGCACGCGTTCTCGCGTTTCTTCGATCCACTGGGCGTCGGTTCGGCCCGTGAGCGGCTCGATCCTCGGCGTCCAGAAGCGCTTGAGCTCCGCCTCGCCCGATGGCCCGATCCGCAACACATGAGCGGGCGGCAGAGCGCCCACCTGGCTGAAGATCGTCCGCGGCCCGAGCACATGGCCGAAACAGAAGAAGTCGTGGACGCCCCGCTCGTCGACGTCGAACCGGTACCCGGGGATGTCGCGAAGAGCAGTGATTTCCGATCCAAAGGCGAGACCGCCGTCCTGCTCGGTGACGAACAAAGGCTTGATGCCTAGCGGGTCGCGCGCAAGCGTCAGGCTCTTCGCTTGCCGGTCCCAGATCGCGACCGCATACATGCCTTCGAGGCGAAGCCATGCGTCATCGCCCCACCTGAGGAATGCCGCGAGGATGGTTTCCGTATCGCTGTGGTCGGTCTTGAATTCGTAGGCGCCTTCGAGCTCGCGCCGAAGGTCGGGATGGTTGAAGATCTCGCCGTTGAAGACGATCGCGTGGCGACCGTCCGGGCTGAAGATCGGCTGGTGCCCGCCCGCGACGTCGATGATGCTGAGGCGGCGCATTCCGAAGCCGAAGCCGCCATCGACGAAATAGCCGGAATCGTCGGGTCCGCGATGGATCAGCCGATCGCACTGCCGCTCCACGACAATCTCATCGACCGGCCGGCCGCCTCTTCTGTACCACCCTGCGATCCCGCACATTCATGGCGCTATGTCAGGCTTCGGGCCGCGGGAGCAAGCGGGTCCGACGGCTTGCCAATCCAGCATCGGGCCGACAGGCTTGGGGAAGAAAAGGAGGAGTCGCCATGTCGCGTCTGGTTGCGTTTGCGTTGCTGGCCTTGGTCAGCGCACCGGTTTCAGCCCAGCAGATTTCAGGTTCGCCCGATCAGCTCGCGGCCTCGCCGCTAGTCACGGTCCAGATCTCCGAGCAGCTACGGTCGCCGCCCGACGAGGCGACACTGAATGCCGGGACCGAGACGCATGCTCCGACCGCGTCGGCTGCGCTCACTGCCAACAAGACCAAGACCGAGCATCTCGTCGAAGCGATCAAGAGCGCCGGTATCCCCGCAAAGGACATTCAGACGGAGGGCGTCTCCGTTCGTGCCGACTATGTGTTCGAAAACGTAAATGGGCAGGGCAGGCAGCGCCTTTCGGGCTACGTCGCCAGCAACACTGTCAGCATCAAGACGAGGCAGATCGACCGTCTCGTCACCCTCCTGGACACGCTGACCGCTGCTGGCGCGACAAACATCTACGGTCCCAATTTCAGCATCGCCGACCCGGCGCCGCTCCGGGCGGAGGCGCGCAAGCGAGCCATGGCCCGAGGCGAATCGGAGGCCAGCGAATATGCGCGGAACGCCGGCTTCAAGGGCGTGCAGCTGCTAAGCGTTCAGGAAGGCGTTTCGTACCACGCGGCGGACATCGTCGTCAGCGGAACCCGCATTGCGCCGATGGCCGCGCCGCCCCCTCCACCGCCACCGCCTCCGGAGCGCGGTGGTATCGAGCCGGGCCAGATCGAGACCGGCGTGACGCTGACGTTGGTCTATCGAATGGTGCGCTAACCGCGCGAAACAGCGGCTAGAGGCACGCCTCGAGGTAAGGCTGGTCGAAGCCGAACTGCTTGGCCTTTTCCAGCGTGTACGGACGCAGGCCCATCGAGCGATATTCGCCGATGATCTTGCCGTCGGGAGTTTCGTCGAGGTACTCGAACTTGAACAGCTCCTGGGTGACGATCACGTCGCCTTCCATCCCGATCACCTCGGTGATGTTGGTCGTTCGGCGCGAGCCGTCGCGAAGGCGCTTCACCTGGACGATGAGGTCGACTGAATCCGCGATCTGGCGGCTGATCGCCTCCTTCGGGATCTTGATGTCCGACATCATCACCATGTTCTCCATACGCGCGAGGCACTCACGCGGAGAGTTGGAGTGAAGCGTCGCCATCGACCCGTCGTGGCCGGTGTTCATGGCGGCGAGCAGGTCGAAGCACTCGCTGCCGCGAATCTCGCCGAGGATGATGCGATCAGGACGCATACGCAGGGCGTTGATGACGAGGTCGCGAATGGTGATCGCGCCCTGGCCTTCAAGGTTGGCCGGGCGGGTTTCCAACGGCAGCCAGTGAGGCTGCTGGAGCCGAAGCTCGGCCGCGTCCTCAATGGTGATCACGCGCTCGCCGGGGTCGATCATCTTCGACAGTGCGTTGAGCATCGTCGTCTTACCCGAGCCCGTACCGCCCGAGATAATGATGTTCATGCGCGATGCGCCGGCGATCTTCAGGATCGTCGCCATCTTCTCCGACATCGAGCCGAAGCCCTTCATCATGTCGAGCGTGATCGGTTTCTCGGAGAACTTACGAATTGAGATTGCGGTGCCGCGAAGCGAGAGCGGCGGGATGATGACGTTGACGCGGCTGCCGTCCTGGAGGCGCGCGTCGCAAAGCGGGGTGGTCTGGTCGATCCGGCGACCGACCTTGTTCACGATCCGCTGGGCGATCTGGAACAGATGCTCCTCGTCGCGGAACTGGATCGACGCGATCTCCAGCTTGCCCTTGCGCTCGACGTAGGTCTGGTCGGGGCCGTTGACCATGATGTCGCTGACGGCCGGGTCGGCGAGCAGCTCTTCGAGCGGCCCGAGACCGAGCAGCTCGTCGACGAGCACCTTCTCGAGCGCGAACTGCTCGCGCCGGTTGAGCGTGATCTTCAGCTCGGCGAGCACCTCGGAGATAATCGGCCGGAATTCCTCGGCGAGCTCATCCTTGTTGAGAGTTGCCGCTGCTTCCGGGTCGACGCGCTCGAGCAGGCGCGGGAGCACCTGCTCCTTGATCCGGTGGACGGACGCCTCGAAGCCTTCGACCTTGCTGCTGCCCTGGTCGCCGCTCGCGTTCTGGCGAGCGGTGAGCCGGTCCATCGCCCCCATGTTTCCATTCGGTGCGCCCGTGACCGGAGCATCGATCGGCGGAGTCAGCTCGTCGATCGGCGGGAATTGCTCGCCGCCATCGGGTGGCTCGGCGGGATTGACCGCGGGCGCGCCGCCGCCGGGGCCGCCCTTCATCGGCTTGGCGACGCCGAAACTGGGCCGGCCGCCGCTCACACCGCTACGCTTGCCGAATGCGCTCATGCCGTTCTCGCCAATCGTCTTATTGGAATTCCACGCCGCACGATTAACAACAGATGCCTAAAGAATGACTAACCGTCGCGAGTAAACGGCTGTTGGGCGGCATGCTTAGACGCCGTGCCGGCAAGGAGAGCGCGGCGGGCCGAGCGCCGAAATTTGCTCGAACGTTTCGAGATTCGTCCTGCTGATTTCGCGATAGTGGGAGAGGAGCTGAGCAAAGGCCGGATCGCGCAGGAAGAAGGGCAGAATGTCGAATGCATGCTGGCCCGGAAGCGGCCGCCACACGATGATACGCTTGGGCGGGGCGCAGCGATAATCGTCGACTGTGTCTGCGACAATTTGTCGTGCGAGCGCCGTCAGATCTGGATTGCCGGCGCCATCATGCTCGTTGCGGATGATCGCGTTCATCATCCAATAGCCCATGTAGCGGGACGGATAGCGGTACCCCTGCTGGAGCGTGATCGACCAGGGCAGCGCCGCCTCCGTCGAGAGAAATGCGACCGTATCGCCGCTCTTGAGCCCTGAGACCGCGCTCAAAAGCTCGGGGCCAGGGAGCGCCGGATGAAGTTCGTCGTCGGCCGCCAGGAAGAAGGGCAAGGCGAGAAGCGCCGGAGCGACAAGCCGCAGAGCGCGCGGCAAGACGTCGCGCTCGGCAAGCAGGAAGGCGAGGGCAATCGAACCGCAGCCCAGCATCGGGATCGCGTGATATGGCCAGCCCTTGGCCTGGATGAAGTAAGCGGCAGCAAAGCCGAAAGCGGAGACCAGCAATGCCGCGGCAAAGGGACAGGCGAAGAGCCGTTTGTAACAGGCGGAGCAGAAGCCCAGAATGATAACGGCGACCAGGGCGAACGGGCCGAAAAGATAGCGCAGTTCGGGCGCTCCCGTTGCGCCATAAGCGAGCCGAATGAGGGGCAGGATCCGGGTAAGCCAGTCCGAAGCGAACAGGACGATCGCTGCCGCGTAGGCCATGCCAATGGCCACCAGCGCCAAAGTCTCAGGACGAAGCGGCCGATATTTCCGGCCGAGGCTGAAGGCGAGCCAGAGTTCAAGAAACGCGGGTACGATGAGGAAATAATGCTTCAGCGCGAAGCCGAGGGCGGCGCCGGCTCCGATCAAGATCGCCAGCAATGCCGGAACGCGTCCGGCCTTTGTTCGGGCGGCTATGAGCGCTGCGTAGGGCAGGGCGCCAATCAGGACGATCTGCTCGCGCTGGCCGGAGTGGGTCCAGGGCATGGCTGTCAGCGTCACGACCGAGAAGACGAGGAGGGCCGTCCGCCGCTCCGGCGAAACACCGTCGATCAGCCGATCGATAGCGGCCACGGCGAGCGCGGCCAGCAGGCTTATCTCAACGACCAGAACTGAAATGATCGAGAGGCCGAAAAGGCTCGCCACGCGTTCGACCGGAATTGCCATCCAGAACCACAGCGGCGGGTTCACCTCGATGATATCGCGATAGAGATGAGCACCGGCGTGAATCCGCTGCGAGATCCACAGCTGCCACGCCACGTCGGAGTCGACGCTATCCATCAGCCGAACGACGGTGATGAATGCGGTCACTGCCAGAGCTGTCAGCAAGGGGCGCGACGCCATGACGGCGCTCACGCGTGCGAATGGCGCTTGCGGGCGCGCCGCGACAGTGGAAGCAGCCGACATCGGCCACATTCCTACGAGACTATGGTAAATGCGGTGCTAAACCGCGGCTCAGGCCGCGCCGGCGCTCTCGGCGAGGATGGTCAGGCCCTTATCGCTGACCTCCGCGAAGCCGCCGGTCACCGCAATTCGCTCCGGCTGCGCACCCGCGCTCTTATATACTGCGATCTCGCCGTTCTTCAGCGTTGTCATATAGGGTGCGTGGCCCGCCATGATGCCGGACTCGCCCTCGGTGCCCGGGACGACCACCATGTAGACCTCGCCCGAGGTGACCAAACGGTCCGGAGTGACGAGCTCGAAGTGCAGGTCGGCCATTACTTCTTACCTTCGATCGCGGCGTCGAACGCCGTCGTGGCTTTCTCGAACTTGTCGCGGCAGCCGGTGTTGCAGAATCCGACGACCTTGCCCTTGTAACGCGTCAGGCTGTCGGCGCTGACCGGATCGCCCGACCAGGGACAGACGTCATTGACGCAATCCTCAAGGCGGAGGTCGTCGCCCAATGCTTAGGACTCCTGCGCCAGCTTCTCGGCCTTGGCGACCGCCTCGTCGATCCCGCCGACCATGTAGAAGGCTGCTTCGGGAAGGTGGTCATACTCGCCGTCGACGACCGCCTTGAAGGAGCGGATCGTGTCCTCGAGCTGCACGAACTTGCCGGGAATTCCGGTGAAGACCTCGGCCACGTGGAACGGCTGCGACAGGAAGCGCTGGATCTTGCGCGCGCGGCTGACGGTCAGCTTATCCTCTTCCGAAAGCTCGTCCATGCCGAGGATGGCGATGATGTCCTGCAGGCTCTTGTACTTCTGGAGGGTCGCCTGGACGGCGCGGGCGGTCTCGTAATGCTCCTGGCCGACGACGCGCGGCTCCAGCACGCGGCTCGTCGAATCGAGGGGGTCCACCGCCGGGTAGATGCCGAGCTCCGAGATGGCGCGGCTAAGCACGGTCGTCGCGTCGAGGTGGGCGAACGAGGTCGCCGGTGCCGGGTCGGTCAAGTCGTCGGCCGGCACGTAGATCGCCTGCACCGAAGTGATCGAGCCCTTGTTGGTCGAGGTGATCCGCTCCTGGAGCGTTCCCATGTCGGTCGCGAGCGTAGGCTGGTAGCCCACCGCCGAGGGAATACGACCGAGAAGCGCCGACACTTCCGAACCCGCCTGGGTGAATCGGAAGATGTTGTCGACGAAGAAGAGCACGTCCTGGCCTTCCTGGTCGCGGAAATATTCGGCGATGGTGAGGCCGGAGAGGGCGACGCGGGCGCGAGCTCCCGGCGGCTCGTTCATCTGGCCATAGACCAGCGCGACCTTCGAGCCTTCGGGGGTCGGCTTTCCGTCCTTGTCCTTGGCGATGACGCCCGCATCGAGGAACTCGTGATAGAGGTCGTTGCCTTCGCGGGTACGCTCGCCGACGCCAGCGAACACCGAATAGCCGCCGTGGCCCTTGGCGATGTTATTGATCAGCTCCTGGATGAGCACAGTCTTGCCGACGCCCGCGCCGCCGAAGAGGCCGATCTTGCCGCCACGCGCGTATGGCGCCAGCAGGTCGATGACCTTGATGCCGGTGACGAGGATCGATGCTTCGGTTGACTGGTCGACGAAGGGCGGAGCTTCGGCGTGGATCGGGGCGGTCTGCTTGGCGCCGATCGGGCCGAGCTCGTCGATCGGCTGGCCGACGACGTTCATGATGCGCCCGAGCGTCTCGGGTCCGACGGGCACGCGGATCTCGGAACCGGTCGAGCGGACTTCCTGGCCGCGGGTGAGGCCGTCGGTTGAGTCCATCGCAATCGTGCGCACGACATTCTCGCCGAGGTGCTGAGCGACCTCGAGCACGAGCCGGTTGCCGCCATTGTCGGTCTCGAGCGCGGTCAGGATCGGTGGCAGATCGCCTTCGAACGCGACGTCGACGACGGCGCCGATCACCTGGCTGATGCGGCCACTGATATTGCTCGTCGGGCGCGGCGCTTCCGGCGTCTGACCGGCGGCGGCCTTCTTCGTGCGGGCCTTGGGCTTCGTGTCGGTGGCGGCGGTTGCCATGTTTCTCTTCCTTGCGTTCGGCTTTGTTAGAGCGCCTCGGCGCCCGAAATAATCTCGACGAGTTCGGTCGTGATCGCGGCCTGACGGCTGCGGTTGTACTGGATCGTCAGGCGGTTGATCATGTCGCCGGCGTTCCGCGTCGCATTGTCCATCGCGGTCATCTGCGAGCCGTAGAATCCGGCCTGGTTCTCGAGCATTGCGCGGTAGATCTGCACCGCGATGTTGCGCGGAAGCAGGTCGGCGAGGATCTCCTCCTCATCGGGTTCATATTCGACTGCGGCGAGCGACGCAGGCGCCTTCACCTGCTTCTCTTCCTCTGCACGCGGCGCGACCGGGACGATCTGCTCGACGACAGGCTCCTGGACCAGGGTCGAGCGAAACAGCGCGTAGGCAATGTGAATGACGTCGATCCCGTCGGTCGTGTAGCGGTCGATGATGTCCTTCGCGATCGCCTGGGCATCGGCGTAGGACGGGTTCTTGATTTCGCTCGTATCGTGTTGGGCGATGATTGACTTCGGGTAGAGACGCTGGATCACCGGGCGGCCCTTGCGGCCGACGATGTAGAACAGCACCGTCTTGCCCTGGCCGATCAGCTCGTCGGCCTTGCGGCGCGCCGCGCGCACGATGTTCGTGTTGAATGCGCCGGCGAGCCCGCGATCGCCGGTAGCAACGATGATCAGGTGCGTCTCGTCCTTACCGGTGCCGACGAGCAGCTTCGGGCTCTGCGGCCCCGGCGTGATGCGCGAGGCGAGCGAGTTCACAACTTCCGTCATCCGCGTCGAGTAGGGGCGCGCAGCGGTTGCATTCTGCTGGGCGCGACGAAGCTTCGACGCCGCCACCATGTTCAGCGCCTTGGTGATCTTCTGCGTCGACTTCACCGAGCCGATGCGGATCTTGAGGGCCTTCAGCGACGCCATTTAGGCGAAGGTCTTCCCGAACTCGCCGAGCGCGTCCTTGAGCGCCGCGGCAGTGTCGTCCTTCAGCTCCTTGCTGTCGCGGATCGCTTTCAGGATCTTGGGCTTCTCCGAACGGAGGAAGCTCAGCATTGCCGCTTCGTAGCGGACGACATCGGTCACCGGAACGGAATCGAGGAAGCCCTGCGTGCCGGCGAAGATCGAGACGACCTGCTCCTCGACCGGCATCGGATTGTACTGGGGCTGCTTCAGGAGCTCGGTGAGCCGCGCGCCGCGGGCAAGCAGGCGCTGCGTCGAGGCGTCGAGGTCCGATCCGAACTGCGCGAACGCCGCCATTTCGCGATATTGCGCGAGCTCCAGCTTGATCGAGCCGGCGACCTTCTTCATTGCCTTGGTCTGCGCGGCCGAGCCGACACGGCTGACCGAGAGGCCAACGTTAATCGCGGGGCGGATGCCCTGGTAGAAGAGGTCGGTCTCGAGGAAGATCTGGCCGTCGGTGATCGAGATCACGTTGGTCGGGATGTAGGCCGAGACATCGCCGGCCTGGGTCTCGATGACCGGAAGCGCGGTCAGCGATCCGCTGCCGTGCTCGCCGTTCATCTTCGCGGCGCGCTCGAGCAGTCGGCTGTGGAGGTAGAAGACGTCGCCCGGATAGGCTTCGCGCCCCGGCGGCC
>Ga0310811_10013063_pt1 | contig 10804 bp, 12 predicted proteins | sample YCmetagenome_FD_207642 | JGI IMG/M metagenome (GOLD analysis project Ga0310811, IMG submission 207642) | Soil microbial communities from experimental microcosm in Duke University, North Carolina, United States - YC | ecosystem: Engineered > Artificial ecosystem > Soil microcosm > Unclassified ...
GATCCGCCGCTCGCCGGCGGTGTCCTCGTCGCCCATGCTCACCCAGACGTCGGTGTAGACGGCGTGCGCGCCCGCGACGGCCTCGGCGGGGTCGGTCGTCAGCAGCGCGCCGGGCACGCCCGTCAGGGCGTAGCCGTCCGGCGAGGCGACGGCGACCTCGATGCCGGCGATCGCGCCGACGATCGCGAGCGAGCGCGCGACGTTGTTGCCGTCGCCGACGTACGCGAGCTTCAGGCCCTCGAGGCGGCCGAACGCCTCGCGCAGCGTCATGAGGTCGGCGAGCGCCTGGCACGGGTGGTGGCCGGCGGTGAGCATGTTGAAGACCGGCACCGTCGCGACCTCGGCGAGCTCCTCCAGCAGCGCGTCGGGCCCGGTGCGCACGCCGATCGCGGCCATGTGCCGCGAGAGGATCCGCGCGGTGTCCGCGACGGACTCGCCGCGCGAGAGCTGCAGGTCGTCGCGTCGCAGGACGACGGGCTGGCCGCCGAGCTCGAAGATCCCGGCCTCGAACGACAGCCGCGTGCGCGTGGAGTGCTTCTCGAAGATCAGCGCGACGCTGCGCCCCTCGAGCGCCCGCGACGACAGCGGCGCCGCCTTCAGGGCGTCGGCGCGATCGAGCAGCGCGAGCAGCTCGTCGCGATCGAGTTCGGCCCCGGTGAGCAGGTGGCGCGTCAAGCCGGGCAGTCTAGGGTCTAACTCGGCGGGAGTCGTGCGAGGCCCGCCGAGTCAGACCCGGTGCCGACGATGCAGATCCTGACCTGGAACCTCTTCCACGGCCGGGCGGTCCCGCCCGCGGGCCGCGACCTGCACCGCGAGTTCGCGGCCGCGCTCGCCGGCTGGACGTGGGACGTCGCGCTGTTGCAGGAGGTGCCGCCGTGGTGGGCGCCCGCGCTCGCGCGCGCCTGCGACGCCCATGCGCGCACGGCGCTGACGTCGCGCAACGAGCTGCCCGCGCTGCGCCGGGCCGTGGCCGATCGCGCACCCGACCTCGTCAAGTCCGGCGGCGGGGGCGCGAACGTCATCCTCGTCCGCGCCGCGGCGGCGCGGATCGCAGACCACCGGCGCGTGCTCCTGCGCCGATGGCCGGAGCGGCGCGTCTGTCACGCGGTCCGCCTCGGCGGCGGCCTGTGGTGCGCGAACCTCCACGCGCAGGTGCACTCGGTCGCACGGGCACAGGCCGACATCGACCGGGCCGCCGCGGCGACGCGCGCGTGGGCCGGCGGCGAGCCCGCGCTGCTCGGCGGCGACTTCAACATCCGGGCGCCCGCGGCCGCCGGGTTCGACCATCTCGGCGGCGACGGCGTCGATCACGTCCTCGGATACGGCGTCGCGGCGGCGGGCCCGGTGCGGGTTCTGAAGCGCGGCCCGCTGTCGGATCACGCCCCGCTGCTCGTCACCGTGTCGGCACGTGCCGCGGGCCCGGCGGGCTAATCTCGCAGCGGTACTGCCGCCCAAGACCCTTCAGGAGGACCCATGTCCCGTCCGACCATCATCGCGCTCATGTGCGGCGCCCTGGCCCTCGGTGGCGCCTTCGTCGCCGGCTGCGGCAGCAGCGACAAGAAGGCCTCGACGACCCCGGCCGCCCCCGCTGGGTCGACGTCGGGCACCACGGCCACCCCGGCCACGCCGGGCACCCCGGCGACGGGCGCCGTCAACGTCGTCATGCAGAACAACCTCTTCTCGCCCGAGGAGATCAAGGTGAAGGTCGGCCAGAAGATCCACTGGACGAACAACGACCCGTATCCGCACAACGTCACCGCGAAGAACGGCGCGTTCAAGTCCGGCAACCTCAACGGCGGCAAGACGTTCGACTTCACCGCCAAGAAGGTCGGGCGGATCCCCTACGTCTGCACGATCCACTCCGGCCAGAAGGGCGCGATCGTCGTCACGGCGTAGCTCAACGTCCGCCGCGCAGCCCGAAGCCGCGCAGGAGCAGCAGCGCGCGCTCGCCGACCGAGCCGGGCTTGGGCAGGACGCCGAGCTGGATCGCGGCGTCGTAGAGATCGAAGAAGGCCCGGATGCGCCACAGGCGCGCCCGGGCCTCGTCGAGCTCGCAGTAGAGGACCGCGTGCACGGCGATCGCCCGGCCGGTCGGCGGGAAGGCGCCCGCCTCGACCTCGCCGGTGTGCGTCGCCAGCAGCCGCACCGGCGCGGCGACGAACTGCCCGTCCGACAGGCGCTCGCCGACGCGCTCCAGGCGCGCGTCGGGCGCCGCCGCGCGCAGCCGCGCGGCGTGCTCGGTGAGCGCGGCGGGCCCGTGCAGCGGTCCCTTGAACGTCAGCGGGTCCTCGTAGTGCAGGTCGGGCGCGCAGGTCGCGGCGAACTCCGCGCCGACGTCGGCGCCCGACCACGCGGCGAGGAAGCGCCCGACGAGCTCGTCGACGCCGGCGCTCATCGCGAGCGGCCGCCTTCGGGTTCGCGACGGACGAGCGTCGAGCAATGACTCGACGTCACTCCGCGAACTCCGGCAAGCCCTCCACGGGCGAGCTCGGGCGGGCGTGCGTACGCCGCGCGATCCGCCCGGCGCCGCGCGCGAGCGCGCCGGCGAGCACGGCGTGGCGGATCGCGTGCGCCATCGCGACGGGGTCGGTGGCGCGCGAGATCGCGCTCGCGCAGAGCACGGCGTCGCAGCCGAGCTCGATCGCGAGCGCGGCGTCGGAGGCCGTGCCGACGCCGGCGTCGAGGATCACCGGCACGCCCGCCTGCTCGACGATGAGCGTGAGGTTCGCGGGGTTCGCGATGCCCTGGCCGCTGCCGATCGGCGAGCCCAGCGGCATGACGGCCGCGCAGCCGATGTCCTCGAGGCGGCGGGCGAGGACGGGGTCGTCGTTCGTGTAGGGCAGGACGATGAAGCCGTCGTCGACGAGCTGCTCGGCCGCGACGAGCAGCTCGGGCGCGTCGGGCAGGAGCGTGCGCTCGTCGCCGATGACCTCGAGCTTGACCCAGTCGGTCTCCAGGGCCTCGCGCGCGAGCTGGGCCGTGCGGACGGCGTCGCGGGCGGTGAAGCAGCCCGCCGTGTTGGGCAGCACGTCGACGCCCTTCGCCGCGATGACGTCGAGCAGCGAGCCGTCGGCGCCGGGCTCGACGCGCCGCATCGCGACGGTCACGAGCTCCGTCTCGCAGGCGTCGATCGCGTCGCCGAGCGTCGCCATGCGCGTGAAGCCGCCGGTCCCGAGCAACAGGCGGGAGCCGAAGGTCCGGCCGGCGATGACGAGCGGAGCGATCATCCGCCCTGCGTCGCCGTGACGATCTCGATGTGGGCACCGTCGTCGACGATCTGCGTCGGCCAGGCGCCGCGCCGCGCGACCTCGGCATCGACGGCGACCGCGATGCCGGCGCGGTCGGGGTCGATGTCGACCGCGAGCAGGACGTCGCGGATCGTCGGCCGCTCGCCGGCCTGCACCGGCTTGCCGTTGACGGTGATCACGCCGCCGCCCCCGCGCGGGCGCGCGCGAAACGGCCCGGCGCGAACGCCGCCGGGGCGGCGTCGCCGTCGAGCACGCCCGCGACGATCTCGGCGGTCACGGGCGCGAGCAGGATCCCGTTGCGGTGGTGGCCCGTCGCCCAGACGAGGCCCGCGACGTCCTGCGCGCGGCCGAGCAGCGGCGCGTTGTCGGGCGTCGCGGGGCGCAGGCCGGCCGCGGTCTCCTCGACGACGAGCTCGTGGATGCCGGGGACGAGCTCACCGGCGTCGCGCAGCAGCTCGTACAGGCCGCCGGCGGTGACCGTCGTGTCGAAGCCGCGCTCCTCCATCGTCGCGCCGAGGACGTAGCGCCCGTCACCGCGCGGGACGAGGTAGCCGCCCTCGAAGCGCACGATGCGCTCGAGCAGCCCCGGGCCCTCGGGGTCGCGCAGCCGCATGATCTGGCCCTTGACCGGCCGCAGCGCGATCGGCGCCAGGCCGGTGAGCGCGCCGCTCCAGGCGCCGGCGGCGACGACGACCTCGCGCGCGGCGAGGACCTCGCCGCCGCGCAGCTCGACGCCCGTCACACGCCCGTGCTCGACGCGCACCCCGTTCACGGTCGTCGCGGTCCGCAGCTGGACGCCCGCGGCGCGCGCGGCCCCGGCGAGCGCGAGGACGAGCGCGCGCGGATCGGCGGCGTGGTCGCCGGGGACCGCGAGCGCGAGGCGCAGCGTCGGCGCGAGCGCGGGCTCCAGGCGCCGCGCGGCGCTCGGCAGCAGCCGCTCGACGTCGAGGCCGAGCTCGAGGCGCAGGGCGAGCTCGCGCTCGAGCGCCGCGGCCTCGTCGCCGTCGCGGGCGACGACGAGCGCGCCGCAGCGGCGCAGCCCGGGATCGGCGCCCGAGGCGGCGGCGAGCTCGTCGGCGAACGCCGGCCAGGCGCGCGCGCTGCGCAGCCCGAGCTCGAGCAGCGCAAGCTCGCCGGCGTCGGCCTCGGTCACCGGCGCGAGCATGCCCGCCGCGACGTGCGAGGCGCCGGCCCCGAGCTCGCCGCGCTCGAGCACGCAGACCGAGTGCCCGCGCTGGGCGGCGCGCCAGGCGATGGAGAGCCCGATGGCGCCGCCGCCGATGACGACGACGTTCGATGCTGTTGCGTCCTGCGGCATGACACCTCGCTTCGCCGGCATGACCCGGATCAGCTGTTGACGGTCGGCGTGACGCCCTCTCAGCCCGCGGTCACGGGCTCCCGTTAGACCTTGAATCCTAGCCACTCCCGCGCGCCCCACGGCGGGCGTTGCGACAATGGCGGTCGTGCCCGATCTCGACGACCGGCGCGCCCGGCTGCAGCGGGCCGCGCTCTACCTCGTCTGCGACACGCAGCCCGGCGGCCGCGCGCTCGCCGACGTCCTCGGGCCGGCCCTCGCGGGCGGCGTCGACATCGTCCAGCTGCGCGACAAGTCCGCCGCCGACGCGGCGCTGCTGGCCGCCGCCGCGGTCGCCCGCCGGCTCTGCGACGAGGCCGGCGCGCTGCTGATCGTCAACGACCGCCCCGACCTCGTCGGGGCGACCGGCGCCGACGGCTGTCACGTCGGCCAGGACGACATGGACATCGCGCAGGCGCGCGCGCTCGCCGGCCCGCAGGCGCTCGTCGGCCGCTCGACGCACGGTCCCGAGGACATCGCCGCCGCCGGGGACGCCGACTACATCGGCGTCGGCCCCGTCCACGCGACGCCGACGAAGCCCGGTCGCGCGCCCGTCGGCCTCGATCTCGTCCGCCACGCCGCAGCGCACGCGACGGTCCCGTTCTTCGCGATCGGCGGCATCGACGCGACGAACGTCGGCGCGGTCCTCGCCGCGGGCGCGCGGCGGATCGCCGTCGTGCGCGCGATCGCCGCGGCCGCCGACCCGCGCGCCGCCGCCGCGGCACTGCGCGCCACCCTCGACCGGGAGCTCGCCCATGGGCTCCCGTAGCCGCAAGCGCGGACGCCGGACCCAGGCGGCGCTACCCGCGCCGCCACCGGAGCCCGCGGCGCTGCCCGCGCCCGAGCCCGAGCCCGACGACGACACGCTGGCGCGCGGCTACGCCCGCGGCCGCGCCCGCGACGACGCGATCCGCGCCGGGCTCGAGCCGCTCGCCCCCGGCGAGCGGCCCGGCATCGTGACCTTCGCGGCCGGCGTCGCGTTCGTCTTCGCGATCGGCAACATCCTCACGGCGCTCAGCGGCAAGGACCTCGCGGGCGCGAGCGGCGACCCGGTCGTCACGACCGCCGTCACGACGGCGCTGCTGCTCATGGCGGGGATCGGGATGCTCCTGCGCCAGTACTGGGCCGTGCTCGGCTTCCAGACGATCCTCGGCCTGCAGATCGTCTTCCTCTCGCTCTATCTCATCGGCGTGCAGAAGTGGTGGCAGGGGGTCGTCTGCGCCGTCGCGATCGGGCTCATGGGCTGGCTCTTCTGGAAGCTCGTGCGGCCGATGGCGCGACTCCAGATGCCTGCCCGGCCAACTCGCTAGGGTCCTCAGGACATGCCTGAGTCCTCCTATGACTGCATCGTCATCGGCTCCGGGCCGGGCGGCTACGTCGCCGCCATCCGGGCCGCCCAGCTCGGCATGCGCACCGCGATCGTCGAGTCCGACCAGATCGGCGGGCGCTGCCTGAACTACGCCTGCATCCCCGCCAAGGCCGTGCTGCGCGTCGCCGACGTCCTGACGGAGATCCGCGGCGCCGGCGACTTCGGCATCACCGTCGGCGCGCCGGAGATCGACTTCGCCGCCGTCAGCGCGCGCCGCATGAAGGTCGTCAAGACGCTCACCGGCGGCGTGTCGGGGCTCATGAAGAAGAACGGCATCGACGTCATCGAGGGCCACGGCTCGGTCACCGACGACGGCAACGTCAAGGTCGGCGGCAACTTCGACGGCACGGAGATCAAGGCGACGACCGTCATCCTCGCCACCGGCTCGGTGAAGAAGCCGCTGCCCGGCACGCAGTTCGGCGGGCGCGTCATCGGCACCGAGGAGGCCTGGGCGCTGCCCGACCTGCCCGCGACGCTCGCCGTCGTCGGCGCCGGACCGTCGGGCACGGAGATCGCCTCCGCCTACGCGCGCCTCGGCAGCGACGTGACGCTCTTCGAGGGTCTGGACCGCGTCCTGCCGACCGAGGACGCCGACATCTCGAAGATCGCCGACCGCGGCTTCAAGAAGCAGGGCATCACCGTCCGTACGGGCGTCTTCGTCGAGAACGTCGTGTCCGGCGACGACAGCTGCTCGTTCACCGTCGCCGACGAGGCGCTGACGGCCGACTGGCTCGTCATCGCCGCCGGCCGCGTCCCCGACATCGAGGGGCTCGGGCTCGAGGAGGCCGGGATCACGCTCACCGACAGCGGGCTCATCGCCGTCGACGGCGCGCTGCGCACGTCGCTCGCGGGCGTCTACGCGATCGGCGATCTCGTCCCCGGCCCCGCGCTGGCGCACAAGGCCTCCGACGAGGGCATCATCGCCGTCGAGGACGCCGCCGGCCTGGAGACGCACCCGATCGACTACGTCGACATCCCGCGCGCGACCTTCTGCTACCCGAACGTCGCGAGCTTCGGCCTCACCGAGCAGCAGGCGATCGACGCGGGCCACGACGTCGTCGTCGGCAAGCTCGCCTTCGGCGCGGTCGGCGCGGGCACGGTCTACGGCGATCGCACGGGCCTCGTGAAGCTCGTCGGCGACCGGACCTACGGCGAACTGCTCGGCGGGCACATCGTCGGGACGAAGGCGACGGAGCTCATCCAGGAGCTCGTGAACGTCCGCGCGCTCGAGGGCGGCTTCGCCGAGGTCGCCCGCATCGTGCACGGCCACCCGACGCTGTCGGAGGCGGTCATGGAGGCCGCCCGCGACGCCGACGGCTGGCTCATCCACGGCTGACGCCGGCTCCGTGCTCGCCCGCGCGGACGTGCAGTCCGATCGCGGCCTGCACCGGGCGCTCGCCGTCTGCGCCGTGCTCGGCGCGCTGAGCGTCCTCGTCGCCGCGCCGCTCGGATTCGATCCGTGGGCCTGGATGGTCTGGGGCCGCGAGCTCGTCCACCTCGACCTGCACACGACCGGCGGGCCGTCCTGGAAGCCGCTGCCGGTGCTGCTCGTCGCGCCGCTGACGCCCTTCGGGAACCTCGCGCCCGACGCCTGGCTCGCGCTGGTGCGCGCCGCGGCGCTCGTCGCGCTCGTCCTCGCCTTCCGGATCGCCGCCCGCGTCGGCGGCGGCCCGCTCGGCGGGGCCGTGGCCGTCGCCGGGCTCGCCGTGAGCACGGACTTCTTCGTCACGGCGCTGCGCGGCTCGTCGGAGCCGCTGCTGCTGGCGCTCGTGCTCGCCGCGATCGACCAGCACCTGCGGGCGCGCCCGCGGGTCGCCCTCGGCCTCGGCGCGCTCGCCGGCCTGCTGCGCCCGGAGATCTGGCTCTTCACCGCGCTCTACGGCGCCTACCTGCTCGCGCGCGACGGCCGGGCCGCCGCCACGCTTGCCCGCATGGCGCAGATCGGGACGCTCGTCGCGGTCGCGCCCGCCGTCTGGCTCGGCCTGGACTGGCTCGGGTCGGGCGACGCGCTGGAGGCGAGCAACATCGCCCGGACCGCGCCGCCCGGCAGCGCCTCGAAGACCGCCTCCCCGACGCTGACGGTCATCGAGCGCGCGGGCGACGCCGTGATCCTGCCGATCCTCGTCCTCGCGCTCGTCGCCGTGGTGCTCGCCGTGCGCCGCCGCGACCGGGCGCTGCTGTGGCTCTGCGGGCTGGCGGCCGGCTGGATCGCCGTCGTCGCGCTGCTCGCCGAGCAGGGCTTCGCGGGGCGCCGGCGCTACGTCATCGTCGCGGCGGCGATCATGTGCGTCGTCGCGGGCGCCGGCTTCGGCGCCGTCCTGCAGCACGTCGGCGCCCGCGCGCGCCGGGCGTTGCTCGCCGGCGCGGCCGTCGCGCTCGCGCTGTTCGCCTTCGTCCCGGCGCGCGCCGACTGGCGCCTGCTCGGCCTCGGGCGCAAGCAGGAGGCGCAGCTGTCGGAGCTGCGCGCCGCCGTGCAGCGCGCGGGCGGCGCGCAGCGCATCCGCGCCCGCGGCACGGCCGTCGTCAACCCGTTCGCCCAGACCGCGCTGGCGTGGGAGCTGCACGCCCGCCTGGCGGACGTGCACGGCCCGACCGTCTCGACGCGGGCACGGCCGCGCTGGACGCCGCCCGCGACGATCTTCCGCGCCCCGGCCCGGCTCGCGGGCACGCGGCCGGCGCTGCCGGCGCGCGCCCGGGCGCGGCTCGTCGCGCGCGCCGGGCGCTGGCGCGTCTACGCCGCGGGGAAGTAACACTCGCGCCGTGGCTACGGTTGAGGCGTGGAGCCCGAAGCCGCCCGCCGGCCCGCCTTCTACTTCGACCTCGCCAGCCCGGAGGCCTACCTCGTCGCGGAGCGGATCATCTCGCTGCTGCCGGCGGCGGAGTGGATCCCGATCACCGCCTCGCGGCTGCCGGGCGCCGACACGCTCGAGGGCTTTCGCTGCCAGACCGACCGCGAGGCGTTCTTCGACCGCATCGAGCGTTCGGCCGCGCGCCGCGACCTGCAGCCCGTCCGCTGGCCCGACCCGTTCCCCTCGGACACCGCCTTCGCGATGCGGGCCGCGACCTACGCCCGCCAGATCGGCCGCGCCGTCGCCTTCTCGCTCGCCGCGTTCCGCCAGGCGTTCGCCGCCGGGCGCGACCTCGGCGCGCCCGACAGCGTCCTCATCGCCGGCGCCGCCTGCGAGATGCATCCGCGCGCGATCCTCAAGGCGGCGTCGCTGCAGTCGGTCGCGGCGGCGCTCGCCGACGCGACGGCGCTCGCCGAGGATCGCGGCATCTGCGACGTCCCGGCGCTGTGGCTGCCCGACGGGCGCGTCTTCCACGGCGAGGACGCGCTCGACGGGGTCGCGCGGGCGCTGACTGCGTAGCCTCTCCCTCAGTGTCACCGTCCGGGTTGTCGGTCGGTGGTGTCCGACGTGACCGGTGAGGTCTCGGGTGGGCGGCGAGCTGACTCTTAGCCTCGGTGTCGACCTTGTGGGTCTGGCCTTCATCCGTTGTGTCGCTCGCCGCCGCCCGAGGATCACTGGCCGTGACTTGATAGGAGCGTGGCATCGCCCCAACTGAGGTGTGTCCGGCCGGAGATCCGCTTCGCCCCACACATCAAGGGAAGGGACGGTGGCAATGATCGTGATCGCTGCGGACACTCACAAGAGCACGCACAGCTTCAGCGCTGTGGATGAGCAGACCGGCCGGCTGGCCGGTGAGAAGACGTTCGGCGCTGATCCGCGCGGGATGCTGCAGACGATGCGCTGGGCGCAGGGCCTTGAGGACCAGGAGCGTGTCTGGGCCCTGGAGGACTGCCGGCACGTGTCCGGGCGCCTGGAACGCGCGCTGGTCGCGGCTGGTGAGCGCGTCATCCGGGTCGCGCCGAAGCTGATGGGGCAAGCACGCCGGGCCGAGCGCGATGCGGGCAAGTCCGACGTCATCGATGCTCGCGCGATCGCGCGAGCGGTCCTCAGAGATGGGGTGGAAAGCTTCCCGGCCGCGTTCTTGGACGAGGCCGCGATGGAGATCCGGCTGCTGGCCGATCATCGCGCCGATCTGGTCGCCGAGCGCACCCGCATGCAGTCCAGGCTGCGGTGGCATCTGGTCGAACTCGACGATCAGCTGGAGGCATCGATTCCGGCCGGGGCGCTGAGCCACCTGACATGGATTGACCGCGTCGACCGGCGCCTGAAGCGCCTTGCGCAGACCGCGCGGGTTCGCGTCGCGCGCGATGAGCTGCGTCGTGTCCGCGAGTACACCCGCACCGCAAAAGACCTCGAGCGTCAGATCAAGCACCTGATCGCCGGCTACCGTCCTGAGCTTCTAGATCTCAAGGGCTGCGGAGTGCTCTCGGCAGCGACATTGATCGGCCGCACCGCCGGTGCTGAGCGCTTCAAGACCGACGGGCACTTCGCCCGCCAGGCCGGCGCCGCTCCGATCCCGGCCAGCTCGGGCCGTAAGAACCGCCAGCGCCTCAACCGCGGCGGTGATCGCCAGCTCAACGCCGCGCTGCATCGCATCGCGGTCGCCCAGGGCCAGCACCACCAGCCCGCCAAGGCCTACCTCGCCCGCAAACAAGCCGAGGGCAAGAGCCGCATCGAAGCGCTGCGCTGCCTCAAACGCCACCTCGCACGCACCGTCTGGCAGCTGCTACGCGACCACCCCGACCAGATCAACTCTCTCTCAATCACCAACATCAACAACAACGCCAACGCGCCAGTTCCGGCGCTGGCGTTGACATAGGAGCAACGGATGCGCAACGCCACGCACCGCACCCTCGCCTCCCTCCTCACCGCCGGCCTGCTGCTCCCGGCGCTCGTCGCGGTCGCACCGGCGCAGAAGAAGGCG
>Ga0310811_10013065_pt1 | contig 10801 bp, 5 predicted proteins | sample YCmetagenome_FD_207642 | JGI IMG/M metagenome (GOLD analysis project Ga0310811, IMG submission 207642) | Soil microbial communities from experimental microcosm in Duke University, North Carolina, United States - YC | ecosystem: Engineered > Artificial ecosystem > Soil microcosm > Unclassified ...
CCCCAACGCCGCCGGACTCGTGGCCGGCACAACCACCAACGGCTATATTCCGGTGGTCAACAATATCGTCTTTACGCCGGACTACGGCCTCGTCTCTTTTTTTGGCATCGTCGACTACGTATACAGGCATAAAATAATGCTCAGCGGATCCGTAAGAAGGGATGGCTCCTCACGGCTGTCCCCGGACAACCGATGGGTCAACTACGGAGGCATCAGTGGCGCCTGGCTCATCACAGAAGAAAAATTCCTGCAAAACCATCCCGTCATCAGCCTGCTCAAGATAAAAACCAGCTACGGCACCGTCGGCAACCAGGAAGGGATCGGAGACTTCCCCTACCTGCAGCAGTACTCTTCCGGTACATTCGGCGGCGGACCATCCCTCGGCATTTCGACCTTCGGCAACAAGAACCTCAAATGGGAGACCCGCAGTACTTTCAACGCCGGCTTCGAACTGGGCCTGTTCAAAAATCGCATCACCACCAATATCGAATTTTACAATTCCATCACGAACAATCTCTTTTTCAGCCTCACGGCTCCCGCCACCAGCGGCGGCCCCGGCCAGGTAATGGGCAACGCCGGCAGTATGCGCAACCGCGGCTTCGAAGCCAGCGTGAATCTCGCCTTCATCCATAACACAGACTTCGACTGGAATATCGCCGCCAACTACAGCCTCAACAGGAACGTTATCCTCTCTCTCCCGCAGGGCCAGCAGTACCAGCTCTACCACAAATACCAGATTTTACAGGTAGGCAAGCCATTCAACAGCTTCTACCTCGACCGGTTTCAGGGCGTCGACCCCCAGACCGGCAGCGCCATCTATCTGAAAGCGGACGGGAAGACGCTCACCCATACCTATGACCCCAACGACCGCGTCACGCTTGGCACCAGCGACGCACCTTTCAACGGAGGCATCGCCAACACCCTCAGGTATAAAACCTTTAACCTTAGTTTTCTCTGGGTATACTCCTACGGCAACTTCGTGTACAACTACGCCAGGACACAGGTCGAGATCCCCGGCTATTCCAGCGCCGGCTTTTCAACCAACGGCCTCAACGCCTGGACAAAGCCAGGACAGATCACCAATTTCCCCGGCATGAACGACCCCTTCAAACAGACTACCACCCGCTACCTCGAGAACGACAATTTCTGGCGACTCCGCAACGCGATCTTCACATACAGTATCCCCCAGCAGTACTGCAGACGGCTCAAAATAAATTCCTTCCAGCTCTTCGCACAGGGACAAAATCTGCTGACGCTATTCAAGCTGCAGGCCTTCGACCCCGAGGTCTCCAACGGCAATAGCAGCACACCAAATTCCAACGGCGATATTACCGGCGCACAATACCCTCCCCTTCGGTCCTGGTCCTTCGGCGCCACTATTAATTTCTAACCCGCAAAACTCATCCAAATGTTATCTCAATCTCTGATACGAATAACGACGATCACCATTTTCTGTACCCTGCTCCTCCCCTCCTGCCTTAAAAATCTGGATACGACACCCCAGACCATACACACCGATATCAATACATTCGATGACCTCACGGCCGTTCAGGCCGGCGCCTATGCAGACCTCCAGAGCAACAGATACTATGGCGGCAGCGGCGGGGCGCCCATGGCCTGGAGCAGCCTCCCCGATATCATGGGCGACGACTTCATCGAAGCATACGAATCACTCGGCGACTGGGAGAACGCCTCGAGATGGATCTACTCCGCCGACGACGCAATCATCAGCGGAGCGTTCTCACAGGCATACGTCGTCATCAGCGCGGCAAACAACGTGATCCAAAACGCAAAAGGATATGAGTCCGGGAGCACCGCGGCAAGCGCCTTCCGGCTGGAGGCACAGGCAAAGGCGCTCAGAGCCCACTGCCATTTCGACCTTCTTCGCTACTACGCCCAATCCTACCAGCGCAATTCGGACAGCCTCGGCGTACCCTACGTCACCGTCTTCAGCCCCGACAACCCACTGGTCGCAAAACCTTCCAGACTCCCGGTAAGAAACTGCTACGACAGCATCTACAACGACCTCAACAGCGCACTGGCCATCTACCGCCAGTACGGCAACCCAGCCAACCCGAACCGATTCCTCATCGACTCCGTTTGTATCCACGCCATGCTGGCCCGCATCGGGCTCTACAACGGACAGTACGCACAGGCGGCAGCAGACGCTTCCGTAGTCATCGGGAAAATACCCCTTGCAAACACTACCGACTTCCCGCAGATCTGGCTGGACAATTCCACCTCGGAGATCATTTGGCAGGTACCCAACGACCAGACCATGCGCCCCGGCGTTTGCAACAACGGCCTCCACGCCGCATATCGCGTCGCCAACAACTTTCGCGACCTCGTCTACTCCCCAGCCGGCGGCATCCGCAACGACACCAACGTCATCCGCCGCGATATCCCCGGAACAGGCAACATCAGCCGTACTCTTCTATACAAATATGTCGGCACGCGGAACTTCAAGGTCTACCGCACCGGCGAAATGTACCTCGTCCGCGCCGAATGCAAATACCGCCTCTCTCCCGGCGCAGGCCTCGACGACCTCAACACACTACGCTCCGCCCGTGGCGCCGCGACCGGCACAGAGACAGGAAGCGACGTCTTCAACGCCATCTTCACAGAACGCCGCCTCGAACTCATCGGCGAAGGCCATCGGTGGTTCGACATCAGACGGACCAGCAGAACCATCTCCCGCGACGAATGCGGCAGCGCCGGCGGATCACTCTCCAATACCTGCTCCGTTGGACCCGACTCCCGCAGCTGGATCTGGCCGATCCCCTTCAACGAGATCAAACTCAACGGCAACCTGACCCAAAACCAGGGCTATTGACAAACCGCAAAATATCCCCCCCCAACTAAACCGTCACCCAGAGCAAATCGCGACCAGGCTAAACCCTCACCCGGAAACCAGAACATTCGGCTGATACCTTAAAAGAGGAACCTGACAAATCCCCTGCACAAAAAAAAATTGCCGCAACAAAGATCAATGTACTTTTTTTCATTAGACGAGTTTGCACGCAAATTAGAATTCGGAAGAAATGCAAACAACAATGAAAACCCCGTATTCATACAGGATAGGTATATATACGCATAATGACTGCGCCTCCTTCGCATTCATCCAGGTGTTTTCCACCTTTTTTGTTATCGCCGAAAAAAATAACGCAGGAGATTGGAAATTGTCAATTCAAAAAAGATAAATTCGCTTACCGGTACCGATAGTACCACCTAAACCTTGTCACAATGAAAAATCTTTCGCTGATAACTTAACTCTTTCTCTCTTTCGACGACGCTCTGACAAAACCCTATCACAACCTTCACTTCGTAACAATTACGACAAGGCACCTATTGCCGCGTACTTAACACCAACTGCAATGAAAATTGTATCCTGGAACCTGAGGAATATTGGCAATACCAAACTGACCAATACATTCACTCAGAAATACCTGGGCTTCGGCCTCGGCAACGACGTAGCGGACTATGTAGCAGGCCTCGTCATGGGGTCCAACCGCTGGAACGCAGTGCCCAACCTCACCACAAACCCCGCAGATATATTTATTGTCATCGAACTAAAGACCGGCGGCAAAAAGAAAGGCGGCGCCGTCAGCGGCACCTGTATCCCCACTATGAACAATCTGATGGCCCGCCTCACCACCATGGTCGGACAACGATATCCGGGTAACCCGAATCCCCCATACCAGTACCAATACGTGACCCCGCAGATCATCGGCTATCACGAAGCAGTCGGCATCATTTTTAATAACGCTTCCCTCCAGTTCAATGCCTCAGCCGTGCTCCGCAACACGCAAAACAACAACTGGATCACCCCCAGGAGCGTCTTTGCAGCCCAGTTCACCGTACGCGCCAACAATACGTCCTTCAACGTAGCCGGCCTCCACGCGCCGCCCCCGGGCGGAGGAGGGGCCAACCTCAAATACCGTCCACCCATCGACTATTCAAACGTCCTGCATACCACCACAGCCGCGGCCGCCGCCAACACCTTCTTCATGGGTGACTTCAATACAGACCCCACCTATACTTACACCAACGGAGCCAATCAACCCGTCCACCCATTCACCAACCTCAATGGTTTTCGCACCTTTCTTACCCCCGTGACCCTGTCAAGCGTCCGTACCAACGTAAACAACGCCTTTAATCCTCCCGCCAACTATCTCAGCGACGCATACGACAACATCGTTTTCAACGTACCGGCGCTTCAACAGGCGACCACAAGACAGATCGTGGTCGATATGATAGGTCAGTCAAGGAATATGAACGGAATGAACACACCCAACGTATCCGGCACCAATCTGAAGCTGCTCGTCAACGCCTACAATACCGTCAGCGACCATATGCCCGTCGTCATCGAATTTTAAAATCTAACTACATGCCCAACTGGAGCTTTACCGATCAATATGGCAGCGCCTATCCCGCACTGGCCAACAATAGCATTCTCGGCATCCTTGTATTCGACATACAGGGCAGCTCTCCCGTCAGCGGAACCAGCTTTACCGGCTCACTCGACCTGGCAGCATCGGGGACAGCCCTAAGCATCCTGGCAGCCCTCACCGGAATGAGCACGATACCATTCACCGGAACCGTCACCACAACCGACAATACCCTTACAGTATCCCTCGCATCTGCCAACAACGACGCACTGACCACAGCCTTCGCCGCCTCCATCCCCATCATCGGCGGCCAGCTCTGCAAAAATGCATCGCTCACCATCAATAGCGTGATCCCGGCCAGCCTCGCGGCAGACGATTTTCCCACAACAGATACCATGGGGCTAAGCATCACCTTCTCCATCGGCAGCGGAACAGGCACCGTCACAGCACAGGTACCCATGTCGAACGGCTTCTTTACACTGAACGCCACCTTCCAGAACTTCGGCATCGGCCTGAGCGACCTCAACTTCCTCGTCCCCGGCAGCAGCAACTTCAGCACCTGCTTCCCCTCCACCCAGCTCGGGCCTTATTACAATAACAAGACACAGCTGGAATTACTGGCGCTGAGCCTCGACCTCTATGTAACGGCAACGCCCGCCCTGAGCATCGCAGTCAGCGGCATCGGCGTGTCGGTGGGGATCACGAATATCCCCCTGTACCAACAGGCCCTCTATCTCGACCCCCTGGCCATATGGATCCATATCACCAATATAAATTCAGCCACACCCACACCCGCCTGGGGACTGGAAGGCAAATTTGTACTCTGTAACTACCAGACTCCCGGTAACACCGCCAGGCCGGACTTTACCTTCGACCTGGAAATGGCCTTCCCCAATCCACCCAGCCAGCCCAACTTTAGTCTTTCGGGCAGCTTTGACAACCCCTATAACCAACCGGTATCGCAGATCGTATCCGACCTGCTGGGACAGGCCACCGATCTTGGCATAGGCAACAGCATCACCCTCGAAAAATTCGATTTCTTTACAGACGCCGACGTTACCACCGGTACCATCTCCGATTTTGAATTCGAGATAGCCATGTCCGGTCAGTTCGGCATCTTCCAACAATTTTCTCTGGAATCCTTTAGCCTTACGGTCGCCTACTCGGCCTAACCGTTCGGCACTAAACCTTATAGTATGAGCAACACTGCCATCAATTTCAAAGCCACGCTGCTGATCGGCGAACAGAGCGTTCCGCTGGCCTCCGAGATCGCCTTCGGCGACGACCAGTCACAGGACGGCGTGAACAACGGGTTCCTGTTCAAACTCGACCGGCAGCCAGGCGATCCCCCCGTAACCGTATACCTCGGAGACGTGATCAACTTCATCGAGACCAAACTCGGCGCGTCCGACCTCTCCCAAAGCCCCGATATGGCGCTCATCACAAAGGCCATTCCCTCGCTGACCGCGTCCAACTTCAACGCTTCCAACCAGGCCATAGTGAATATTTATGAGTTCTCGATCAATTCCACGACCAAAGAGTTCCTGTTCTCCTTCAACCTCGACGTCGAAGGCACCGATCCGTCAACGGGCCTCATCGCCCTTCCAGGCGACCTCAACAACTGGCTGAAGATCGACAGCATCTCCATCGCCTTCTCAGCCACATCCGCCACCCCAAAGCAATAGCCACCCACAACACCTTCCGTATCCGCGTCAACCACAACACCTATTCAGTATTTTCAAACCGAGCGCAATGTCCACAAACGTAGATCTCAAAATAGGCCTCAACCTCGAAATCGGCTCTGTCCCCGTTTCGCTCGCCGCAGAGCTGACCACCACCGATACCGGCACCGTCTATACCTTCAACGGCTGCGTACAGAACGCCACCATCGACATCGGCTCGTTCATGACCTTCGTGGGCCAGCAGTTCGGCCTCGCCGTCCAACTGCCGCCCGAACTCAACCTCCAGGCCGTCATCGACTACGTGGCCGGACAGGTCATCTATACCGCACCAAAGACCGGCAACGCCACCACCGAACTCGGCGTAGCCGCAAAATTCGACCTAACCTATACGAACGGTGGGACCACCGACACAGTCACTCTCACCTTCTATGCCGATACCATCATCCAGTCCGGGAGCACCGGTACCAATCCCTATGTGGTAGGCGCCGCCATCGATACCGACCTCCAGTTCAAAAACCTTCCGCTGCTCGGCGATATACCCGTATTCAACGAATACACACTCAAACACATCGGATTCTCCTATACCAACGCCGACCCGAAAGGCAAACCCGTCTCTTTCAGTATACCCAAAGTAGATACCTCAGCCAACCCGCTCTACACCCGCACCGTCGGCGACGGCAAAGAGAAGAACAACTACTCCATCAGCACAACAGGCGACCAGACAACATTCCAACTCGGCGAAGGCGGGTTTTCCCTAACGGCCGGACTCATGCGCGAAGGATCGGACACACCGGAGAATAATTTCGCCCTCCCCATGTCCATGCCCGCCGCTACGCCGTCCAGCACCCCGGCATCCTACTACAACAACCCAAAAAATACCGTACAGACCAGCCCGCCGGCCAGCCCCGTTCACTGGATCAACGTCAACAAAACCTTCGGCCCCGTCAACCTGCAGAAGGTCGGCCTCAACTACGAGTCCGGCGAAGCCACCTTCGGCATATCCGCCGGACTGGCGATGGGAGGGTTTTCCCTCGACGTACAGGGCCTTTCCATCACCTTCCCCCTGCCCCTGCCAGGCATGCCCGCCGGCAATACGGTGAGCTTCGATATTCAGGGACTGGGAATGGACTTCAAAGAGCCCGGCCTCGAAATAGGCGGCGCATTTCTAAAAACGATCGACCCCACAACCAAAATCACCAACTATTTCGGTGAAGTGATCGTACAAGTCGCCGAATTCGGCTTCAAGGCCGTTGGCGGTTACGCCCCGGCACAAAACAGCAACCCCGCCGCCTTCTTCATCTACGCCAACCTCGAAATACCCCTCGGCGGCCCACCTTTCTTTTATGTCTCGGGCCTCGCCTTCGGCTTCGGCGTCAACTACGCCCTGATACTGCCTACTATCGATACCCTGCCCACCTACCTGCTGCTGCCCAATATGGCGCCGCCCCAGGGCAACGCACAGGATTCGCTCAGCACCATCATCGGACAGCTGCAGAATGGCAGCGTCATCAAATACGAACCCGGTGAATATTGGGTAGGCTTCGGCGTACAGTTCACGTCCTTCGACATGATCTCGGCCTTCGCCATGCTCACCTTCTCATTCGGAGTAGATATGCAGATCGCCCTCCTCGGCAGCTGCGCCATCGTTCTGCCCGAAGGCTCTCCCGACGCCCTCGCAAGCATCCAGGTCAACCTCGTGGCATCCATCACACCCTCCACAGGGCTCATCGCCGTAGCCGGCGTCATCACCCCGGCTTCCTACATCTTCGGTCCCTTTATAAAACTCAGCGGCGGCTTCGCCTTCTACCTCTGGTACGCCGGCGACCACCGCGGAGACTTTGTAGTGAGCCTCGGCGGCTACCACCCCGCCTACAACAAACCCGCCTGGTATCCTGACGTTCCGCGCATCCGCATCACCTACAACCTCGGCCCCTTCCAGGCCTCCGGTTCCGCCTACCTGGCCCTCACCCCCTCCATGTTCATGGCCGGCATGGCCGTCGCAGCCACCTTCGACGCCACCGTCGTCACCGTATGGTTCAACCTCGGCGCCGACTTCCTCATCGGCTGGTCACCCTTTCAGTACCAGGCAGACGCCTATGTCAATATCGGCTGCAACCTCAACGTAGGACTATTTACGATCAAGATACACGTAGGCGCCGCCCTCCAGCTATGGGGACCACCCTTCGGCGGCCGCGCCGACGTCGACCTTGACATCCTGACCATCACCATAACATTCGGATCGTCGGCCGTTGCGCCGCCTCCCGTCACCTGGCAAAATCTGGAACAGAACTTCCTGCCGCCCCCCGTAAAAACCCCGGCGCCAAAACCAAAACCCCAACCACACCTCATCGCGGCAGCCGCAACCACAATCGCGGCCGTAGCAGCACCCCCCGCCAACGCCGAGGCGCCCGCCGACATCACCGCCAATGTATCGGCCTCCGTATCCACCGGCCTCCTCGGCAAAGACGCCACCAGCCAGGACGGCGAGATCTGGAACTGGCTCCTCGACCCCGACAATTTCGAAATTGTAACGGCCACCACTATCCCGGCCAACCTCGCCAACTGGGGCAACGGCACCACCAAACCCATCTCCATACCCAACGACCCTACCCAATACAACAGCGCCAGCATCGACACAAGCACACACCCTTACTATGACCTGCCCGCCGGCACCAAAACGTTCTCCGACACCCAGGTATGGAACCCCACCGTCAACGTCAAGCCGATGAAACTTTCCAAAGTGCAGTCGGTCCACACCATAACACTGCTCAAACGCGAAAGCACCGACAATAAAGGCCAGTTCAGCGACTACCGCAATAACGTGACCGTCGAACCCGTCCTCGGTAGCAGCAACACCGCTCTCTGGGGCGATCCGACCAGGTCATCCACCGACGCCAACACCCCCGCCCTGCTTCCCTGCACACTGCTCGGATTCAATATCTCACCCGTTCCCCGGGATCCGGATACGGTCAACAATGTCCCGCTGATCGACCTGCTATTCACCGGAGGCGAACAGACCAATTTCAGCTATACATCCGCCCAGCCCGATACCGCCTATACCCTCCAGGTCGCACAAAATCCACAGCTGCAAACCTTCGACATCACCGTCGGCGGCGCCAGCTCGCAAAGCCTCAATAACAGCGCCTATGTGCTGTCCTCGCTCACCAACGCCTGGGTCAACGGCCAGCGCAGCGCCATCCTGGACGAACTCAGCAACAACGGCTGGAACACCTACACCTCCTCCGCCGTGACCCTGACCAATATGGGCAGTACCGAGGCGCTTACCGACTGGCCGATGATCGCCATACTCGGCGCCAACCAGGTCGCATAAAAAAGATCAACCAAAAAAAACAGTCATAAAAAATGTCTGAAAATAATAGTGAACAATACCTGCTGAACGAACAGGTTTCCTTCGTACAGCACGCCCTCCCCGGACTCGACGCGGGAGAGTACCAGCTGCAGATAAGCCAGCAGATCTTTCAAAGCGACGGCATAACACCGGTCAGCGGAGAAGCCTACAACAACGCCTACACATTTGCCGTTACTTCCGACCGCTTCAGCCTCGCCAACCCCGGCAGCGTAGTCAGCAGCATTTTTCCGAACGACAACGCCGCCGGCGAGTTTTCCAGCGTGCTGCCGCACGTAGTGTTCAAAAAGACCACCTTTCCCTGGACACGCTACCCAACCCTCAAAGAACCCTACGATCCCCCCCAGCCCGGCAAGGACGTAGACGGCGACGTGCCCACCTGGCTCTGGGTACTGCTGCTCGACGAAGACGACCAGACCGCCTGGCCCCAGCTCACCAACAGCATTACCTCCTGTACCACCGGCGATCTCTTCCCGACCACCGCCTACAGCGGAAGCAAAATTCCCCCCAACACATATTCCTATTTCTATGCCGCTACCGACCTCGCCGACCTCGAGCCTGGGCAGAACACATCGGACAATATCAGCGCCATCGACCTGCCCATGGGACTGTTCTGGCAACTCGCACCTTCCGTGGACGACCTGCAGCTGATGGCCCACGTACGCGTCGTCAGCCTCATAAACCAGCCCACCAGCGGCGACTCCAACGGCGAACCTACCGGCAGCTTTTCGATAGTCTTCGGCAACCGCCTGCCTGATACGCAGCGAAAGACAAACGCATATCTCGTGTCGCTGGAAGGCATGGAAGCCTTCCTCCCCCAGGCCGACGGCTCCATTCCCTCTAGTACACCCTACAAGCCGACCGATACCATCCGCCTCGCCGTACTGGCCAACTGGACCTTCTTCAGCACCGGCGAGAGCGCCACTTTTGTACACCAGCTCGAAAGCCTGAATGGTTCCACGCCCGGCAGCAGCACTCCCGCCGCCAATACAAATATCCGCATCCCCTGGCCCGGTACGAATACAGTCGTCGGCGGCGCCTTCAATATGGGCTATATACCGCTGAACGAAACCATGCGCACCGCTGAGAAGAACGTCTCCTGGTACCGCGGCCCACTGCTTCCCTACAACAACACCACGGCCGCTCCGCTGCAGCTTCCCATCCCTTCGCCCGACGCCGCCACCATCTTCGACCCCACGACCGGCATGCTCGACACTTCCTATGCCGCGGCCTGGACCATCGGACGCATGGTAGCCCTGCAGGATACCAGCTTCTCCACCGGCCTCTACAACTGGAAGCAAAGCCTCGCGCAGCAGGTCAACAACAACGTGGAGAATGCACTCTTCTTCCAGCATTTCAACATC
>Ga0310811_10013066_pt1 | contig 10801 bp, 11 predicted proteins | sample YCmetagenome_FD_207642 | JGI IMG/M metagenome (GOLD analysis project Ga0310811, IMG submission 207642) | Soil microbial communities from experimental microcosm in Duke University, North Carolina, United States - YC | ecosystem: Engineered > Artificial ecosystem > Soil microcosm > Unclassified ...
CGAATCCGCATCGCCGGCACATTCGGCATGGAGTGCGCGCAGGTCGTCCTCGGGCAGGCTGTCGAGCGCACGGCCGGCGAAGCGACCGGACAGCACCCGGCCACCGACATCGCCGGTCGAGTGATCGATCCAAGCTTCGAGGAAGGCAGTGCGCACTTCGGTCCGCTGACCGGCGCCGGGCTGGCTGAAGCCGCCGCTCGGCCTCTGCCGCAGCCAACGCGCGATCAAGCCGGTGATGATCACGCCGGCGATGCCGAACAGCTCCGGCAAGACCTCGGGCAAGAAGCGCACGCCCAGGATCAGCACGCCGCCGACGCCGATCAGCCCAAGCAGCGCCAGCATCGGGCGGACCCTGCGGGCGATCGACGAAGGATTGGCGCGCAGGAACCAGAAGATGCCGAACCCCAGGGCCGCGAGCAGTGCGAGCGCCAGGAGGACGGCGGGCATGTCAGGGCTTGGGTTGTGGTGGTGGTGGCGATGCCGGCGGCGTCTGGGACGGTGAAGTCTGGGGCGACGCCTGCTCCTGTTTCTGGCGCTGGATCTCCTTCCAGCGCGCGACGTTGCGATTGTGCTCGTAGATGTTGGTGGCGAAGACGTGACCGCCCGACCCATCGGCGACGAAGTACAGCGAGCGGTCGCGCGGCGTCGGCGACACCGCCGCGAGGATCGAGGCGCGGCCGGGATTGCAGATCGGGCCCGGCGGCAGGCCGGCGACGACGTAGGTGTTGTAGGGCGAATTCGACTGCAGGTCGGCGCGCGTCAGCTCGCGGCCCTGCATGCCCTTGCCGCCGGTCACGCCGTAGATCGTCGTCGGATCGCTCTCGAGTCTCATCTTCAGACGCAGTCGATTGATGTAGACCGCCGATACCTTCGCGCGCTCGGCCGGCACGGAGGTTTCCTTCTCGATGATCGAGGCCAGGATCAGCGCGTCGCGCTTGCTCGCCAGCGGCAGGCCCGGCGACCGCTTGCGCCAGGCCTCGTCGAGCGTCTTGTCCATCGCCTCTTTCATGCGCGTCAGGACGGCATCTCGCGTGTCGTTGCGCGAATAGAAATAGGTCTCGGGCAGCAGGTCGCCTTCCTTGACGTCGATCGAGATGTCGCCGCTCAGCGCCTCGGTCTTGCGCAGGAGCTCCAGCACCTCCGCAGTGGTGGCGCCCTCGGGGATGGTGAGGCGCCGCTGCACCATCTTGCCCGACTGCAGCACGTCGACCGCGCTCGCCATCGAGACGTGCGCCGGCATCTCGTACTCGCCCGCCTTGATCGGCTTGGGGTTGGGATCGATCATCAGCGCGACGCGGAACAGCAGGGGGTGGGAGATCACCCCCTCCTCCTTCAGCACCTTCGCCATGGTCGAGGGTCCGGCACCGCGCGGAATCACCACGTTGTGGTTCTTCTCCAGCGGCCCCTGCGCCACCAGCATGCGATGGCCGATAAACAGCCCACCGGCGAGGATGGTGACGAGCAGAACGATGAAGAACAGGACCCAGCGGAAGAAGCTGAGCATGCCTCAGCCTCCGTGAATCAAACTGGACCGACGATCAGACAGGCGTTGGTGCCGCCGAAGCCGAACGAGTTGCTGAGCGCATGGCGGACCTTGCGTTGCTTGGCCTGCTTGGGCACCAGATCGATGTCGCAGCCCGCGTCGGGCTCGTCGAGATTGAGCGTCGGCGGGACCATCTGCTCGATCATCGACTTGATCGAGTAGATCGCCTCGATCGCGCCGGCGGCGCCCAGCAGATGGCCGGTGGCCGACTTGGTCGACGACATCGAGAGCTTGTAGGCGTCGGCGCCGAAGGTCCTCTTCACGGCACCGAGCTCGATCACGTCGGCCATGGTCGAGGTGCCATGCGCGTTGATGTAGTCGATCTGGTCGGTGCCGAGGTTGGCGCGCTTCAGCGCCGCCTTCATGGCGCGCTGCGCGCCGTTGCCGTCTTCCGACGGCGCGGTGATGTGGTAGGCGTCGCCGGACAGGCCGTAGCCCAGGATCTCGGCGTAGATCTTGGCGCCGCGCTTCTTGGCGTGCTCGTATTCCTCGAGGATCACCACGCCCGCGCCCTCACCCATGACGAAGCCGTCGCGCCGCTTGTCCCACGGCCGCGAGGCCTGGGTCGGCGTATCGTTGAAATCGGTCGACAGGGCCTTGCAAGCATTGAAGCCGGCGATGCCGATCCGGCAGATCGCCGCCTCGGCGCCGCCCGCCACCATGACGTCGGCATCCTCGAGCTGGATCAGGCGCGCGGCGTCGCCGATCGCATGCGCGCCGGTCGCGCAGGCGGTGACGACGGAATGGTTCGGCCCCTTGAAACCGTACTCGATCGAGACCTGGCCGGAGGCGAGGTTGATCAGAGCCGACGGAATGAAGAACGGGCTGACACGACGCGGGCCCCTCTCCTTCAGGACCAGCGACGTCTCGTAGATCGTGCTCAACCCGCCGATGCCCGCGCCGATCATCACGCCGGTGCGCGAGAGGCCCTCCTCGTCGGTCGGCTTCCAGCCGGAATCCTCGACCGCCTGCTTGGCCGCAGCCATGGCGAAGACGATGAACTTGTCGACCTTCCGCTGGTCCTTGGGCAACATGTAGAGATCGGCGTTGAACAGGCCGCTCTCCTTGTCGCCTTGGGGGACCTCACCCGCGATCTTGGTCGCGAGGTCGGTTGTGTCGAACGCCTGAATCGCGCGGATGCCGGACTCCGCCGCCATCAGCCTGCGCCAGTTGGTGTCGACGCCGTCTCCCAACGGCGTCACCATGCCCATGCCCGTTACGACGACTCGTCGCATCGTCCGTCTGCCTTCACGCCGAACGGAAGGGATTTAGGACTTGGCGTTCGCGTTGATGAAATTGATGGCGTCGCCGACAGTCTGGATCTTCTCCGCCGCGTCGTCCGGAATCTCGATCGAGAACTCTTCCTCGAAGGCCATCACCAGCTCGACCGTGTCGAGCGAGTCGGCGCCGAGGTCGTCGATGAACTTGGCGTCTTCCTTGACCTGCGCCGCTTCGACGCCGAGGTGCTCGACGACGATCTTCTTAACGCGCTCGGCAATATCGCTCATTTTCTTGTCCTTCCCGTCTCTTCAAAGTCCGTTTCGCCCGAGTTCGCCCAGAGGGGGGCGGCGATTCGGGGCTCTCCTAACATAGCCGTCCGGCCAAAACCAGCGGTGGAAAGCCCACGAAATCAGGCACTTGTGGCTTTTTCCGTCAGATCATCGCCATCCCGCCGTTGATATGCAGGGTCTGCCCGGTGACGTATGCCGCCTCGTCGCTCGAGAGATAGACGACGCCCGCCGCGATCTCGTCGGGTGTCCCCAGCCGGTCGGCCGGTACGCGGCCGAGGATTCCCTTCTTCTGGTCATCGGTCAGCACGTCGGTCATCGGCGTGGCGATGAAGCCCGGCGCCAGGCAGTTCACGGTGATGCCGCGCGAGGCGAGTTCCTGGGCCAGCGACTTCGACATGCCGATCAGGCCGGCCTTGGCGGCGGCATAGTTGGCCTGGCCGGGATTACCGGTGACGCCGACGATCGACGTGATGTTGACCACCCGTCCGTGGCGCCGCCGCATCATGCCGCGCGTCACCGCCCGGGTGAGCCGGAACGTGCCGGTCAGGTTGACCTGCAGGACCTTCTCCCAGTCCTCGTCCTTCATGCGCATCGAGAGGTTGTCGCGGGTGATGCCGGCGTTGTTCACCAGGATGTCGATCTTGCCCATCGCCGCCTCGGCCTCCTTGGCGAGGCGGTCGATGTCGGCCGCATCGTCCATCTTGGCGGCGACCACATGGGCGCGCTCGCCGAGCGAAGACTTGAGCTGCTCCAACGCGTCGGCGCGCGTGCCGGAGAGGGTCACGGCCGCGCCCTGTTTGTGCAGTGCCCGGGCGATCGCGCCGCCGATGCCGCCTGAAGCCCCGGTCACCAGGGCCGTCTTGCCACTCAAATCGAACATGGACCGGCTCCTTAGGCGATCTTGAGGAAGGCTTCGATATCGGCCGGCGTGTTCAACGCCTGTCCGGTCATTTCCTTGTCGATGCGCCTGACCAGGCCCGACAGCACCTTGCCCGTGCCGCACTCGACCAGGGCTTCGACCTGCTGCGTCTTCATGTACTGCACGCTCTCGCGCCAGCGCACCATGCCGGTGACCTGCTCGACCAGCCGCTGCTTGATGTCGGCCGGGTTGGTGATCTCCGACGCGAGCACGTTGGCGATCAACGGCACGTTCGGCGTCGACAGGGTCACCTTCTCCAGCGCCTCCCGCATCGCGTCGGCGGCGGGCTGCATCAACGGGCAATGGAAGGGCGCGCTCACCGGCAGCAGCATGCCGCGCTTGGAGCCGCGCGGCTTGGCCGCCTCGATCGTCCGCTCGACCGCCGCCTTGTGGCCGCTCACCACGACCTGGCCGCCGCCATTGTCGTTGGCGACCGCCACGACCTCGCCTTGCGCCGCCTCCTTGCAGGCCTCCAGGGCGCCTTCGAGCTCGATGCCGAGCAGCGCCGCCATGGCGCCGACGCCGACCGGGACCGCCTTCTGCATCGATTGGCCACGCAGCTTCAAAAGCCGGGCGGTGTCGGCGAGTTGCAGCGCGCCGGCCGCCGCCAGAGCCGAATACTCGCCGAGCGAATGGCCGGCGACGTGGCTGGCCAGCGCCGACAATGGCTTGCCGCCATCCTTCTCGAGGATCCGCACCACGGCGACGCTGACCGCCATCAGGGCCGGCTGCGCGTTCTCGGTCAGTACCAGGTCGGATTCGGGCCCTTCCCGCATCAATTTCGACAGATTCTGCTTCAGCGCCTCGTCGACCTCCTGGAAGACGTCGCGGGCAGTGGCGAAGGCGCCGGCCAGGTCGGCGCCCATGCCAACGGCCTGGGATCCCTGTCCCGGAAAGACGAATGCACGGCTCATGGGGGCGTTTCTCCCGGTTTTTGCCCTGTTTCGAGGTCCCTATACCGCACCCGGCCCCCCGGCCGGAATGCCTTGCTTTCGGGGGATTTGCGTATATAACCGCCGCTCTTCGGGGCCTAAATCGGCCCCGTCTCCTTGCCGGTCCGCTCCTCTCAGGAGATGGGGCCGGCTAGATCCGGCCGGTTCGTTTCAGGTTTTCCTGGGGGAACTCCGGGTCGCTAACAGCCATAAGGAGCCTGAATGGCATTGTACGAGAATGTCTTCATCGCGCGCCAGGACGTGCCGGCGACGCAGGTGGAGACCCTGACCAACCAGTTCGCCGAGCTGGTCACCGCCCAGGGCGGCACGGTCCAGAAGAAGGAATACTGGGGCCTCCGGTCCCTCGCTTTCCGGATCAAGAAGAACCGCAAGGGTCACTACACCCTGATGAACATCGATGCGCCGCCGGCTGCCGTGAAGGAGCTCGAGCGCACCATGTCGATCAACGAAGACATCATCCGCTACCTGACCGTGCGCGTGGACAGCCTCGAGGAGGGTCCGTCGGCCGTCATGCAGCGTGGCGCCGAGAAGCTCGACCGTCCGGGCGACCGTGGCGATCGCGGTGACCGCGGCGGCTGGGGCGAACGCCCGCGCCGCGAGCGCCCGCGCTTCGGCGACGAAGGCGGAGCACCTGCACCCGCCAGCGGAATGGGAGAAGAAGAATGAGCGCGCAGCGTCGTCCCTTCACCCGCCGCCGCAAGTCCTGTCCGTTCTCCGGCGCCAACGCGCCGAAGATCGACTACAAGGACGTGCGCCTCCTGCAGCGCTTCATCTCGGAGCGCGGCAAGATCGTGCCGAGCCGCATTTCCGCGGTGTCGTCCAAGAAGCAGCGCGAGCTCGCCCAGGCGATCAAGCGCGCCCGTTTCCTGGCCCTCCTGCCCTACCTGATCGCGTAAGGAGGACGCACCATGCCAATGAACGTCATCCTGCTCGAGCGCGTGCCGAAGCTCGGCCAGATGGGCGACGTTGTGAAGGTGAAGCCCGGCTTCGCCCGCAACTTCCTCCTGCCGCAGAAGAAAGCGCTGCGCGCCACCAAGGACAACATCGCATACTTCGAATCGCAGCGTAAGGTTCTCGAGGCTCAGAACCTCGAGCGCCGCAGCGAGGCGGAGCAGGTCGCCGAGAAGATGAAGGACCTCAAGGTCACCCTCATCCGCCAGGCGTCCGAGGCGTTGCAGCTCTACGGCTCAGTCACCTCGCGCGACATCGCCGACGGGGCCAACGCCGAGGGCGTCAAGATCGAGCGCAGCCAGGTCGAGCTCGACAAGCCGATCAAGGCGCTCGGCGCGCACCAGATCAAGGTCCACCTCCATCCGGAGGTCACGGTCGAGATCACCGCGCTGGTCGCCCGCTCGCCGGACGAGGCCGAGTTCCTCGCCAAGGGCGGCAAGCTGGTCGCCGAAACCGAGCGCGCCGCGATGGAGGCCGCCGAGGCCGCCCAACGCGCCGCCGCGCAGGCCGCCGCCCTGTTCGAGGCCAAGCAGGCCGAGGGCGAGGCGGCTGCCGAGGCACCCGCCGAAGGCGAGGCTCCGGCCGAGACCGAAGAGAAATAGGTCCGAGACAGGTTTCTGGGCGTACGCCCCGGTACCGAACGACACGAAGCCCGCCGTCGCATGCCGCGACGGCGGGCTTTTGTTTTTCGGACCGGAACAAAATTTCATCCGGCCCTTTGCGTTGAAATAAACAATCGGATTAACATTTAAGGCAGGAACGTGGCGGCACCGGCTCAAGTAGGAGCCGGGCCAAGGGAACGAAGGATGCTGTTAGCCAAGGTTCTTTCCCGCGTACTGGGGGAAGGCCAACTGACCATCATCGATCCGGCCGGGACGGCCCACCGCGTAACAGGTGGAAAACCGGGCCCGTCGGTCACGATGCGAGTGCACGATCGGTGGACCGGGCTGCGCCTGCTCGTGCGCCCCCGACTCGCCTTCGGCGAGGCCTACATGGACGGCAAGCTGACCGTCGAGGAAGGCGGCGACATCTACGACCTGCTCGACCTGCTGGGCCGCAACATGGCGGCGCTGGAGGCGACGCCCTTCGTGTCCTGGTCGTACGGCTGGCAGCGGCTGATCCGGACCTTCGAGCAATACAATCCGATCGGCCGCGCCGAGCAGAACGTGGCCCACCACTACGACCTCAAGGACCAGCTCTACGACTTCTTCCTCGACCGCGACCGGCAGTATTCCTGCGCCTACTTCAAGAACGGCGACGAGCCGCTGGAGCAGGCCCAGCTCGACAAGAAGCGCCACATCGCCTCGAAGATGCTGCTCGAGCCCGGCCAGAAGGTGCTCGATATCGGCTCGGGCTGGGGCGGCATGGGCTTGTTCCTCGGCCAGCAGTACGGCGTCGACGTCACTGGCGTCACGCTTTCCAAGGAGCAGCTCGCCGTGTCCTGTCGCCGTGCGCTCGAGACCGGCATGGCCGACCGGGTGCGCTTCAAGCTGCTCGACTATCGCCAGGAGCCCGGCCGCTACGACCGCATCGTCTCGGTCGGCATGTTCGAGCATGTCGGCGTCACCCACTACGTCGAGTACTTCAAGAAGGTGAAGGAGCTGCTGGCCGACGACGGCGTCATGCTGCTGCACGCCATCGGCCGCATGGAACGGCCCGGCGCCACCAACACCTGGCTGAAGAAGTACATCTTTCCCGGCGGCTATACGCCGGCGCTGTCCGAGGTGCTGACGGCGATCGAGAAGGTCGGCCTGTGGGTAACGGACGTCGAGATCCTGCGCCTGCACTACGCCACGACGCTGCGTCATTGGCGCCAGCGCTTCCTCGCCAACAAGGATCGGATCAAGCAGGTGGCGGGCTATGACGACCGCTTCTGCCGGATGTGGGAGTTCTATCTCGCCGGCTGCGAGATTGCGTTCCGGTACATGAATCAGATGGTTTTCCAGATCCAGCTGGCGCGCCGCGTGGATACCGTGCCGCTGACGCGCGACTACGTCGTCGATGCCGAGCGTGGGGTCGTCGTTTCGCGCTCGATGGCTGCGGCCGAATAGGCCGCGGAAGTTTTCCCCGCTATCCTTGCTTAGGTCGCTGTGTTGATCAGCGATCACTCATTTGACATGGTGGCGGTCCCCTCACGCTCGTAAGAAGGCTCACATGGAGCCCCTCGAGAAGACATCGAACGTCACGCGTCTGCCCGGCGCCGAAGACGTCAGACTGCGCGAGCCGCCGCACAATTTCGAAGCCGAACAGGCGCTGCTCGGCGCGATCCTGGTCAACAACGCCGCCTACCAGCGAGTCGCCGAGTTCCTGCGGCCCGAGCACTTCGCCGACCCCTTGCACGGCAAGCTGTTCGACTCGCTGTCGAAGCTGATCGAGCGCGGCCAGGTGGTGAGTGCCGTCACCCTCAAGACCTACGTCGAGAACGACGAGGACATGAAGACGGTCGGGGGCTCCGCCTATCTCGCGCAGCTCGCCTCGGCGTCCGTCCATGTCATCGATGCCGGTGCGTTCGGGCGGGCGGTCCACGACCTTTACCTGCGCCGCCAGCTGATCGATCTCGGCGAGGGCGTCGTCAACGGCGCGTTCGCCGGCGACGTCGACGAGACGGCGCTGCAGCAGATCGAGGTGGCGGAAAAGAAGCTCTACGACCTCGCCACCACTGGCCAGACCGAGGGCGGCTTCAAGTCGTTCCGTATCTCGCTCACCGAGGCCATGGTCGCGGCCGAGGCGGCCTACCACCGCGCCGGCCAGCTGAACGGCGTGGCGACCGGGCTGTTCCAGCTCGACCAGCTGCTCGGCGGCCTGCACAAGTCGGACCTGATCATCCTGGCCGCCCGCCCCGCCATGGGTAAGAGCGCGCTCGTCACCAACATCGGCTTCAATGCCGCCAAGGCCTATCGCGAGGAGATCGTCGACGGCGCCCCCAAGGTCGTCGACGGCGCCGTGGTCGGCTTCTTCTCGCTGGAAATGTCGGCCGAGCAGCTCGCCACCCGCATGCTCTCCGAGCAGGCCGAGCTGCCGTCCGAGAAGATCCGCAAGGGCGAGCTGATCAGCGCCGACTTCGACCGCGTGCTCAACATCAGCCGCGAGCTCGAGCACCTCAACTTCTTCATCGACGACACGCCGGCGCTCAGCATCGCCGGCCTGCGGACCCGCGCCCGCCGGCTGAAGCGCACGCACGGGCTCGGCCTGATCATCGTCGACTACCTCCAGCTGCTCGCCCCCTCCGGCAAATCGCGGCAGGAAAACCGCGTACAGGAAGTGTCGGAGATCACCCGCGGTCTCAAGACGCTGGCCAAGGAGCTCGACGTGCCGGTGATCGCCCTGTCGCAGCTCAGCCGCGCCGTCGAGCAGCGCGAGGACAAGCGCCCCCTGCTCGCCGACCTGCGTGAATCAGGCTCGATCGAGCAGGATGCCGATGTGGTGATGTTCATCTACCGCGACGACTACTACCTGATGCGCGAGGAGCCGAAGCGGCGCGACAACGAGTCGAACGAGCACTTCAACCAGCGCGTCGACGACTGGAAGCAGCGCTGCGAGCAGAACTACGGCAAGGCCGAGGTGATCATCGCCAAGCAGCGCCACGGCCCGACCGGCGTCGTGCGATTGTCGTTCCAGGGCGAGTTCACCAAGTTCGGCAATCTGCCCGCCGACGGCCCCGGCCCCGCTTTCGAGTAGGGTCGGCGCATGTCCTCGTCCGCCGACAACGACGCGGCCCACACGCGCCGGGCCGGCGCGATCCTCACAATCGACCTTGGCGCCATCGCCGCCAACTGGCGCGGGCTGCGCGACGCCGGCCGCGCCGGCGGCCGGCCGATCGACTGCGCCGCGGTGCTCAAGGCCGACGCCTACGGCACCGGGGCGACGGTAGTCGGGCCGCGATTGGCGGCCGAAGGCTGCCGGCAGTTCTTCGTTGCCCATATCGACGAGGGCGTGGCCCTGCGCAGCGTCGTGCCGGAGCACTCGATCTACGTGCTGAACGGCCTGCTGCCTGGCACCGAGGCGGACTTCGTCGAGTTCGGCCTGACGCCCGTCCTCAACCACCTCGGCCAGCTCAATGCCTGGCGCGCGGCGGCGCAGCGCTACAATCGGCCGCTCGATGCGGTGATCCACATCGATACCGGCATGCATCGCCTGGGGCTCAGCCCGGAAGAGGCGCACCTGCTGGCGGCCGAGCGCGGCCGATTGCGCGGCCTGCGGCTTGCCCTGCTGATGAGCCACCTCGTGGTGTCGGAGGAGCCCAACAACCCGATCAACGGCGAGCAGCTGTCGCGCTTCCGCAACTTCGTGCGCACCATGCCGGGCGCGCCCGCGTCGCTCGCCAACTCCTCGGGCATCTTCCTCGGCCCCGACTATCACTTCGACCTGCTGCGGCCGGGGGCGGCGCTCTACGGCATCAACCCCACGCCCGGCCGGCCCAATCCGATGCTGACGACCGTGACCTTGCGCGCACGTGTGCTGCAGGTCCGTCGAATTGACGCTCTCCAGACCGTTGGATACGGTGCCGCATGGCGGTCAGCCCGGCCCAGTCGCGTGGCCACGATCGCGCTTGGTTATGCCGACGGCTACTTCCGCACCCTCATCAACCGCACCCATGTGCATCTCGCCGGCCACAAGGTCCCCGTGATCGGCCGCATCTCCATGGATCTCGTGACGATCGACGTGACCGACGTGCCCGAAGCCGACAGCCAACCCGGCGCGCTGGTCGAAGTGCTGGGCCCGCATCTGACCCCCGACGACCTCGCCGAGCATGCGCGCACCAATGCCTACGAGGTGATGACCGCGCTGGGCCGGCGCTATGCGCGCCTCTACCATGACGGAGCGACCGCGTGACGATCCCCGTCATCACCCAACTCGGCCGCATGGTGCTGGCGCTGATGGCAACGATCGGCGCCGTCGCCGCCTTCGCCGCCCGCGCCATCCA
>Ga0310811_10013067_pt1 | contig 10801 bp, 12 predicted proteins | sample YCmetagenome_FD_207642 | JGI IMG/M metagenome (GOLD analysis project Ga0310811, IMG submission 207642) | Soil microbial communities from experimental microcosm in Duke University, North Carolina, United States - YC | ecosystem: Engineered > Artificial ecosystem > Soil microcosm > Unclassified ...
GGACGTTTCGGCAAGAAGAACGGCAGAACCGCACGCGGTTCCACAAGGTCGGGCACCGGCGGGCGGCCGCTGTCGAGGAAAGCAGGTGTATCAGACATCGCTAAAGGATAGGTGTGATGGTCGCGTTGCGCTACCGTCAAGCCGGTTAATTCCCACCGGTAGCCATCGTCTCTCTAAGCTCCCGATGTGATCCTTCACAGGCTGCTCCTGATCTGGGAGAACGGTCAGGGAGCCCACCAGGACAATAGCTGAATGCGCTTTAAGTCTCTAATAATACTGGTTTCTCTGACGCTTGCGCGCATCGCTTTCGGTTATCAATTTCAGACGGTTGCTTCATTAACCCCCGAGTTGATGGCAAAATTCGACCTCAGCTATACCCAACTGGGCACCCTGATCGGCTCTTACATGATGTGCGGCGCCATAACGGCGCTGCCGTTGGGTCTATTCGGCAGACGATGGGGAGAGGGGCGGATCCTCACAATTGGCCTTGTCCTGATGACTGGGGGTGTTTGGGCCAGCGCGATGGCGCCGACAGTAACCGGTGTCGGCGCCGGCCGAGCCGCGGCTGGCCTCGGTGCCGTGGCGATGATCGTCTTGCAAAACAAGATCATCGCCGAATGGTTTACCGGCCGGGCATTCATCATGGCCATCAGCGTAACGGTGTGCGCATTTCCCGTTGGGATGGGGCTTGCCGGCCTCATTCTGCCTGCAATGAATGACCTCTTCGGGCTGCAGGCGGCGTTGCTGACTGATGTGGTGCCGGCTGGTTTGTCACTCCTTCTGTTTGCATCGAGCTACTCGGAGCCTGCCGGCACATCGTCCGGCAGACGTCGCTTCTCTTTGCCCTCGGGAGCCGAATGTATCCTGCTGGCGGCCGGCGGTACCACGTGGATGGCCTACACAGCCGGATTTTCGGGATTTGTTTCTTACTTGCCTGCTGCGCTCGCTTTACGAGGTTACGGCGCGCCGCTCATCGGTGCCGTGATGGCAATTGCAATGTGGGGCAACGTTGTCGGCACCCTGAGTGGTGGCGGTACAGCCGCGCGCGTGGGTGCATTAAACGTCTTCCTGTTTGGGACCGTCTCGTTGGTGGCCGGAATGTTAGGCTTGATGCTAACGACGCATCCGGTAGCCTGCGCTTTCATTTTCGGCATTCTAGGTTCCATACAGCCCGGTATTGTGATGGCCGCAAGCACTCTCTCCGCTAAACCGGAAAATCGGGCGGTTGGGATGGGGTTGTTTTACACGATATACTACGTGGGCGGGGCCGCCGCGCCGGCGTTGTGCGGCCTCGCCGCCGACTACGCGGGGAGGCCGGAGGGCGGCTTGCTGGCCGGAGCCATTCTGTCTGCCCTTGCAATCCCAGCATTCATGGTGCATCGCCTCCTGACCCGGCGGCGACCGACCTTAATCCGAGTTTGATCAACGGCGCGTTTGCTCTATCAGAGCCTCGGCTTCTTCGATGGCCATGGCTAACGCACGTTGTGCGATCTGCATCGAAAATCCCGCCCGGATCAGAGTGGCGAGCGCTCGCGCTTTGTCCGTCGGTCCACTGCGCTCGGGATTTCGAAACGGACCGAGACGGCGGCGGCGAGCGGTGATGACCGCAGCAGCCAGATCTGCATCCGGGTCATCGGGAAGTGCTGCATGTGCCAGGGCGAAAGGCACTCCTTTTGCCACCAGCTTCGCGCGGGCCGAACGGCTTGACCTTCCTTCTCGGCGTAAACTGACACCCTTCATCTCCGCGAAGGTTTGATCATTCACCAAGCCGGCCTGAGTCACGTCGGCAATCACGTCTTCAATGCACCTACGCAATGTGGAGGCAATGTCCGCATCGATCTCCGTTTGTTGCGACCGCCATTTCTCAATCCGGTTGGTCAGAATGCGGCGAAGTCCCGCCTCGGTGGCAGCATAACGGGCCAGATAGCCAAGTGCGGCGTTTCGCAGCTCTGCGGCGGTCGGCGGGGCAGGTCGGTCGGTCATAGCGTGACGATGCGTAACGTGCCGGCGAACGCAAGTGTTTTTGACGGCTCCGGCTTGCGGCGATCGTCTACGGGCCAGATGGTGTTTGCCAGATGGTGTTTGACAGTGATTGGCGCTTCGCCAATGATCGCCGTTTCCTCGGACCCGCCCCGAAAGGTCGTGGGTGGGTGATCTGTTGGAAAAACAACGACCAAGGGCTGGACCCCGATGATTTCCGCTTTGATGCCGAACTACGCACGTGCCGACCTCGCCTTCGAGCGGGGCGAGGGCGCCTGGCTGTGGACCGGCGATGGGCGACGACTGCTCGATTTCGGGTCCGGCATCGCGACGGCATCGCTTGGTCATGGTCACCCTCACCTGGTCAAGGCGATCGCCGACCAGGCTGCAAAGGTGATGCACACGTCAAATCTGTATCGCATTCCACAGGCCGAACGTCTGGCGCAACGTCTGGTGGATGCGTCCTTCGCCGATAGCGTCTTCTTCTGCAATTCTGGCGCAGAAGCCAATGAAGGCATGATCAAGGTGATGCGGCGGGCAATGTCCGATGCTGGCAAGCCCGAGCGGTTCCGTTTCATCTGTTTCGAGGGGGCGTTCCACGGGCGGACACTCGCTACGCTCGCCGCGACGGGAAATTCCCATTATCTGGAAGGCTTTGGACCGGTCGTTGATGGTTTCGACCACGTGCCATTCAACAACATGAATGCCGTGCGCAATGCGATCGGTCCCAACACGTGCGGGATCATCGTGGAACCCGTCCAAGGAGAGGGCGGTGTCCGACCCGCGGATATCCAGTTCTTGCGAGATTTGCGCGCCGTTTGCGACGAGTTCGGGATCATCCTGGGCATGGATGAGGTGCAGACCGGCATCGGTCGGACCGGGAAGCTCTATGCCCATGAATGGTCCGGGATCGCGCCCGACGTTATGTCATCCGCCAAGGGAATTGGAGGCGGTTTCCCCCTCGGAGCGGTTCTTGCGAAAGAGCAGTTCGCGAAGGCTCTTGTGCCGGGAACGCATGGAACGACTTATGGCGGCAATCCCCTGGCATGTGCGGCAGGCAACGCGGTGCTGGATGTCGTCCTGTCGTCAGGGTTCCTGGAAGATGTCGAACGTAAAGGACGCAAGATGCGGTCCGAACTCGACCTTATCGCGAAGGAGTTCCCGACCGTGTTCGAGGAAGCGCGGGGCATGGGGCTTCTTCTCGGACTCAAGTGCGCCGTGCCTCAAGGTAAGGTTCAGACGGCATGTGTCGCCGAGGGGCTCATGGCGATCACGGCGGGTGACAACGTTCTTCGCCTTGCGCCCCCTCTCGTGGTGACGGATTCCGACATTGAACAAGGTGTCGCTATGCTTCGCCGGGCGGCAAGCAAAGTCGCGGCCGAGGCCGAACGGGTAGCAGCCCAATGAGCGGCCTGGCACGCCGGCGGTCTGACGAAATAGGCGAGCGCAATCACCGCCGTCCGGGGCCTCGCCATTTTCTCGATCTCAAGGACTTCGATCCCGCGACGCTTCGTCAAATGCTCGATGTCGCGTCCGGTTTCAAACGGGCAGGGGGCGTGACATCACGCCCCCTCGCCGGGAAAACCCTTGCGCTGATCTTCGAAAAGCCTTCAACGCGAACGCGTGTGTCCTTCGAAGTCGGAATGCGACAACTCGGTGGCGATGTCGTTATCCTTTCCGGCAAGGAGACCCAACTCGGGCGCGGTGAAACCATCGCAGACACGGCGCGGGTGCTCTCCCGCTATGTCGATGCGATCATGTTGCGCACTGACAAGGCCGAAAAGCTGCACGAACTCGCGGAGCATGCGACCGTTCCGGTCATCAACGGCCTGACCGAGGCGTCGCATCCATGCCAGCTCATGGCTGACATCCTGACGTTCGAGGAACATCGGGGACCGATTGCCGGGCAGGTGGTCGCTTGGTGCGGTGATGGCAACAACGTCGCCCGGAGCTGGATCGAGGCAGCCGTCAAGTTCGGCTTCACGCTTCGCGTCGCAACCCCGGCGGAGCTCGCGCCGCCATCCGAGCTAATCGAATGGGCGAGAAAAGCGGGGGGAAAGATCGAAATACTGGATGATCCGCGGGACGCCGTTCGCGATGCCCGGTGTGTGGTCACCGATACTTGGGTGTCGATGTCGGATGATCCGAATGAAAGCCGCCATAACCTGCTCGCTCCATACCGTGTGACCTCCGGCCTCATGAGGTTGGCGGCGTCAGACGCCATCTTCATGCACTGTCTGCCGGCGCATCGCGGTGAGGAGGTTGACGCCGACGTGATCGATGGCCCGCAATCGGTCGTATTCGATGAAGCCGAAAATCGCTTGCACGCACAAAAGGGTGTGTTGGCCTGGGCGCTGGGGGCAGCGCGTTAGGATTTCGGCGCCCCGATTGGGGCGCAGGCCTTCGCGATTGCTTGACTTTCCGGTTCAGTTCTCTATGTCGACGCCTAATGATTGGATGGTCCAATCATGCATGGCCTGCGTCATCCGCGGGCAAGCCGTGTTTCAACAAGAGATGCGCAAACATCGGCAAGCCAGGGTGACCCGGCAAGTCGTAATGGAATAAACCCACTTCATGGCAGTATCTGTCTCCGCGCGTGCTCAACAGCCTGCGCAAGATCATTTCCGCGGCGAGGATTTTGCCGCGCTTCTGGATGAAACACTCGGCAGCGACACCGGGTTCGATGGTTCCGTCGTAACTGGCCGGATTATTCGGCTGACCGATGAGTTTGCAATTGTCGACGTTGGTCTGAAGTCCGAAGGGCGTGTTGCGCTCAAGGAATTTGGTCCCCCAGGCGCCAAGCCGGAAATCAAGCCGGGCGATATCGTCGAGCTCTATGTCGAGCGTTATGAGGATCGCGACGGAGCCATCATTCTCTCCCGCGAAAAGGCGCGCCGCGAGGAGGCCTGGACAGCTCTGGAAAAGGCATTCGAGGCACAGAAGCGCGTCGACGGCACAATCTATGGCCGCGTGAAGGGCGGATTCACCGTTGACCTCGGCGGTGCTGTAGCCTTCCTACCCGGCAGCCAGGTCGATATTCGTCCGGTTCGCGACGTCGGACCGTTGATGGGGACCCCGCAGCCCTTCCAGATCCTGAAAATGGATCGGGCGCGCGGAAATATCGTCGTGTCGCGTCGGGCAGTCCTCGAAGAGACGCGGGCCGAGCAGCGCAGTGAGCTGATCCAGGGCCTGAAAGAGGGCATGATCCTCGACGGCGTGGTCAAGAACATCACCGATTACGGTGCGTTCGTCGACCTCGGTGGCGTTGACGGCTTGCTCCATGTCACCGACATCGCGTGGCGCCGGATCAACCATCCCTCTGAAGCTTTGGTCATTGGCCAGCAGGTCAAGGTCCAGGTGATCCGCTTCAACTCGGATACCCAGCGTATCAGCCTCGGCATGAAGCAGCTCGAAGCGGATCCGTGGGAAGGTGTGGCTGCAAAATACCCGCCTGGCGCCAAGTACTCGGGCCGCGTGACCAACATCACCGACTACGGTGCGTTCGTCGAGCTCGAGCCTGGCGTCGAAGGCCTGGTTCACGTATCCGAAATGTCGTGGACGAAGAAGAACGTCCATCCCGGCAAGATCGTGTCCACCAGCCAGGAAGTCGACGTCATGGTGCTCGACGTCGACAGCTCCAAGCGCCGCATTTCGCTCGGCCTTAAGCAGGTTCAGCGGAATCCGTGGGAGCAGTTCCTGGATGAACACCCTATCGGCTCGGAAGTCGAGGGCGAAATCCGCAATATCACCGAGTTCGGTCTGTTTATCGGTCTGTCCGCGGACATCGACGGCATGATCCACATGTCGGACCTGTCCTGGGACGAACCGGGTGAAGCGGCGATGGCGGGTTACGAAAAGGGCACGGTCGTCAAAGCGAAGGTTCTCGATGTCGATGTCGAGAAGGAACGCATCAGCCTTGGCATCAAGCAGTTGCGGGACGATCCGGCGCGCAGTGTTCTGGATAGCGTGAACAAAGGCGATATCGTCACCTGCGTTGTCAGTGCCGTTCAGGCCAATGGCATCGAGGTCAAGGTGAACGACGTCCTGACCGGCTTCATCCGCCGGGCTGAGCTGGCTCGCGATAAGGGCGACCAACGCCCTGACCGCTTCGCCGTAGGTGAAAAGGTCGACGCCAAGATCACGGCGATCGATCGTCAGTCCCGCAAGCTGACGCTCACCATCAAAGGCAAGGAAGTCGAGGAAGAGAAGCAGGCAATGGCCGAGTTCGGGTCGTCTGACTCTGGCGCGTCGCTCGGCGACATCCTCGGTGCGGCGATCCGTCGTCGCAATCAGTTGGCACAGGAATAGTCTGAGCGGCTGGCGTGTCGCTTCAGACAGATCTGCTACTGGACAGGCGACGCTTAAAGCGTCGCCTTGTCTTTTGGCGCGTCATCGCTGTGGTGGCGCTGGTCTGTGCCGTCTTGGCCTGGTTCAGGACCTTCCCGCTGCCGCTGGGCGGCCCGCATATTGCCCGGGTCTCGGTGACCGGGCTCATCACCGAAAATTCCAATCTGACAGCTGCCATCGATGCGCTCGCTGATGACAGCGAGGTCAAGGCGCTTATCCTGAAGATCAACAGCCCCGGAGGTAGCGTCGCCGGCGGGGAGGCATTGCATGATGCGATTGCGCATGTGGCGGCAAAGAAACCTGTCGTGGCGGTGATGGGTGGGACAGCAGCCTCGGCCGGTTATATGATTGCGACGCCGGCGCAGCGCATTTTTGCCCATGACTCGACCCTGACCGGGTCGATCGGTGTGTTGCTTGAGGCGCCTGAGTTCTCGGGTCTTCTCGGTAAGCTTGGCATCGATGCCCAGGTCGTTCGATCGGGTCCGCTTAAGGATGAGCCGAGTCTTACCAGGCCTCTTTCGCCTGCGGGCCATGAGATGGCTCAAGGGCTCGTCGACGATATGTATGACCAATTCGTGGCCATGGTGGCGGCTGGTCGGAAGATGCCCGTGGAAAAAGTCCGGCAGCTGGGTGACGGTAGGCCGTACACAGGCCGCCAGGCGCTTGCTGTCGGATTGATCGACGCCATCGGTGGTGAGCGAGACGCACGTCAGTGGCTCGCGACGGAGAAGAAAATTCCAACAAATACTCGGGTGGAAGACGTCTCGGGGGATAGCTACGCGAGCCGGGCGCTTTCCGCTCATGCCGCAAGCATCGTGTTCGACGTCTGGAAAACTGTGTTTTCCCAAAGCGTTAGTCTTGACGGGGCATGGGCAGTCTGGCATCGTTCCGACAATTGAAGTCTGGGGGAGTGCCTTGACAAAATCGGAGCTCATTGCGGAATTGGCAGCCGCAAACCCGCACCTTCGCGGCCAAGACGTAGAGACGATTGTCGCGACAATTTTCGATGAGATCACGTACGCGCTTGCACGAGGCGAGAGAGTGGAGTTACGGGGTTTCGGCGCCTTCACGGTGAAGCATCGCGACGCGCGGACTGGCCGGAACCCACGGACGGGAGCGTCGGTTTCTGTCGACGAAAAGACCGTTCCGTTCTTCAAGGCGGGCAAGGAACTGCGCCTGAGGGTCAACTCAGGTAAAATTCCCCGAGCTCTGCCGGCAGAACGGAAGGAGGCATGACGTCAAGGATCGGTTGTGATGATTTTCATACTCTTTGCATTCGTCATTTGCATACCGCTCGCACTGTTTGCCTTGTCGAACACCGAGGTAGTGACGCTCGGCATTTGGCCGACTGACTACACCGTTCAGGTGCATCTATCGCTGGCGATATTGGTCGCCATGGCATTGGCCTTCTTTTTTGGAGGGGTTCTGGTGTGGTTCTCTGCTCTCGCGCAGCGGCGGCGGGCGAACCGGGCAGAACGGACGGTCAGGCTCCTGGAAGCGCAGATCGAAGAACTGAAGGCACGTCCGGCGCTGGCGCTGCCATCGACACATTGATGAAGAGACTCATTGCTGCTCTCGATACGGCGGATATCGAGCGGGCGAAAACCTGGACCAATGCCATTATTCCCTATGTTGGCGCTCCAAAAACTGGGTCTCGAATCTTTTGTGGCGCATGGACCTGGAGGGTGTGCGGCCCCCGGTGGGGTGCCAATTTTCCTGGACCTCAAATTCCATGATATCCCCAACACCGTCGCCGGCGCCGTGCGTTCCGTGCTGCCGTTGCAGCCGGCTATGCTAACCGTCCACGCTGGTGGTGGGCCGGCCATGGTGGCCGCCGCGAAGGAAGCTGCCTCACGTTCCGCGTCTCCCCCCTTGATCCTTGCCGTTACCGTACTCACCAGCCTAGACCAAGCTGCGTTGCGGGCCACTGGCGTTGATCGAACACTGCAAGACCAGGTCATTCATTTGGCCAGGATGGCGGTGTCGAACGGGGCTGATGGGCTTTACTGCAGTCCATTGGAGGTCAGTGCTCTCCGAGAAGCACTGGGGGCATCGGTCAAGCTGATTGTCCCCGGCATTCGACCAATCGGCGGGACGCGAGATGATCAGACGCGAACGATGACCCCCTCGGACGCCGTGCGGGCAGCGGCCGACTGGATTGTCGTTGGCCGGCCCATAACGGCCAGCACCGATCCGGCGCGTATCGCATCGAGCATTGCCGCCGAGATCGCATGATCGAAGTTAAGATTTGCGGCGTCAACGATCCAGCCGCCTTCGACGCCGCGGTCGAAGGCGGCGCAGACTGGGTCGGATTCGTCTTCTTTCCACCGTCGCCTCGCTACGTCACCCCGCAGCAGGCGTTGAATTTGTCCCGTCGGTCGCCGGCGGGACCACCGCGTGTGGGTCTGTTCGTGCGCCCGACATGGGAGGACATTCAGCGCGTCACGGACGTGGTAAAGCTCGACATTTTGCAGCTTTACGGTGTCAAAGATTTTACGGAGATTAGGGGCCGGTTTTCAGGTCAGATCTGGCAGGCAATCGGCGTGTCAGCCGAGGTCGATCTGCCCTCCAAAGTCGAAGTAGCCATCGACCGGCTTTTGGTGGAACCCAAGCCGCCCCCCGGCGCAAACCGTCCTGGGGGCAATGCTGTAACACTTGATTGGACGATAACGAGCCGTTGGGAATCACCTCGTCCTTGGATCCTCGCGGGTGGCCTTAATCCTGATAATGTCAGGGAGGCTATTGTAGCGGCCCATGCGACGGCGGTTGACGTTTCTTCAGGCGTTGAGGCGGCGGTCGGCGTCAAGAGCCCTGATCGCATTCGGACCTTTATCAGCGCTGCGAAGGCAGCAGGCGTTTAAACCTTCAGCCCTTCCGGACGTTTTCTAATTCCTTCCGCAGACGCTCGACCTCGGCGCGCAATTCCTCGATTTCCGATTGGTTTGAGCCTGGTGTTTCCGCTCCGCGATAGAATGGGGTGAACATGCTGAACGCACGTTCCATCATCGCCATGTTCTGTCTACCAACTTCCTCCATGTTCCCGAAGGGGAACAGGGTGCCCATCGTTTTCTGCATTGCCGTGCGCATCTGCTCTTGCTGCTGAGCAAACGAGGTCATTGCGTACTCAAGGTATTTGGGCACCAGCCCCTGCATCGAACCGCCGTAAAGGCCGATTAACTGGCGAAGGAAATTCGTCGGTAGCAGGTTCTGCCCCTTGCCTTCTTCTTCGACGATAATCTGGGTTAGCACGCTGCGTGTGATGTCATCGCCGGTTTTGGCATCATATACGACGAAATCACGCCCGAGTCGGACCATCTCGGCCAAGTTGTCCAACGTGATGTAGCTGGAGCTTTCCGTATTATACAACCGACGGTTGGCGTATTTTTTGACGACGACAGGAGGTTTTTCGCCTCCCTTGGGCTCAACCATTGATTCTGCCGACATAGTCATCCAGACCTCGTCACCTGATCCTACCTACCGCCTATTTCGCATGTGCGATAGACCATTTTTCTACCCTCTCGGTCTGGGCGGAGACCGTATCCATAAAGCCTGTCATCCATTATGTTCTGCGGTGATGGAGGCTGAATGCAGCATGGGGGCCAAAGCCGGTTCAAAGGGGACTCAGCCGGGAGGAAAGGCGGAAAGCGACACCTCTGCTCGGGACGGCGAATGTCCGGCATCTCGATCGGAGGCAGATCTCGCCCGCGACTGGATTACCCTTTGGCAAAGCGAGCTGAATGCCTTTGCTTCGGACCCCGAAACACTTCGATCTTGGCGCTCAACCATCCAGGCCTGGTCAGGCTTTGCGGCCTGGATCCTGCAAATGATGCCCAAGATCTCGCCAAAGCCCTTTGATGACGTCCAGACCCAATGCCCCACGCCCAAACGTCAGGAGGGGCCCGCGCCCGCTGCTGCTCCACCTGACCCTCGCGACAATGAGATCGTTCGTCTCTCGGAGCACATCGCTCAACTGGAACGCAGAATGGTCAACCTCGAGCGACGTCTCGGCGGCCGTGCTGCGGTCGATCCAAAACGCCGTCGAAGGCGGAACGTTTGACTTCGCAAAGGCCGTGTCAGATCAGGCCTTGGCCCAGGATTCGGCGCTGATTGGTGGGATCGCCGCATACCGGCGCCATCCATGGCATCGAGATCTTGAGGATCCGCCTCACGTTTGGCGTGAGGGTTCATCGGAACTTCTGGATTACAGCCCGGGCTCTGCATCCCCGACGATCCTGTTTGTGCCAAGCCTGATCAATCGTGCGTACATCCTGGACCTGAGGTCGGCCGGTTCAATGATGCGCTGGTTCGCGAGCCACGGGACACGGCCGCTTCTGTTGGATTGGGGGTATCCGGGCGACCTGGAACGTCGGTTCACCTTGACCGACTATGTCGCGGGCCGGCTTGAGCGCGCGATTCTCGCGGCGACGCGACTCACGGGTGGGCCAATCGTCCTCGCAGGGTACTGCATGGGTGG
>Ga0310811_10013068_pt1 | contig 10801 bp, 4 predicted proteins | sample YCmetagenome_FD_207642 | JGI IMG/M metagenome (GOLD analysis project Ga0310811, IMG submission 207642) | Soil microbial communities from experimental microcosm in Duke University, North Carolina, United States - YC | ecosystem: Engineered > Artificial ecosystem > Soil microcosm > Unclassified ...
CGCATGTCCGGACTAGTTGAGTCCAGATTGCGCAAATACAGCCACTGCTCGGCGAAATTGTTCACCAAGGCCCGCGAACGGCTATCCGCCAGCATCCTGCGGACCTGCTGTTCCAGCACGGCCGGCGTCTTGAGCTTTCCGCGGACGGCTGCATCCATCAGTTCGTCGTCGGGGATACTGCTCCACAGGAAAAAGGAAAGCCGTGACGCCAGTTCCAGGTCGCTGATGCGATAAGCGGTGTTGGGTGCTACGCCGGTGGGATCTTGCTCCACGCGGAACAGGAATTCGGGACTCACCAGGATTGCGCGCAACCCCATTTCGATCCCATTCTCAAAACCGCCCTCGCCGCGTGCTTCGTTATAAAACTTGAGAGGGACCTGCAGGTCCACATCGCTCACGGGCCGTCGATAGGCGCGGCGCATCAACGTGGAAAAGATCCGCTTGGCGCAGCCTTCCTCCTGACTCGGTTTATCGGGCTGGCAAACAAAGATACGGCGGCGGCTAGGCGAATCCCCCGGGCCCGCGGTCTCAAATGGGCCACGAATCGAAACCGTGTATATCGCTGCGTGAAGCCGCGGATGCCGATCCAGGTTGAAATGCGCCTGGTAGGGCTGGCGCTCGGTTTCGAGCAGCGGTGAGCGGGGCGTCAAAAACGTGGCGCCAATTTCGTGCGGACCGGCCTTCACCATGATGCGAGCGTTCATGTCCTGATCGACCGCGCGGTGATCCTGGTCGCCCGGGGGCGGCTTCACCGTGAAAACCTGTACCCGCTCGCCATCGAGCGTCACCTCCACTTGTTCGGGTCCGCTCAATCCCTCTACGTGTTCGTTGCGGTCTCGCGACAGCCGCACCTGTATCTCGTATTTGGCGTCGACCGGAAAGGTGTAATGAACCACGGTTCCGCCACGCGTGCCGAAGGGAAGTTCTTCGAAGCGCGTCTCTTGTGTAAGGTCCGGGGGGAGTTGCACTACGAAATCGTCGCCCGGGGAATTGCTAGGGGTGCCGATCGCCAGCCGGCTGATTTTGCGCGCCGCCGACAGGTATCGTTCCAATAATACCGGTGAAAGATTACCCACCGTCACGTTGTCAAACCCATGGCTTGATTCGTCGCTCGGCAGCAGCGGCGCTACATCAACGTCCACCGCCAGCAGATCCCGGATGGCGTTATGGTATTCGGTTCGATTGAGCCGCCGGAACGTATCTGTTCTGCCGGGGTTCGGTTTGGCTTCGGCCGCACTATCGAGCGAGCGCTCCAACTTCGATACCAGTGCGTTATAGGTTGCCTCATCCGGCCGCGGAAGTCCGATCGGCGGCATATAGCGGCCGTCCAGCTTCCGAACCACCTTCTCCCAGATTTCCGGATGCTGATCCACGCCTTCCGCGCTGATCGTGTCGAGCGCGAGGCCGGCGGTCTTCAGTTTCGCGTTATGGCAGCCGACGCAATACTGATTAATAACCCCACGCTCCACCGCAACCGGCTGCTGAGGAGCACCCAGGCATAACGAGCACGCCGCAACAATCCCAACTGCCCAAAGGCTCATGGAGCGAGCCCTCGATCCAGTTGGCAGCATCATGGACTTTGCTTGACCTCGCGACATGGCGGATAACTCCTTGGTAGCACTGTACTCTTACATACTACCAAGTTAAGCGTCCGTTCAACTGAATCACTCTCGGCCCCACATCGTCTCGGATTTGACCGAAGGTGCTGTTATTGATACTAGTTTGGATACCCGAAGCTTTTGGATTAAAGTGATTAAACGCATTGAACGTCTCCGCGCGAACCTGCAAATGGATGCGCTCTCTGATCGGGATATCCTTGGTCAGCGAAAAATCGACATTCACATATCCGGGTGCGCGTACCTCGCCCCATCCCAGGTTACCCGGCCGGACGGTCAGGCCCGCACTCGACAATGGCACCCGTGCGAAAGCGTTGGGGTTCAAGTATTGGAGCGTATCCCGATAATTACTGTTGATCGCGTTCCCGCCAATATAGTCCGGACGGGCAACCTGCACGCCTCCCTGCTGCGTGATGGACAACGGCTCTCCAGAGCGCGCCTCAAAAATACCTCCCAACTGCCAACCGCCCAGGACGTGGTGCACGAACGGATTGAAATTCGCCAGCCTCGGCAGATCGTATACCGCTTGCGAAACAAAGGAGTGGGTAATGTCGCCGGTGGCGGGGGCGTGCTCTGCGCGTATGTTATTGAAGTCCTGAACGCGAGGCGTGTTGTCGCCCTGGTACCAGGTGCCGATGTCGCCGCCATTGTAAGCGAGCGCCTTGCCCCAGGTGTAGTGAACGCTGGCGCTCAGACCGTGGGAATAGCGTTTCCGCAGCGAAGTTTGCCATGACGCGTAGCTCGAAGTAGCGGAATTGTCCAAATAATAAGTGGCCCGAAGCAAGGGGTTAGGACGAATGCCGGTGCTTCGGATCGGCTCGTTAAGTGGGCGCCATAGGTCAAGCTTTGTCCCGCGAACTCCAACCATTGACGTCTCCAATACGAGATCTTTGGTCAACTCGCGCTGAAGTCCCAGCGTGTAATGGTGCGTGTAAGGGCTCTGGAGATTGGGGTTGATCATAGCAAAGATGTTGGTGTAGCCCTGAGCTATGGCTTGTTGTTGCGCGAGCACGCGAAGGTCGTCATTCGTCATCGGGTACTTCATCCCGAGCGAACTTGCCTCTGCCTTAGTAAAGATGATCCGCTTCGGAATATATTGGGTGCCGACGAGATTGATCACGTTTCCAATGATCTGGGGACTGAAGATGATCCCCGTTCCGCCCCGGATAACAGTCTTCCCGCCATCGATGTCATAAGCGAAGCCGAAACGGGGCCCAAAATTGACGGGGTCACTGTTATACGGGTTGTTCTGTGGGCGGAATGGACCGACAGCGAATGTTGTAGAATTCAGCAGCCCATCGGGGTTATAAAGACCGGCTCCCGAGTTGTTAAACGCTTCGGCGGTCATATGAGCGTCGTATTCATAGCGGAGACCCAGGTTCAGTGTCAACTTCGAGCTTACATGCCAATCATCCTGAATGAATAAACCCAGCTCCCACAGATGCGCCGTATTATCTCCATTGCCAAAAGACGCGTTGACTGTCGTCGGAATATTGTTGAGCAGGTCGCTCAGACCCTGGTAGCCGTAGGCCACGCCTTCAGGATTGTTTCGCTCGTTGGTGTGGTGCGTATAGACGCCACCGAACTTGAGCGAGTGCTTTCCCAGATGCCAGGAAAATTTCTCCCCGAAGATCGTGGCGGGTCCCGAAATGATGAGATCCTGCATCGATGACTGGGTGTTCCAGCCAAGGTTGGTGGTCAACCGCCCGAGGCGGTTGCCGGCGTTGAATTTCTCGCTCCCGCCCAAAATTTTCTCGAAGGCCTGGTCAAAGGTGTGGGCGTCGTTGTTGTTGTAGCCGAGGCGGGTTTCCGAGGTCCAAGTGGCGCCGCCAATGACATAGGACGCTGTACCGCGATCAGTATACGCATACTGAAGATTGTCGTTGCCGATATAGCCACTCGGCGTCTGCCCAAAGGGCCGCGCATGGGTGTACGTTAGGGATAGATTGGAGTTATCGGTTAGCCGAATATCCCCTTTCACGTCAAAGTGATTGTCCCGGTTTATGGCAGGCGCGATCTGATCATACAAACCGGTAGTCGCGGTTGGGGACGATAGCGGTTGATTGGGGAGGGGTACGAGTGCGAACGTACTGGCGTAAACCGGTTGGGCGGCAAGGACTTGGGTTCTGGTAGCCTGCGTGGGAACCGTAATTTCTACGCGCTTTTGCAGGTTGTAGCGATAGCCCTCATAGGCGCCAAATAGAAAGATCTTATTTTTCTTGACGGGGCCGCCGATTGACCCGCCAAACTGGTTATAGGTGAAGGGGACCTTCGCGGCCAAAAACGGGTCGCGGGAGTTCAGCGTCTCTTTCTGAAAGTTCTCAAATACGCTGCCATGAATCTGGTTAGTTCCCGAGCGGGTTACGATATCGACTTGCCCACCCAGCGCGCCGCCATACTCCGCCGGCAGAATACCTTTAACGATGTGCACCTCTTCAATCGACTCTATGCTCAGAAGGTCGACAAAATTGACAGCGCCGAAATTCCCCGCGTTCCGGCCTTCCGGATTGCCGCTGGACTCGGTTCCGTCCACTGAGTAGGCTGTACCGTTCTTGCCTTGGCCGTTGAGACGAAGACCCGTGGCGGACCCACCGGTTGCAACCGTCACGCCGGAGTCAACCCTCAGCAGTCCGGAGAAGTTCCGGCGCGCCAGAGGCAGATCTTTCACCGCTTTGCTATCGAAAGAGTTGCTTTGTTCCGCGGAGACGGTATTCACCAGCGGCGCTGAGGCCTCTACGATGACCGACTCAGTAACATCGCCAACCTGGAGCGGATAGGTCTGCCGAACACTCTGGCCGGCGCTCAGGTCAATACCCTTCGCAGCGTACCGCTTGAATCCCTTAGCTTCGATGTTGATGGTGTACGTGCCGACCCGCAAGAAGTCAAACTGGAAGTCGCCATCGCGCCCGGTTACCTTGGTGTTGACTATCCCGGTCTCGTCTTGCGTCATCGTGACGGTGGCATCGGGCACCGCCGCCCCGGTTGGGTCAGTGACGGTCCCGGAAAACGTCGCCGTCGTGACCTGTCCCCAGCCAGTCCCGCGAGAGACTAGCAGGCAAACGAGGACCAATCCCAAGAATCTTGCCAACATGAATGGAATCTCAGCTCTTCTGGATGCAAACAGCCACACGGGCGTAACCTCATGGATTCTGGATAGTCTTTTCATTAAATCCTCTCCCCCTTGCGTCGCTCGAAGGCAATCGATGGACGCTGCTCTCATGCCGACTCGACCTCGCCCCTTGCTAAAGTCGAAATGGCAATCGTCGGTGTAGTTTAATACTCGGCTGAACTTGATGTCAACATAATTTTGCAGGAATGCTTTGAAAATTCAGGTCGATCGTTAGTTCGACCTTCGGACAATTTGACCGTTTCGCCGGCCCTAAGGATTTTTTCCAGCGCCTCGCAAGGAACCACTCACCGCGTGCGAAATTCCCTGAAAATGTTTCGTAACAAACTCCGCGCTGCGGGAAGAACTCGGGTTTGCGGCAAGCATCTGCCCTAACTGAAGCCTATGCGTTATTGCAGACCGCTATTCCTGAGACCTTCGGCGGCAGCGCGGCGGATTTCCGGATCGGGACTAGCGGAAGCCTTGCGGTAATGGGCAGCGGCCGTGGTCACATCATGCTGCAGCGACAAGATTCGACCCAAGTTCAGATGTGCCTCGAGTAGATCCGGGTTCAGGGCAACAGCGCGTTCCAGGTGCAACTTCGCATCCGCGATCCGGCCTTCTAATAACAGGGCCGTGCCAAGGTTCGACTGCGCGGCTGCCAGTTCGGGCTTGACCGCCACCGCTCGCTGGAAGGCTTGGACGGCGCGATTTGCATCTCCCTCGATGCTCAACATTTCGCCCAGGGCGTTGTCAGCTTCCGCCAGGTTCGGGTCGGCTTTGCTCGCTGCCTCGAACTGTTGCTTGGCTTCGCGAAACTGCTCTCGCTGCGCCAGCGCCAGCCCGTATTCATAGTAGGCGACGGCATACTTCGGATTGCTCTGGACCGCCCTTTGAAAATGGTACTGCGCCTCCGCGAAATCACTTGCGCTGGCAAGCAAGTTGGCCAGATTTCTGTGCGCCTCCGCAAAATCGGGCTGCACCCGAATGGCGGTCCGATAGGCCTCTTCTGCACCGGCCCGATCGCCCAGCCGCAATAAAGCCCCACCCAGATTGTTATAGGCATCTGAGTAGTCGGGATCGCTGCGCGAGGCCTTTTGCAGCACATCGACCGCTTCGCGAGTTTCTCCGGCTCCGAGATATACCAGACCCAAGTCGTTCAGCACGGATGCGTCTTCGGGCATCATCGTCCGCGCCTTCAGAAGCGTTTCTTTAGCTTGCTGCAGATGCCCTGATCTAGCCTGTACCGAGCCCAGCCCATGGACCGCTGGCCAGAAGTCTGGCTTTCGCCGGATCGTCTGCTCGAACATGTCGATCGCTTTTTCCGGCTTACCGCTCTTGCGGTAGGCCTCCGCCAACTCGAAATAAAATTCCGCTTCCGTCGGATGGTATTTCTGTATAGCGGCTTCCAATCGGGAAGTGCCTTGCGCTAGGTTGGCGCTTTGTCTGACTTGCGCGACGGCTAGGTAAAGCTCCTGCTGCGCGCCATCCGGCAAGTTCGGCGGATAGTAAAGCACCACCGGTCCCCGGTAGGAGTTGTCATCCGTCTCCATCTTTTCCGCGAGGGGTGCCAGCAAATCCCGCGCCGGCTTACGCCGCTGGATGTAATGGTCGGTCATGACCACGTGCACTACGTCGTCGGTGCGCCGCTTGGGCATGTGGCATCCTGTGCAGTCCTGCGATGCAGTATGCCGTTTGGAGGCAACCAGCTTCTGCACAACTTCGGCATGGCAGCGAAGACAGACAGCGGTGTAGTGCCGGGCGGCCTCCTGGCCTCTGGGGATATCGTGCGGATTATGGCAGGTGGTGCACAGCAGCGCCGGGGTGCTCTTCTGAAAGCAGGCAGATTGCCGCAACCGGTACGCCGCGTGGGCGATCTCGAACTTGTCGTCATGACCGGATTTCGGAGGCTGATCGAAATGCAGAACATAGTCTCCCAGCGGCTCGCCCGGCCGGTAGGAAAAAATACTGCGGTTGTAACGAATAATAGCGGAGGGCAACCGGAAACTGGTGGTTTCCAGATGGCATTGCATACACAAATCCAGTTGCCGCTCACGGCTCAGCCGCGCCGGGTTTACGATGGTACCCTCCGGAGTTTTCCCGGCCTGCATCGCTTGGACGTGGGTGCGCCCCGGGCCATGGCAGCGCTGGCAATCGATGCCATTCGGAAGAGACCCGCGAAATAGCGGAGCCGTTCCGGCAGCGTCAGCGCCCGGTTCAATTTGCGGATACCCATTGTGGCAAAACATGCACTGATAGGTGATCTGGCGGCGAAAGTCCTCCTGGTCGGGCCGGTCGTAACCCGGATTCATCGCCCAGTAGCCCTGCTTCTCGGCGTACCAGCCCACTGGCAGTTCGCTGAGCCGGCCGTCCGGACCCTGGTGAAGGTAACTGCGTGAATGGTTGCCGGATCCCAAGACAAAATTGATCTCTTTCTCAATCGCATTCGTCTCTTTGCCGTCGAAGCCGATCTGATGACGACGCTGGTAGAACTTGCCGTTCTTCCGGTACATCGTATAGTAGCGGTCCGACGCTTTGTGGTAGTAGGTATTCCTTCCCTCGTAGTCCTCGAGGGCGGCCGCTTCCCCAACCCGCGCAAAGGAACGTCCCATGCCTGTACGGCGGTAGGTTTCCCAGATCTCCCGATGGCACTCCGCGCACACATCGGAAGAAACGTAACCGGCGTCCGACCCAGCGATTTGCAAGGATCTGGCTGAGTTTATAGTCCGGCGCGGCCGGGAAATGAACAGAAATGCCGCTCCCAGCAGACCCAGTAGACCGAGAATCAGTAACGATCGGCGGAGCATTCCTAGAACCTTTTCCCAAACAGCATAGCAGGACACCTCAAAAGAGCCGGTTCCGTGCACCCCTGCCGTAATGCCCTTGACACCGTAAGATCCCCAGACCATACTTCACAATGAGGAGATCTAGATGATCATCACCAAGAAGGCGCTACAGCGGCGGACGTTTCTAAGAGGCGTGGGGACTACTTTGGCTCTGCCGTTGCTTGACGCGATGATTCCGTCGATGACGGCGCAATCGGCGACCGCGGCGAATCCGGTGCGACGTCTGGGATTCGTCTACATCCCGATGGGAACGATTATTTCGCAGTGGACCCCTCCCGGTCCGGGCGGCACGCTCGGCGAACTGTCTCCCACGTTGCGCTCCTTGACTCCCTATAAAGATCAGCTCAATGTCTTCACTAATATGGAGCTGAAGAACGCTTATCCCGGCACCCATGCGACCTCTAACAGCACCTTCCTGAGCGCGGCCAAAGCCAAGTGGACGGAGAGCACGGATTACTTCCTGGGCACCACGGTCGATCAGATCGCCGCCAAGCACATTGGCCAGGACACCCGCGTGCCCTCGCTGGAACTTGCGATGGACTTGCTGACTCCAATCGGCGTATGCGACAACGGCTACGCATGCGTTTATCAGAACAACCTCTCCTGGTCCTCGCCGACTACGCCGCTGCCGTCCGAAGCGCACCCGCGCGCGGTTTTCGAGCGCCTGTTTGGGGAAGGCGGCAGCGCGGCGGAGCGCACGGCCGAACTTCGAAAGAACGCCAGCCTACTAGACTGGGTGACGACAGACATTGCCCGCCTCCAGAGGAAGCTCGGCCCGGGCGACCGCAATAAGGTCAGCGAATATCTGGACACCGTCCGCGAAGTAGAGCGCCGTATACAGAAGGCCGAGGCGGAGGCAGCCGGCAACCATTTGCCTGATTTGGATCGTCCGGTGGGAGTTCCCGCCGCTTATGCGGATCACGCAAAATTGATGTTCGATCTGCAAGTACTGGCATTCCAGGGCGACGTCACGCGCGTTGTCACGTTTCAACTCGCTCGCGAAACCAGCACGCGCACGTATCCCGAGATCGGCGTGCCGGATCCTCATCACCCGACAACGCACAGCCGCGGTAATCCGGAAATGCTTGCCAAGGTTGCCAAGATCAATGCGTTTCATGTGGAGCTGTTCGCCTATTTCATCGGAAAGATGAAGGCGACGCCGGATGGCGCCGGTTCTCTGCTGGACCATTCCATGTACCTTTATGGCAGCGGCATGGGCAATCCCGACGTGCATGATCACGTGAATGTCCCAATGCTGGTGGCCGGCGGGGGAGCGGGCAATCTTAAGGGCGGACGCCATATTAAATATGCTGAGCCCACGCCGCTCGCTAATCTTCACCTGACACTGCTGGATAAAGCCGGTGTCCGGCTGGATGCTTTTGGCGACAGTCAGGGTAAGGTGAAAGAGCTGCTGGATCCGCTTACGGCGTGACCCGCTGCGAACCCGTACGACGCTAAAAAATCGTGCGAAGAAGACGCGCCAAGAAAACCAGGAGACCACCACGATGTGCCTGAAACGGTTTGGCCCATGGGGGATAGCCTCGATCTTATCCGTAGTCAGCCTTATCGCTGCCGCCCCTGAGACGCGGCTGGCGGATGCGGCGAAGGCATCGGACAAGGCAGCGATTCGCGCCCTGATCGAGAAGCGCGCGGACGTGAACCTGCCGCAGGTCGATGGGACCACAGCCCTGCACTGGGCGGTGTACCAGGACGATCTGGAGACCGTAAACCTCCTGATCCGAGCCGGCGCGAACGTCAAAGCGTCGAATCGGTACGGCATTACACCGCTCACTCTGGCTTGCACGAATGGAAACGCCACTATCGTCAAGGCGCTGCTGAAGGCCGGCGCCGACCCCAACACGGCATTGCCCGGCGGGGAGACTGCTTTGATGACTGCCGCGCGCGCGGGCAACCTTGAAACCGTCAATGCGCTATTGTCCGCCGACGCCAATGTCGGAGCCAAAGAAAGCCAAAAAGGCGAGACGGCTCTCATGTGGGCGGCCGCGGAAGGTCACGAAGAAGTGGTGGAGGCGCTGATAAAGGCTGGGGCGGATATTCACGCCCGTTTGGATTCCGGATTTACGCCGATGCTGTTCGCCGTGCGGGAAGGGAAAATCGACGTGGTTCGGGCGTTCTTGAAAGCCGGCGCCGACGTCAACGAAACCATACAGCCGCTAAACGTTCCGAAGAAGACGGGCTACGTGTACGCACGCGAGCGAACCCCGCGAGCAGGCATCAGCGCACTGCACCTGGCGGTCGCCAACGCTCACTATGAACTGGCAGCCATGCTGCTCGACGCCGGCGCCGACCCCAATGCCAGTGGCCCGGGCTATACAGCTCTGCACACCGTCACCTGGATTCGCAAATCCGGCGGCGGCGACAATGACCCGTCTCCTCAAGGATCGGGGAAAATGACCAGTCTCGAATTCGTGAAGCAACTCGTGGCGCACGGCGCGAATTTGAACGCGCGCATGACCAAGCGTGTGAATGTGGGACTAACCGGTCTAAACACCAACGGCGCGACCACCTTTTTTCTGGCGGCGAGAACCGCGGACGCAGATATGATGCGGTTGCTGGCGAAATTGGGCGCCGATCCTCTATTGCCGAATGCGGATAACAGCACCCCGCTCATGGCTGCGGCGGGACTGGGAACGCGTTCTCCGGGTGAGGACGCCGGAACCGAAAGCGAAGTCATAGAGGCGATGCAAGTGGCGTTGGATCTCGGCGCAGATATCAATGCCGTGGACAACAACGGCGAGACCGCCATGCATGGCGCGGCCTATAAGAATCTTCCCGGCGCGGTGCAATTCCTGGTTGACAAGGGTGCCAATATCGAAATTTGGAATCGCAAAAACAAGCATGGATGGACGCCGCTGTTAATCGCCGAGGGCTACCGGTTCGGAAACTTCAAGCCCTCGCCTGAAACATCGGCAGCGATTCAGAAGGCCATGCGCGCCGCAGGGTTATCAACCGTCGTAGAGCCGCCCGCTCCCGAACGAGTCAGCCGCTAATAGAAATTCTCTACCAGTTCGCACAACACCGGCCAGCGCCGTGCCCGGGGACGCCTTCGACCGGGACGAACTATGAAAGGATGCGCAGCAGGTTCTGGCACGAAACGCGAGCCGCCGCCAGTGAGTCGCCCCAGGACGCGGCGTTGTCTTGCTCCACACAGAAATGCTTTAAACCAGCCTGCTTTGCATTGGCGAATATTGGCTTGTAGTCCAACTGGCCAG
>Ga0310811_10013069_pt1 | contig 10801 bp, 6 predicted proteins | sample YCmetagenome_FD_207642 | JGI IMG/M metagenome (GOLD analysis project Ga0310811, IMG submission 207642) | Soil microbial communities from experimental microcosm in Duke University, North Carolina, United States - YC | ecosystem: Engineered > Artificial ecosystem > Soil microcosm > Unclassified ...
CTCGCCTACGCCGGGATGCTCAACGGGAAGCCCCTGGACAGCGCCGACGCGCTTCTCGCGGATATTTTGATCGGGCTCATCGTTGACACAAAAACGCGCTGCCAGAGCCAGATCGAGCAGTTGGAGAAATTCGCTTCTCAGCGTCCAGCCTTGGGGCATTGGGCGGCGGCGGTCCGGTATCGGAATTCCCGCGACTGGCGCACGCCGGTCGACCCTGCATCGTCCACGCTTTTGGAGAGAGTCGAGAGGTATCGGGCATGGTGCGATGCCGGCGGAACCGGCCCCGCAGTCGATGAACTGTCGAAGGGGAAGCCGGAGGAGATTCCCGATTGGGCGCGGATCACGATGGAGACTTCGTGGGATGTCCGAGCGGGACATATTTTCACGCCGGGTTTTGTGGGCGGGGAATTTCGGGAGGCCGTCGCAGTGCTTGAGCGTCCGGTGCCGAAGAATGCCACCGAGATGAAATCCTTCATCTCCGCCCTGAACGCGGCGGCGACGCCGGTGGTCGAGAGAAGCGCCGACGGTCAGGAACGGATCGCCGTGATCGACTCCGCGATGTGGGGGCAAAACGCGCAGCGTCACCTCTGCCACGCGATGGTGGAGACCTGGGATTTCCTCGCCAATATGTGGGGCGTTCCGGAGGAGGCACAAAAATTCTGGGGAGAGATGAAGGAGGCTTTCGGGGGGCTGGATCTTTTTCCGACCGTCGCGATGTTCCGGAGTTGTTCGGTGGCCGACATGCGACCCTACGCGAAGCAGCTCGATGAGCTTTTCAAACGGCGGCCCGAGATGGTGCCGGACCGGGCGTGGCACGATGCCGGGCAGTCCGGGTACCGCAGTCTCTTCCCCGATGTGCAGGCGGAGGCGGCAGCGTGGTTCGATCCGCCCATTCTGACTGGCACCGCTTACCGTTACGTGGCGAGGAAGGGCGTGTTGCCGAATCTCCTGCATCCCTCGCCGCCACAAATGGAGGCCCTGTATGCGGTGGCGCCACTGCAGCAGAGCGTGGTTGCCGATTACCTCGGCGTGAAGTTCCGGGGGCCGGTAAGCGAGCAGGATCTGCGGAAAGTCGCCGGCCCCTTACTGGACTATTGCATGCCGGTGGTGCGCGCGGCCTCGCGGCGGGTCGGCGGAAATGTCGCGTTGCGCGAGAAGCTGCTGATCTCGATGGCGAACATCGATCCCAACACCACGGCGGAACTCGCCGAGTTTTACCAAAAACAAAAGCAGCCCGATAAAGCTGCGGTGGCCTACCAGAGCTATGTGGACAAGGCCTCGGATCGCGTTTCGGTCGCGAATCTATGCCGCTGGCTGGTTGATTACTATTTCGATCACGGCCAGACCGACAAGGCGCTCGAAGTGGCCAGGATGGCGGGCGATGTTTATTCGTTCGACGGTCTGGAGACTTATGGGCTCCTCCTGGAGCGGCTACATCAGTTTTCGGAGGCGGAGAAGCAGTTCCAGAATATTGCGGAGCGCTACGAGAACCAGACGCCGCTGTATCTCTTTTATCGGAGGAATCCGATGTCCGGAGGTTTTGGCATGAAGGCGGAGGCCATGGAAAAAGCCATCTTCCCGAACGGGATACAGAAGGCGACCTCGGCCAGTTTCTCTGGCGCACCCAAAACCGGCGCGGTGATCACGGAGGAGAATGATTTGCTGCGGGGGAATGGGCTGAAGGCCGGCGACATCATCGTTGGGTTCGACGGGCGCCGGGTCGATACCTTCGATCAATACATGTTCATCCGCTCGTTGTCGGAGTCTCCGGCTTTCCATCTGGTGGTTTATCAGGATGGGAAATACCGGGACTTCGACTTTTCGATTCCGGGGCGCCGTTTTGGGGTGCAGATGGAGACGTACGCTCCGAGGTAGGGAGGGCTGAGCGCACGGGGTGGACTGCCCCGGCGCGACTGGGAAAGCTCTCAAGGAGGCTGGAGCTGATTTTTGAAGTCGGCTTGGCGGGAGCCGCGCCCTCCCCTCTAAGGATGTGCTCCGCACAGGCTATCCCAAAGGCTCCGCTTCCTTTGGAATTTGTCCGCTTGAATGAGGGCTTCGCCCTTTTCGGCCCGTTGCCGTAGATGAGTTGGGGCAGACTTAAACGGGGCGTGCCGGCAGGTGGGCCGCGCAATATTCATTGCCGTCGCGCGAGACGCGGAAGTCGAGTTCGGGATTCGAGATCTCGGTGCGTCCGCAGACCGCGCAGCGGTGCAAGGTTTCCGAGGTCACCATGGCCGCTTTGAACTTTGCGCGGCGGGCGCTCACTTCTCGTGTTGTTTTGGTCATCCGGAGAAGTGATGGAACCAGGAAAATCAGGCAGTTGGCCAGGGAGAGGACGATGACGATCTTGGCCAGCCAGGGGGCCACGACGAGGCCGAGTAGCAAATATGCGAGCGCGATCCAGGCGATCCATTTGATGCGCACGGGGAGGATCATGTAGAGGAGGATCTCGATATTAGGCGCCACCGTGGCCGTGGCGAAGAGGAGTGCCAGGGTGAAGTTTGCGCTGAAAAAGACGCCCCCGGTCTGAAAGAGAAGGGCGGCCGCAATGCTGCCAATCATTCCAACGAGGATGAAAGCATTTACCCGGAATGCTCCCCACACGGATTCCAGCACCTCACCGAACATCCAGTAGAGCTGTAGGACGAAAACCATGAGGATTGCCTGCGCGATGATGGGCAGTTGAATGCCGAAAAAAGTGATCGTCTGGGGCAGGAACGGCCAGGTGACCAGACGCCACACTTCTCCATCCAGAATGGCCGGTCCGTCGAGAACGAGGCTTGCCATTGATTTTGGGTTGGCCAGCGAAAGGACATAAGTTGCCGCGGTGAGGGCGACGAACATCCGAATGAGTCCGGGAATCGCAAAGCGGCCGAGATGTTTCTCGAGCTTGTAGAGCAGCTGCATCCCGGGACTGTAGTCGAGCCGGCGATTGAGGTAAGATAATTTCCACCGATGAGCCGTGAGCTTCCCCTGCTGATCTATGACGGCGACTGCCGTTTCTGCACGCTATGGGTGGAGCGGTGGCGCGCGATGGCGGGCGATCGGGTGGAGTGCCGCCCCTCGCAGGACCTGGCCCGGGAGTTTCCCGACGTTCCTGAGGAGGCGTTCGCGAATTCGGTGCAATTCATCGACCAGGACGGACGCCGCTACGAACGGTCCGAAGCGGTTTTTCGGTTTCTCGCCATCGCGACACTTTTAGGGCGTCTTCTGCTCCTCGCGCATCGGAAGGTTCCGCTTTTTGCGGCCGTGTGTGATGCCGCTTATCGACTCGTGGCCGCGAATCGCATGCTGTTCTCCCGGCTCACTTGGCTCCTGTGGGGGAGGGATGTCACCCGGCCCACTTACGCGGCCTCGACGGCGATTTTCCTGCGCCTGCTCGGCGCGATCTATCTGGTCGCGTTCCTGTCCTTCGGCATGCAGGCGAAGGGGCTGGTCGGTGCCCATGGGATCCTGCCGGTGCAGGAAGTCTTTCCACAGGTGGCGCAGGCACTGGGCGCGGATGCGTGGTGGCAATGGCCGACGCTGCTCTGGATTTCACCAAGTGACGGAATGCTCTCCGCCCTGACGTGGAGCGGCGCTCTCTGCGCCCTGCTCGTCATGGCCGGGGTCGCGCAACCGCTGGCGCTCATCGGCGTCTGGGGCGCGTATCTCTCGCTGATCGTGGGTGGGCAGGATTTCTATTCGTTTCAATGGGATGTACTCCTGCTCGAGGCCGGTTTGCTCGCGGTGTTCGTCGCGCCGTGGCATTGGCGGCCAAATCTCGCCGCGGTCGCGCCCGGGAGGTTCGGCCATTTCCTGCTCGTGTGGCTGCTCTTCCGGCTGATGTTTTCCTCGGGCGTCGTGAAGCTCTCGAGCGGTGACTCGGCGTGGGCGAATTTCACCGCGCTGGATTTTCACTATTGGACGCAACCAATCCCCACGCCGCTGGCCTGGTTTGCCGCGCAGGCCCCGCCATGGTTCCAGAAGATCTCCTGCGCCGGGATGTTCGCCGTGGAGCTGGTGCTGCCATTTCTGATCTTTTTCCCCCGACGGCTCCGCTTGATCGCCTGTGGCGGCTTTCTTGGTTTGCAGGCGTTGATCGCGCTGACTGGCAATTATGGCTTCTTCAACCTGCTCGCGGTTGCGCTCGCGATCTTGCTGATCGACGACCGAAGCTGGCCCTGGTTCAGGCGGCCGGTCACTCCGCAATTTCTTCGGTGGCCGCGCTGGATTCTTCCGCCCCTGGCCGTGGCGTATTTCCTCCTCAGCCTGGTTCCGCTGGCCGGTGCTTTTCGGAGCATGCCGACCGCGCTGGGACCATTGCTCGAGATTTACGAGAAAATTGGGCCCTTCCGGAGCATCAACAACTACGGGCTCTTCGCGGTGATGACCAGGGACCGCCCCGAGATTCTCCTTCAGGGCAGCATGGATGGGATCACTTGGGAAACTTACGAGTTTAAATACAAGCCCGGCCCGCTCGGACGCCGCCCGCCGTTCGTCGCTCCCTACATGCCGCGCCTCGATTGGCAGATGTGGTTTGCGGCGCTCGGTGATGTTGGCAATTCCCCATGGATGGCCCAGCTCGTGGGGCGGCTGTTTCAGGCCCAGCCGGAGGTGCTGGCGCTCTTTGCGAAAGATCCTTTCCACGGGAAACCGCCAAAGTACCTGCGGGCCAATCTGGACTCCTATCGTTTCACCACCTTCGCGGAGGCGCGGGCGACAGGCAACTGGTGGAAGAGTGAGCCCAAGGGGATTTATTTCCCGGAAATTCAGCAGTCACAATTGAATCCCTAGCACCATTGTCAGCGGCCAGCGATTGCGCTACACGTCGGGCATGTTCGGCCGCATCGCCAATCTCTTTCGTGGATTCCTCGGCTTGTTTGTTTCCGGCCTCGAAAAGGCCAATCCCGAGGCGTTGCTCGAGGTGGAGAAGGAAAATCTCCGCAAGCAGATCGCAAACTACAATCAAGGGCTGGCCTCGCATGCCGGTCTGTGCGAGCGGCTCATGGCGCAGGTGAAAAGCCTCGAGAACGAGGAAAAGGATCTTCGGGCCAAGGCCTCGGCAAACTTGAAGGCGGGCAACCGGGATGCGGCGGGCCAGTACGCGCTCCGTCTGCAGACGGTTTCGACCCAACTTGCCGAGAATCGGCAGCAACTGGATGCCGCAGAAAAGACCTATCGCGACCTGTTGAAGGCGCGCGACGTGGCGGTCAAGGCCGCCAAGGACAAGATCGAATCGCTCAAATACGCCCTCACGGATCTCAAGATCAAGCGCGCCACCGCGGAGATGAACGAAATGGCCGCGGGCATGGTCGGCTCGATCGGCGGCGCGGGAGACACCCTGAACCGGCTCCACGAAATGGTGGAGGAGGAGCGCCAGGTCGCATCGGGCCGCGCGCGCGTGGCCAAGGATTCCATCGACATGGGAGAAGTGCAGCTCAAGGAAGCGGAGCAAAAGGCCCTGGCCGACCAGGCGCTGGCCGACTTCGCTGCGAAGGAAGGCATCGCCCTCGAGTCCACGAGCGGGGTGCAGCCATCCGTGGCGGAGCCTGAGCGCACGATGGGCTCGCAGGGCGCGTGAACGGCGAGCCTCAAAGCCTGGGCCTCGCGCAACGGCCCGGCCTTCCCGCGTGGGCGGCGGAGCTCGCGTTGCATTACGAGAGCCACGCGACCAATCAGTTCCTTCTTTACGGGAACGTGAACGATGAGTTCCCTCTGGGGGGAGAGCGGGGCGTGGGCAGCCTGGAGAGTTTTTTGCTGGATTCGTTGCTGCCGGGGTTCGAGGTGATCCTGGCCTACGACCTGGGCAATGGGCTGCAGGTCCTGAAGGGCGGGGAGATTTTTTCGAAATGGCGGGGTGCGATCGAAAATATGGAGGGCCGCAAGTCACCGCGGTTCGCGATCGAGGCCATCACGCACTACCTGCGCTATGTGGCCAATCTCGGCGCACTCGGCCAGAAAGCGCCGCAGGTGGGGGTGGTTGTGAATTCCGCCAGCCTGCTGACGCCCGCCTCGCCGACGGCGCTCAATCACGAGCTCAATGCGATCGCGCTCCTCATGCGCGGCTGGTCACGAGAGGAAGCTCTGCGCCGTGCGCCCGTGGCGACTTTTCTCGTGGTGGAAAATCTGAGCGAGCTGAACCCTCTGCTGGCGGACAATCCGGATGCGACGTCGATCCAGGTCCCGCTGCCGGATTCCGGCATGATCGCTCACCTGCTGCGGGGCTCGGCCGTCCGGACCGTCCTCGGCGACTTCGCCGGCCGTGAAGAATTGCTGGCCGGACAGCTCACCGGGGCTTCGTTAAAGGCGGTGCGCCGGCTGCTCAAGGTCCGCGAACGCCAGCACGCGGTGCTCGCCCCGGCGGATATCGCCGGGATTAAGAAGGCGCTCATCGAGTCCGAGGGCGGCGACTTGATCGAGTTCATCGAGTCGTCGCGCACGCTGGACGATTTCGAGGGGCAGCCCGCGCTGAAGAAATGGCTGCGCCAGGATCTGGCGCTGTGGAATCGAGGCGACTTGAGGGCGATGCCGATGGGGTATCTTTTCAGCGGGCCGGTTGGCACCGGCAAAACTTTTGCCGTCGAGTGCCTTGCGGGTGAAGCTGGGGTTCCGGTGATCAAACTTGGCAACTTCCGGGATCGCTGGGTCGGCGGTACGGAGGGGAATCTCGAACGGCTGTTCCGCCTGCTGCGCTCGATCGGCCGATGTTTTGTCTTTGTCGACGAGGCCGACCAGACGCTGGGCCGCCGCGACTCCGGCAGCAACGACGCGGGGCTCTCCGGTCGCGTCTATTCCATGTTTGCGCAGGAAATGAGCAACCGTCGGAATCGCGGGCGCATCGTTTGGATTCTCGCCTCGAGCCGTCCGGACTTGATCGAGGTCGACTTGAAGCGGCCCGGCCGCGTCGACGTGAAAATTCCGATTTTTCCCACGGCGGCACCCGCGGAAAGTTTTGGCCTGCTGCGTGCGCTGGCGAAGCGTCTCGATCTCGAGCTGGCTGCGGAGTGGCTGCCCGAGCTGGAACCCCTGCTGACGGTCTGGCTTACCCCCGGCGCGGCGGAGGTGCTTACGCTCAAGCTATACCGTCAGGTCAATGCCGACGGCATGCCGCTCAAGGATGCGCTGTTGGCTTCGCTGCGAGATTACCAGCCCCCGGTGGCGCGGGAAGTGATGGAGTTTCAGATCGGCCTTGCCGTTGGAGAGTCCACTGACGCAGCCTTCGTTCCGGAAACATTCCGGAAGATCAAGGGCGTCTGAGTCGGGAAAGGCGGGAGGTCGGGATCATCCCGCCGGCTACGCGGCCTGCTACTGGGACTGCTCCTCGGAAGAGAGCGGGGACCACGAGGTATCGTCGAGGAGATGCGTGGCGAGTTCGATATTCGCGGAAACCGCCTCGGGCTTGTTGCTCATGGCGGCATTCTCACGGGCCAGCCCGACCTGGGCCTCGATGCGATCGAGGTCGCCCTCGATTTCGGCCAGTGAATCCTCGCGACGGGAGAGGTTTGCGCGGCGTTTCTCGAGAATGGCCAGCGTGGCTTGCTTCGACTCGCGGAGGGTGGCGGTGATTTTTTCGTAGCCGAGTTCGCGGCGCACGAGTTCGATCTCCCGATGCAGGGCGGCTTCGTCCGTGGAAGCGTGGAGATCATGGAGATTCTGCTGCGCGGAGAGCAGGCGCAGGTGCAGCTCTGCGAGCTGGTCGAGCGCGGCGCGGTTCGTCTCCTCGAGGACATTGCCGATATCGGATTTACGGTAGGAACGAAGGGTGGACTCGATCTGCTTGAGCAGTTTCTGATGCCTTGTTTTGGCGGCCTCGGACAAGGCGGCCAGCACGGAGGCGTGTTGCTCGGCAGCCTCCAGATCGGCGGGCTCCCGGCCGCGCGCGTCGGCAAGAGCACGGAATCGCTCGTTGGTCACCAGCGCCGTGAGGAAAGCGGCTTCGAGCCCGGCGCCAATGAACCAGAACGCCTCGTGACCAAAGCCAAGGATCGCGAAACCCAGGAGCCCAAGGGCATTCAGCGGAATGCGGCCGAGACCGGCAATCTCGGGCCGTACCCAAAAAGCCTCGTTAAGGTAGCGCCACATGAGAAGGGTCGGTTTCAGGTGCCCCAACGTCGCACGAAAATATCCGCCACGAAGGCAACAAATCCAAAATCCAAAATCCGAAATCCAAAATAGCTTTACCGTGATCCTCTCCCGCGCTGCCAGGTCTCGAGGAGGTTCGTGATGATCTCGGCGCGGGGCGGCTCGCAGACCGTGCCGATGTCGATGGAGAGTCCGGCGCTGGCGAAGGTGACAAACGGACTCTCGGGAAACTTCACCGGCACATCGGGATTCCCCGGGCGGAAGCCATGTTTGAGCGCCTCGCGCTGGACCGGCTCGCTGAGCAGGTAATCGAGGAAAGCGTTTGCGGCCTTGCGCCTGGCGTCGGACCCCCAGGGGACATCGAGCACGTAGTAGGGATTTTCATTCCACATGTTCGTTGCGGGGTAGACGACGCGCAGCGATCCCCAGCGGCCCTCGGCGTTCTTGAGGTAGTCGATGACGACGTTTTCGTACACGAAGACGCAATCGTAGGTGGAGGGACCGCGCAGCACCATGTCGCGCATGAGGTTTCCGGTACTGTTCGAGAGAGTCCCGACGCCGTTCTCGATGGCGAGCATCCATTTCTGGAAATCAGGATTGAGGATGTCCTTGAGGGTAAGGCCGTGGTTCTTCTTCGCGAAATCGTAGGCGAGAAGCACGAGCGTCATCAGACCGCTATTCGACTGGTTCGGATGGGTATGGCTGAATTTGAAGAGACCCCACTCCGGCTTCCCGGCGATGGCGTCCCACCCTCCGGGGGCGGCAGTCGCCTCCTCGATCGTCTGGAAGTCGACCTTTCCATATTTCGCGATGAAGGCGTCGTAGCGCTCGGCCCACATCACGAAGACCATGGGCGTAAGCGCGAGCGCCTCTTCGCGAAGGATGGGCGGCTTGTTGTATTTGAACGTCCAATCCTGGACGAAGACGTCCTTGTAGAGGGCGCTGGCGGGGCTCCAGACATCGATGCGCTGGTCGCCCCCGACGATGGCCTGCGCGCCTTCCACCGAGCCAAACGGGATGAGATTGATGCGGATGCCCTGGCCCTCGGGAGTTTTGGCGAACTCGCCGGCCGCCCACTGGAGCCACCGTTGTTTCTCCGTGCCATAGGCGATGCCGATTTCGACCTTGTCCCCGCTGGTCGCTGCCGTCGGCTGCGACGCCTGCGTTTCGTGGGACGCGAGGAGCGGTTTCTTTTGCAGGAAATAGAAGGCGGCGTAACCGCACCCGCCGATGAAGGCGAGGATGACGAGCCAGCCGAAGATGGTGAGCGAAGGTCCGCGGGATGGCATGACTTAGAAAAAGGTGGAAATGTCGCGGAAGACCTCGCGGATGTTTCCGGATTGTCCCTCGTAGTACTTGCCTTGGGTGGCGTCGGAAATCTGCTTCAGCACCGAGGCGTCGGCGTCCTTGCCGTAGCCGATGACGAAAATGCGCACGGACTCCCGCTCGGGGGTGGCTCGGATCTGGTTGAGGAGGTTCGCGAGCGAGGTGGCGCTATTGGTATCCTGCCCATCGCTCAATACCACGATCGCGGAGATGCGTTTCGAGGCGTCCGTACTGGATTGAGTGCGGTGCGCGGCAAGGATGGCGTCGTAGAGCGCGGTGCCGCCATCGGCGAAGAGGCCCTGGATCTGCTGGCGCTTCTGGGCCCGCTGCACGCCCAGTGGAGTGGGGGCCACGCTTGCGGGCACCCCCTGGTTGAAGGGCAGGAGAGCGAAGTCGTCTTCATCGCTCATGGCATCGACCAGCGCGATCGCACCATCGCGGGCATAGCGAATCTTGTCCTCCTGGTTCATGCTTCCCGAGATGTCGAAGACCAGCTCGACGCTGGAGCGTTTTTTATGCTCCTGCCAGAGGCGCAGGATGGCGTCCATCACATCGACGGAAGGGACCTCGAGCGTGGTCTGGGGCTCCTTCGGGTTGACGCCGTGCTCCGCATCGATCGGGCTGGTGAGGGCGATGTCGGGCAGCGCAGGGCGGAAGCCGAACTCGAGCGCGCGCTTCTGCTGAGCCGCATCGAGGAGAAAGGCGATGTACTTTTCGGCGGCTTCCTTGCGCTCGGGGGTGACCCACTCCCGATTCACGACGCCGATGGGATGGTCGCTCCAAAAAGTGCCTTCTTTCGGGTAGATGGCGACGATCGGGAAGGGGAGATGGTAGTCGGGAGAATAGGACTCGATGACCATGTTCTCGTAGAGCACGGCGGCGCTCAGATATTGCGGGCCGGTGGAAAACATCTTTTTCCCGAAAAAGCCGGTGGAACTGCCGTAGTGCACGACGGAGTTCTCGATCTGCGAGAGATATTTCGCGGTGGCGGGCGCGTTGACCTCATCGAGGGTGAGCGCGCCGGTCTTGCCGGTGGCGGCATAGACTTCCGCGAAGAGCGAGATCAGTCCGCTGTTGCTGTGGACGGGGCTGGTGTGTCCAAAGCGGAAGCGGCCCCATTCCGGATGTCCCAGGGACGCCCATCCTTGTGGGTCCTGGGCGATCTTCAGGATTTCCGCCCACCCCACGGGACGTTGACCCCAACCAAGAGCCTCCGCCATGGGTTTCCACATCGCGATGACCACCGGCGAAAGCAGCAGGTTCTCCGTATTGCCGACCAAGTCCTTTCCGGTCTTCACACGGGACTGGGCATTGCCGAGCTTGATGAACGCGCCCGAAGCCGGACTGGTGAGATCCGCCTTGATCTCACCGCTGAGGAGCGTGTCGACGCATTCGCCGGAGCCCATCGGCA
>Ga0310811_10013071_pt1 | contig 10800 bp, 6 predicted proteins | sample YCmetagenome_FD_207642 | JGI IMG/M metagenome (GOLD analysis project Ga0310811, IMG submission 207642) | Soil microbial communities from experimental microcosm in Duke University, North Carolina, United States - YC | ecosystem: Engineered > Artificial ecosystem > Soil microcosm > Unclassified ...
CCCCCAAGTTGCCGCCAGCCATCGCGCAGAGCGGCATGACCCGACGCGAGAAGAGCGGTTTCAACCCGACCAAGTCAACCGCAACGACCCTTCCATTCACGCCGCCAGCTCGAGAATCTCCCTCACCTCGGCCGGGCTCGTGATCGGTCGCGGATTGTTGAGCACGGCGCGATCGTGCATCGACTTCTCGGCGATTTCCTGAAAGCGGTCGCGGCCGACGCCGACCTCAGCGAGGCGACCCGGCAGGCCGAGCGATTTCACCAGCGCGGCCACCAGATCGGCGGCCGCTTCGTCGGGCTTGCCGAACGCCTCGCTGACCCGCTTCTGCCGCTCGGCATTGGCCGGCAGGTTCCAGCGCAGCACCGACGGCAGCATCACGCACGAGGTATGGCCGTGCGGCACGTGGCAGGCCGCACCGAGCACGTGACCGATGCCGTGGCTGGCGCCGGTGCCCACGCCCGACGTGCCGGCGCCGATCGACAGCCACATGCCGAACTGCAGGTCGAGGCGCGTCGCCATGTCGTCCGGCGTCTGCCTGTGTGCCGGCAGGGCGCGCGTCAGCAGCTTCAGCGCCTCCGTAGACGTGCCCAGCACAAAGGGATGGGCCTGCGGCGCGCACAGTCGCTCGACGGCGTGATCGACCGCCTTCAGGCCGGTCGACAGCATGAGGTCCATCGGCGTGGCGAGCGTCGCGGCGGGATCGAGCACGATGACACGCGGCACGACCAGGCGATGGCCGAAGCTTTCCTTGATGCCGTATCGCGTATCGCTGATGCCTGCGAAGGGGTTGAACTCGGCCGCCGACAAGGTGGTCGGCACGGCAAGCATGCGGATCGCGTCAGCCGGCGGCCGGATCGCCTCGGACGGCGGCGCCGCGCCCTCCTTCGGCCGCCCGGCGCGATAGGGATCGAGCTCCTCGATGCGGGTGACGCCCTGCCATAGCGCGATCAGCATGGTCTTGGTGGCGTCGATCGCCGAGCCGCCGCCCACCGCCACCAGCAGATCGGCCTTCGCCTGGCGCGCCAGCGCCGCGCCCTCGACCACGCAGGCGCGCGGCGAATGGGCGGTGATCCCGGCATAGACGCCGGCATAGCGATCGCCGAGCTCGCGCACGATGTCGGCCAGCAGCGCGCTCTGGGCCACCGACTTGTTCGTGGTGATGAACACACGCGACGCCCCCAGCCGCTCCGCCTCGGCGCGCAGCGCCGGCCCGGCCGGCCGGCCATAGACGACGCGTTCGATGTCCTGGTGACCGTGGATGCCGTTCAGCATGGTGGTTCCTTCGCTCTGTGCAGGTTCAAGATCATGCTCTTCCGGACCGCGGCCGTCCCGCTCGCTCATGCGTCCGAGCGAGCGGGACGCTCACGGTCCGGAAGAGCATGACGGCCCTCCGTTCCGGTAGCCACTACGCTCAGCCGAGGTGGCGCCGATACAGCGCCAGCATGCGTTCGAAGTGCTTCTCGGCCGCCGCTCGGTGGTAGGTGCCGCGGTCGGTGAAGGCGTAGCCGTGGTGGGTGCCCGGCTCGATCTCGGAGCGCGACGGGAATGGTGCGGCGGCGAGCATCGCCTCGAAGGCGGCGACCTGATCGAGCGGCACGTAGCTGTCGTGCTCGGCGAAGGCGTAGTAGCCCTCGGCAACGACGTCGCCCAAGAGGAGATGCGGCGAGTCGGGTTTGTCGGTGATCAGGCGCGTGCCGTAGTAGGACGCGAAGCAGCCGATGCGGTCGGGATGTCTGGCAGCCGCCACGGTCACGAAGGCGCCGCTCATACAGTAGCCGACCAGGCCGACCTTGCCCGGCCGCGCGTCGGCCAGCGCCGGCAGCCGGTCGAGGACGGCGCCGACGTCGGAGGCGATCTTGTCGTTGGCGATCGAGCCCACCATGGCGAACATCTTCTTGAGGTTGGCCTCGGCGTCGGCATGGTCGCGCGTCGGACCGAGCACGAAGTCTCGCACGCTGCGGTAATAAAGGTTGGGCAGCAGCACCAAGTAGCCCGACTGGGCGATGCGCCGGCAGATCTCGCGCAGGCCCTCGCGTACGCCGGGCGCATCCATCAGCATCAGCACGACCGGCAGCGGCCCGCCCTCGTCGGGCCGCACCATCCAGGTATTCATCGCGCCATCGCGCGTGGCGATATCGAGGTCCCGTTCGATCATGCGCCGACCGTATCGAGGCCGCAGGTCCTGGTCTATAACCGCAGCCTGTCGTGTGGTTCGGAGAGAGGAAATTCATGCCGGGCGCCCTGGAAGGCCTGAAGGTCATCGATTTGTCGCGTGTGCTGGGTGGCCCCTATTGCGGCCAGATGCTGGCCGACCACGGCGCCGAGGTGATCAAGATCGAGCCGCCGCAGGGCGACGAGACCCGGCTGTGGGGCCCCCCGTTCGACGACGAGGGCATCTCGGCCTATTTCTCCGGCATCAACCGCAACAAGCGCACCATCGCCCTCGACCTCTCCAGGCCGGAAGGTCGCGACGTGCTCCTGAAGCTGCTCGAGCAGGCCGACGTTCTGATCGACAACTTCAAGACCGGCACCATGGAGAAGTGGGGCATCGGCTACGCCGACACGCTGTCCAGGAAGTTCCCGCGTTTGGTCCATGCCCGCGTCTCGGGCTTCGGCGCGGATGGCCCGCTCGGCGGCTTCCCCGGCTACGACGCGATGGTGCAGGCCTCGTCCGGCCTGGTCTCGGTCAACGGCGCACCCGACAGCGGGCCGGTGCGGGTCGGCGTGCCGGTGGTCGATCTGTCGACCGGCATGAATGCCTGCATCGGCATCCTGATGGCGCTCTACGAGCGCAACCGCTCGGGCAAGGGCCAGTTCGTCGACGCCACGCTGTACGACAGCGCCATCGCGCTGCATCAGCCGCATGCCCCCAACTACTTCGTAGCCGGCGCCACGCCCAAGCTGGTCGGCAACAGCCACGGCAGCCTGGCGCCCTACAGCAATTTCCCGACCAAGGGCCGCAACATCGTGATCGGCGCCGGCAATGACGGCCAGTTCCGCAAGCTCACGCAGCTGCTCGGCAAGCCCGAGCTTGCCTCCGACCCGCGCTTCAAGACCAACAGGGATCGCGTCGCCAACCGGCCGGCGCTCGAGGCCGAGCTGCGTGCGCTGACCAAGGATGTCGACGGCGAGAGCTTCGCCACCATGCTGATGGAGAACGGCGTGCCGTCGGGCGCGGTGATGGAGGTGCCCGACGTCATGGAGCACCCGCACACCCGGCATCGCGGCATGGTGTGGGAGAAGGACGGCTATCGCAATGTCGGCAATCCGGTGAAGCTCTCGCGCACGCCGGCAAGCCCGCGCAGCAAGCCGCGGCGCTTCGGCATCGACACCAAGGCGGTGCTCGCCGAGGCCGGCTACTCGGCGGCCGAGATCGACAAGCTCGTCGCCTCGGGCATTGCCCTGACGGAGATCAGGAAGGCGTAGACGATTCCGATCGCGCCTGGAACCAATCGGGCATTCATGCGCGTCGGCAGAAGCAAGATAGGTCAAGGTCGCTGGCTTGATAATCCACCGGTCCTGACCCTACCCTCGAAGGACACATGAAGGAGGGTAGGTATGGCCTATGACTCCACCGGGCCAGACAGGGTGACGCGGGACCGGGAACACCGCGATCAGATTGTCCGAGGCAGCCGGTCCCGCACGCGCAGGGATGGCTCGCCGACCTCCTGAGAGAATGGAGGGGACCATGTCCCGAAAGAGCCCCGCCCGCTGCCCGTGGGCGGGGCTCCTGATTCCAGGCCTTGCTCAGGGCGCCATGGGCGGGCCTTGCGGCTGCTCACGAACCCACGCCGAGACGAGGTCATAGAACACCGACAGCACGACGGGCCCGACGAACAGGCCGATCAGCCCGCCGGCCAGCGTGCCGCAGATGACGCCGGCCAGGATGATCACCATCGGCGTCTGCAGACCGCGCGCCATGACCAGCGGCCGCAGGATGTTGTCGAGCAGCAGCAGCGGTACCGTGTAGAGGGTGAACGCCGTGGCGCCCAGGATCGGAAAGGTGAACCATGCCCAGACCAGCACCGGCAGCATCACCAGCCCGGGCCCGACCTGGATGATGGCGAGCACCAGGGCGGCGAAGGTGATGGCGCCGGCGAACGGCACGCCGGCCACCAGCATGCCGACGCCGAGCAGGGCCGCCTGTAGCAGCGCGACACCGATCACGCCCTGCGACACGTTGCGGATGGTGGCGCCCGCGACGTCCAGAAAATGCCGCCCGCGCACGGCGGTGACGCGATTGGCGATGCCGCCGACGAAGTCGATCAGGCGCTCCGAATAGGCGAGCAGCACGCCGGAGACGATGATCGCCGCGGCGAACTGCAGAACCTCCATGGCAATGCCCGCGGCGAGACGGCCGACGAAGCGGCCGGCCGACGTGATCTGCGCCACATGCGCCGTCAGCAGGCTGCGGATGTCCTCCGACGCCGACTGCCAGAAATCGTAGAGCCGTTGGCCGATCAGCGGCCAGCTGCGGATCGACTCGGCCGGCGGCGGCACCACGTGATCGCCCTTGAGCAGCATCTTGGCATAGGCCTCGAGCGTCTCGACCGCCGATCCGGCGAGCAGCGCTACCGGCACGAGGAGCAACGCCAGCAGGAAGAGCGACAGCACCGAGGCGGCAAGGCCGCTGGGCAGATGCGCGCGCCGGCGCAGGAAGGCGAAGATCGGGAAAACCGCCACCGCCAGGATCACCGACCAGACCACCAGAGGCAGGACCGGACGCAGCAGCAGCAGGCTGACGACGACCACGGCAGCGATCAGGGCGATCCGTATCGCGAGGTCGATGACAAAGCGTGAAACCTCGGCGCGGCCGCGCTCGCTATCGATCATAGGCGTCTCCCCCGATGTGAGCCCGTGATCCGTCCTGTTTAGCCGGGTTGCGGTCTGCGGTCATGACTCAATGCCGGAAGCGCGCCACTCAATGCGGAGCAGCTTCGACCGACATGGTGTTCATGCGGACCGCGGGCGTCTCGCCCGCTCATGGGCGGGCGACGCCCGCGGTCCGCATGAAACCTCACCGCGCTGCCTTTGCCTTCGGCGCCTCCACGACGCGCACGGGGTCGCCGTCGGACAGGCCGTCGGGCGGGCTGTCGATGATGCGGTCCGTCGGTGCGATGCCGGTGGCGATCTCGACCGTCTGGCCGAGATCGCGCGAGATCGTCACCGGCTTCAGCAGGACCTTGCCATTGCCGTCGACGGTCGCCACGCGCAGGCCCTTCTGGCCGAAGATCAGCGCGCCTGCGGGGATACTGAGAGCCTGCAGGTTGGCCGGCAGCTCGATGCGCGTGTTGGCGAAGGCGCCGGGCATCAGTTCGCCCGAACCGTTGTCGACCACCAGCTGCATGCGTGTCGTGCCGGTCTGGGCATCGACAGCGCGGGCCGAAGCTTCGACGACGCCGCTGTACACCTTGCCGGGATACTCCGGCACGGTGATCTCGACCTTGGAGTTGATCCTGACCGCCGGCACGTAGTTCTGCGGCACGCTGACGGTCAGCCGGAGCTTGCTGACATCGGAAATGATGAACAGCGCCAGCCCGGCGCTCGAATCGGCGTTGATCAGCGCGCCGAGGTCGGTGTTGCGCGCCGTCACGATGCCGTCGAACGGCGCGGTCAGGCGCTTGAAGGCGAACAGCACCTCGAGCCGGTCGACGGCGGCTTGGGCGGCCTTGGTCAAAGCCTGCTTGACCGTGAGATCGCCGGTCTTCTCGTCGACCGTCTGGCGCGACACCGTGTTGGCGTTGCCGAGCTGCTGCCAGCGCTGCGCCGTCACGGTGGCCAGCGATTCGGCGGCCTGGGCGCTGGCCAGCGCCGCCTTGGCCTGCAGCAGCTGCTGGTCGAGGTCGGGCGCCTCGATCTCGGCAAGGAGCTGGCCCGCCTTCACCGGCGCACCAATGTCGACATACCAGGTCTTCAGGAAGCCGCCGACGCGGGCATAGATCGGCGCACGGGCATAGGCTTCGAGCCGGCCCGGCAGGTCGAGCGATGTCTTGCCGCTGCCCGACGTTGGCGTGATGACGCTGACCGTGGGGACGGCCCGCGCGTCGGTCCACGCCTTGAGGCTCGCCTGGCTGACGTTGCGGTTCCACAACCCGCTCGTCACCACGAAAGCCAGGACCAGGACACCCAGGAGGCCGGTGACGACGAGGCCACGGCGGCGCCGCGGCGGCGGCGAAGATTCGGGGGGAGACTCAGGCGGCATGCGGAACTCCGGCGGCACCGGGGGCGGCAACGGTCTTGCCGTGGTGCCGATGAATGACGCTGAACACAACAGGGACGAAGATGAGCGTGGCGACCGTCGCAAAGATCAGGCCACCGATGACGGCGCGGCCGAGCGGTGCGTTCTGCTCGCCGCCCTCGCCCAGGCCGAGCGCCATCGGTGCCATGCCGATGATCATGGCGAGCGCCGTCATCAGCACCGGCCGGAAGCGCACGAAGCCCGCATCGAGGGCGGCCGCCGTGGCGTCACCCAGCTCGGCCAGCCGCTCGCGTGCGAAGCTCACCACCAGAACCGAGTTGGCGGTCGCCACGCCCATGCACATGATGGCGCCGGTCAGTGCCGGCACCGACAGGGTGGTGTAGGTCGCAAACAGCATCCACACGATGCCGGCCAGCGCCGCCGGCAAGGCGGTGATGATGACGAACGGATCGCTCCACGACTGGAAGTTCACGACGATCAGCAGGTAGATCAGGACGATAGCGCCCAGGAGGCCGAACAGCAGGCCGGAGAAGGCGCTCTCCATGGTCTTCACCTGGCCCTGCACCTTGACCGCGCGGATGCGCGGGCCGGCGCTGGGCGCCAGCTCGTCGATGATGCCCCGGATCTCGGCCGCGACCGCCCCGAGATCGCGGCCCTGCACGCCGGCATAGATCTGGACCAGGCCCTGCAGGTCGTATTGCGACACCACGGCGCTGGCGTTGTCGCGGCGGACGTCGGCGATGCCGCCAAGCACCTGCAGCGCGCTGGCGGCCGGTGCGGCAATCGGCAGGTTGGACAGGGCGGCCAGCGAATCCAGCCGGTATTGCGGCGTCTGTAGGACGATCGAGTAGGTCACGCCGTTGGCCGGATTGAGCCAGTAGGTCGGCGCCACCTGGCTCGAGCCCGCGAGGTTGACCACTAGCGAGTTGGTGATGTCGCGCGTGGTCAGTCCGACATACTGGGCCCGCGTGCGGTCGATATCGACGGCGAACACCGGCGCGCTGCGCGACTGCTGGATGCGCGCGTCGACCACGCCGGGAACCTGGCGGATACGCGCCAGCAGCCGGTTGGCGTGCTCGAAGCTGGCGTTGAGGTCCGATCCGCGGACCTGCACGTCGATCGGCGACGGTGCGCCGAAATTCAGGATCTGGCTGATGATGTCGGCCGGCAGGAAGGAGAAGGTGAAGCCGGGGAACAGCTCGGGCAGCTGCTGGCGCAGCTCGCGCACGTAGTCGGCGGTCGGCCCGTGATGCTCGGTGAGCTTGATCTGGATGTCGCCATCCTGCGGCCCGATCGTGCCGGTGTTGTTGTAGGTCATGTTGATGCCGCTCACCGGCATGCCGACATTGTCGGCCATGGCGGCGATCTCCTGCGGCGGGATGATCTGGCGGATCGCCTTCTGGATGTTGGCGAAATGGTTGGCGGTTTCCTCGACCCGCGTGCCCACCGGGGCGCGGGCATGCATCAGGATCTGGCCGGCATCGACCGACGGGAAGAAGTTGCGCCCGAGGAAGGGCACCAGCGCGAACGACGCCAGCACGAAGGCCATGAAGGCCGCGATGAACACGCCACGATGGGCGAGCGCGCCGGCCAGCAGGTCGCGATAGACGGCCCGAAACCGTTCGAAGCGCGCCTCGAAGCCGCGCTGGAAGATCACCAGCGGATTGCGCGTCGGCGGCTTCTCGCCATGACCATGCGCCGCATGCGGCTTCAGGAGGTAGTTCGCCATGGTCGGCACCAGGGTGCGCGACAGGATGAACGAGCACACCATGGCGAACATCACTGCCTCGGCCATCGGCACGAACAGGAAGCGGGCGACGCCTTCGAGGAAGAACATCGGCACGAACACGATGCAGATGCAGAGCAGCGAGACGAAGGCCGGCGTCACGATCTGCCGCGCGCCGTCCATGATCGCGGTCTCGACGTCCTTGCCCTGCTCGAGATGCCAGTTGATGTTCTCGATGGTCACCGTGGCATCGTCAACCAGGATGCCGACGGCGAGCGCCAGACCGCCCAGGGTCATGATGTTCAGCGTCTCGCCAAACGCCGCCAGCAGGGCGATCGATCCGAGGATGGCGAGCGGGATCGAGGTGGCGATGATCACCGTCGAGCGCCAGCTTCCCAGGAACAGCAGGATCATCAGGCTGGTCAGGACGGCGGCGATCAGCGCCTCCACCGCCACGCCTTCGATCGCGCCTTCCACGAACAGCGACTGGTCGCCCAGGATGGCGATGCCGACATTCTCGGGCAGCGCCGTCTTGAGGTCCGCGACGCGCTGCTTGATGCCGTCGATGATCGACAAGGTCGACACCGCGCCGTTCTTCAGCACCTGCAGCAGCACCGAGCGGTTGCCGTCGACATGGACGATGTTGCTCTGCGGCGGATTGCCATCGCGCACCTGGGCGACGTCGCGCAGGTAGACCATGGCGCCGTTGGCGGCGAACACCGGCAGGTCGGCGAGGGCCGCGAAGTCGCTCGGCGCATTGTTGAGCTGGATGGCGTATTCGTAGCTGCCGATCTTCTGGGTGCCGACCGGGGTCAGCAGGTTCTGGGCGGCCAGCGCGTTGGCGACATCGTTGGCCGAGAGGCCGCGGGCCTGCATGGCAGCGGGATCGAGGTCGATCTGGATCTGGCGGAACTTGCCGCCGAACGGGAACGGAATCGCCGCCCCCGGCACGGTGACCAGCGGCGTGCGGACAGTGTTGATGGCGATGTCGAACACCGCCTGCTCGGAGATGCCCTTGCCGGCCAGCGCGAGCTGGATGATCGGCACGGTCGAGGCGTTGTAGTTCAGGATCAGGGGCGGCGTGATGTTGGGCGGCATCTGCTTCAGCACGGTCTGCGAGATCGCCGTGACCTGTGCATTGGCGGTGCGGATGTCGGTACCGGGCTGGAAGAACACCTTGACGATGCCGATGCCCGTGTAGGACGTGCCCTCGATGTGCTCGATGTCGTTGACGGTGGTGGTGAGCGAGCGCTGGAAGTTCAGCATCACCCGGCCCGACATCTGGTCGGGCGGCAGGCCGGTGTACTGCCAGACCACGGCGATCACGGGAATGCGGATTTCGGGGAAGATGTCGACCGGCGTGCGCAGGGCGGACAGCGGGCCGACGATCAGGATCAGCAGGGCGAGAACAACGAACGTGTAGGGCCGCTTCAGGGCAACCCGGACAATTCCCAGCATGCGGCGGTACTTCCCAACGCGACCCGAGAGCCGACCGCTCCCCGGCGACGCTGGCCCCCGAGCATGGCACCATGGGCGATGTCGCCTGTCGAGACGATATTGCCCCTGCTTCCTGCATGGCGGTGCGCTAGCTTTGCATGGACTGTAACGACGCCGTGAACGGGAGGAAGCGAGGCCATGGCCGATTACGACTACATCATCGTCGGTGCGGGCTCGGCCGGCGGCGCGCTCGCCGCCCGGCTGAGCGAGAACCCGAAGAACAAGGTGCTGCTGCTGGAGGCAGGTGCGGCGAGCCATCCCTACTCGCGCATGCCGCTGTCGTTCGGCCTGCTGATCGACAACCCGGCGGCCAACTGGTGCTACGAATCCGAGCCGGAGCCCAACACCGCCAATCGGACGATTCCAGTGCCGCGTGGAAAACTGCTGGGCGGCTCGAGCTCGATCAACGGCTTGGTCTGGGTGCGCGGCCAGCCCCTCGACTTCGACACCTGGGCGCAGATGGGCTGCCGCGGCTGGAGCTGGCACGACGTCGCCCCCCTCTTCACCCGCATCGAGACCTTCGTCGACGGCGACGGCAGCAACGGCCGCGGCACGTCGGGCCCGCTCAAGGTCTCGACCGTGCCCGACCAGAACCCGCTCTACGACGCCCTGTTCGCCGCCGCCAAGGCGGCCGGCTTCAAGCTCAACCCCGACTACAACAGCGAGGACCAGGAAGGCATCGTCAAGACCCAGACCTCGATCTACAAGGGCCGCCGCATGAGCGTGGCGCACTGCTACATCGAGCCGGCGATGAGGCGCTCGGCCAACCTGCAGGTCGTCACCAACGCCATGACGCTCAAGGTCCTGCTCGACGGCAGGCGCTGCACCGGCGTGGCGTACGAGAAGGACGGCAAGGTGGTGCAGGCGACGGCGCGCGAGACCATCCTGTCGGCCGGCGGCGTCGCCAGCCCGCAGATCCTCGAGCTTTCGGGCATCGGCCAGCCCGAGCTCCTGAAGAAGCACGGCATCGAGGTCAGGCACGAGCTGCGCGCGGTCGGCGAGAATTTCCGCGACCACATCAACGCCCGCATCGTCTGGAAGGTGAAGGACCCCAAGGTCTCCTACAACCACATGGCGCGCGGCCTCGGCGCGGTGACGCAGATGACGAAGTACCTGCTGACCGGCGGCGGCTTCATGAGCCTGCCCTCGGCGCCGCTGCTCGGCTTCCTCAAGACCCGGCCCGAGCTCGCCACGCCCGACATCCAGCTGCACCTCGTGCCGTACTCGATCAAGGACCCCAAGACGCGCAAGCTGCAGGACTTCCCGTCGATGACGATCGCCTGCTACCAGCTCCGCCCCGAGAGCCTGGGCTCGATCCATGTCCGCTCGCCCGACCCCAAGGCGCAGCCGGCGATCCGCTTCAACTTCCTCGCCGATC
>Ga0310811_10013072_pt1 | contig 10800 bp, 9 predicted proteins | sample YCmetagenome_FD_207642 | JGI IMG/M metagenome (GOLD analysis project Ga0310811, IMG submission 207642) | Soil microbial communities from experimental microcosm in Duke University, North Carolina, United States - YC | ecosystem: Engineered > Artificial ecosystem > Soil microcosm > Unclassified ...
CGCGGTGGCAAAGGGACTGTTGCAACAGTCCCTTTGCTTTTTGGTTGGCTGAGGGCGTTTTTGCTCTCAACGCCCCAAATCTACCTCATTTTCGAGATACAAGGGCGAATCTCCCGATGAGCCGACTTTTATCTCAGGCGTCGTCCTTCTTTTTCTTATCCGCCTTTTCCGGCTTCGCAGGAGCGCTCGTCTTCTTCAACGCTTCACGATCCGCGCGAAGCTTCTGCAGATCGTCAAAAACCGCCTGCTGCTCCGGCGTCAGGCTCGGGCGAAGCTCCTGCATGGCGTCTGACAGGATCTGCTTTTCCTTGGCCATGCTTTCTTCACGCGCGGCCTGAAGTTTTGGACGTGTCGCCTGCATGATTTCCCGCGCTTTCTTCTGCTGCTCGGGCGTGAGATTGAGGGCCTGGGTCAGCATTTCCCCGTGGCCCGCCTTGGGCTTGTCTTTCCCCTCCGGACCACCGGGCCCCCGGTTGAACCCGGGCCGCTGGTGCATGCGCTCGCGCTGCATCTGCTGACGCGCCTCCCCGGGAGGCAATGGGCCGCCTTTCCGGCGATCCATTTTCCAATCCGGCTTTTGCCCATTCGCCTTCCAATCGGGCTTCCGCCCATGAGGACGCTCCGGCTGGCCGTTATCCAACGGCGGCAGCGGTTTCGGCGCGGCTTCGGGTGCAGGTGGCGGCGGCGGTGCCTGCGGAGTGGCGTCGGGCTGCGGGTCGGCGGCATAGAGCGCGCCCATCGAGAGAGCGGCGAACGTGGCAACGGCTAGTTTCTTCATGTAAATGAGAAACCCGCATCCCCGCGTGAAGTTGCGGAATTTCTTCGATGCCGGCTGGAAGCAACCACCGCAGAGGCAGGAATCAAGCGGCCTCGCGAGCGATGGGGTTCGGACTGCTGCGAAAAACATCCGAAGTTGAATCTTTGCCTTTCCGGCTGAATCGTGGAATAGCGACTCCCCTTTCCCCGGCGGGTGCGCCATTAATTTCAGCTATGGAAATCTGGCAAAATCGAAGCCCCGCCGATCTTGACGATACCCTCCCGGAAATTCGCGAAAGCGATGTCCCGATGGCCGTGGAGACTGCGTCCAAAGCCGCACCGGGCTGGGCGAGGACGCCGCTGACCAGGCGGACGGAACTTTTACGCGAGGCGCAGGCGCGGCTGCGCGACGAGGCGGAGGACCTTGCCCGGCTCATTTCGCGGGAGACCGGCAAGCCCATCGTGGAAGCCCGGGGGGAGTTCGGCGCGGTGATCGCGAAGTTCGACCTCACCATTGCCGACGCGGAGGAATTCGTCGCCGACCGCCCTGTCGCCGACGGGCCGCATCCCGCACTCGTGCGCTCGAAGCCGCGCGGACCTGCCGCCGTCATCGCGCCGTTCAACTTTCCCATTCATCTTGGCCACGGCGCCGCGGTTGCCTACCTCCTCGCGGGCAACCCGGTGCTCTACAAGCCGTCCCCCCTCGCCGCCGTCACCGGCGAGGCCTACGGAAAAATAATGGCGGATGCTCTGCCGCCCGGGGTCTTCCAAATCGTGCAGGGCATGGGGGAAACTGGACATGCGCTTTGCGTGCATCCTGCCATTCGGAGCGTATGCTTCACCGGGTCGATCCCGGTCGGCACCGCGCTGGCGAGGGATCTCGCCGCCGATTACTCGAAATCGCTCGCCCTCGAGCTCGGCGGCAAATGCGCATCGATCGTTTGCGCGGACGCGGAGATCGGAAAAGCCGCCGTGGATATTGCCCAGGCGGTTTGTCTCACCGCGGGCCAGCGTTGCAATGCCACGAGCCTCGTCTACGTCCACAAGTCGAAGCGCGATGACTTGCTGGCCGCCCTGGCTGCGGAACTCGCCTTCTACCAATCCGGCGATCCCCAGTCCGAAGCCACCAGGCTCGGCCCGCTCATCAGCGCGACCGCGCTCGATCGCTATCGGCGGCTGACGGCATTGGAAGTGGGCGAGAAATTTCTTCGCGGCGAAACTCCAGGCACCGTGCATGAGAAACGCGGGCACTGGGCCGGTCCGGCGGTGATTTATTGTCCCGACTTCCCTCTCCTTGCCGGCTCGCCGCTCTTTCGCGAAGAAAGCTTCTGCCCTCTTCTCACCGTCCTTCCCTTCCTCGATGATGAGGAGGCCGTCCGGATGCACAACACCTCCCCTTTCGGGCTGACGAGTTCGATCTTCACGGCCGACCGGGATCGCTTCGACGCGGTCGGCGGGCAGCTCCGGGTTGGTAATCTCTACTGGAATCTGCCGACGACTTTCTCTCCTTCCACCCTGCCCTTCGGCGGCCTGGGTGTTTCCGGCAACGGCAAACCCGGCGCGCGGGGTTTCATCCGGTACGCCATCGACGAGCAGGCCGTGCAGTGGAAAAAGTGAACGGATGATCGTTCCCCTCCTTTGCGCCCTGCTGGCTGCGACTCCTGCCTCGGCTCCGGTCTCCGCCGATATCTGTGTCTACGGGGGCACCTCGGCGGGGGTCATCGCTGCGGTGCAGGCACGCAAGATGGGCAAATCGGTGATCCTGGTTTCTCCCTCGCGGCACCTCGGCGGCCTCATGACCGGAGGCTTGGGCTTCACCGACATGGGCGATCCACGCACCGTCGGCGGGCTCACCCGGGACTTCTTCCACCGCATCTGGAGCCACTATCAGGATCCCGGAGCATGGACCCTGCAGACGAAAGACCGCTTTCCCAATAAAGGTCAGCATGGACCGGCTTTCGATTCGAAACTCGAAATCGCCACCGTGTTCGAACCGCACGTGGCGGAAAAAGTCTTCACCGATCTCCTCGCGGAAAACACCGGCGTGACCATCGTACGGGGCCGGTTGGCGGAAAAAGACGGCGTGGAGGAAGAGCGTCAGAAGATCGTTTCCATCCGCCTGGAGGACGGGCGTGAAATCTCCGCCCGCATGTTCATCGATGCCTCCTACGAGGGCGACCTGATGGCTGCGTCCGGCGTCAGTTTCACCGTCGGACGCGAATCGAACGCGCAATACGGCGAGTCGATCGACGGCATTCGGGCTCCCTCGATCAAAAACCAGCTTCCCAAGGGAATCGATCCTTACGTCCGCCCGGGCGATCCCGCCAGTGGACTGCTGCCGGGCGTAAACCCGGATGCGGGCGGCTCCATCGGCTCGGCGGATCGAAAGATCCAGGCCTATTGCTATCGCATGTGCCTCACGGACGCACCACGGAACCGGCTCCCGATTGCAAAACCGGCACGATACCGTGAGTCCGACTACGAGTTGGTCTTCCGGGCGATCGAGAAAGGCCAGACCCGCGGCTTCTTCAAACTCAGCGCTCTGCCAAACCGAAAGACCGACTCGAACAACGATTCCGGGATCTCCACGGACTTCATCGGGCAGAATTATAACTACCCCGAGGCCGGCTACGCGGAGCGCGAGAAAATCGCTGAGGCCCACAAACAGTGGCAGCTTGGCCTCGTCTGGACGCTCCAGAATCATCCGCGCATACCGGAAGCTATCCGGAAGTTCTACGCAGCATGGGGGCTGCCCAAGGACGAATTCACCGACACGGACCATTGGCCCGAGCAACTCTATATCCGGGAGGCACGGCGCATGATTGGAAGCTCTGTTTTGACCGAGCCTCTCTTGATCCAGGGAACCGCGCCACATTCGATCGGCATGGGCTCCTATCAGATGGACTCCCATAATGTGCAGCGCATCGCGACCCGGGACGGCGTGCAGAACGAGGGCGACGTGCAGCACGCGGTGCCGCAGCCCTATCAGATCGACTACGGCATGATCGTGCCGAAAGCCGACCAGTGTGAAAACCTCCTCGTGCCGGTTTGCCTGTCGGCCTCGCACATCGCCTACGGCTCGATCCGCATGGAACCCGTCTTCATGATCCTGGGCCAGAGCGCTGCCACTGCCGCCGCCCTCTCCATCGACTCCGGCACCACCGTCCAGAAGCTGGACACCCAAAAGCTCGCCGCCCGCCTCGAAGCCGACGGGCAGGTCCTTCGGCTTCCGTCTGCCGGATAAATCGGCTCCTCCCCTGCCCGGCGGCCGCTTTCACCTTGGGGAGTGCCACCGCGGCGATTTCCTGCTTTCCTTGCTCCGGTCATGAAACGCGGTTTCCTCGACAAACTCATCAACCGCCTCGGCGTCGTGCAGCCCGCCGACGTGCAGGGCTACCTTGTCGAGCTCGCCCGTGAGAAGGGATTCCTCGAGACGATCTTCAACGCCATTCTCGAGGGCGTCATCGTCACCGATCCGAAAGGCCGCATCATCTGGCTGAACAAAGCGGCCTGCGGATTCTTCGCGATCGAGGCCGAACCGAGCATGGGGCGGCCGCTCAAGGCCGTCGTGCGCGGCCTGGACATCGAATCCATCACCGCCTCCGGACAAACCGTGAATCGCGATCTCGAGGTTTTCTATCCGGAAAACCGCATGCTCAATTTCTATGTCGTGCCGCTTATGGATGACGATGGCGACGAGATCGAGGGCCATGCCGTGATCCTGCGCGACGCCACGGAGACCCGCCGCTCGACGGCGGAGACGATCGAGAGCGAGCAATTCTCCGCGCTCACTCTTCTCGCTGCCGGTGTCGCCCACGAGATCGGCAACCCGTTGAACTCGTTGAACATCCACCTCCAGCTTCTGGAGCGCCGCGCCCGCAAACTCCCGCAAAAGCTGCGCAAGGAGTTCGAGGATAGCCTCGGGATCGCCCGGGGCGAGGTCTCCCGGCTCGACCATATCATCACCCAATTTCTGCGCGCCATCCGCCCCCAGGCCCTGGAGACGCGGAGGGAGGACCTCAACGTCCTGGTCCGGGAATCCGCCGCCTTCCTCGAGCCGGAACTCAAGGACCGGGACGTCCTCCTCGACCTCGAGCTCGATGACAAGCTTCCGTCAATCGAAGTCGACCGCGATCAGCTCAAGCAGGCGTTCTACAATGTCATCCGCAACAGCCTCCAGGCCATGAAGGCGGGCGGCTTTTTGCGCATCCGCACCGGGGCGGACGAGACTCACTATTTCGTCTCCTTCGCCGATACTGGCGGAGGCATCTCCGCGGAGAACATGAGCCGTGTTTTCCAGCCCTATTTCTCTACCAAGGCCGCTGGGACGGGCCTCGGCCTGCTCATCGTGCGCCGCATCGTCCGCGCGCACGGCGGCGAGGTGGCGATCGAAAGCACGGAGGGCAAGGGCCTCACGCTCACCATCCGCCTTCCGAGGCATGATCAGCGCGTGCGTTTTCTCGAGGCCGGAAGCTGATTTCAAGCGGCTCCGCGGGCGATCATGAGAATAAGATGAACTAATGGATTGAATTTTTTATTCACACTCGATAATTCCGAAACACACGTGATCCGAAGGCCGTCTTCTCTCTACCGCTCGACATCCCTTCAAAGGGGACTAGGAAAACTGCGTCTCTTGAAAACGCTCGCCGCCGTTGCCATGGCGGGAACGTTCTCCGGAGCCCGCGCCGACGAGCCATTGCGCCCGATCGCGAACATGTTCGACCCGCTCTCGAAGCCGGCGGAGATGATTCACGACGCGTCGATTATTACGCTCATCATTTGCGCGATCATCTTCCTCATCGTGACTGGCATGCTCGTCTATGTGACGGTCAAGTATCGCAGTCGCGGAGAGATCGACGAGCGCAAGGAACCGCCACAAATCTACGGCAGTTCCCAGATCGAGCTCGCATGGACCGTCATCCCGATCATCATCACTGTCGTCCTCATCCTCATCACCACCCGTACCATTGGTGAGATCCAGGATCACCCTGTCCCCAAGGATGCTGTCCACATCCGCGTGATCGGCCACCAGTGGTGGTGGGAGATTCATTATCAGAAACCCGGAGCCAAGCCGGATGAATGGGTGACTGATTTCACGATCGCGAACGAAATCCACGTTCCGGTGAACAAACACACGGAAATTACCCTGGAATCTGCTGACGTGCTTCACAGCTTCTGGGTGGCGCAGCTCAACGGTAAGACCGATTTGATCCCCGGCCTTAAGAACCACACCTGGATCGAGCCGCGGGCGACGGGCGTTTTCTTCGGCAACTGCGCCGAATATTGCGGCACCCAGCACGCGAACATGCAGCTCAAGGTCGTGGTCCAGACCCAGGCCGACTACGATGCGTGGGTGCTCGCCCAGAAGACCCCTCCGCCAGCTCCGACGACCGCCGAAGCCATCGCAGGCAAGAAAGTCTTCTACGCCAACTCCTGCGTGAATTGTCACAAAGTGGACGGCACCCCTGCGGCCGGCGTCTTCGGCCCTGACCTCACCCACCTCGCCACGCGCCTGACCATCGGCGCCGGCATCGCCAAGAATAATGAGGACAGCCTCCGCACCTGGATGCATGATCCGGCCACTCTCAAGCCCGGCGTCCTGATGCCGAACATGCAGCTTACCGATAAGGAAGTGGACGAAGTCGTCGCTTACCTCATGACTCTGAAATAACGCCATGGCTCACGGCTCCACCGCACTTTCCAAAGAATATATCGAGGTCGCACCCTCGTCGCCCGGCCAGGAGAAAGGCTCCCTGACCCGGATTGTCCAGAAGATGGTCTTCACCGTCGACCACAAGGTCCTCGGCCTGATGTACATCGGCTCCGGCCTGTTCTTCTTCGTGATCGCCGGCATCATGGCGGCGCTCATCCGCATCCAGCTCGCGGTTCCGAACAACCATTTCCTCGAGCCGGACGTCTTCAATCGCTTCTTCACGATGCACGGCACCGCGATGGTTTTCATCGTCGGCATGCCGATCATCTTCGGCTTCGCCAATTATCTCGTCCCGATCATGATCGGCGCGCGAGACATGGCGTACCCGCGCATGAATGCCTTCGGCTTCTGGATGTTCTTCTTCAGCGGCTTCCTTCTCTACGCCAGCTACTTCGCCGGCCCCGGTCTCTACAACGCCGGCAGCGCCCCCGACGTGGGCTGGTTCGCTTACTCGCCACTCACTTCGCGGGCCTTCTCCCGCGGCCATAGCTCGGATTACTGGACCCTTGCCCTCTTCTCGGGCGGTATCGGCTCCATCGCCACGGCTATCAACCTGATCGTCACCACCGTCAGCCTCCGCTGCAAGGGAATGACCCTCGGGCGCATGCCGCTGTTCGTATGGACCTTCCTCGTCGTGGCGTTCCTCGTCATCATCGCGATGCCGCCCCTCGCCGCCTGCCAGATCATGCTCCTGCTCGACCGGTACCTCGGTGCGGCTTTCTTCGACACCCAGAACGGTGGCTCTGCCATCCTCTGGCAGCACTTCTTCTGGATCTTCGGTCACCCCGAGGTATACATCCTCATCCTGCCTGGCTTCGCGATCATGAACGAGATCGTGCCGGTCTTCTCCCGCAAGCCGATCTTCGGTTATCCGATCATGGTCGCGGCGAACCTGATGATTGCCTTCATCTCTCTTGGCGTCTGGGCTCACCACATGTTCACCGTCGGCATGAGCTCGGTCGGTAACGCGTTCTTCGCGATCACCACCATGCTTGTCGCGGTGCCCACGGGCATCAAGATCTTCAACTGGCTGGGCACCATGCATGGTGGCAAGATCCGCCTCGAGCTTCCGATGCTTTTCTGCATCATGTTCTTGTTCCAGTTCCTCATCGCGGGATTGACGGGCATCATGCTCGCGGTCGCACCGTTCGACTGGCAGCTCAGCGACTCCTATTTCGTCGTTGCGCACTTCCACTACGTCCTGATTGGCGGCCTGCTCTTCACGATCTTCGCCGGCATCTACTACTGGTATCCCAAGGCCTTCGGCCGCATGCTCGATAACAAGCTGGGACATCTGCACTTCTGGCTTTTCACGATCGGTTTCCACGTCACCTTCTTCCCGCAGCACATCTCCGGCTTCCTCGGGATGCCGCGCCGCTACTACACCTACGATGCGGGCCGTGGCTGGGATCTGTGGAACCTGATCTCGACCATCGGTGTCCTCTTCCAGGCCCTCGGTGTTTTCTTCTTCGTCCTCAACCTGGTCTGGTCCTACTGGAAAGGCCGCAAGGCCGGTGATGATCCATGGGATGCATGGACCCTGGAGTGGGCCACGACCTCGCCTCCTCCAGACTACAACTTTGAACACCTTCCCGTCGTGCACAGCCGCCGTCCTCTTTGGGACCTGAAGCACCCTGATGATCCCGACTGGAAATACGAGTAACATGGAATTTATCAACCAGCCTACTGCGCCCGAAGAAGAGATCCCCTGGCGCCTGCCCTCCACCCGCAAAGCGGGAATGATCTGCCTGATCATTACGGAAAGCGCGCTCTTCTCGATCTTCGTCGTCGCCTTCATTTTTTACATGGGCAAGAGCCAGAATGGCCCTTACCCGAGCCAGATCCTCGAGGCCCCATGGCTTGCCAGTGCCGCGCTCATTGGCTCCAGCTTCACGATCATGGCCGCGGAGTATTTCCTGAAACGGAACAACCGCGCGATGTTCAACGTGTGGTGGATCATCACCGTCCTGCTCGGCGCTTACTTCCTGGGCTTCACCGCCTACGAATGGCACGATCTCATCTACGAGAAGCATCTGACCATCAGCACGAATATCTTCGGCGCGACCTTCTATTCCCTCGTCGGTCTGCACGCGAGCCACGTGATCATCGGTCTCGTGCTGCTCACGATCGTCACGATCACCAGCCTTCGCAACAAGCTCGACCACGCTCACCACGAACACGTGGAGATGATCTCGTGGTACTGGCACTTCGTTGACTGGGTCTGGGTCATCGTCTTCACCCTCGTTTACATTCTCAGTCCGCGTTACGGAATTCAGCTTCCGCCCGTTTAATTCATGTCGCACGATCCAAACTCCGACGATCCGCATTCGCACGACAATGCGATTGATCTCCCTACGCCAACCGCGTGGCCGATCATTGCTGCGTTCGGCCTGACGCTGGTTTTCTTCGGTCTCGTCACCAACCTTTTCGTTTCGCTGATCGGGGGGATCTGCGCCGCCGTCGGTTTCATCGGATGGTTCACCGATGTCTTTCCGCATCCGAAACACGAGGCGGTTCCTTTCGTTCCTGAAGATGAGCGTCCGAAAGCCATCTGCCGGGAAGGCCGCGAAGTCACCCATCTTCACCCCGGTGAGGAAGGTCATCGTGAGCACGTTGTCTTCGGGGCCGTTCACCCCTACTCCGCCGGAGTCATGGGTGGTCTCGCCGGCGCGGTCGTCATGGCGATTATTGCCTGCGCTTGGGGGCTCATCTTCCAGCACAGCATCTGGCTTCCCATCAATCTCCTCGCTGCGGTCGGCGATCCCGGTCTGGCCAATGCCAGCATGGAAGTGATGAAGCAGTTCAGCTTCGTCGGCTTGATCGTGGCGATCATCGTCCACGTCACCACCGCCGTGTTGGTCGGTCTGCTCTACACCGTCTTGCTCCCGATGTTGCCCGCCAAAAAGGAAAAGCTCTGGGGCGGCATCATCACGCCGATCATCTGGACCGCTCTCATCTGGTCCTCGATCCGTTTCATCAGCCCAACGCTCGCCGATCACATCAACTGGCTCGCCTTCGTCGTCAGCCAGATCGGCTTCGGTGTTGTCTGCGGCTATATCGTTTATCGCTCCACGGATGTCGCGACGCAGCAGAGCTGGCCGGTTTCCCGCCGCCTCGGCGTCGAAGCCCAACATCCGAGCAAAAAGTCATGATTCGTTCCCGCGCTCTACAGATTGGCTTCTTCTGCGTTGTCACGGCAGTCTCCCAGACCGCTTGTGAAAAGCGTGTTGAAATCGGACCTGATGGAAAGCCCATCACATCCGACGGAAAGCCCGTCGAAGGCTGGCACTTTATCGGACAGCCCGATCCGGCAAAGAAGTGGAAGCCGCCATCCGCGATCACCGATTTCGAGACGCTCTACACGCAGAACTGCATTGCCTGCCACGGCACTGGCAAAACGGTCGCGGCTGCCGTCGCCATGGACAATCAGGTGTACCTGAACCTGATCACGCCCGAGCTGCTGAAGAACACGATCACCAACGGTGTCAAAGGCACCCGCATGCCGGGCTTCGGCAAGGCGGAAGGCGGCGATCTCACGGCGGAGCAGATCGATATCCTCGTCAACGGGATCATGGCTTGGAAGAAGCCTCTCGACGCCTCTGCGGCACCCCCGCCCGCTTATGCCGGGCCGCTCGGCAATGCCGCCAACGGTCAGGCGCTTTTCAGCCAGTCCTTCGAGAAAGACCGCCCGGCTGCGGAAACTTACCTGAATCCCGCCTTCCTCGGCCTGGTCAGTGATCAGTATCTCCGTACCCTCGTGATCGCCGGTATCCCTGAATTGGGATATGCCGATTATCGCGGCTTCATCCCCGGCCACGCGCTGAACGACCAGGAAGTCTCCGACGTCGTGGCGTGGCTCGTCTCCAATCGCAAAAATGAATTCGGCGAGCCGCTCAACGCGGAGCCGACACCTACGCCTGCGGCAGGAATACCTGCCGAGCCATCCGCGCCGACACCCTCGGCTGTTCAATAAGTTCCATGAGTTCGCCCGAAAAACCCACCGACCCGCCCACTCCCTGCGCCTGCGAAGGCCCTGGAGGACCGGGAGACGCATCCAAAGGACGTTTCTCACCGTCGCGTCGCGATTTCCTGCTCGCCTTCGGCGTCGGCCTCAATGCTTTGGCTGGAGCCTTGGTCGGCATTCCGATTCTCGGCTACGTCCTCTCGACTTTTGCGAAGAAATACGACTTGCAGCGCATTCCGCTCGGTCCGATTTCGAATTTCCCGGAAGGCACGACGACTCTCGCGACCTACAAAAATCCCTACAGCCGTAAATGGGACGGGGATATGGACGATATCCCCTGCTGGGTCCGCCACATCAAGGGCGACCA